>Ga0315554_1000346_pt1 | contig 26766 bp, 19 predicted proteins | sample SalMarSW160370MG_FD_202114 | JGI IMG/M metagenome (GOLD analysis project Ga0315554, IMG submission 202114) | Salt marsh sediment microbial communities from the Plum Island Ecosystem LTER, Massachusetts, United States - Salt Marsh Sediment SW1603-70 ...
CGTGAGCTTTGCCGGGAGTTACTCTTGACCCGATTTCCGCATCCCCCATACTCTTGAAGGCATGTTACTTTCACGAATCGCCAACAAAGGCACATCGGCCATCAAGAAGTACGTGCCCGGCAAATCGATCAAGGAAGCCCAGGCCGAATTGGGCATTGCCGAGATGATAAAGCTCGCCTCGAACGAGAACGCCTTCGGGGCTTCGCCGGACTCGGTCCGTTCGATCCGCCGGATGGCCGATCAAATACACGTGTATCCGGATTCTCAGAGCCGGGAGATTCGCGCCCGCCTGGCCGGGCATCTGGGGGTGGAGGCGGCACAGATCACCACGGGAAACGGGGCCGACGGGGTGATCTACAACCTGGGCATGGCCGTTATCGACCAGGGGGATGAGATCATCTTTCCCCGCATCACCTTCCCGATCTACGAGACCATCTCCCGAGTCATGCGGGGGATCCCCGTGTATTCGCAGATGAAGGATCTGCGCATCGATCTTGCGGATATCGAAAAAAGCATCGGTGACAGAACCAAGGTCATCTTTCTCTGCAATCCCAACAACCCGACCGGAGACTCCCTGCCGCAGGCAGAGGTGAAGGCCTTTCTCAAAGGTGTGCCCGACCACGTTCTGGTGGTTCTGGATGAGGCTTACATCGATTTCACGGAACCGGAAGCCAGGCTCGATTCGGTGGGACTGTTCCAAGACGGGATGAGCAATCTCTTCATCCTGCGCTCATTCTCCAAGATCTACGGCCTGGCCGGACTGCGTTTCGGCTACGGAATCGGGGATGCGGAACTGGTGTCGTTGATCAACCTGATCAAGCCGCCCTTCGACGTATCGATCCTGGCCGAACAGGCCGCCATCGATGCCCTCGGCGACCGGGAGTTCGAGCGTCGAACCGTGGAGGGATGCGCGGAGGAGAAGCGCTACTTCTACCGTGAGCTCGACTCCCTGGGACTCGCCTACCTCCGATCCAACACCAACTTCATCCTCATCGACACCGGCCGGGACGCTCAGGAGCTGTTTCAGGCTCTCCTGCGGCAGGGGATCATTGTTCGGGCGGCCACGTTGTACGGTCTGCCGACCCATATCCGGGTGACCGTCGGGCAGCACGGCCAGAACGAGAGCTTCTTCGAGGCGCTGCGAGCGGTTTTGTAGACCTCGATGCAGGATCCAATCACAAGTTCTCTTCAGACTCTCTATAACGATGTCCCGGAGATCAGGCTTAACCGCCGGGATCGGCTGGTCGTGTTCAGCGATCTCCACGTGGGCAACCGCCGCCGGGGGGATGATTTCTTGAAGAACGCGGAGCTGTTCATGGACGTGCTGGAACAGCACTACCTCGCCCAGGGATATACGCTGATCCTGAACGGGGATATCGAGGAGCTGCTTCGCTTCTCGCTGGGGGAAATCGAAGCAAGGTGGCCCGATCTGTACGCCCTATTCGGTAGGTTCTACGATGCCAAACGATTGTACAAGGTGGTGGGAAACCACGACATAGCTCTACCCCTGTACAAAGAGTATTCGTTTTCTGAAATCCTCATCGACGCTCTCAAGCTCCGCCACAAGCGGGACGTGCTGTTTCTCTTCCACGGCCACCAGGCTTCCAGCTTCCAGACCCGCTTCAGCGTGCTGGTGGGTCTGACCCTGCGCTACCTGGCGCGGCCCCTTGGAATTAAAAACTACTCCGTGTCCCGCAGCACGTTCCGTAAGTACAAGACAGAACGGCGGGTCTATTCCTTCTCCCACGCCGATAGAATCGCCTCACTCATCGGTCACACCCACCGGCCCCTGTTCGAATCCCTGTCCAAGATCGATTCTCTGCGCTTCAGGATCGAACAGCTGTGCCGGCAATACACCACAGCCCGCCCCTGGGAGAAGCGGAGGCTTTCGGAGGATATCCAGCGCCACAAGACGGAGCTTCAGCAGATTTACGAGCACAGAGGAGAGCTGAAGAGCCGCCGCAGCATCTATAACTCAAAGCTGCTCATTCCCTGCCTGTTCAACTCCGGCTGCTGCATCGGAAAGCGGGGCATCACGGCGATCGAGCTGCAGGACGGAGAGATCGCCCTGGTTCATTGGTTCGACAAAAACCTCAGTCAAAAGCACTTCGACCTGGTCGATGAGGTCCCCCAACAGCTGGATGGAAGTGACTACTACAGAGTCGTGCTGAACCGGGATTCCGTCGATTACATCTTTACCCGCATCCGCCTGCTGGCGGAGTGAGGCTTTCACGCCATCCCTATTGCCCCCCACATTCCAACTTGAAAATGGTGTATCTCTTGGTACTTCCCGGGTCAGTGATTTTGGGCAATTACAGACTATCGGGGTGGGATTTTTTAACCCCTGTGACTTACCTCATCAATGCGCACCGGCGATTGACTGTATTGATGAAATGATATATCCTATTCATGCAAAATACATGCACGACGTCTATTTAGGAAAAAAGACGGAGCGAGGTTAAGAACGAAAGCTCGGTCGCTTTATTGTTCCGTTGTCCCATCTTTCCTTCATCAAGCACTCTATCACAGTATTCTAGGATCTCTTTTTAGTCTGTTCATTAATAAAACAAATATTTGCCTTTAAGCTTTGGAAAGGAGGTAAATAGTCATGAAAGACCCGTAGACGCACACGATTAAAAACTCGTCTATCGTATTCAGGAGGAAAAAATGAAACTACGAAAAAGTCAATTCAGTGTTTTACTGGTGATTGTTGCGGTGGGTGTTGTATTTTTGGGGGGGAATGCAGCCGGCGGCGGTCAGGGGGGAGGAGTTGCCGAGGAGATTACTATCAAGTATTGGCGTCACGCTCATCAGCCGGCTGAAGAGCTGGAAGCTCGTTTAATTGCGGAGTTTGAGGAACAGAATCCCAATGTAAAAGTGGATATGTTTGTGGCCACGAGTACACCTGATCTTCATGAGAAGTTGTTGGTGGCGTTTGCGGGGGGAGCAGGGCCGGATCTATTCAATATGGAGCACGGAAAGTTTGCCGAATACCTCAGTCATAATTTCATGGAGCCGATTAAACTGGACGTGTTTGGAGTAAGCAGTTATCAACAGCTTAAGCAAAAACTCCCCGAAGAGGTGGCGGCAGGATTACCGCTCTGGGAACACCAGGGAAAGTATTATGGGCTCACCACGGAAATAAGCTGTTATACCACGGCAATCAATACCGGTCACTTCCGCGAAGCCGGCCTTGATCCGGAGAATGATTACCCGAAGACCTGGAAACAGCTGGCAGAAGTTGGCAAAAAGCTTGTAAAAACGGAAGCCGGTGAGATCGTTAGACAGGCCTACGCTCTTACCTCGTATCCTGTAACCTTTACCATAGTATTCGAGGGTATGATAAGACAGCTGGGAAGCGACATAATAAGTCCTGACGGCTCGGCAAGTACGATAAACTCACAAGCTGGTGTCAAAGCACTGCAAACGCTTTACGACCTCGTCTATGTACATAAGATTACTGCGGTTCCTTCCGAATTGAATCGTCAAGGACCTGGTTTCGAAACTGGAGACACATCGGTTGTCAATGATGTTGGACCGTGGTATAAAGCATATCTGGAAAACAATGCACCGTCGGTTGCCCCTTATCTGAAATTTACGCCCAATATCCGTTTCGAGGGTGGAAAGGATATCGGGAATCCTAACTACGGTTATGCTCTGCAAGTAAGCCGCACATCTCAACATAAAGACGAATCGTGGAAACTGGCTAAAATTTTGGCTTACGCTGCTAAAGAACGTCGAGACCTGGGGCTTTTTGTGCCTGATGTATGGCCCTGGCCCAAAGAGGTCAGTACGGGCGGGTCTGCCATCATTCCCGAAGCAATCAACGATATTGTCTTCGAAGCTGCTACTAAAGTGATTTATGACAAGGAAGATCCTCAAAAAATGCTGAACGCTGCGAAGACCAAAATGGACAAGTTCCTGAGCGAGTTGCCCTATAAGCTATACGGTTATAAATAAGCGGCGAAAGAAACATGGAGGGGAGAAACATGGTTTCTTCCCTCCTCACAAAAATGGAAAAAAAATCAGTTCGGATTCTACTGCATAGTGTATTTTCCCAAAGGAAATTAATTGGATTTCTTTTTGTACTCCCAGGAGTGACCTTTTTTTTTATATTTTTTTTCTATCCTGTTCTCAATGCCATTATTATCAGCTTTACCAGATGGGATCTGTTCAGTCCAAAGCAATTCGTAGGTCTGGGAAATTTTATTGAACTGTTCAGGGATCCTGATTTTGGTCAGGCTCTAAAGGTAAGCTGTCTTTTTGCACTGGGAGTATGCCTGTCCTTGTGGTTTGTTTCCCTGTTTTTGGCTTTATTGATCAACAATGAGCTCAGAATGATTAATCTGTTTAAAACCGTATACTTTGTACCTTCGATTCTATCTCTTACGGTTGTAGCGATCATTTGGGCTTATATGTACCGTAGACTGGGTATGATCAATATGCTCTTGAAGGCGTTGTTCAATACTACATCTATTCCCTGGCTCTCGAGCAGTAGATACGCGCTACTCTCCATTGTAATCATGATGCTTTGGAGTTGGGCTGGATACTATATGATTATATTCCTCTCCGGTCTGCAGGCAATACCCATTGATCTATATGAAGTGGCTAAAATCGATGGAGCGAATTGGTGGCAAAGACTACGGAAAATCACCTTGCCGCTTTTAAAACCGACGTTTTTATTCGTTTCCATTATCTCCGTAATTGCTTCCCTACAAGCTTTCGCACCGTTTCTTTTAATGACCTCCGGTGGGCCCGGCAACAGTACCAAAGTGATTACACTGAAGATATACGAAGATGCTTTTTTTCGCCTTCATATGGGACGTGCTGCCGCCCAGTCCATGGTTCTATTCGTAATCATGATCCTATTTTCTCTGGTAGGGTTTCGGCTCTTCAGATCAGAGGATACTTACTAGATAATGAAGAGAACAATTTTACAACAAACAGGATTATACCTACTGCTGGTCATTTGTGCCGTCGTTTTTGTTGTACCGGTTTTCTGGATGTTTTCATCCTCTTTCAAGAGCCTGGAGAACACGTTAACCGTAAAGATTAGATGGTTTCCTGACAAATTGCATTTTGAGAACTATACGGAGATTTGGGGTGCGGAAAGTTTTGAGATTTTTTTTTCCAACAGTCTGATCGTCGCCGTGGCGGTTACTTCCGCCACCTTGTTCATAGCATCTCTCACGGGCTACGGACTGTCGAAGTTCGATTTTCCAGGGAAAAGAATTATTTTTGTTTTTATCATGTCTACCATGATGGTACCATTCCAGGTAATCGTCGTTCCTTTGTTCATTATCGTTCGGTATCTCGGCTGGATAAATACGTACCGGGGATTGATCATTCCCGCTGCTTTGACCGGTTTCGGTGTATTCTTCATGAAGCAATACATCCAAACAGTGTCCAATGAGTTTGTCGATGCGGCCAGGATAGACGGTTGTGGGGAGTTTGGAATCTTCTTGAGGATAATACTCCCTCTGTCGAAGCCGGCTTTGGCTTCTTTGGGAATTCTTACCTTCCTGGGCAGCTGGAATAATCTTCTCTGGCCTCTAATCGTAGTGAACAGCGAGAAATTGAAGACTTTACCGCTGGGATTGACGAAAATTATGCAGAGTCAGTATGGAGTCAAATACAATATTCTGATGAGCGGAGCGGTGATTGCATCGCTTCCGATGATTGTAGTATTTCTGATTTTTCAGCGAGGGTTTGTCAGGGGAATTACCCTTGGAGGCTTAAAAGGTTGATGATAATGCTTGTTGAGGAGTTGGGTCTTTGAAATTAGGGTGTAGCAAGGTATGTATCACTCCGCCGGTCGGAATAGATCTGAGTGGATATGGTTTGAGGGAACAACCTTCCCTGGGCATTCACGATGATCTTTTCGTGCGCGCTCTTTTCTTGGAGCAGGGAAAAGAGCAGTTGCTTTGGCTCCATTGCGATCTTATTGGAGTGGAGCAGAATCGCGTACGTACGCTGCGAAAGCGTATGTTGAAGGAACTGAACCTTACCGAACACCAAATCCTGATCAGCACCACGCATACCCATGCCGGACCTGCCACCCGTAGAGTGCGGGGTTGCGGTGATATAGATCCTGCTTACCTGGATTTGCTGGATCAATATCTGCTGGATGCAGCCCGGCACGCCGTGATGAAAACCGACGAGGTCACACTCTGGTTTGCCGAGGGACAGTGCTACCTGGGTATCGACCGGCGAACTACCTCTACTGCTCACATGGATCCCGTGTTGCCGGTCATCGCTTTCCGGAAGAAAGACGGGACTTTCAGCGCAGTCTTAGCCGATTATGCGATGCACAATGTTGCTTTAAGCAGCAATAACCGCCTGGTTTCTGCTGACATGGCCGGGGTGGCAGCGAGTTATGCTTGCGCCCAGCTTCGTGGAAAGCCGCTGACATTCGTCACAAACGGTGCCTGTGGAAATATAAATCCTCCGAAGCAGTCGGATGATTTTACCGCCGCAGAGCAGTTCGGGAAGGAGCTTGGCAGCAATATTGTCGAGCTTGTACATCGGGCAGAGAGATCTCGGGATACAGAGCTTGCTAGTATCATGGAGACAGTGAACGTACCTCTTGCTGTACTTAGCGCCGATGAGGTGGAGAGGGAGTATCGCTATATTCTAGATGCCTACTCAAGTGTCTTTCCTGGTGACTTTCATGATGTACAGATGAAAGCCTGGCGAGAGGAAACCTTGGCCTTAATAGAGAAAGGTCACCCACGGGATTATGTAGAGACTGATCTCCAGGCGCTACGGATCGGACCTGCCCGCTTTGCTGCCATAGGAGCGGAAGTTTTTTCGCGAATGGCGGATGAGCTGCGGGCTGCGGTTGGCAAGCACACGTACGTAATCGGCTATTCGAATGGACTTGTAGGTTACCTTCCCTTTGAAGAAGCTTATGCCGAAGGTGGGTATGAGGTAGAGTATGCCCATAAGCTTTATATGAATTTCAATCTGAGAATCGGTGGATATGAGCTGCTTCGCGATAGGGCAGTGCAACTCCTCAAGCGGATTCTATAATCCATAGATAGGAGCATCATTATGTCTGGGCTGGCTCTCAAATCCGGCAACCCGATCAGGAAAAACCCTTTTCCGACCTGGCCTGTTTTCGGAGCGGAGGAAAGAATAGCCCTTTTGGAGGTATTCGAGAGCGGAAAGTGGTGGTACGGAGAGAGAGTCGATGAGTTCGAAAGGAAATTCGCCGCGTTCCAGGATACCAGGTTCGGGATTACCTGTACCAGTGGGACAGCGGGACTTCGGGCTGCGTTGACCGCCCTCCGCGTCGGAGCGGGAGATGAAGTCATCGTCCCGCCGTACAGTTTCATTGCCACCGCCTCAGCCGTGCTGGAAGTCAACGCCATTCCGGTCTTTGCCGATGTGGATCTGGAGACCGCCAACATCGATCCCGGGGCGGTAGAAAAAAAAATAACATCCCGTACAAAGGCTGTTATACCCGTACACTTTGCCGGACTTCCCTGCGACCTGGATTCCCTCGCAAAGATTGCCGGTACCAATAAAATAAAACTCCTCGAAGACGCCTGTCACTCCTGGGGCAGCAAGTGGGACGGAAGGGGAACCGGATCCATAGGTGAATGCGGGGTGTTCAGCTTCCAGATGTCGAAAAATATGACCAGCGGGGAGGGAGGGATCGTACTGACCAACGAGCCGGAGCTGGCCGATCGCATCAGAAGTTTTACCAACTGCGGCAGGGTGGCGAATAAACCCTGGTATGAGCATCACAGTTTGGGGACGAACCTGAGGATGACCGAGCTGCAGGCTGCTCTGCTATTAGGCCAATTGAGCCGGCTGGCTGGGCAGACCGAGCGGCGACAGGAGAATGCCGCATATCTGGAAGATCGATTGAGGGAAGTTCCGGGGATACGCGTGCCGAGAAAGCACGCTAAGGTCACCCGGCGCGCCTATCACTTGTTTCTGTTTCGGTATATCGAAGAGGAGTGGGATGGGGTACAGAAGGCGAGGTTCATTGAGGCATTGACGGCCGAGGGTATTCCGTGCAGCCCAGGCTATCCGTATCCCCTGTACCGGAATCCACTTTTTCTTAAATGGGGTCGGGGTCCGGAAGGCTGCCCGCTTACCTGTCCGTATTACGGGAAGGAAATAGACTACGCCGCGGTGAGCTGTCCGGCGGCGGAGAGATTATGTCGGGAGGCGGTGTGGCTGCCCCATGAGCTCCTTCTGGCGGAGAAAAAGGACATGGGTGATATCGTGAATGCCATTGTGAAAATCAGAAACAACGTCCGGGAGCTGAAATAGAAGCGTATGATTCGTGTTGGTATTTTGGGTATTGGTTTTATGGGCATGATTAACTATCTCGCCTTCCAGCGAGTCAAGGGAGTGCAGGTGTCTGCAATTGTGTCTCGCAGCGAAAAAAAATGGCCTGTGACTGGACGGGAATTAAAGGTAATTTCGGCCCTCCGGGGGGCATGATGGATCTGGGATCGATCGCTACAAGACCCTGGAGCAGCTTGTAGCAGATAACAACATTGATCTGGTGGATGTCTGCCTTCCTCCTTCGCTGGATACCGATGCCTGCATACGAGCGCTGAAGGCGGGAAAGCAGGTTCTCTGTGAAAAGCCGATCTCACTCAGGATAGCGGGTGCCGACCGTATGGTGGAAACAGCGAAGCGAACGAAAAGACAGCTGATGATCGGCCAGGTGCTTCCGTTTTTTCCGGAGTACGATTTCTACAATCTGGCTGAGAATCCACATGCAGCAACCCCTCTTACATTGTTGAGCCCAGAAGGCTCAGTAGAACAACCTGAACTAAGATCCACGGATCCGCTTGGAGCCTTTGTCGCTGAATTGCAGGAGGCTGCTCTCACGGTGGAATGCGGGGAGCCTTCGCTTTTGCTCAATGGAGTATTGGCACGAGATGCGCTTCTTATCTGCTGTAGACAAAGCGAATCAGTAAGGACGGGACAGGTAGTAAACATCTGAAGAGCGGACGGTCGGTTGCTCGGCTACACTTTGGTCTGGGAAAGTACCTGTACCGCGGATTGAATATCGGCAAAACGTTGGTTGCCTGCTTCCCGCTCGATAGCCAGTGCGCCATAATAGCGGATCTCCTCTAGGGCTTGGAGAAAACGTTTTACACCGACCTGCCCTTTCCCCCAGGCTACTTCTTGACCCCAGGTACCTGCCTTCTCAGCACGGATTGCATCTTTGATATGGACGTGCTTGATCCATCGCTTCAAGATACGCATTGCCGGCACCGGATCACCCTTGTTATAGAGAATCATATTCGCAGGATCAAAGTTCACCCCTATCGCTTGATGGTTCACCCCTTCAAGAAATTGTTTCAGCTCCTCCGCGCTTTCCTGGCCCGTTTCGAGGAGGAGCTGCACCTGGTGGCAGCCCGCTTTGTCGGCGAGCTTTAAGGTCCGGTCTGACATCTTTTCCCAGGTAATCGAGCCGCGTTTCCCGATAAAACCAATATGCAGGGACAGATAGCGAACCCCAAGGTCGGCAGTGATTGCTAAAGCATCGCAAAGTTGTTGGTAATTCTGATGCCAGCTTTGGTCAGGTGCTACACCACCTGTTTTTTTTATCGATTCAAGGGTCGAGTAATCTTCCTCGGGAAAGCTCATCATGGTCGAGGTAATCGTCCATTCTTCCTTTTTTACCTCTCTTAAATAACTACTGCCGTTTTTCTGAAAAGCTGGGAACAAACTCAGGTGAACATGATTGATACTCAATCTCTCCAGCGCCTTTGCTATGTCAGCCACAGCGGCCAGCGCCAGTGACCATGTGCATACGGCAATAGGCCAGTTACCACATCGTTTCATTTTCCTCTCCCCCGGGTTGAGGGGTTAGCAGCGTCGTATCCCCAATAAGGGCGTATGTACGGTCGGTCCTATACTCTGAAACAGGTACATCAGCGATCAAGAGTATCTCCCTGTACGAGTTTGGTGTCAACGAAATGATTTGCCGTGCCCTCAGGAAAGGAGCACTCAAGGGTGACACTAATAACTGATGTAATTGCGGTGGGTAACCAACTTCAGGTGCCCTCAGTATTGCTGTTTTTGGGGCCACTGGGATCCATGCTATCATGGTGATAATTTCGGATTTCTCCCCTATCCTCAAAAATCCTGAATAGCCCGCCAAACGATGGATTCCTTCCGGATGTCAGTGATTCGAGCGTTGCTTCAGTACAGAATCTCCTCTTTGTTCATCTCGTCCGTATGCTCCTTGATCGGGGACTTGGAAAGGCCGGTGGTGTAGGTGATGCGCTCCACATTCTCGTCTTTAAGGAACTGGTTTGGCAGATGATTCGTTTGTGGGTCAGGTTTGCCTCGTATCACAATATCTTTCCTGTCATCCCGGGTGGGGACTGCCGTCCCATAGGTCTACTGGTAGCGCTTTATAGATGATGAAGAGCCCTGAGCCTGCTGCCGCGAGCATGTCAATCTAACACCTGCCCGATGGTTCGGGGCAGGGTTTCGATATCCGTAACCTGGATTCCCCTACGGGTTTCGATCCGTTGTCCTCCGTAAATCAGCATGCCCTTCCCTCTATGCGGTGAATCGGGAAATACGGAGTCGAAGTAGGTGAATCCTTTGAAGTAATCGGGATTCAGAGTCTCCCCGGACTTTATCTCCATGGGAAAGGGGAATCCCCCCGAAAGCATCAATAGATCGATTTCATTTCCCTTGCTGTCACGGAAGAAGTAGATATTCTCAGGGAGTACCCGATTGTAGCGGTACTTCAGAGATTCCATGACAACGAGATTCTCGAATAGATTGCCCCGCAGCGGGTGTTTGCCGACATGTTCCGGTTGCTCGATACCAAGCAACCGCGCTGCCAGCCCCACATCGTAGAAATACAGCTTTGGGGATTTGACCAACCGCTTACCGATATTCGAATAGTACGGTTTTAATCGATATACGATGTAGCTCGCCTCAAGGATGGTGATCCATTGAGCGGCGCCTACATGGGAAACCCCGGTGTCATTCGCCAAGGAGGCTACGTTCAGGATCTGGCCAATTCGCCCGGCGCACAACCCAAGGAACTTTTCGAACAACGAGAGATCGTGAATCTGCGAGATCTTACGCAGGTCCCGTTCGATATAGGTAGAGATATAGTCAGACAGTGCCTGGACTGGGTTCAGCTGTTGATCCCATATTCTGGGATAGAAACCCTTCAGCATAAGCTGATCCAGGTCGGTTTTCCCAGGCAGCTCCTCCAGGGCGAAGGGTAGCAACCTGATCATGGCTGTCCGTCCGGCCAGGGATTCGCTAACCGCCTCCATAACCTCGAATTGACGACTTCCTGTTAGAACAAACAAACCGTTTTTGCCTTGCTCGTCTACAATAACCTGAATCCATGAGGTCAGATCCGGAACGTTTTGAATTTCGTCGAGCACAGCCCCATCGGGGAATCTGTCGAAAAAACCCTTCGGATCCTCTTGGGCGTATAGTCGCTCTTCCCGGTTCTCCAGATTTACGTAGGGGAGGGTGGGAAACGCGTGTCTGACCAGGGAAGTTTTCCCTGACTGTCTCGGTCCGGTCAGAGTAATCACAGGGTACCTTGAAAACAGATCGAGGCATTTTGTTTCGACTACTCTCGGTATGTAATTCATCCCCTCATCGTGCAAATTGTAAATTTATATTACAAAATGTACCATCGATAAGGCTACTGGTCAACCACATCTGTTTGGCATAGATCAAAGATTGAGACAGCCGGGCGACCCTGGTCTTTTGATGTTTTTTCTGCTATACAGAGAACCCAATGCGCATCATCGATTTTCACACCCACGCCTTTCCCGATACCCTGGCCGAGCAGACCGTACCCAAGCTCTGCGCCTTTGCCAAAGTCGAGGCTGCCCTTGACGGCAAGGTTTCCTCCCTGATCGCCGAGATGGATCGCCTGGGCATCGAAGCGTCGGTCGTGCTCACGATCGCTACCAAGCCGAGTCAGTTCGAATCGATCCTCAGCTGGTGCACGAGCGTTGCCTCCTCTCGCCTTTTTCCCTTCGCCTCGGTCCACCCGGATGATCCGGGGGCGGTGGAGAAGATCGACCGGGTCCAGGCGGCCGGTCTGAAAGGGATCAAGCTGCACCCCTACTACCAGGGGTTCCTCTTCAACGAGCCCCGCATGTTCTCCCTTTATGAAAGGATGGAGCAGCACGGGCTGATCTTCCTGGCGCATACCGGCTTCGATCTGGGCTATCCCCACGATCGGGTTGCCGACGCACCGAAGATCATGGAGGTAGTCCGCACCTTTCCCAAATTGAAACTGGTCACCTCCCACATCGGCGGCTGGCAGGATTGGGATTGCGTGGAGAAACACCTGCTCGGCAAGCCGGTCTACATGGAGATCTCCTACGCCTTTCCCTTCATCGGGACGGAACGGGCCCGCCGCTTTCTCCGTACACATCCCCTCGAGTACATCCTCTTCGGAAGCGATTCCCCCTGGGGCAGCCAGGAGAAAACTCTTCAGACTCTGCTGTCCCTGGAGCTGGGGGAGGAGCTGAATCGACGGATCTGCTTCGACAACGCCGCCGAGCTTTTGGGGCTGGTGTAAAGCTCCGCCAGCTGCCCGGGATAACGAATACTGCGCGTAAATTCGTTTGCACTTCGGGTACGGGGATTGCATAATGGGTTCTGGGCGAAATACCCGCAAGGATCCACTCTGGGATCGCGAACAGGGGAGCTCTTGAAAGAATCGATATTCCAAAACATTCAGGGACTGGTTAAGCAGCATTCCATTGCCGAGGTGGTGCCCGTGCTGCTGTCCGGAGCGGGTTTGGGTTTTTTGCTATGGCGCTTGAGCATCGACAGCGTCACCTTCAACTCCTATCTGTTTTTCAACAACCTGTCGGTTCACAACCGGCGGATGCTGTTGATCTATCTGGGCTCGGGAGCCGTTTCTCTGTTTTTGCTTTGGGTATTCGCCTGCTTGATCGGTTTCAGCCGCGGGAACGCAAAATCCGTGTCGCCGACCCGCCTCACCGGCCTGTTCTCCCTGGGGATGGTGGCGGGATTCGCGCCGTTTCTTGCCGTACAGGCCATCGAAGTGTATCATCCGTTCCTGTTTTTCTGCGTAGCCATAGCGTTTCTCTGCGCCGTCCTGCTGACAACCTGCCTGATCGTTCGCAGTCCCTCGGCAGCGAGCAAACCTGCCGTACAGTCTGTTCCGGAGAGCGATTCTGAGCGCTCACAGCGCGGGTACCGCATCTGTCTGTTCATTGTTATCGCCCTGGCCGCGGCCTACGCCCTCTACTTCAGCTTCTACACGGTGCGCAAGCATCTGGCGTTTCATACCTTTGCCTTCGATCTGGGTTGGCAGAATCAGGTCTTCTATACCCTGTTGCAGACGGGGAATCCCAGGGTAACGGGATTCATTACCCTGAACCACCTGAGCAATCATTTTCAGCCCCTGTACTATCTGCTGGCACCGGTGTACGCGTTGTACCGGGATCCGATCAACCTGCTGGTGATGCAGTCGGTTCTGCTGGCTTCCAGCGCCGTACCTATCTATTTGGTGGCTAACAGGAAAATCGGGAATCCCTGGATCGCCCTGGTGGTGGCGGCCGGGTTCCTGCTGCATCCGGCTCTGCACGGGATGAACAGCTTCGACTTTCACGGCCTGGTGCTGCTGGTACCGATCTTGAGCTTTCTGATTTTCTTCCTGGAGTCTCGGAAGATGACCCTGTTCTGGATCTTTCTCGCCCTGGCCCTGATCACACGGGAGGACACCGCCGTAACCGTTTCCGGGGTCGGGCTGTACGCCTTCTTTGCGCTTAAACGTCGTCGGCTGGGAATCGCGGTGCTGGCAACCTGTATCGGGTATTTCTTCCTGGTTCTTCAGATCATGACCGCTTTGGGGGGATTTCCGAACCTGGAAAACTACTGGGCTTTGAATCTTCCCGAGCAGCAGGGTTTTCGAGGAGTACTGACAACTCTGTTCACCAATCCGCTGTTCGTATTCCGCCACATCTTCTTCAATGTGGACAAGCTGCGCTACCTCATCTCGATGTTGCTTCCCGTGCTGTTTCTACCCTTGCTGTCGGGAAAAGCCATTGTGCTCGCTCTACCGGGTCTGGCCATCCTCATGCTCTCGCATTTGTCTCCGCATTTTTCCTTGGGATTCCAGTACTCCGCGCACATCCTCCCGCAGCTGTTCTTTCTGACCATCTCCGGACTTGTAACCGTGCGAAAATATCTCGAGGGGAAGCGAACGCATCCGCTGTTTCGAGGGATAAGCGCACGTTTTGTTCCGGCGCTGGGGATTACACTCCTGTTCGCGGGGTTGCTGATGAACTACGAGCTGGGACTCGTTCTCTCCAAGCGGTTTCCCGGATTCCTCCGGCCGACCACCCGGGAGCAAACAGTCTACTCGTTCTTTGCGGATATCCCGGCCTCGGCTTCGGTGGCCACGATGTCCCGGCTGTATCCTCATCTATCCGGAAGGCGCGAGATCTATCTGCTGCACCGTATGCATCCCGACACGCAGTACGTCCTGGCCGATCTGGAGGCACCCCAACCGGCAACGGATCTGACCGAGTACTGGCTGTGGGGGCATACGATGAATCCCGCTTCGGTCAAAAACCTGATCCTCCCCCTTCTGCGGCAGAAAAGGTACGGGGTCTTGCGTTATCAGGATGGTTTTGTCCTCCTGGAAAAGGGATACAGCTCCGAGCAGGATTCGCTTGTTTTGGCCGACATCGAAGCCCGGATACCGGAACCCAAACCGGGACCGGTCGCCTACTTCCAAGATCCGGCGAAAAACGTGCTGGAACCGCGCGCCTCGGAGTCCGATCTGCTGCTGGCCTTCCTGAAGAAAAACTCGACGCAGACGATCCTGATTGCCGCTGCAGGGGAAGCGAGTGCCAAGCTCTCCTACCTTACGCTGCAATACATGATGTTCGGGGGTTCTCAGATCAATACGCTACGCCGACACGGATCCTATGCGGCGGTGATACATCGAAATCAAGTGGTAGCGGAGTCGATCGACAATCGGGGGAGTGTGGTTCTAAGCTCTGAGAACTGTCCGGAGCTGCGCTCCCTCTTGCCCGGTCTCGAGGTAATTATCGAATCATCGGGAAAAAAACAGGATGCCGGGGCTTCGATTCGCCTGAATGGACGCGAGGTATCTGAAAACGGAATGGGGATGAAGGTCGTGGCTTTGGATTACCGTTTTCACGTGGTTTCTTCGCAAGTCTTCGCTACCGGGAAATAAGCCTGGGGGAGGCAGCCCTAGAGGATGATGCGCACATCCCCGATCTTTATGCCCTCCTCCTGAACAAACACGGGATTGAAATCCAGCTCCCGGATGGCCGGGTAGCGCACCGCCAGCCGGGAAAGAGAGACCAGGAGCTCCACCAGGGCTTCCCGGTCCAGGGCGGCGGCGCCCCGGTAACCGGCCAGCATCCTGTCGATCTTGAGCCCGGCGAGCATATCCCCGGCCTCCTCGCGCCTGAAGGGGGCTATGCGGACAGCGGAGTCCCGCAGCAGCTCGGTGAGAACGCCCCCGGCGCCTGCCAGAACCACGGGCCCGAAGGCGGGATCCTGTTTGATCCCGGCGATGATCTCCAGACCCTCGGTCACCTGCCGGTAGAGCATCACTGCCCGGAAATCCCTGTCCGCGAAGCGACGGGCCATATCGGCGAAGGCCTCTTGAATCTGCCGTTCATCCCGCAGGTCGAGCAGCACCCCGCCTACGTCGCTCTTGTGCAGGATCCGGGGGGAGACTACCTTCATGACCAGGGGAAAGCCAAGGGCGCGGAAGGCTTCGGGGATCTGCTGGGCGGCGCTGATGCAGCGATGTGCCGGAAAGGAAAAACCCTCCAACTCCAGGAAGGCCACCGCATCGGGTTCCGGGACGGGAGCATCGGTTGCAAAGGGCAGGTGCGCCCCCTCGATTCCCGCGGTGAGCCCGGGTTCGGAGCTGTCCGTCCGCCCGGCACTGCTGAAGTACTCGTACATCTTGGACAGGACGAAGGCCGCCCGTTCCCCCGTGGGGAAGGCGGGAATTCCTCCCCGCCTCAGAGTCTCGATGCCCTGCTTCACGATCTCCCCGGCCATGAACACTGCAGCTACCGGCTTGGGGTGCTTCTGACTCGCGGCGGCTTCTACGATCCCTCGAGCCAGGGCGGCGGAATCGAGAAAGGGGGTGGCCACGTTGATGACGATGGCCCCGTCGTACTCCGCTTCCAGCACCGCCTCCAGGGTTCGCCGGTATCCCTCCCGGGTGCCCTCCACCGTCAGGTCGATCGGATTGGCAAAGGCGCAGTTGCCGGGCAGGAATCCCGCCAGCTGCTCCCGAAGCTTCTCAGGGCTCTCCCTGACCTGCAGGCCCAACTCCTCCGCCCTGTCGCTGGTCAGGATGCCCGGTCCCCCGGAATTGGTTACCACGGCCAGGCGGTTGCCCGCGATCCGGGGCAGGGAGGTCAGGCCGTGGCACAGATCCAGCATCTCCTCGATGCCCGGGACCCGGAGCGCTCCGCTCTGCCGGATCATGGCCGCGAAGATCTCATCCGAACCGGCCAGGGATCCGGTGTGAGAGCTGGCCGCGCGCAGGCCCGAAGCGCTGCGTCCCGCCTTGATGATCACCACGGGTTTTCGTCGGGAAACCCGGCGTACCGCCTGCATGAAGGCCCGGCCGTTCTGAAGGCTCTCCAGGTACAGGGCGATCACCTCTGTATGCGGATCGGAGTCCAGGTAGTCGAGCAGCTCCACCTCTCCGATGTCGACCCGGTTGCCGTAGCTGACGAACTTGGAGAAGCCGATTCCGCTTATCTTGGCCAGGGCAAGAACCGCTCCCCCCACGGCGCCGCTCTGGGTGATAAAGGCGGTTTTTCCGGGAACGGCTCGAACCTCGATACTGGCATACAGGGCGGCGGCGGTGTCCATGATGCCTGCGCAGTTCGGACCGATCAGCCGGACCCCGTAGCGCTCCGCCGCGTTTTTGAGTCTTTCCTCCTCCTCTGTGTTGCCGATCTCCGAGAATCCGGAGGTGAAGACCACGGCAAACGGGACCCCCGTCTCTCCGCAGCTCTCGATCACCTGTTCGGCGAACTGCGCGGGAACCGCTATCAGAGCCAGATCGGGGGCGGAGGGGGTATGCTCCAGATCGGGGAAGCCGGGTATTTCCGGATACCCTTCGGGACTTTCCCCTTTTGGGTTCACGGCCAGAATCGATCCCCGGAACCCGCCTGAGCTGAGTTGGCTGATCAGCTGGTGACCGATCTTGTCCCGCTTGACCGAGCCGAAGACGGCTACGGTTTTCGGATCGAAGAGGCGGTCAAACGTGCTGGCGGAGGGATTGGCCATAGGCGTAGCCTGCTTTGAAGGTCTCGAGATTCTCCTCCAGACCCCTTTTCAGCTTCTGGGTGATTGCCTGTTCCACGCTCTCCCTGGAGAAGAAGGAAAGCTCAGGGGTAATCTCCGGTGCAACGGCGGAAAATACCCCCAGCAGAAACATGTTGTGCGGATGCCTGGCTTCGCTCACCGCGAAGATCCGATCGGTTTTCTGAGCGTACAGCTCGGTGAGCTGGCGGAAGGTGGGGTAGGGCTCTTTCTTCAATACCATTGGCGTGGGAACGAAGGCGTAGTCCAGCAGGATCGCCGCTCCTCCTTCCCTGAGGAAGGAGAGGGAGTTGATCGTCTCCCCGATCTCCATCCCCATGAGGATATCCGCCTTTCCCGCGGAGATGCGGGCCCCGAAGGCCAGCCCGGGATCATCGCTCAGCCGGATCTCCGAGGTTACCCGGCCGCCCCGCTGGGCCATGCCCTTGGCGTTGAACAGAGAGACCTTGAGCCCCTGGTCGGAGACCTGTCCGGAGATCAGATTTGCCAGGGTGATGATGCCCTGGCCGCCCAACCCCGTCATGAAGATGCTCTGCATCATGAACTCGAACCTCCCGCTTTCTGCTGGTGAATCGCGTCGAACTTACAGCAGGTAAAGCACAAGCCGCAGCCGGTGCACAGCTCCGGGTCGATGGCCATGACCTGACCGTGTTTCGACTTCCCTCCGTTGGCCGTGACGTACAGGGCGGGACAGCCGGTCTCCCGCAGACAGGAACGGCAGAAGGTGCACATCTGCGAATCGATCTGGTAGATGACGGTACGCTCCTCCCGGCGGGCCGCGGTCAGGGCGCACTCCGCTTGAGAGATGATTACCTTGACCCCGTCCTGCTGCAGGGCCTTCACGATCGCCTCCACCGATTGCTCCTGGTCGAAGGGCCCGATCACCTGGAGGTTTTCCACTCCCATGCCGCGGACGATGCCCTCGATCTCCACCCTCCGGGCCCCCTTGGCCTGGAACTGATGGGCGGTGCCGGGGTTGACCTGGAAGCCGGTCATGCTGGTCCAGCCGTTGTCAAGGATGATCACCAGCAGGTTGGTTCCGTGCTGGATGGCGTTGACCAGCGGCGGGATACCGGCGTGGAAGAAGGTGGAGTCCCCGATGGTGGCGATCACCGGATTTTCTATTCCCGCCCTGTAGAAGCCCTGGGCCAGGCCGATGCTCGAACCCATGGAGACCTCGGTCCAGCAGCTGTGGAAGGGTGGATTCATCCCCAGGATCGTGCAGCCGATGTCCCCCGTAACCACGGTGTTGTCCCGGGATAGGCCGATCTTCTTCAAGGCCCGGTTGATGGCCATGAAGCTTCCCCGATGAGGACAGCCGGCACAGAAGGTGATGGGGTGCTTGACGCTGAGTGTAGGAGCGGGTTGCCCAGCTGGCGGCTGGGTGGCGCCCGGATGCGCGGCGGATTGCGGGGATGCCGATCCGCCGGCCGACCGTGCGATTGGGGCGGGGTGCAACCCGTTCGACCCGTTTACCCGCCCGACCCCGGTCGCAGAACCAGCTTTCCGGACCTCGGCCAGCAGTGTCAAACCACGGCCGATGATCTCCTGGCTGTACTTGCCGACCCTGGAAAACCGCCCGTCCAGCTTCCCCAGAATGGTGCCGTTCCAGCCCAGCCGGGAGGCTTCGCTGCGCAGCTGCATCTCCACGAAGGGTTCCAACTCCTCGAGCACCAGGATCCTCTCCGCTTTCTCGAACATTCCCCCGGCCAGCTCCGTATCCAGGGGAAAGACGGATTCCAGGAACAGAGAGGACAGCCGCCCGTGATTACCGGCCGAAATCGCTTCCCGGACGTCGGGAATCAGGGCGCCGGCGGCCACCACGAACAATCCGTCGCCCCCCGCCGCTTCGTGCAACCGGTTGATCCCTGCCTCGGCAGCGCTGCTCTCCGCCGTCTTCAGCCGTTCCAGCAGGTCCCGGTGCTGGTCCATACAGATCACGGCCCCGGCTTTGGTGTAGCGGAGGATGTTTTTCTCGAAATCAGCTTTACGTTTCAAAGGCTTGTAGGCGTACTCCCCCTCGACCTCTTGTTTGGCGTGGGCTACAGAGGTGACCGAGCGCAGGATCACGGGAAGCTCGCAGGCCTCACTCAGCTGGAAGGCGTAGCGGGTCAGCTCGTACGCCCGGGCCGGGTCCGCCGGCTCCAGCACCGGCAGCCCCGCCCACTGGGCAAAGAGCCGGGTGTCCTGCTCCGGCATGCCCGCCTCGGCCCCGGGATCGTCGGCTATGTAGAGCACCAGGCCGCCCCTGGTTCCGGAGTAGGCTACCGAGAGAATCGAGTCGGCCGCTACGTTCGCCCCGGACATCTTCATCGTGGCCAAGGCCCTTTTACCCGCCCAGGCCGCCCCGGTGGCCAGCTCGAAGGCCACCTTCTCATTGACGCTCCACTCCACGTACGGTGAAGGCGCGCCCCCCCGGTCCGCCGTGCGGCTGAAGTGAAGCAGCTCGGTGAGCGCTTCCGAAGAAGGGGTGCCGGGATAACCGGCGGCCACGTCGATGCCCGCCGCCAGGGCTCCGTAGGCCACCGCCTGATTTCCGATAATTGACCGCTTCATAGATTCACCTCATATCCCCGGCGGTTACGATGGAGGACCGCAATAAAAAGGGTTTGACAATTTTTTGTAAAACGGATAAAATCATCGTTGCATAATTAGAAATGGCATTTCGGATATAGAGATACTAATGCAAATGCTGTCATCTGTCAAGAAAGCCCTGGAGCTGCTGGATCATTTCACGGCTGAGCGACCCGAGCTCAGTCTTGCTGAGATCAGCCGGGAAGTGGATGCCCACAAGAGTTCGGTGTTTCGAGTGCTGACTACCCTGGAAGCGGTGGGCTTTCTGGAAAAGGACCCCCGCAGCGGCAAGTACCGGCTGGGGCTGAAGATCCTGGATCTGGCAGGCAGGGTCTGGGGCCGCCACGACATCCGGCAGATCGCCGCTCCCTACATGGAGGATCTGGCCCGGGAGACCGGGGAGGTCATCCACCTGGCCGTGCTCGACGGTGCGGATATCGTGTATCTGGAGAAGAAGGGCCAGGGACAGATCCTCACCGTGGCTACCCGGGTGGGTGGACGGAATCCTGCCTATGCCTCGTCGATGGGCAAGATTCTGTTGGCTGACCTGTCCGAGAGCGAGCTCAACGGCGTTCTGGGCGGGGGAAAGCTCAAGAAGCTCACACCCAACACGATAACCGAGATACCCCGGCTCCTCGAAGAGCTCAAACGAATTCGGGAACAGGGCTTCGCCCTGGACAATGAGGAGACCTTTCCCGGGATCCGCTGCGTCGGCGCGCCGATTCGGGATGCCGGGGGCAGGGTCATCGCCGCGGTGAGTATCACCGTGCCTGCCCAGCGTATGAGCGACGAGCGGGTGCGGGAGCTGTGGCGGCTGGTCACCAACACCGCCCGCATGATATCGGGGCGGGTCGCGGCGGAGCAAGATGGAGGCTCGAGGTGAAGAGTTTGGAAAAAATCGTCCGGGCCGAGGTTTTGACGGTCAATGCCTGGCCCACGGGAAAACCGATCGAGGAGGTCCAGGCCGAACTTGGACTGGAATCCCTGGCCCTGATGGCCACCAATGAGAACCCCCTGGGCCCCTCGCCCATGGCGGTGGAGGCGATCAAGGCGGAGAGCGGGAAGGTGAACCGCTACCCCCAGGGCCCCTGCACCTATCTGAAGCGTAAAGTGGCGGCCAGGCTCGGGATAGACGAGCAGATGATCGTCTTCAGCAACGGGGCGGACAACTGCCTGCGCATCATCGGCTACACCTTTCTCAACGCGGGGGACGAGGTTATCGTGGCTCATCCCACTTTTCCCGTCTACGGGATGTTGGCCCGGGTGGCGGGAGTCGTGCCGGTGGAGGTGCCCCTCAAAGAGCATACCCACGATTTGGAGGCCATGGCCGAGCGGATCGGGCCGCGCACCAAGCTGGTCTTCGTGTGCAACCCCAACAATCCCACCGGAACCATCGTGCGGAGGAATCAGCTGGATGCCTTTGTAGAGGCGCTGCCGGATCACGTGGTGCTGATCCTGGATGAAGCCTACTTCGAGTTCGTCGACGATGAGCAGTATCCCAACGCCCTGGACTACATCCGGGAGGGAAGAAACGTGGTGGGTCTGCGCACCTTCTCCAAGCTGTACGGGATCGCGGGTCTGCGCATCGGCTATATCCTGGCCTCCCCGGAATTGACGGCTGTGATAGAACGGGTGCGGGAGCCCTTTCCCGTCTCCCGGGTTGCAGAAGCGGCGGCTCTGGCGGCGCTGGACGACGAGGAGTTCAAGAGCCGGGTGTTGGCCAACAACGAGGAGAGCAAGCGCTTCTTCTACAAGAGCTTCGACAGGCTGGGATTGCCCTACGCCAAGACTCACACCAACTTCATGTTCCTGGATCTGAAGACCGATGCCAGTCAGGCCGCCCAGGCTCTGCTGGAGCGGGGCTACATGATCCGTCCGGGAACCCCCTGGAAGCACCCCAGCTTCGTCCGCATCACCTTCGGCACCATGGGGGAGAACCGGGGATTCGTCGAGGCCCTGGCTCAAGTGCTCGGGAAATGAGAACGAGCGGGAAACTGTAGGAGCGGCGCTGAAGGCGCAGGGCAATGACGGAAGCGTGATGACGGTTGCCGATGGAAGCGCAAAATGATCGGGCGAGGTTTCGCTCGTTATAAGCAAATAGAAGAAAAACAATCCTAAAACGAGGAAGGGAGGAACAGATATGTCACTTGAAGAACTTTGCAAAGCCGTGGAGACGGGAGACCAGGACAAGGGAAAGGACCTGGCTCAGAAACTCGTTGAGGGAGGAACCGATCCCCTCCAGATCATCGCTGCCCTGACCAAGGTGATGGATGAGATTGGGGAGAAGTTTGCCCGACTGGAAATTTTCCTGCCGGAGATGATGATGAGCGGTGAGGCTATGTCCAAAGTCGTGGGGGTGCTGACTCCGCACTTGAAAGCCGGCGGGGGCGGAGAGCCCAAGGGTAAGGTAGTGCTGGGTACGGTGAAGGGGGACCTGCACGAGATCGGTAAGAACATCGTCAAGCTAATGCTCCAGGTCGGTTTCTTCGAGGTCAGGGACATCGGTGTGGATGCGGACCCCATAACCTTCATCAAACAGGCCGAGGAATTCGGGGCGGACATCATCGGGGCCTCTTCCCTGATGACCACCACAATGCCCCATCAGAAGGAGATGATCGACATCCTCAAGGACGAGGGCAAGCGGGACAAGTACAAGGTGGTGATCGGGGGGGCCCCGACCACCGTGGAATGGGCCGAGGAGATCGGCGCGGATCTGTATGCACCGGATGCCGGTTCCGCCGCCAAATTGTTTACCGACCTGCTGAAGAAATAGAGATTGAGGAGGAACTGAATATGAGCAATCCATACAGACTGTGGGAAATCCAGGGCCGCTCCAACACCGGTCCCTTCTGCGACGAGGATGAATTCTTGCCCAAGATCTTCGCACCTCGCTTGAGGGAGATCGTCAACAAGTACGAGATTAAGTACGATCCCAAGACCCCGGTTCCGACCGACGACAAGATGGCCGACCGCATCTGGCAGGCCGGCTGGGAGCTGTTCCGGGAGGTGGGGCTGTACAACACCGACACCCACCGGATCATCAAGCTCTCCGACGAGGAGATCACCGAAGCGTTGTATGCGACCTCGGATCGTTACTGGGTGGGCGCGGGCAAGGATGCGGTGCTCTGGAAGCACAGGAGCGTAGAGGACACCGAGCCTCCCTTCTGCATCTACTCACCGGACTGCACCTGTTCGGAGGAGCTGTTCTACTCCTACTGCTTGGCCTTCCTGAAAGAACCCCTGCTGGACGGCTTCTGCGCCCCGATCCTGGAGGAGTCCATGGGTCAGCTGATCCGCTCGGCCAGTCCCTTCGAGATCAACGGCTGTACCGAGCACATCTACAAGATGCGCCTGGCCGCCAAGCAGGTAGGACGGCCGGGAACCTTCTTCGTGGCCGTGGGCACGGCGGAGCACGACACCGGCCAGATCGCCGTATCCAACAACGACTGGGGGGTGCGCACCACCGACAGCCGCATCATCGGCACCCTGACTGAGTTCAAGACCGCCGACACCCTGCTCAACCGGGCCGTGCACTGCGCCCAGTACGGCTGTTACTCGGGCAACCTCACCGGCCCCATCTACGGCGGCTGGTGCGGAGGATCCGAAGGGGTGGCCGTTGCTCTGGTGGCCTACAGCCTCAACGGCCTGTGCATCTACGGTACCCAGTACAACCAGCACTTCCCCTTCCACCTCAACTGGGGATCCAATACCACCCGGGAGCTACTGTGGCCGATCTCCATGGCCGGCCAGGCCATGGCTCGCAACAGCAAGCTGCTGTACACCTCTAACGGCTTCGCCAACGCCGGCCCCATGACCGAGATGCTCTTCTACGAAACGGCCTGCCACGCCCTGGTCAGCGTCGTCACCGGCTGGCACCTGTGGGAGATGGCCTCAACCCGCAACAAGTTCCGCAATCGGGCCACTCCGCTGGAGGCCCGCCTGGGTATGGAGGTGGGCCATGCGGTGGCCCGCCAGGGCATGAAACGCGGCCAGGCCAACGAGATCGCCCTCAAGCTGCTGTCCAAGTATGAGGCCAACGCCGGGGACGCCCCCAAGGGCGCGGAGTACCAGGAGTGCTACGACGTGGCCAAGGCCAACCCGACCCAGGAGCATTACGACATGTACCGCAAGGTCAAGGACGAGGTGGCCAAACTCGGGGTCGAGTTCCCATTCTAGGAGCAGCAAGAATCGAGTTTACAGGCGCTGCGTGTAGGAGCGCAGTGCTCCCTTCTTGCCTGATGAGGAGGATTGAAGATTTGAGAGCAAATATGGTCTATCAGAAGACCGCTGGGCTCAACTTGATCAGCCCCGACCAGTGCGAAGAGATCTACCTGGCCGCCCTCGAAGTCCTGGACCGGGTGGGGGTGAACGTGTTCGAGCCGGAAGCCCTGGAGTTGCTTGCCGCTTCCGGCGCCCGGGTGCAGGGCGAGAGGGTGCGGATCCCCGACTGGCTGGTGGGGAGGGCCTTGAGCACTGCTCCCGGCCGGATCCCCATCGGACGGCGTGGCAACGGCGATGCCTCCGTGCCGATACAGCGGGCCATGCTCCTGGAGCGGGGACGTGTCTACTTCGGCACCGGCTCGGACACGCAGTTCACCTATGATATCCAGAGCGGAGAGCGGCGCCTGGCCACCAAGCAGGATGTGGCCAATGCGGCTCGCTTATCCGACGCGCTTGCGAACATCGATTTCGTGATGTCCCTGGGACTGGCCTCTGATGTACCCGCGGAAGACAGCTTCGTCCATCAGTTCGAGGCCATGGTGCTCAACACCGCCAAGCCCATCATCTACACGGCGGCGGACCTGCGGGACGTGAAGGACATCGTGTCTATGGCGGAAGCCGTGGCCGGCGGGGCGGAGGCACTTCGAGCCAACCCGTCGCTGATCCTGTACGCCGAACCCTCCTCACCGCTGCAGCACAGCCGCACGGCATTGGAGAAGCTGATGTTTTGCGCCGAGCAGAACCTTCCGGTGCTCTACGTATCCGCGGCCATGCTGGGCGGAACCGCTCCGGTCACGATGGCCGGGGGACTGGTTGTCACTTGCGCCGAAGGGCTTTCCGGGCTGGTGATCCACCAGCTCAAAGCACCTGGAGCACCCTTCATCTACGGTGGATCGGCTCCGGCCATGGATGCCCGTACTGCCCTCTGCTCCTACGGGTCACCTGACCTGCAGATGGCCTGCGCTTCCTCGGCGGCACTGGCCCACTACTTCAACCTGCCGGTGTTTACCACGGCGGGGTGCTCGGACAGCCACGTATTCGACCAGCAGGCGGGCATGGAGGCGGGCTACACGATATTGATGCAGGCCCTGGCCGGTTCGAACCTGATCCACGATCTGGGCTATATCGGTGCGGGTATGACCTCCTCCATGGAGATGCTGGTTCTTTGCGACGAGATGGCAGCCGAAGTCAGATACCTGATCCGGGGACTGGAGGTCTCTCCTGTAACCCTGGCGGTGGACCTGATCGAGCGGGTCGGACCGGGGGGCAACTTCTTCGCGGAAGAACACACGGCTGAGAACTTCCGAGACAGCCTGTACCTGTCGGATCTACCCAATCGGCTGGAGTTCGCCCGCTGGCAGCAGGAGGGAAAAAAGGATTTCTACAGGCGGATCAACGAGAAGGTATGCCGGTTGCTGGCGGAGCACCGGCCGCCGGAGCTGCCGGCGGGGGTTGTGGAGACGGTGCAGGCGGTTTCTCGATGCAGAGATGAGGGATAGGAAAGCGGGCGAACTGGCCTGCGGCCTTTCCGCTCCCTGCGCAGGTAGGGTGGCGCACGGTGGCTAGAAAGATCGTTCTCGGCAACGCCGCGATTGCCGAAGCCGCCCTGGCAAGCGGGGTGGATGTGGTCACCGGGTATCCGGGCACCCCGACCAGTGAGGTGATTCCCCACCTTTCCGAGATCATCCTTGCCGAAAAGCTGCCCGTCTACGTGGAGTGGAGCGTCAACGAGAAGGTCGCTCTGGACGTTGCCGTTGCCGCGGCCTGGGCTGGAAAACGGGCGCTTTCGACCATGAAGATGGCCGGCCTCAACGTGGCCGCCGACACCTTGATCAACGTGGCCTACAAAGGTGTGAGGGGTGCTTTGGTTCTTTACGTGGCCGACGATCCCGGCACCCATGCCGGCTGCACGGAGCAGGACTCCCGCCACTACGCCTTCCTGGCTCAACTTCCCCTGCTCGATGCGGCGGATCCCGCGGATGCGTATCGATTGACCCGGCTGGCTTTTCAGACCTCGGAACAGCTGAGTCTGCCCGTTCTGCTGCGTGCCACCACCAATGTCGCCCACACCATGGGAGTGATCGACGGCGAGCCCTGTTACCCGGTTCAACGCCGGGGTAGGGATTTTCATTTCCAGAAGAGGATCGAGCAGTACACCACGATCGAGGCGGATCGAAGCGAACAGCATCGACAGCTGCTGGTAAAGCTCGAGTCCTTTGTCGATGCGATCCGGCAGCAGGGGCTCAATCGGCTGGAGGAAAGGGGCTCCATGGGTGTGATCGCCTCCGGGGTTTCCTGGACCTACCTGCAGGAAGCGATTTATTCTTTCGACCTGGATGTCACCTCCCTAAAGATCGACAGTCCCCACCCCTGGCCGGAGGAAACGGTACGCCGTTTGATAGAGCATGCAGACAGTATCCTGGTCCTGGAAGAGCAGGAGCCGATCCTCGAGAGGATGCTGAAAAGGTCCGTGGCGGACATGAGCCGTCCGCTTCGCATAATGGGCAAGGAAGACGGCACGCTGCCGCGGGCCGGAGAGTACGATTTCGAAATCGTGGCCGAGGCCTTGAGCAAACTGACCGGCCGACGACTGGGATTCCCGGCCGCATCGTCTGCCGGCGCCGTAAT
>Ga0315554_1000347_pt1 | contig 26674 bp, 26 predicted proteins | sample SalMarSW160370MG_FD_202114 | JGI IMG/M metagenome (GOLD analysis project Ga0315554, IMG submission 202114) | Salt marsh sediment microbial communities from the Plum Island Ecosystem LTER, Massachusetts, United States - Salt Marsh Sediment SW1603-70 ...
CAACGCAGGATTATCTTGTAATTGATTAAAGGGAGTACCATCGGAGATTTCATCAAAATTAAGGTTTTGTGCTCTTTCTATAAACGATGTTGCTATTGTCGTAGCAGTAAGTCCAGAATTCGATTGGACAAGATTTTGTCCGCTTTGTGCAACAGTTTCAAAGTATCGCAGCGTAATAATAGAAAGCAATGCTAATGCCCCTATTGTAAGCATCATTTGTCCGGTATTCATATTCCCTCAGTAATTTGTTAATAAGACTTAAAATCCTATTACATTATATATTATCACAATTTCATATTCAAGTGTTAAATGGCATTGGCCCGCATTAGATCGATATCCCTTCATTATTTTCTACTCTATATTTATTAATCTGTATCAATATAGAGCAGACGTTTACAATTTTTGTGACCTGTATCACTCTTTAAGCCTTACATACTATCTTCGCGACCCGTTCTAATCGACAAACTTTGTACCCGAAAAAGTGAATCGAAAATACAAAATTTTCCACATTTTTTCTTACGGAATAAGTACTTTCTACAAATCACCAGAAAAAATAGGGAATTTTGTAAAGGGAAAAAGTAAAATAAGGATTTACTCAAAAATACTGGACTTTGCTATATTCCAGGAGGCTATTGTCATTCCATCCCAAATTGCGCCATTAGCAATACAAGTATCAACCTCATCCGGAGTCATATATACTATCTCAAATTCCTCCGTTTCATCCGGTATCGGCGGAACCGCCGTAAGCTCTCTTGCGACAAAAACCCTGCAAAGCTCATCTGTTATACCATTGTATGGATTGAATTCGCCGGCAAAATACAAATCACGTGCGATGAATCCTGCTTCTTCTTCAAGCTCATGCTTTGCGGTTTCTTCGTATGTATGTTCATCCTTTACACCGCCGCAAGGAAACTCCAGACTTTCGCGGTTATTTAAATATCTATATTGTCGTACAAGAACAATTCTGCCATCGCTTAAAATCGGTACTACCATACTTGCACCATTGGTATGGACATAGTGATATTCTCCCCGCTTTCCGTCCGGTAATTCAGTTTCGTCTTTTTTATATGTCCACCATGAATTACGAAAGAGTACAGCTTCGGAAATTTTTTTCCATGTTTTAAGAGGCATATCGGTAATAGAAGTCAATGAAAAATAGGTAATTATTCGGCCGGCTATATTGATCGTTCAAAGTTAGTTTTCTTTACAGTCTTCTTCGTGCAGAACACCTGCCAATTCACACGCAATTTGATCGCCACGCATCATTCATGGTGCATTTCATTTCTTTTTTATTCTTTTCAATTTTCGTTTCGAAACATTTTTTCTATTTTTCTTTTTCACATTTATTTCTTTTCTTTTTCTTTTATTCACAACTCTGCTATATTTTTGTAGAACTTTTTCCATTGTCTCACCGATTACGGCAGGACTATCCACGATAGTGATTCCAGCTTTTCTCATTGCTTTTATTTTTTCTTCCGCAGTCCCCTTTCCGCCGGAGATAATAGCGCCTGCATGTCCCATGCGGCGGCCCTGAGGTGCAGTCCTGCCTGCAATAAATCCGACTACAGGTTTCTTAACATATTTTTTAATATACTCAGCCGCTTCTTCTTCAGAAGTTCCGCCGATCTCGCCAATCAAGACTATAGCATCTGTTTTCCTGTCCGCATTAAAAAGTTTTATAACATCGATAAACTGCGTTCCAATAATCGGATCGCCTCCAATGCCTATGCAAGAAGATTGTCCGATACTGTGTTCTGTTAACTGCGAGACCGCTTCGTAGGTTAAAGTTCCGCTTCGCGATACGACTCCAACCCGACCCGGCTTATGAATAAAACCAGGCATAATACCGATCTTCGATTCTCCCGGAGTAATCACACCGGGACAATTCGGTCCAACGAGCCGCACCCCTTTTCTTGATATATATTCACACACACTTATCATATCATTTGTTGGAATCCCTTCCGTAATCGCCACGATAAGTTTGACACCGGCATCCGCGGATTCCATTATTGCATCGGCGGCAAAAGCTGCAGGAACAAAAATTACGGAAACGTTTGCTCTTTCGCTTTTAACCGCTTCTTTTACAGAATTAAAAACACGAACCGGGCACGGCAGCCGATCCTTCTCGTTACCCTGATATTGTGTCCCGCCTTTTCCCGGCGTAACTCCGGCTACTACGTTTGTTCCATATTCCATCATTTGTCTGGTATGGAATGTTCCCTCGCTTCCCGTAATGCCCTGCACAACGAGACGCGTGTTTTTATTGACGAGGATGCTCATTGTGATTAATTTTCCTCTTTATTGATATATTATGGTGTTAAGCTGTTTCTAAAAAATCCGCAACTCGCAATAAAACCGGTTCACCAAAATGAGGCCCAAGAATCTGCATACCAATCGGCAATCCCTTACGATCTTCTCCGCACGGAATGCTGATTCCGGGAATACCCGCAAGATTTGCCGATGTTGTATAGATATCAGATAAATACATTTGCAGAGGATCGTTCATTTTTTCCCCTGCTTTGAATGCAGTACTGGGTGCTGTTGGCGTTATTAGGCAATCGACCTTTTCAAATGCTTTAATAAAATCATCCTGAATTAGCCGCCTTACTTTCTGGCCTTTTCGATAATACGCGTCATAGTAACCGGCAGAAAGAACATACGTGCCAAGCATTATGCGGCGTTTAACCTCAGTACCAAATCCCTCACTCCGCGATTTGATATACATTTCTGAAAGATCACGTGCATCCTTGTTCCGATAACCGTACCGTGCACCGTCATACCGTGCAAGATTCGACGATGCTTCTGCGGTCGCAAGAACATAATAAGCGGCGATTGTATATTCGGTATGAGGAAGACTAATTTCGGTGACAGCCGCACCATTGCTTCGCAAAATATCAATTTTCTTTTCGATTGCCTCACGGATTTCAGAATTGAGAGCTTCACCAAAATATTCTTTTGGAATCCCAATGCGCAGGCCTTTTACGCTTCCGGTTAATTGCGAGATATAGTCCGGCACAGCTACTTTTACGGATGTTGAATCGTTGGGATCATATCCGGCTATAACCTGAAATACACTGGCCGCATCTTTTGTTGTTAATGCTAAAGGCCCGATCGAATCGAACGATGATGCATAGGCAACGAGTCCAAAGCGTGAAACTCTTCCATATGTCGGTTTCAATCCTACCACTCCGCAAAACGCAGCCGGCTGCCGAATTGAGCCGCCTGTATCCGATCCTAAAGAAGCTGTACACATTCCTGCCCGTACCGAAACCGCGGAACCTCCGCTTGAACCTCCGGGAATGCGTGTTTCATCCTGCGGGAGTTTTACCCGTCCATACGCCGAGTTCTCCGTTGATGAACCCATCGCAAATTCGTCCATATTGGTTTTGCCGATAATAACGGCATCCGTATCACGCAAACGCTGAATAACGGTCGCATCATAGAGAGAGACAAAATTTTTCAAAAACTTTGATCCGCATGTCACCCGCTCGTCTTTCATGCAAATGACATCTTTTACAGCCATTACCATTCCTGCAAGCGGGCCGGCTGTTCCGTTCTGAAGCTTCTTATCGACAATCCTCCCCTGCTCAAGAGCTTTCTCCGGAAGAACTGAAAGAAATGCATTTAAATTCTTTTTTTCTTCGATCGCGCGCAGATATTCCGAAGTAATACGCTCGCAGGTCGTAGTTCCTGCCGTTAACTCCGCTCGCAGCACTTCAAATGATTTCATGTAACTCGCTGTATGTATTGCTGTTTAGACGTGGATTCCAGGATTCAATAATCAGCCTTGCGGCTTTGCATCATTCTTCTCGTCGAGTTTTTTTGTTTCTTTCTCGACTTCATCCTGTACATCTTTTGCGGCTTTTCGGAATTCACGAATCCCCTGTCCAAGTCCTCGTGCTAATTCTGGCAATTTTTTTGCACCGAAGAAAACGAGAACTATGAGGAGAATAAGAAAAAGTTCTTGGCCACCAATAGATCCCATATTACACGCTCCTCTCTGAAACCATATTTTCTGCTGTCTGAAACTGTGGATTTATACTCTGAATTATGGATTCAAACATTTTTTTTCCATCGATATGCTTTAACACCGGGTCCGATGCACGCTCCGGATGAGGCATCATTCCAAGTACGTTTCCAGCCTCGTTGATAATACCTGCAATATTATTCAATGAACCGTTAGGATTTGCGTCATCTGTCAAATTACCAAAACGATCGCAATAACGAAACACAACTTGCTGATTATCTTCCAGCCGTTTCAGCGTATCCTGATCGGTAAAATAATTTCCATCTCCATGTGCGATTGGAATTTCAATAATCTCTCCCGATTCGCATCGGTGCGTAAATTTTGTATTCGCATTTTCCACGCGAAGATGTAAATACTTACAGATAAACAGCAGAGATTTATTTTTTAACAAAACACCGGGCAGCAATCCTGCTTCTGTAAGTACTTGAAATCCATTGCATATTCCAATTACCAAACCGCCGTTATTGGCAAATCGGACGACATCCTTCATGACCGGTGAAAAACGTGCAATTGCTCCGCATCGAAGATAGTCACCATATGAAAATCCGCCCGGAAGAATAACAACATCCACATCACCTATTGAGCCGTCTTTGTGCCAGATAAGCCGAGCATCCTGTTTCATCATAGTCTCAGCAACATAATAGCTGTCATGATCGCAGTTCGAGCCCGGGAAAACAATCACACCAATCTTTGCTTTTTTCATATTCTATTCAGTTATTCTTTAACAGATTCGGTATTGAACGAATAACTTTCCATTACCAGATTGGCAAGAAGTTTATCCGATATCTCCTTAGTTATTCGCTCGGCATCTTCATGCGAATTCGTATCTATATCCATTTCGATATACTTGCCGATTCGCACGTCACTGACAGCATCAAAACCAAGTGAATGAATACCCTGCTCCACAGCTTTTCCCTGCGGATCAAGAATGGATTTTTTCAGAGTTACAATAACATTCGAATGAAACACATTTATCTCCTATATATCAATGCGTGAGAATTTCTCTTCCGCTTTCAGCTCATTCCTTGTTTTTTTTGATAATTTCATCAATCCCTGTACAATATACCTGATCATTCCAAATATGATATATAGCGCAAGTAAAAGAAAGAGAAGTGTCCCCTTTGAAAATATAATGATAAGTATTCCGATTATTAGACCTACGATTTTCCAGGGATGAGCTTTTATCTGACGTTTGGTAAATTTTGGAAGTGTGTCATACTTTACACGACTCACCATCATGAATGAGAGAACAATAACAAGAACCGCCAATCCGGATCTGCTCCAGCCGTTCAGGCCAAAGCCTTCGCTGTAATAATGAAGAATGAATGCGCAAATTGTAATCGCCTGCATCGGAATCGGCAATCCATTGAAATAGTCTTTATCAAATCCCACAAGTTGAACATTAAACCGGGCTAAACGAATAGCTCCAAAAGCAACAGGCAATGCCGCAATAATAATTCCCCAATTCCCTAACGAGTACAGATGTGCCTGATAAACCAAAAACGATGGAGCCGCACCAAATGAGACTACATCTGCAAGCGAATCCAGTTCGACGCCAAACTGGCTTGATGAACGCGTAATACGTGCCATCACGCCATCCAAAGAATCGAAAATAGCAGCAAGAATAATGAACCAGGCTGCCGTATGGAGGTGCCCCTCACTGACACTAACGATAGAAAGAAATCCGCAAAATATATTCAGTGTTGTAAAAAGACTTGGAACAACTGCTCGAGTAATTTTCATTTTATTTCATTTTCTCCGATTCATCCCGGGAATAATTTCCCAGCACTGTTTCACCGGCTTTCACCATATCACCCTTTTTCACTTGAACATTCACGGACAGAGGAATAAGAACATCTAAACGTGAACCGAATTTAATCATGCCAAACCGCTCTCCCATATTCACCATGTCACCCGGCTTTAATGCACAAACAATACGCCTGGCAATAAATCCTGCAATTTGCTTGAGTATTAATTTTCCGTTTGCTCCTTCAAGTCCGATAATCATTTGCTCATTTCTTTCCGATGCTTTATCTTCGAATGCAGCAAAATACTCGCCTTCGACATACCGCGTATGCTGCACCGTTCCGGTGATGGGATTGCGATTGACATGAACATTGAGCGGCGACATAAAAATACTTATCTGCCGTACGTCTGCATGGAAGAATTCATCGTCTCTAACCTGCTTAATAACAACGACCTTGCCATCTGCCGGAGAGACAATAAGGTTATCGCCTTTCGGCGTTGTGCGCTCGGGGTCACGAAAGAAATTGGTTGCAAATCCAAGAAACACAAGTGAAACCGCAATAATCGAGTATCGGTAGGATTTCGGTTCGATAAATAGAAGCGCAAGGACAATAACGACAACACATACTGCTGCGATAGTGAAATAAACATCGTATCCGTATTTTGTTATCATAGGACTCTCAAACCTGTCCCGCTGCATGATAAGAACTGCGTACCAACGGACCTGATTCAACATGCCGAAATCCCATCTTCAATGCTTCTTCCTTCAGCATTTTAAACTCATCCGGATGCACGTATCGGTCGACCGGCAAATGTTCTTTTGTAGGCTGTAGATACTGGCCAAGTGTTAGAATATCGCATCGTACAGCACGAACATCACTTATCACTTCTAAAATTTCTTCCGTCGATTCTCCCATGCCGAGTATTAATCCTGTCTTCGTTATAAATCTTTTTTTCTTTGCCCGATCGAGCACTTCCAGTGACTGCCGATAATTTGCCTGCGGGCGCACCGTACGATACAAACGCGGGACCGTTTCTAAATTATGATTGAGAACGTCTGGCTTTGCCGTAAGCACGATTTCAAGTGCATCTTCGCTTCCTTTGAAATCAGGAATAAGCACTTCTACTTTACATCCCGGCACCTGTTTATGAATCAACCGTATTGTTTCTGCAAATATTGGCGCTCCTCCATCCTTCCGCTCATCACGATTAACGGAAGTTACCACTGCATGCTTAATCTTCATCAATTCAACCGCTTCAGCAACACGGCGCGGTTCATCCCAATCTAATCCAAAATTCGGTCTTCCTGTTTTTACCCCACAGAATCTGCAGGATCTGGTACAAATATCGCCAAGAATCATGAAAGTTGCAGTACCTGAATTCCAGCATTCCTTCATATTTGGACATCGTGCTTCCTCGCACACTGTATGCAGATTTTTGGAGCGTATGATGCCGTCAAGACGTGCATAATCCTTGCCGCCGGGAATTTTTACTTTTAACCATTCTGGATGTTGAAGCCGCGCTGAAACCGTTTTTTCTTTTTGTGTTTCTTGAATTTCCAAAGCCGTTATTTCACCTATTGAAAGCCAAAATGTCCAAATCGTTATTTCGCATGAGATAAAAACATACGCATGGCGTACAAATCAATATATGATTCTGCCTTTCCTTTCGAATAACTCTAATATACACAAATGAAAATTCACAATCTCACTCATCTTTGTTCCTTTAATTAAAACTACAGCGGAATATGCGTCAATAATCAGCACAATTCGATAATTTTAGATATTAATTGCGGCATTGAATGCCTGCCCGGCTGCTTCCATCACCGCCTCCGATAACGTCGGATGCGCGTGCATGGTATTATGCAAATTTTCCCAGGTCGCTTTTAACGCTTTCGCCATACCAAGCTCGGCAATCAGCTCCGTTGCTTCTGAACCGATAATATGAGCACTGAGCAGTTCACCGCTTTTTTCATCAAAGATAAGTTTTACCATTCCCTCAGTTTCACCAAGTGCCATCGCCTTGCCCAAAGGCCTAAATGGAAATCGGCCGACTTTGATTTTCAATCCTTTCGCGACTGCCGCTTCTTCCGTCAGGCCTATACTCGCAACCTGCGGCTGACAATAGGTACAGCTTGGAATGTTTAACCTGTCAACTCCATGTTTTGCTTTTCCCGCAATATGATCGGCAGCTACAATTCCTTCATGCGAAGCGACATGCGCCAATAACGGCGGACCGGATATATCACCGACAGCGTATATTCCATCGATGTTGGTCTTGTCGAATTCATCGACACTGACGTAACCATGCTCGGTTTTCACCCCGGCTGCTTCAAGTCCAAGATTTTCAATATTTGCCTGAACACCAACCGCCATAAGCACAATATCTGCTTTTAAATCTTTTTTCCCGTCTTTATCGTAAACCGCAACAGTCACTTCATGGTCAGTTCTCACACTTTCAACTTTTGTACCTGTAAAAATATCAATTCCAGATTTTCTAAGACTGGATTCAAGATTCTTCGTAAGCTCCTTGTCTTCATTCGGCAGAATCGATGCAAGCATTTCTACAATTGTTACTTTTGTCCCGAAAGAATTATAGAAAAACGCAAATTCAACTCCAATAGCACCGCCGCCTATAATAACCATTGACTTTGGCTGGACCTGCAAAGACATCGCTTCTGTACTAGTAATGATTTTCTTTCGATCAATAACAATACCGGGAATTGTGCGCGGCCTTCCGCCTGTCGCGAGAATAACGCTTTTCGATTTCATTGCTTCTACAACTTTTCCGTCTTTTACAACTTCAATAGAACTTCTATCAATAAGTTTCGCCGTTCCGGAAATAGTCTCTATATTATTTTTTTTCATCAAATACTCAACACCTTTGGAAATCCGGTCAGCGATCCCGCGGCTTCGTGCAATAATCTTTATAAAATCGTACGTAAGCCCCTTATGAGAAATTCCAAATTCCTGGGATTTATTGAAAGAGCGGAATAATTCTGCACTTCTTATAAGTGTTTTTAAAGGAACACATCCCCAATTGAGGCATATACCGCCGAGTCTATCACGCTCCACAAGACCCACTTTCATTCCAAGCTGTGAAGCCCGAATTGCCGCGACATATCCTCCCGGACCGCCGCCAATTACCGTCACATCATACTTTCGTTCTGCCATGCTTTCTTTCTATGGAAAAGAATACAGCTTTTGCATATAATATAGTCAGAAGTGTCTCTAAAGGCAAAGAAGTCGTGCTTTTGCTTCGCTTGTTTACATAAAACATCTTATTCTGCATCTCTATTTGATAAGCAAGCTGTTCTTTTCGGTCAGGCAAGAAGTTCTGCAGGGTGCTTTAATACATTTTATTGATAAAACTCTGTTTATATAATTAATTTAGAATTATCATTGATTTTTTTTTACTTTTCAGGTATGTTAAAAACAAAAATTTGCGGATGGCAGAAGCACCACAACGAGTCTCAATAAGCAACCGCAAAGCACGGCACGATTATTTCATCATCGAGACATTTGAAGCCGGAATAGTTCTAAAGGGCACCGAGGTGAAGTCGCTGCGGCAGGGCAATGCAAATCTTCAGGACAGTTATGCTGAATTGAGAAGCGGCGAGGTGTGGCTGGAAGGAATGCACATCAATCCGTACGAGCATGGCAATATTTACAATCACGAACCCCGGCGTAAACGGAAGCTGCTGCTGCAGAAAAAACAGATCCGTAAATTGCTTGGCGGACTAAAAGAAAAAGGATTAACACTGATTCCTCTGTCAGTATATTTCAAGGGACCGTATGCAAAAGTCGAGCTTGCGCTTGCACGCGGTAAAAAGAGTTATGATAAACGCGAAGCAATTGCAAAGCGCGAATCTGACCGAAACATTGCACGACTGAAAAGGAGTAAGACTTAAGAATTGTTTCCCCCCATCAATGAACAAATGGATCTGATCAAGCACGGTGCCTTCGAAATTATTCCTGAAGAAGATCTCGTTAAAAAACTTGAACATTCCATTAAAACAAAGAAGCCGCTTAACATCAAACTCGGATGCGACCCAAGCCGTCCAGATTTACATTTAGGACATTCCGTTGTACTTCGTAAACTTCGGCAATTTCAAAACCTTGGGCACCAGGCAATCCTTATCATCGGAGATTTTACAGGAATGATCGGCGATCCGTCTGGCAAAAGCAAAACACGTCCTTCTCTAACGCTTGAAGAAACGCGGCAGAACGGCCAGTCATACTTCGAACAGGCCACAAAAATCCTTTCATCACATAGAGTCACGATGCAGTATAATTCCGACTGGCTGGACAAAATGAGCTTTGCCAATGTAATCCGGCTTGCAAGCAAATACACGGTGGCGCGAATGCTTGAACGTGATGATTTTACAATCCGTTACAAAGCCGGCGAACCTATAAGCGTGCACGAATTCCTTTATCCTCTGGCACAGGCAATGGACTCTGTTGCGATTCACGCAGATGTTGAGCTTGGCGGAACAGACCAGAAATTCAATCTTCTGGTAGGGAGAGATATCCAGCGGGAATTCGGTCAGGAACCGCAAGTAACGCTGATGATGCCGATTCTTATCGGAACTGATGGTGTTGAAAAAATGAGCAAATCTCTAGACAATTACATCGGTATAAACGATTCGCCAAAAGATATCTACGGCAAAACACTCAGTATTACCGATAAGCTGATTTACCGGTATTTCGAATTGACGACTGATATCCCAAAGAAAGAACTATTAGAAATAAAAAAATCCTTGGACAATCTTAAAACCAATCCGCGTAATATTAAGCGTACACTCGCACGGACGCTGGTCAGGATGTATCATTCGCAGGAAGCTGCAGATGCCGCTGAAGAAGAATTCGATAGAATATTCGTTGAAAAAAGCATCCCAGACGAAATAGAAGAATATACGGCAACCGCTCCTTTGACCATTACGGCATTGATATCAGAGGCTAAACTCGCAGCTTCAAAAAGTGAAGCACGCCGGCTTATCGATCAGGGAGGCGTAAGCATTGATAATGAACGTGTATCCGATCCCAATGCATCATTGCCCGATAAAAAAGAATTCATACTTAAAGTCGGCAAACGTAAATTCTTAAAAGTAAAACGATGATCGATAATCATTAAGTTGGAGATGATAAATTGTTTACTCCCACTAAGATTTTTTTTTCAAAAGGCGTCGGACGTCATAAGGATTACCTGCAGTCGTTCGAGCTTTCACTGAGAGATGCAGGAATCGAAAAATGCAACATAGTGAACGTTTCGAGTATTTATCCGCCGGGATGCAAACGTATTCCGAAGGATGAAGGCATAAGACAATTAAATGCCGGACAAATTACTTTCTGTGTGGTGGCACGAAACGCAACTAATGAACCGAATCGTTTAATCGCAGCTTCAATCGGTGTTGCCCAGCCTGCAGATGATTCAGCATACGGGTATCTTTCCGAACACCATCCTTTTGGAGAAACTGATGAGCGTGCCGGTGAATATGCGGAAGATCTTGCGGCTTCCATGCTCGCAACAACGTTAGGCGTGCAATTCGATCCGTATACGAACTGGGATGAACGGGAAAAACTATTCAAAATGTCGGGTAAGATCGTTCGCACATTTAACGTCACACAATCTGCGGAAGGTGATAAGAACGGTTTATGGACCTCGGTAATTGCATTAGCTGTTTTACTACCGTAATTTAATGATAATAAATAAGTCGTTCTAATTTATTCAAGCAATAATGCAATTTTCAGAAAGATGATATTTGACTTTTTAAGAAGGCGATGGTATAAATCATTGCCTTCTTCCATTTATTTCTTTCGCAGTTTGTAAACCGCATACGGCGCAAATACCGTCCACGACAGTACCAGAATCCAAAGTCTGCCTTCGAAGATATTATAATCATGGAATAACACAGGCCAGGGATTGCCCATAACGTAATGTCCGAACATAAATTCGAACAAAATAGTGAGAGAAAGCCAGACGAGACAAATTATCACCGCATCCTGCTTTTTTTGAATTTTCCAGAATGAACTTACAAACCAAAGATATACGCTGAACAGCAATATTCCGGTAGCGGTTGATATCTGATGCGCGCATAATTCTGGAACGTATTTTCCATACAATTCATTCCTGAAACCACCGTTAATAATTGCCAATATTACCAACCCAAGCCAAACGATAATATATTTTGCTATTACCAAATATTAAATCCTTATAGTATTCTTGTTATTCGATCCACCTTGCAACTTTGGAATCGGTAGAAATAATTCCCGGGATTGTCACAATTTTATCAATTACGGCATCCATTGAAGCGATATCTTTCCCCTCGACAATAGCGATTGCATCCGGTGTACCGAAAAGTCCGTCTGCTTTCACGACTCCATCGATTTGCCTGAGTGCCTGAACCACTTTTTTAGGCTGACTTGTTGTAATAAATATATATGCCCAGACTTTCATTTAAATTTTCCTCCTTGTTTTCCGCTGTTTAATGGATGTGTGCTTCACTTTTTATATCGGGATTCCTTTTTAAAGTGGTTAGCTCAACTATGATACCTGTAGTATAATTCTTTCAGAAAGTATCAAATATCTATTAATTTTGCTCGTTTCGATGAATTTCTAATAATTTGTTACTTAAGAGACAGCCGGAATATTTTTTGAATTAAAGATTTCATAGTCAGCATTTGATAACTTAGTGCGATGATAGCCTAAGTCTTTGTGCATTTCCAATAGAAACTCATCGACCTCCTGTAGGACATTTATTCCATAATATCGCTGATATACTGCCTTCCTTGGCTTAAATTAAATATGTCTGTTCTTTTATTTAAAATCAAGCAATGGTATTAATTTTACGCCTTGGTTTATTCAGCGGGAATAACGTTTCCTTTAAGAGTCTTATCTATCTGGGCGCAGTGCACTGCGCCCCTACGAAAACGATCTCTGGGTACTGATAGGGGCATAGTACCGATCAAAAAATGTGGTATCTTTTACACACTCCCGCGAAATCGACAGAAGTTTACAAAGCCAAGGCGAGGTGATATTTATTGAATTCGATTAGCATGTCTTTAATACGGTGCCTGTTATATTCTGAATCCGAACTCCACCTTGTGAAAATACATTTCGATTTCGCATGCGTTTCTTTCTGCCGCTTTCTTTTCGCCAAAAGAAAGCGGCAATAAGTTGACGACTAAAAATATACAGGAATAACGTTTTCCTTTTGGAGTCTTTTTTATCCAGGCGCCTTGCAATGCGCCACTACGAAAGCAACCTCAAAGAGCTTGCGGGAACATTGCAGAAAAAAAAATTCTTACTTCTTCTTCCCTTCCAGCACTACAACAAACTCGCCTTTCTTCTCTTCTTTCAGGAACTTCTGGTGTAATATCGGAGCGGTTCCGTGGAAAATCTCTTCGGTCGGCAATGTCAGATCGAAGGCGATGCATACTCTTCTTGTTTCTCCAAAAACCCCGGACATATCTCGTAAAAGCTGAATAAGTCTATACGGTGTGTCCATAAGCACAATCGTTCGGTGCTCTTTTCGAAGCTCGCGTAATTCTGTAAGGCGCCGTTCTCGTTTGGGTGAAAGAAATCCGGCAAATACAAATTCTTTTATTGAAAATCCTGAAACAATTAACGCGGGCATAAGTGAGGAAGCTCCGGGGACAGGAACAATCTTTATATTCTGATGGATAGCTTTTTCGACCAAGATTCTTCCGGGATCAGAGAATACAGGCGTACCTGCATCGGAAATTAAAACAACGGACCTACCTTCTTTTAAAATATTGATATAGACACCTGCCGCTGCCGCTTCGTTATGCTCATTGAGTGTCTCTACTTGACTTTCTATCCCATAACGGCGCAGGAGGCGCTGTCCTTCATTTCGTTCTTCACAGACAATGATGTTCACTTCTTTGAGTAATTTTACAGCCCGGTATGTTATGTCATCATAATTACCGATTGGAGTAGCGACAAGATAAAGAACACCAGACATTAACGGCCTGCTTTAGAAAAATCTTTCGGTACCGGAATTTCTGCGCGCCTTCGCGCTTCCCAATCCCTGACAAACAATATCACCAATGCTGTTGTCGGAACTGCAATAAGCAATCCGATAAAGCCAAGGAAATACATGAAAATAAGCAAAGAAAGGATGATGAGCAGCGGATGCATTCCCACTTTACTTCCTATTATTTTTGGCGAGAGAAAAGTAACTTCTCCCATATGGAGAATAGCTATGGAGACAAGGGCAATTGCTAATTTAGTCAATACAGGCGGATCGCTGAAGAGTGCTATCACCGCAGAAAGCCCCATAATAGCGATGAGGCCGAAATAAGGAACAAGGTCGAAAAGACATGCAAGAATACCTAAAAGAAAAGCATATTTGATTCCAGAAATTGAAAAGATCACTGAAATAATAAATCCCTCCAGAAACGCCACTAATAAAGCTCCTCGTAAATAATGTCCAACAAGATCATCAGCACGGGTCATAAAGATTTCTACGCGATCGCGATTCCTGCGTGGAAAAAGCATCAAAAAGCGATGACCAATTTTAGGAAAATCAGTCAGGAAATAAAATGTCAGAAACGGGATGAGAATAATATAAAATATTTGCGTAATAAAACCGGAGATGCTGATCCTTATTAAGCTAAGTGCATTTATAATGGTTTTTAAAATATCCTCGAACCGGGGCGTCAGTTGACTTGAGAATGCATCGCGAAGTTCATGGACCGAAATGCCATAGCTCTCTAATATTTTAATCTGACGGCTGTTCCAGAACTTACTATGGAATTCATCTGAGACTTTCGACAATAAATCAAGCACGCCTTCGAGCTGTGAAAGAGCAATGGGAAGTACAAAAAAGAGTACAAGTGTAATACCTGTAATAAACAGCAGAATAAGTACAAGCGAACTCAACCAGCGCGGAATCTTCCAGCTTTGGAAAAGATCAACAACCGGGTTGAGCATATATGCAAAAACCATGGATACGATAAAAGGCGCTAGAATCGTAGAGACGGCATCTAAGAACCATAATGCAAAGAGAATGATAGCCAGCCACATGAGATTCCGTGCAAGCACATAGCGACGCAGCGGAAACAGAATGAAGAGAATTGAGCCAAGTGCAAGAAACGGAGATAGGATCGTATGAATAGTATAAATGAGTACCAGTAACAGAAGTACACCTCCGATGAGCAGCACGATCTCAATTCTTCCGAGAGATGAAAAAACCGAATCCCATCGAATATCCTGCAGTACATTCTGAGCAGCGGATTTCGTTCGCGATGTATTCTTTCGTGACCTTTGTCGAGCCATATTATGAATCCCCTTTTGATGTGATTCCCGTATGACCGAAACCGCCTTCTCCGCGTGCAGATTCGGCAAGCGATGACGCTTCCTGCCATTGCACGCGTTCGTACTTTGCCACAATCATTTGTGCTATGCGATCACCGCGACGGATTACATACTGGCTTTTCCCAAAATTCGTGAGAATAATCTTCACTTCTCCTCGATAATCGGAATCAATTGTTCCCGGAGAGTTGAGAATTCCAATATTATGCTTGACAGCAAGACCGCTTCTCGGCCTTATTTGTGCTTCATGTCCTTTAGGCAGCTCAATGATAAATCCGGTTGGGACTAAAACCGTTTCGCCCGGAAAAATTATCATATCCTTCTCTACCGCAGCACAAATATCCATTCCTGCAGATCCTTCCGTTGCATACTGAGGCAGGGGAATATCCTTTTGATCCGGATTAATCCTGAGAATACGCGCCTGAAATCTATCGGTCATAATGATGCTGTTCCCGCTACTTTAAAACCAAGAAATTTAAGCACATCCAAAAGCTCTTTTGTTCCATTGTTCACATATACCGTATAATTGAAGAATTCTCTCCTAATACGGTATTCCGTGCGAAGCCTTGAAAAATACTTACCGCGTTCTGCTTCCGGAATTGAAATAACGTGACGCAAAAGCCGGTCATCTGCGTTGATATCGTAGCACTGCTTCACAATATCTCGAAGCGCTTGATGTATCTGACCATGAACTTGGTCGATCTTTATTTCCTGCGTATCGGGATCCAATAGAGACGCATTAATTTCCAGATCAATCGGTTTTGAAAGAAAACGACAGACTGCTTCATAATTCATGCGAAGTGCATTTACCTTGCCGTCTAATGAATGACCGGCAATATGCTGTGTTCCTAATGTAACCAGTTTAAGAAGCGATATGTCGATGTTCGGTTCTTTCTCCCATACATCAAGCACAGCAGTTGAAATATGCCCGTCGGCCAATGTGCGCTTTAAAGCATCCGTCTGTACGACACTGCCGCGCGAGCTGTTGATAAGAATAGCGCCCTGTCTCATTCTACGAATTCTGTTCTCATCGAAAAGATGATATGTCGCATCAGATCCTGAACGTGTCAATGGAACATGGAGCGTAATGATATCAGCCTCCATCAGCTGTTCTAAGGAATGCAACGGATAGCTGCTCCCCTGTCGTTGAAGAGGCGGATCGTTTAGAAGTACCTTCATTCCCAGCGCTTCCACTTTGCGCCAAACCTTGCTGCCGACGTTCCCGACTCCAACGATACCGATGGTTTTGCCCTTTAGCGAGAATCCTTTATTATGCGCCAGTTCTAATAATACAGCTGTTATATATTCACTGACCGAATTTGAATTACTGCCTGCAGCGCTTACAAATGTAATTCCATTCTTTGCAAGATATTCTTCATCCACATGATCGGTTCCGATCGTTACTGTTCCGACAAATTTTACACGGTTTCCATCCAACAGAGTATGATCGACCTTCGTTTCCGAACGGACGATGAGGATGTCAGCATCTTTAACGGTATCTTTAGTAATTTCACGTGTATCGAGTGCAGTTACTCTTCCGATACGCTCAAATGCTTTAACAGCATAAGGTGTATGTTTATTAACGACTATGTGGACATCGTATGCCATAGAATTAACTGTTACGATATTACTTTTCCTTTTCCGCCGATGGCGCGGCAGATTGCGAACTCATCTGCTCTATCATTTGAATTTTCTGTTTGAGGCTTGGATCTGTCGGATAAATTTCCTCTAATTTTCGGAGGATGTTGAGTAATTTATCATTTTCATGAGTCATCTCGTAAAGATCAAGGAGTGCGCGATACGGATTGTAATAGGAGTTCATCTCTGCATCACCTTTTTCGATAAGATCGAGACAGGCCGGTTCAATCTCTTTTGCCAATTCTTTCACTCGATCCAGGCGTCCCAACGATTGATAGAATGATGCCATCTGCCAGGCATACTGCCATCCATAAGGAATTTTCGTCTGCGGCATAAGTGATTCCATTCTATCCATTACTCGCACACTCTTCTGCGAATCTTTTTCAACGTTCATGTAATACGCAGCAAGCCCGCGAAATGCCGCGCGATAATTTATAATAATGCGCAGTGTATTCTCGTCAAAATGAACATCCGGATTTGCCAGCTCGCGAAATTTATACCCGTTTTGCGGAGTTTTTGAAAATTCCGATGGCTCATTCATAAGGTTCGCTTCAAGTGTTATCGGATCCATTCCATAATTTTGGTCCGAAATCTTCATCGGTTCAAGCTTCCATGATAATCCTTTGAACCACATATAGTCATCCAATCCGATCTTCGCATCCGGCGAACAAGTCGCACCAAAATGAATTGGCCGTTTCCATTCATTTGCCAATATGATATCGAACACTACAATATCCTGCACACGAAGCGCCTTAGTTTTTCCAAATTGCATTGTATTAGGAAGCAAGAATGTAATCTTTTCATTTTTTACAACAGACGGATCAAGAACAACCCCCATTTGTTCTTGGTAATACCGGATTGTTTCTTTTGAAATGGGTATATCAACATTCCTCGGTTCCCATACGATCGGTTGAATATCGTTAATAAATGAATCAGGCATGTTCATCGGCACTGCTTTTGCCTCTTTATATGCCGGTGTATTCTTCATCTGGAGTATGTACCATGGAGTATTCACTAAACTCAAGTTCACAATTCTTACATCACGCCGAACACCCTCCACATCCTGCATATACCACAAGGGGAATGTATCATTATCACCCTGGGTAAAAAGAATCGCATCCTGTTCGCATGTTTGCAGCATGTTATATGCAAAATCCCAAGGCACCCAATTCTTCGATCGATCATGAGTAGGATAATTAATCCAGAGCATTCTCAGCGGAACAAAAGTGCTCAAGAGCAGTACTCCAAAGAATGCCGGTTTAACAAGTGACGGCGATGCAATCTTTTCTTGAATAATATTAAGCAGTCCTTTTATGCCAATCGCGATCCAAAGTGCAAAAACGAGATACGCTCCGCAATAAAAGTACTCACGATCTCTCGGCTGCGGCTGCTGCTGATTCTGATAGTACGTTATCAGGTACCCCATTAAAATAAACGTGAAGAGAAAGACAGATGCCATCTTCCAGTCTTTCCTAAAATGCGTGTATAAACCGAAAAGACCCATGAAAAATGGAATTCCGAAAAATCCTTTCCAGCTAACTCCTGCATCCTGATCAGATGAGACTTTCCCGATAAAATTCCATCCAACATACCGTTGGAACATATGATCCATTTGGTAGCGAAGGAAGAAATCAAGATCACTGCTGTAATTCTTATAGATACCCGCTTTTTCCGGTTCCGTCGACCATCGTCTTTTAAACATGGGAAAATCGCCGTACTGCTCTCGATTTAAATATGTTATAAGCCGCGCAAATGATTTCGGATGATTCTCATTCATCGGCAGGTTTGCATTTGCCCGAATAACAATCATTGTGTATGTCGTAAAACCCAATACCGCAATAAGCGCGGCAGCAAGAGAGAAAGCGAGAATCATTTGCTTTTTCTTCATTGCATAGTACGCTCCGAATCCGACTACCAACATAGCACCTAAAAGGACAAGAAGACCTGCCTCCAGATGATCTCCTGCAATGTACAACAGAAGTTTAGGAAAATATCTGATGATGCCTGAAAAGATAATGCCGAAAGCAATACCTCCGACAAGGAAGGCAAGATAAATGGAATTCTTGCGGAAAACTTTTTTCCTGAACGCTACAACAACTACAAGACTAACAATTAGCATCGCTACAAGGAATTTTCTTTCGAAAGCACTCGTCATTTCCTGCATAGGCGGTTGCGCCGCAGTTTCTCCGCTCCAAATGATGGCCGCTACTATAGATACTAAAGCTATATGTCCCAGCAGGACATACCATGATTGCTTTAATTCTTCATCGTTATCGATATATTTACGTATGACCACCACAAGTCCTACTACGATTATTGTCAGAACACTCATTAGATGAAGTCCGGCCGATAAACCGGATATGTATGCAATCAGTAAAAGATACCTTTCACTTCCCGGCTCATCGGCTTTTTCATTCCATACGAGCATCAGCCATATAATGGAAGTATAAAGCAGTGTGCTTGCTGCAAAATAATTGGCTTCACCGGCATTGAACCAAAAAGTATCGCTGAACGACAGTGTTAAAGCCCCTATAGCGGCAGCAAGGTACGTTCCAAGCGCTTCGAGCGTATTACCGGATTGCTTTCCTCTGTAGTGTTCAATGACTTTGACTGCAATGAGATATAAAAACAAAACTGTAAAAACGCTTGCAACAGCCGACATAACGTTCATCCTAAAACCGATATCACCCGGTATTGGCAGCATATAGAATATCCTACCTACCATCGAAAATAAAGGTCCGCCGGGCGGATGCGGAACCTGCATTAAATACGCAGCAGCGGAAAGTTCACCCGGATCCCAAAATGGAACAGAAACCTGCGCGGTCATAATTAGCTGAACGGCAGAAATAATTAGGATAATTGCTCCTATAGCACGGTGTAGAAGATTATTTTTCATTATGGATATTTTCCCGATTGTTTTACATTTACCGTATCATGATAAGAAGAAATCGGAAAAGAATGAACTTTCAAACCTACCTTTTTTCTTCATTTTAAAATATTGTGCAAAGTTATTGTTCAGTACAATAACTGTCCAAAAACTTTGAATTGCAAAAAAAGTGATTTATCGCTATCTTATATTATATAAATTCTTTTGCACCCGTAGTTCGAAAATTGCCTGCGAATTTTTTGTATGAGCAGCAGCAATTTTCAGAATCCCGCCGTTGTTTGGCGGGGCTCAATAATATAGGAAATATTGATGCACCCGTAGCTCAATTGGATAGAGCGGCAGCCTACGGAGCTGTAGGTTGGGGGTTCGACTCCCTCCGGGTGCACAAAGTTAAATATGATTACTGATTCTTCTATTCGATCATAAAGCCAAGTACGAAAGGTGCATAAATACTTACAGCCCATTATAAATTCCATTTTTCTTTTCATTTCTTTTGTTCGATATAAATTTTCATTTGACATGCATTACAATCAAACTCCAATCGTAACTTATTTTTAGTATTTTGAAGAAATAGAGGATCGGCATCAGCAGTGCCTTGACCGGTACAAAGGCCGTAATAAAACCGCAGGCAATGCTTCATCGTCATAATAGCTGCTCTTTCATTAGGGTGCAGTTCAAACGCCGGTTCGATAGTGTCAATTCCATGCCTTCGATAAAATTTCTCCGATTTCTTGTTCGCAACATTTGCCGAATAATCCAGGTATTTTACAGGATATGGTTCATTATTCGGAATGATGCTCATATTTTGTCGTGGAAAATTCCTGCTTCGTTCTTCGTACAGCAGGGAGATCGCTTCACGCCGCATTTTATTGCAAACACTCACCGGTATAAAATATGGCCGGTTCCAATGTATATAAAGCTTTTCCGCAACAAAGATAGAATCTCCCAATTTCATGAGCTGACGTCGAACCGTTTCCTCCGCAGCAGATTGATTCTTTGCAGGAATTTTCCCGACTTTTAGGGCAACGGAAACTTCAATACCATCGTCATCCGTAATACGAAGCATAAAACCGCTTTCAATCTCTTCAAATTGCATATTCACATTGACAAGACGTTTTGTCTTGTTTCCTTGAAGCTTTTTAGTAAATCTATAATCGTAGTTTCGGTAAACTATCGTCCCTTCTTCGATTCCTTGAATTTCTGAAGGATAAACCTTATTTCCTTCCACTTTGTTAATATTGCTGCCGCAGAGTATTTCATGCCGATTGAAAAAGCATATACCGTCACCGTTATGCAGCGCGTCCGGAGACTTAAGAATAAAATAATTCCGCCTTACCTTTCCAACTCTTCCTAAACAAGCTCCTACCGATTTGGGCGAACGAGATGAAAGAATATCTTTTTTCCGGCCATTGATAAAATAATCGGTGAATCCGCGATTAAATGTTCTCGCAGGATCCGGTTGAAATGCTAAAATAGCGCGTCCAGACGATACGCTTAAAAGAGATGAATCTGATTTTAGTATTTCATCAATTCTTTGTCTGTAAAATGCCGTAACATTCTTTAAATAATTTATATCTTTCAATCTTCCTTCGATCTTGAATGACGAAACACCTGTATTGATCAGATTTTTAAGATACTCTGAAAGATTGAGGTCTTTGAGGGAAAGAAGATATTTTTCTTTTTCCAGAATCTTTCCGCTGCTTTCCATTAATTTGTAAGGCAAACGGCATGGCTGGGCACACACTCCTCGATTGGCACTCCTTCCCTGTGTAACTTGACTCAAGTAGCATTGCCCGCTGAAACTTACACAGAGAGCTCCATGAATAAAGAATTCCATATCGATTGAGGTGTTCTGACGGATTTCTTTCAATTGCTTTAACGACAATTCACGTGCAAGAATAACGCGTTGAAATCCGACTTTTTCAAGAAACTGAATTTTCTCCAGTGAATAATTATGAGTTTGAGTACTGGCAAAAAGCGGGATCGGCGGTAGATCAAATTCGAGTATTCCCATATCCTGAATGATCAAGGCATCAGCACCTGTGTCATAAAGTGACCGGATAATTTTCTCCGCCTCATCTAATTCATCATCGAATAGAATCGTATTCAGTGCAATATATACCTTAGCCCAATAACGATGGGCATATTGAACGAGTCTGGCAATATTATTCAACGAATTTCCCACAGCAGCGCGGGCACTAAACTTAGGAGCGCCAACATATACTGCATCGGCCCCATGATTGACGGCAGTCATTCCGCTTTCTAAATCTTTAGCAGGAGCAAGTAATTCTATAAGTCTTTTGTCTTTCTTGGGATGCGCTTTCATTCTATTCCCTTCACAAATACAAGGTAGAGAAACTTCTTCTTTCCCTCAAATTGTTCGTACGGAAAAACTTCCGTATATTTAATAAGTGAAGATAAGGAGATTACAATGCAGGTAAATGAAAAACAAGAATGGATTCCTACAAATCCCGATTACGATCCTAATAAACCCATGCAGGTCGGTGGTCAGGCGGTTATCGAGGGCGTAATGATGCGGGCACCGGGCGCTGTTTCAACGGCTGTACGGCGTGCGAACGGTCAGATTATTGTACAGCATCAAAAATTTAAATCTTTCACCGAAAAACATAAATGGCTGAATGTCCCCATAGTGCGGGGCGCAATTGGACTTATTGATATGATGTACCTTGGTGTCAAGACGCTTAATTTCTCGGCCGAGATTGCAATGCTCGATGTTGAAACGGAAAAATTAAAGAGCAATAGTATTGCCGGAAATAATGGTTCTGAAAAGAAATCAAAACCTACATCGAACTTTGCTCTCGTTATTACACTAATTTTTGCGCTTGCAATAGGTATCGGAATATTCTTCGTTTTCCCGTTATATCTAACAACGGAAGTTTTCGCTATCGAACAAACTGCTGTAGCATTCAACCTTACGGCTGGTGCTATTCGCATCATAATATTGCTTCTCTATATGGCCGGCATTTCGCTTATGAAAGACGTTCAGCGACTATTCCACTATCATGGCGCAGAACATAAATCGGTGTTTGCATACGAACTAAAAGCCGTGCTCGAACCTAATTCAGTAAAAACGTACAGTCGTTTTCATCCCCGATGCGGCACAAGCTTTCTACTTATAGTAGCATTTGTTGCAATTCTTTCATTCAGCTTTCTTGATGTAATCCTTTTAAAATTGCTGGGAACTATTACACTGCCGGTCCGCCTTATGACACATTTACCGTTTATTCCAATTGTCGGCGGTTTGGCATATGAGATAATAAAATTATCTGCAAAACATGGCACAACCTGGTGGGGCAGGATAATAATCACTCCCGGCTTACTGCTTCAGAAGATTACCACAAAGGAACCGGACACAGCACAAATCGAAGTCGCTCTGGTCGCTCTTCGTTGTGCATTAGGATTGGAAGATCCTTCCAAATATGTTCTGCAGCCGGATTCCATTAATATTGAAACAACGTCATTAGCCAGTAAAATGTGAAGAGCTTATGATCGACAAGCTTGAAAAAATATTCCATCGTTACGAAGAGATAAATATGCTGATGAGCGATCCGTTCGTCATTGCCGATCAGCAGAAAAGCCGCGAGCTGGGGAAAGAATTCCGTTCCCTAGAACAAATCGTAAAAACCGGACATCGCTACAAAAAGATTTTCAACGATTTAAACGGCAGCAAAGAACTGCTGGATTCCACGAGCGATCCGGAGATGAAAATTCTGGCGCAAGAAGAACTCGATCGATTGAAAACCCAGATAGTTCAGCTGGAAGACGAGTTAAAGTTGCTGTTGATTCCGCCGGATCCGAACGATACGAAAAATTTCATCATGGAAATTCGCGCCGGCACAGGTGGTGAGGAAGCAGCTTTATTCGCAGCAGATCTCTACCGGATGTACACGAGATATTCCGAACGAAAAGGCTGGAAAGTAGAGTTAATGGATTGGAGTGAAACCGGGAAAGGCGGTTTCAAGGAAATAACATTTGCGGTTTCAGGAGACGGGGCATATGGTGTGATGAAATATGAAAGTGGAGTACATCGTGTTCAGCGGGTACCTGAGACGGAAGCACAGGGACGCGTTCATACATCCGCGGCATCTGTAGCAGTCCTGCCTGAAGTTGAAGAAGTAGAAGTGGAAATCAATCCCGCCGACCTTCAGCTTGATACCTTTCGTTCCGGCGGGAAAGGCGGCCAGAATGTAAATAAAGTGGAAACAGCCGTTCGTATTACGCACAAGCCCAGCGGCATTATTGTCGCATGCCAGCAGGAACGTTCACAATTTCAGAATCGTGAACGGGCAATGAAGATGCTCCGCGCCAAACTTTACGAAATGAAACTCGAGGAACAAACAAAATCAACCGCGGCACAGCGAAAATCTTTTGTAAAGAGCGGCGACCGAAGCGATAAAATCCGTACATATAACTTTCCGCAGAACCGGCTGACAGACCATCGTATCGGTTTTACAATATACAGTTTGGATCGTGTAATTAACGGTGAATTGGATGAATTAATCGAGAAGCTGCGCATTGCCGATCGGGCAGAAAAACTTCAAAATGCAACGGTGTAACATTAACTTATAACTGCAGAGACGATGCCTCGGCGTTTCCATACATCAAGTTCCACGCATATATTTCGTCGCTCATTCATTTTTAAAGCGCTCCTCTGCTACCTTTTTATTCAGATATTGCTGCTTTTTTTTATCAATCTACCCTTTACCAGCGATTCACTCGTTTATTACGAGCAAGCATCGGATTGTATTACTCATAACGCATTCTATCCTGCCCTGCACAACATTAATGATAATTTTATTGCTGCACCGGTATATATTAATTTTCTTTCACTCATTCTAAGAATATTTCATCTTCCCTTAACGATCCGTATCGCCAATATTGTTTTGAACCTTTTTCAAGTGTTCTTGGTGTACGCTATCACTCGATTTCTTTATCATAACGAACGCCAATCGAAAATTGCCGTGTTGTTATACATGGCGTTTCTGACAAATCTCGGAATAATCTTTTACAATTATCCCGAATTAATGTTCGATGTTCTACTACTCTTGAGTTTCTTTTTGTATTTGAAAAATACGAAGATTTCAACATTGTTCAGCGGCGTCATTCTTGCGTTCGCATGTAATACCCGTCCAATCGGACTTGCATTCTTTATCAGTATTTTAACAGTCGGTATAATAGTCTTCATTCAAGAAAAGCGCATTGCACCTAGGGTACTCCGAGTTCTCATTAGCTGCATCTTAACACTTTTATTAATCGGCTTCACAACAAAACTACGTATAGGGTATTTTGTACCCTTGCCAACCAACGGTTCATGCAACATCCTCATAGGTGCAAATGATTATGCGACCGGAGCATACAACGATCGTGTTTTCCAGCCAGGTAAAGCCGGATATTTTGATACACAAGACTCCCTTACATTCCTTGAAAAAGAAAGATTCTACCGAGATGCTGCTTTGAAATGGATTGCAGAACATCCATGGCGATGGTTAGGACTTGTTCCAATAAAACTTTTTCATCTTTTCGGACGCGATGATTGGGCAATTCCTGCACTGCTCAATACTAATCAATGGAATATCCATACAACCTCTAAATTACTTTTTAAAGAACAAAGAAAGCAAGACATTTTTGCCGGTGAAAGCACTGCATTTATTATCGCATTTATAATGCTGTTTATTCTACATCATCTGTATTATTATGCACTTATTGTCATGATGGCATTTCAATTTTGGTATTATAAAAAAAACAAACTTAACTACATTGCGGTGCAAAATATAGAAATCTATTTTTTTGCCCTCGTGGGAATACTAATTACCACCTGCACGGTCGGCGCACCGCGGTATCAATATTCTTTTATTATTTTTCTCATGCCTACAATTGCACCAATGATTGAAAATATTTTTCAGGTCATAGGAAACCGGAGAGAATCGGTAAACACTCATGATAGAGCACCATAAAGCATCTTCGAAAGTCTTAGATGCCTATTTTGAATTGTTTGAAGTCATTCGTGCTTTTACAAAAAAACTTTTCAATAATGTTTCGCTTTCTCTATCACACACTCCTGCAATAACATGTGTTCGGTGGTTTAGCCTATCATCTTCTGTGATATTGTATAACGTGCCGCATGCACCCGTTTTCGGATCAAATGCTCCAAAAACGAGTGTTGGAATTTTTGCGAGCACTATTGCACCTGCACACATCGGACATGGTTCCATCGTCACATAAAGAGTGCATTTATCCAATTTTTTTGACTGCAGATGGTTTGAAGCGGCTGTAATTGCAATCATTTCGGCATGAGCAGTCGGGTCATTTAATTTTTCTATTTGATTGTACCCGCGACCGATAATTTTCCCGTCAAATACAACGACAGCACCCACCGGTACTTCATTTTCATCGAAAGCAAGCTTCGCTTCTCTGAGCGCAGCTTTCATCCATTGTTGATGTTGAGAAAATAAAATAGCTGTTGCAGATTCCATCTATTGATCTGATTCCAAGAGTTATATTGAAGAAGTATTCTATTATTTGATTTTAGGCGAGGCTATATCACCTACAAACGGTCCGCCTTGTTCAACATTGTACTCGCGTATCTTTGAGAAATCTTCCAAAGCAGTAGTAACTCTTTCCAGAGCTTCATCTATGATATCAAGCTGATGCAATACTTTTGTATTATCTCCTGCGGCTTTACGGGCAGAACCGATTGTCAGTGAAATTATTGCCAGAGGATTATTGATATGATGCTGCACTCCTCTTGTAACCTCCCTTAGTGTTTTCAACTGTGATTCCTGGATATGTTTTTCGCGTTCGGTATAAATTCTTTGCTCCTCGCTTTTATGTAATTTAGTGCGCACATCAATAACCTTCACCAACGCAAAAGATAAAAGCCACATAAACGGGAACGCATCAAAACTATCAATAATATTTGTTAACAATTGAGATTGAAATAATGATGATGATTTTAACTTAAAAAAATACTGCAGAATGCAGAAAAAAAGATAGTTGTAAATGAAAAATCCTGACAGAAA
>Ga0315554_1000348_pt1 | contig 26667 bp, 23 predicted proteins | sample SalMarSW160370MG_FD_202114 | JGI IMG/M metagenome (GOLD analysis project Ga0315554, IMG submission 202114) | Salt marsh sediment microbial communities from the Plum Island Ecosystem LTER, Massachusetts, United States - Salt Marsh Sediment SW1603-70 ...
TTCGTGGTCCAAAGAATGGGGCCAACCTCAACAGAACCAACATGGCTCGGCTGAATAGACTCGGTTCCAAACTGTGTTGGCGGAACCTCCCGCAGGTTTGCTGGCAAGGCGGATGTTGGCGTGGAGCAACCTGCGGGAGGTTGGCGAGGTCTCACCAACGCAGTTTGACACCGACCCGCTGAATACACATAGTTGACGTGATACGCAAAGCCGACTATAATGCTATCAGAAATGGAATTGCATTCCACCAAACGGAACTGGAGGCGCTATGAGCGACGTTGTACGTGCGGTAGAACGTGCCCTGGCAATCCTGAACTGCTTCGACGCCAACAACTCCGTTTTGGGTGTCACGGAAATCGCAGGCCGACTCGGTCTTCCGAAGTCCACAGTACACCGCATCCTCGGCACCCTGGAATCTCAGGGCTTTGTCCAGCAAGACCCTGTGACCAGTCAATATCAGCTTGGTCTCAAGTTGATGGAGTTGGGCGCTCTGGTGGGCACTCGCGCGGTGCTCAGACAGGTTTCGCTTCCCATGCTCCAGGCACTGAGCGGCGAGACGGAGGAAACTGTTCTGTTGGTGGTCTATGATGAGGGCGATGTGGTCTACCTCGATGCCCTCGAGTGTCCCCAGCCAGTCAAGATAGATGCCCGCCCAGGCAGACGGCTCCCGGCCTACTGTACTGGCTCAGGAAAGGCTTTTCTATCGTTTATGCCCCAATCCGAGGTAGAGAGTGTAATAGCAGGCCCTCTCACAGCCCGAACACCCAATACCATCACCGACCCCGCGAAACTCAGAGAGAATCTTGCCGAGACGCGCAGGCGGGGCTACAGCATCAGCAATGAGGAGTACGCCGTCGGCATTCGCGCAGTGGGAGCGCCAATACTCTCGCAAAGCGGCGAGATTTGGGGCGTGGTGGCGGTCGCCGGGCCTGCCTTCCGGCTTCCAGATGAGAGAATCCGCGTCATCGGAGAACGCACGGTAGCAGCCGCGCGCCAGATATCGGAGCGTATCCGGTACGGGACATGCGCTGCTCCGTAGCCAACACATAATCATAGGAGGTGTCTGATGATTGATCTCGTAGGCCAGGTTGCTATCGTCACGGGCGCAGGGCGGGGCATTGGGCGTGCCATCGTGCTTCGTTTGGCGCAGGATGGAGCGGATGCTATCATAGCAGACGTGGACATAGAGACCGCCGAGAGGGTAGCCCAAGAGGTCCGAGCCCTGGGACGAAGAGCGCTGGCGCTGAAGGTGGACGTGTCCAAGAAGGCCGATGTGCAGGCAATGACGGAGCGCGTCATTGCCGAGTTCGGGCGCGTGGACATTCTGGTGAACAATGCTGGGATTCTGGGCCCCACAGTGCCCCTGGTCGAAATCCCCGAAGAAGAGTGGGACCGCACTCTCGACGTCCACCTGAAAGGAACCTTCCTGTGCTGCCAGGCTGTGGTGCCGCACATGATTCGCCAGGGGAAAGGCAAGATTGTCAGCATGTCTTCTGTCGCGGGCAAGGAGGGCAACACTAATCTGGCGGCCTACTCGGTGGCCAAGGCGGGCATCATCTGTCTTACCAAGTGCCTGGCCAAGGAAGTGGCGACCCTCGGCATCAATGTGAACTGCATTTCGCCCACTGTGATTGAGACTGACCTCATCAAAGACATGCGCCCGGACCAGATAGAACCGTTGCTTGCGAAGATTCCCATGAAGCGCACCGGCAAGCCCGAAGAAGCAGCGGCGCTCATTCGCTTTCTCGTGTCTGACGAGGCGGGGTTCATTACAGGGCAGTGTTACGACCTGTCCGGCGGCCGTTCGGTCTACTAGTCGAAACCTTACGGAAGGCAATCATGAATGGAGCACAGTTTGTCGCCGGAGCGCTGGTCCAGGAGGGCGTGAAGTACGTGTTTGGACTGTGCGGCCACACGACGCTGGCCGTGCTGGATGCCCTCGCCTTCGAGACGGACATCGAGTTTGTGTCGGTGAGACACGAGCAGGTTGCGGCCCACGCTGCTGATGGGTACGCCCGCGTGACCGGCGAACCCGGCATTCTGTTGGTGCACGTCGGGCCGGGCATGACGAACGCGGTCACGGGCGTGGCGACTGCGGCTCTCGATTCCACGCCGCTTGTGGTCATCGCCGGGGACATGCCGAACTACTTCGACGGGTACGACCCGCACCAGGAAGTGAAATATCACGCCGACGGGTCCCAGTGGGAAATCTATCGTCCGTTTGTGAAGCGAGCCTGGCGGCTGCATCATGCCTCTCAGTTCCCCGACGTGCTGAGCCGCGCCTTCAATGCGGCGCTTTCTGGCCGTCCGGGCCCCGTCCTGATTGACGTGCCGATGAATCTGTTTTCTGAACCCATGGAGAGAGAACTGCCGCGGTTGGCACAGCGAAGGCCGGGCCGCACGCGCGCGGTGGCGGACTCACGTGAAGTCCGAAGGGCAGCGAGAGTGCTCCTGGACGCCAGCCGCCCTGTCATCTACGCCGGTGGAGGCATCATCTCGTCAGGCGCGACGGCGGAACTGGTGGCCGTGGCCGAGCACGCGGCCGCTCCCGTGACAACATCTCTCATGGGCAAGGGGAGCATCCCGGAGAATCACGCTCTGGCCTTTGGCATGACGGGTCTTTTTGGAACGCCTGCCGCCAACCGAGCCACATTGGAAGCAGATGTGATTCTGGCCGTCGGGACGCGCTTTGCTGAAATGGACTCCAGTTCGTGGCAGCCTGGCTACACCTTCAACATCCCGCCCACGAGGCTGATTCACCTGGATGTGGACCCGGCAGAAATCGGCAAGATATACCCCGTTGAAGTGCCGCTTCTGGGCGATGCGAAAGCGACCCTGGCTGCGCTTCTGGAAGAACTGCGCGCGGCCGCTCCTGCGCGGGACTACACTCAATCGGAGCAGTGGCGGGCGCTCGACGCCGAGCGTCAGGAATGGCTGGCGCGCATCGCGGAGCCGCAGAAGTCTCTGGCAATTCCCATACGGCCGGAGCGAATCCTGGGCGAACTGCGGCAGGTGCTGCCCGCGCACGGAATCATCGTGACGGACACCGGCTGGAACAAGAACGGCGTCGGGCAGCAGTTCCCCATTTATCTTCCGCGCACCCATCTTTCTCCCGGCGGCCTGGCGACGATGGGCTTTGGCCCTGCGGCCGCCCTGGGGGCCAAGCTCGGCCAGCCCGATGCTCCCGTTGTCGCGCTGGTGGGCGACGGCGCGTTCAGTTCTGTTTCGTCTGCTGTGTGCTCTGCCGTGGAAAACGACGTGCCCGTGGTGTGGGTGGTAATGAACAACTACTCCTACGGAGTCATCACGGGCATGCAGAGAGCTCTCCTTCACCGCACCGCCGGTACCGAGTTCATCAGCAGAAGAACTCAGCAACTTTACAACCCTGACTTTGCAGCCCTGGCCGTGGCCTATGGCGCTGGCGGCGAACGGGTCGAGGACCCTGGCGAACTGGGATCCGCGCTGCGCCGCGCATTGGACTCTGGCAGGCCTTACGTCCTGGATGTCATCATGGACCGCACCGTGGGCGTGCCCATCACCGGGCTGTGGGATGTGAACGAGATTCTCAGACAGGAGTGATAGATGAAAGCCATTGTGAAGACGGCCCCTGGGCCTGGGAATGTGGAGTCGCAGATTGTGCCCGACCCGACTCCGAACCCCGACCAGTTGGTTGTGGCAGTGAAGGCCACCGGCGTCTGCGGCACTGATGTGCTGCTCTACGACTGGACGTACAAGGGAAGGAGTCCCGTGGTGCCTCCCATCGTTCTTGGCCACGAGGGGGCAGGTGAGGTGGTGGCTGTGGGGTCTGCCGTCATGGGATTCCGCGTGGGCGATCGGGTGGGCTTGGAAGCGCTTATCGGTTGCGGCAGGTGCTACTACTGCGAATTGGGACTGACCTACCTGTGCCGCGACTGGGCTCATCTCGGCATCTCCTTCGACGGCACCTTTGCTGAATATGTGGCAATACCAGCGTCAGCCGCTCACCACTTGCCCGATAGTGTGCCCTACATAGAGGCTGCATTCCTGGAGCCTATCGCCATCATCGCCCAGACGCTGGACCGGCTGAAGGTGCAGCCAGGCGACACAGCGGCCGTGGTCGGGCCAGGACCGTTGGGATTGTTCCACATCCAGGCGCTGCGTGCAGCCGGCGCGGCAAAGATTATCGCCGTCGGTCAGGTGGGTGACGAGGCGCGCCTGAAGGTGGCGAAAAGCGTCGGCGCTGACCTGGTGGTAAACCGCACTGAGGCAAATGCCGTTGAATTCGTGCGCGAAGCGACGGGCGGCCTGGGCGCCGACGTGGTCATCGAGGCTGGCGGCACGCCGCAGGGCGTCAGCGATGCCATTGGCATGGCGCGCGGCAATGGGCAGGTGGCCCTCGTCGGCTTTGCGCGTGAGAGCAACATTGAGCCGCTGGGCGTGGTGCGAAACGCCCTGACCATCGTGGGCATCGTTGGAGGGGGTTCGAGCCACGCCAATCGCGCCCTGCGCTGGATGGAGTCGGGCCAGGTGCGGGCCGAGCCAATCGTCACTCATCGTCTTTCACTCGACAGCGGAGACCAAGGGCTTCGGTTGATGCGCGACCGGGTGGCCGCCAAGGTGCTCTACGAACCATAGGATGAGCCGTTTGCAGCAGCGAGCAGTCATCAGGGAGAGATTCATGAAAGCAATCGTGAAGAGAAGTCCGGGACCGGGAAACGTCGAATACATGGAAGTCCCGGAGCCTCAGCCCAAGGCAGGTGAAGTGAAGGTTGCCATGCGGGCGGCCGGGCTGTGTGGTGCAGACATCCTGTTGTACGACTGGACGTACAAGGGCAAGCGGCCAGTGGAGACGCCAATTATCCTCGGGCACGAGGGAGCCGGAGAAATCGTTGAGGTCGGCCCTGGCGTCGTGGACTTCAAGCCTGGAGACCGGGTGGCAATGCAGTCCATTCTTGGCTGCGGCCGGTGCCGCGCCTGTGAAACGGGGCAGACCTACCTGTGCGGCAACTGGAGCCATCTGGGCATGACCTTCGACGGCATCTTTGCCGACTATGCGGTCGTGCCGGCAGAAGCGTGCCACAAACTGCCAGACGCGGTGGCGTACGAGGAAGGAGCCTTCCTCGAGTTTTTGGCCACTCTGGCGCACACCAATGAGAAGGTGCCCTTCCGCCTGGGCGAGAGCGTCGTCATTGTGGGGCCGGGCCCCTTCGGGTTGCTGCACCTCCAAGGGGCAAAGAGCGCGGGCGCGTCGCTCCTCGTGGTTACCGGCCTGGAGCGGGACACCGAGCGCCTTGCGCTGGCGCGGGCCATGGGCGCGACCCATACGGTGAACGTGGAGCGCGAAGATGCAGTTCAGCGGGTCATGGCTCTGACGGATGGTTATGGAGCAGACCTGGTCATCGAGGCCGGAGGAACAGCGGAGAGCGTGGCCCAGGCCCTGGAGATGGCGCGGCCCGATGGGCGCCTGGTGATGCTGGGATATGCCAATTCGGCGGAGATTGTCCCCATTTCCATCGTTCGGCGCGACCTCTCCATTGTGGGCGTGGTGGCCAGCAAGAGCGCCCATTACGAGACGATGCTCCGCTGGATGGAAGCAGGGCTGGTCAGGGCAGCGCCCCTCGTCACCCATCGGATGAAACTATCAGACTTCGATGAGGCCGTGGACCGCTTCCGAAACAGGCAGGCGGTCAAAGTGCTGTTTGAGATGTAGGGTTGCGCAGCCACATGGCATATCCTCGGGAGTTTCAGGCTTCGCTCGATGCTCTGGTTGCCTCGCGTGGCAGGCGGCGGCAGGAGAACATCGAGAAGCTCGACCTTGCCCAGAAGCAGAGGCTTTTGGAGGAGTTTCACCCCGATTTCGACCTGTCCGCAGGTCGGGAGATTCGCGTGGGGCCAAGCCGAGGGGAGCGCGCCCCAAAGGAAATCGTGTCCGTCTTGGAGGCACCCAGCAGGCTGGATCCGGAAGCCGTGGATGTGAGCCGGCCTGACTTGAGCGTAGACGTGCTGGTCGTGGGCGGGGGCGGCGCGGGAACAGCAGCCGCGCTCTGCGCCCACGAGGCCGGTGCTTCGGTCCTGATGGCAACCAAACTGAGGCACGGCGATTCAAATACCATCATGGCCGAAGGGGGAATTGCCGCCGCCACCCGCCGGGACGATTCTCCAGTGCGTCACTACGAGGATACTTTGCGAGGCGGGCGCATGGTCAACGTCCCGGAACTCGTGCAGGCGCTCGTGCTCGACGCCCCGCAAATCGTGCGCTGGCTCGAGTCGTTGGGGGTTCTCTTCGACCGCCAGCCCGATGGCACAATCCTGACCCATGCTCCCGCGGGGCACTCGGCTCCGCGTTCCCATTCTTGCCGAGACCTGACGGGACTTGAGGTCATGCGCGTGCTGCGCGACGAGGTGCGCAACCGAGGCATCGAGGTGCTGGAGTTCTCGCCAGCCGTCGAACTGCTCACGAACGATGAAGGCGCATGTGCCGGTGCGGTGCTCCTCAATCTGGACACGTCGCGGTACACCGTCGTGCGCGCCAAGGTGACGATTCTCGCCACGGGCGGCGTCGGACGGCTGCACATTCAGGAGTTCCCCACGTCAAATCACTATGGCGCAACGGGCGATGGGCTGGTCATGGCCTATCGCGCCGGTGCCCGGTGCATTTTCCTGGACTCCATCCAGTACCACCCGACCGGAGTGGTCTGGCCTGAGCAGATGTTTGGCCTTCTGGTCAGCGAACACCTGCGCGTACGCAGCGCTCAACTTGTGAACGTGGAAGGAAGCCGATTCATCAACGAACTCGAGACGCGGGACTGTGTGGCCGCTGCCATCATCCGCGAGTGCAGGGCGCGCGATCTGGGCGTGCCGACAGTCGGTGGGTCTGTCGGGGTGTGGCTGGATACGCCCCTGATTGACATAATCCACGGCAGCGGCACGGTACAGCATCTTTTCGCCGGTATTCATGGTCGCTTCCGCGAGTTCGACATCGACCCGGCCCAAGAGCCGATTCTCATTTTCCCCACGCAGCACTATCAGAACGGGGGCGTTCTCATTGACCCGCACGGGCAGACCAGCGTGCCGCGACTGTATGCTGTGGGTGAGGTCTGCGGCGGGGTGCATGGGCGCAATCGACTTGGGGCAAACTCAATGGTAGACATCCTGGTCTTTGGGAGGCGGGCCGGGCTTCACGCTGCGGCCCTACGGAGCGATGCCCGCAGTGGAACTCTCTCGCTCGAACACGTTCGCCGCCACAATGAGCAGGTCGCAGTGTTTGCGGACGAGACTGCATGCGCCGCTCCCATTCTGCTGCCCGACTACTCCGGCAACAAGGCGCGCGAGTATGCGAGGCACTGGCGATGATAGAACTGCACACGCCCATAAGCGCTGACGCGGTTGGCCGTTTGAAGGTAGGCGACACGGTGCTTATCAAAGGCGACATCCTGGCAGGGCGTGATGCCGTGCTGCCCCGTTTGGCTCGGATGAGCCGCGAGGAGTTGTCTGCGATGGGAATTCCCATCGAGGGAGCCGTCATCTTCCATTCCGCATTCAGTACAGCGGGCATCGGGCCGACCAGCAGCAACAAAGTGGAGATAGAAGGGAGCATGGCCGCGCTGTCAAGGCTGGGGGTTCGAATTCACGTCGGCAAAAGCGCGCTGGGTGAGGACACTGTCCGCGCGCTGGCCGAAGCAGGCAGCGTGCACGCAGTAGCGCCACCTGTTTCTGCGCTGCACACGTCGGCGCTCAAGGGTGCGCGGGTGCTGGCGTTCCCCGAAGAAGGCATGGAGGCGCTCCACTTGCTGACGACAGACGGGCTTTCGGCGGTGATTGCTATTGCGAATGGCGAGTCCATATGGCAGACGTGCGCGAAGGGATGAACAGCCTGCAGGAGGTCCGCGAAGTCACCAGGCAACTGGTGATAGAAGCCAGCACTGTATTGCGCGCGGACCAGTTGGCGGCCTATCGGGCGGCTCTCGCAGCCGCTCCGAACGCGACCAGCCGCTGGGTGCTCCAGCAACTTCTGGAGAATGCCGAGGTGGCCCAGGCAGAGCGGCGGCCCCTGTGCGATGACACCGGCATCCCGCATCTGTTCCTGGAACTGGGCACTGCCTCTGCCCTGGGCGGCGAGCACTTTGCAGCGATGGTGGATGGCGTTCGGGACGGGCTGAGGTCGCTCCCCGGTAGAGCGATGGGTGTTCTGGGCCAGGCACAGCAGCGCGTGGAGCAGTCCGCGGGGCTGAGCGACGATCCAGCGGACGTTGTCACTCCGCCCCTCGTGGTCAAGCCGGTGGAAGGCACAGAGGCGCGGCTGACGGTGCTGATGCTGGGCGGGGGACCGGAGATTCGCTCACGTACCTACCGCGTGTTTCACAAGCGGTCGCTGCGAACGGTGCTGAATGAGGTGGTGGAGTGGGCTGTTGAGGGGACGGCGCTCCTCGGGTGTACGCCCGGCGTGCTTGCGCTGGGCGTTGGCCGCACCCACTATGAGGCTGCCACCCTGATGCTGGAGGGCATGGCTCACGGCGACCTGCGTGTGCAGGACGAGTTTGAGCAGTACGTCACCAACAGGGTGAATGCTCGCGGCTGTGGGCCGCTGGGGTTGGGAGGGCAGCCCACAGTGCTGAGCACGTTTATCCGCATCGGCCCGCAGCGAGCCAGCGGCGTTCGCATCGTTTGCCTGCGCCCCGGCTGCTGCATGGACCCTCGCCGGGCCAGCGCGGTGTTTGCGTAGGTTGGACATGGCAACCATTGTGTATCTGGGAAAAACCTATCAGGTTCCTGAAGCGCTGACCGTCTTGAAGGCGTTGGAGCAGGCCGGATATCAATTTGTGCGCGGGTGCGGGTGTCGCGGAGGCGTGTGCGGCGCTTGCGCATTCGTCTACCGGATGCCGGGCGACCCGCGGCTGCACGGCGGCCTGTTGTGTCAGACGACGGTGCAGGACGGGATGCACATCGCCACGCTGCCCTACTTTCCGGCGCTGCGCCGACCTTTCGACCTGGAGCGACTGAGACTCCAGGGCCACACCGTGCTCTCGCTGTACCCCGAGGTCTTGAGGTGTTTGGCGTGCGGCGAGTGCACGCGCATCTGCCCCAAGCAGATTGACGTTCGTGACCTCGTGGCCAGAATCAGGCGGGGCGAGATTGCTGAGGCAGCGTCCGAGTCGATGGAGTGTATCATGTGCAACCTGTGCGCATCGCGCTGCCCGGTGGCGATTCCACAGGCAGAGGTGTTCTTGCTCGCCAGACGCCTGCAGGGACGGCACGGCGTTGAGCCCGCGCCCGACGTGGCCAGTCGGGCGGAGGAAGTAGAGGCCGGACTCTACGACTCGGAACTGTCGGAACTTGCCCGGTTGGAGCCTGGCGAATTGCGGGCGCGGCTGATTCCTTCAAAGGAGGATTGATGGCGCGGCTGTTCGAGTACGAAGGAAAGGCGCTCCTGAAGCAGCACGGCATCCGCGTGCCGCGAAGCGTGTTGGTTCGGAGTCCGAGGGAGGCGGCAGAGGCTGCCGCTGACTTGGGAACTCCGGTGATGGTGAAGGCGCAGGCCTGGATTAGCGGGCGCGGAAAGGCGGGCGGCATTCGCGGGGCGGACTCCCCTGCAGAAGCCGAGAAGATTGCCGCGAGCCTGCTGGATGCCCCGTTGAAGGAGTTCTACGTCCGCGAACTGCTGATAGAGGAGTGCCTGGACATTCAGCGCGAGTTCTATGTGGGCATTGCCGTTGACGACAGCCTTCGCGCCGCCGTCCTGATTGTCAGCAGCGGTGGCGGCATGAGTGTCGAGGAAGCGGCGCATCACAATCCAGCCTCTGTGGCTAGGGTGCCCATTCACGTGGGACTGGGCCTTCAGCCGTACCAGGTTCGGGCGGCGTTTCGCCAGGTAGGCGTGACCGGGTCGGAACTCCTGGCCTGGGTGGGGCCGGTGATGGCCCTAGGCAGGCTGGCGCGGGAATACGAGTGCCGCACAGTCGAAATCAACCCGTGGGCCGTTACCAGCGGAGGCGACTGCATGGCCCTGGACTGCCGGATTTCAGTAGACGACTACGCGGTGTACCGCCATCCGGAACTGGGCATCGAAGTGGCGCGCGACCTTCCTCGGCCGCCGACGTTCCTGGAGAAAGTCGCCTATCGCGTGGAGGAGCGCGACTATCGGGGCACGTTCTACTTCATGCAACTGGAGACAGATACGCGGGACGGGCGGTTCATCGGCTTCCACGGCAGTGGCGGCGGGGGCGCTATGATGGCGATGGACGCGCTGCTGCGCCGGAATTTGACGGTTGCCGACTTCTGCGACACCAGCGGCAATCCGGCGGCTTCCAAAGTGTACAGGGCGGCCCGCATCATCCTGTCACAGCCTGGCATCAGTGGCTACTTCTACTCGGGCTCGGGCGTGGCCAGCCAGGAGCAGACGCATACGGCCCGAGGCTTGGTGAAGGCGTTTCGCGAGGTGGGCCTCGCCATTCCCGCGGTCGTCCGCTTGGGCGGCAATATGGAGGAGGAAGCATTGGCGATTCTGCGTCGGGGCACGGCGGGTCTCCCTGCACCTATCGAGGCCTACGGGAGCGAGGTGGACGTTGACTTCTGCGCCGAAAGGATGGAGCGCCTCATCGAAGAGCCTGCAGGAGGCTCGCTGCGATGAGAGCGATTGCGACGATGACCGGGGAGATTCTAATCGACGAGGAACGCTGCGCCGCGTGCGCCCCTCGCCCCTGCGCTGATGCCTGCCCCGAGGATATTCTGAAGATTGCAGGCGGCACGCCGGTGCTGGCGAGAAGTGCTGAAAGCGTCCGTCGTGGGCTGTGTCGTGAGTGCCTGGCGTGCGAGTTGGCCTGTCTGCTGGAGGGTGCGGGCGGCTTGCAGCTGGAACTCCCAATTGAGGGGCTGGCCCCATGAGCATTCTTCTGGACGAGGGGACACGCGTTTGCGTGCAGGGCATCACTGGTCGGGAGGGCGCGGCACGGGCCCGTCTGATGACAGCCTACGGAACGCAGGTGGTTGCCGGTGTCACCCCTGGCAAGGGCGGCAGCCGTGTGGAAGGCGTTCCGGTCTTCGATACCGTGGCCGACGCATGGAAAGCCGAGGGCCCCTTGGACATGAGCGTGCTGTTCGTTCCCGCTCCCATTGCCAAGGACGCTGCAATGGAGGCAATGGCTGCAGGTGTCCCGATCGTCGTCATGGTTCCGGATCGCGTTCCGCTGTATGACGTCCTCGAGTTGGACTACTGTGCCCGGACGCGGGGCGCGCGATTCCTCGGCCCCAACACCATTGGCATGGCGAGCCCCGGCCGGGCGATAGTGGGGATGCTCGGCGGGCGGGCCGAAAACGCCCGCCGCTGGTTCCAGCAGGGGAGGGTGGGCGTCATTTCGCGCAGCGGGGGCATGACCGCATCCATCGCGTACCATCTTGCCAGGGCTGGGCTGGGACAGAGCACCATCGTCCATGTGGGCGGGGACCCCATCGTGGGCATGCCGATGGACGACGTGCTTCGGCTGTTTGCCGAAGACAACGAGACCCAACTGGTCGTGATGTTTGGAGAGATTGGCACGGCACAGGAAGAGCGGTGCGCGCGCCTGGTGGCCGACGGCGTGTTCCGAAAGCCGCTGGTGGCGTTCATCAGCGGCGCGGCCGCCAAGGAAGGTGCGCGGTTCTCCCACGCCGGTGCCATTGTCGAAGGCGGGCGGGGCACGTATCAAGGCAAGGTGGCTGCGCTGCGGGACGCGGGCGCGTACGTGGTGGAGTCTTTTGGCGATATCTTCCCGCTGGCTGTGAAACTGATGGATACGGGAGGACGGCTATGACAGAGACAACCTGGTTCACGGGGATTACCGACGCACAGGCCAATCATGTCCTGGTGCGCGGCTACCCGGTGCAAGAATTGATGGGGCGCGTTTCTTTTACCGATGCGACCTACCTGGTGCTCATGGGGGAGTTGCCGACTGACCGCCAGCGCATGCTGATGGACGCCATACTGGTCTGCGCTGTGGATCACTCCATCACGCCGCCAACGGCACGAACCGCCCGCACGGTGGCCACCTCGCGCGCGCCGCTGGTGTCGTCGCTGGCGGCAGGCATCCTGTCCATCTCCGATTTGCACGGCGGCGCCATAGAAGGGGCGATGCGCATGATGCTGGCGGTGGAAAAGGACTGGTCGGCGGGCGCGGACCTGAACGAGGCAGCAGCCGCAAAGTTGGAGGTCTATCGTGAAAGCGGCACGCGTGTTCCGGGCTTCGGGCATCGTGTGCACACGGACGACCCACGCGCGGTGCGGATGCTTGCGTTACTGCAGGAAAACGGGTCGGAGAGCCGCTTCGCCCAGGTTGCGCTGGCCCTGGGGCGCGCAGTAGAAGAGGTGCTTGGCCGCAGACTGACCTTCAACGTGGACGGAGCGATTGCCGCCGTGCTGTGCGAACTGGGCATGCCCCCAGACCTGGCGAACGGATTCTTTGCGCTGGCCCGAATTCCGGGGCTTATGGCGCATGTCTACGAGGAGACTGTGCGGGAGCGGCCTATGCGCACCCCGGACTTTGACGCTGCGCGCTACGACGGCCCTGCAGAACGCCATCTGCCGGAAGAATAGACGACGAGAGGTTTTGTCATGCAGGGGTTCCTGGGCCGCGTGCTGCGCGTAAACCTGTCGAGCGGAGGCGTGACTTCCGAGGCCCTGAATCCGGATGCAGCCCGGCTGTACATTGGGGGCGCGGGACTCGCTGCGCGCATTCTGTATGATGAGACCGACGCAGCGACAGACCCCTTGGGCCCGGACAATCGTCTCGTCTTCATGACCGGCCCCCTGACGGGCACGCGCGCGCCCACCTCCGGGCGACACGCGGTCGCCGCATGCTCCCCGCTGACGGGCGCGTGGGGAGAGGCGGACTCGGGCGGGAGTTGGGGCGTGGCCCTGAAACGGGCCGGGTTTGACGGCATCGTTGTGGAGGGAGAATCTCCGGAGCCGGTCTATCTCCTTGTCGCGGACGGCGAAGCAGGGCTGCTGCCTGCAGAGGACGTGTGGGGCTTGGATACCTATGCGACCGACGCCATGCTTAGGGAGCGGCACGGCAAGGCTGGTGTCAGCGCGTGCATCGGGCCTGCAGGCGAACGAGGAATTCCCTTTGCCGGCATCTTCAACGACGGCCGCCACGCGCGTGCCGCAGGCAGGTCTGGACTTGGGGCTGTGATGGGCGCGAAGCGACTCAAGGCCATCGTTGCCCTGGGAAGCCGGAAGGTTGAGGTGTCAGATGATGCGCGGCTGCTCCACTCGGTTCGGCGGCTCGCTCCTGGCATTCGCAAGAGCAGGGCGGGGCTCGGTGCGTACGGCACGGCAGGAGGCATCGTCACCAACGCTGCGCTTGCAGATATGCCTGCAGGCAACTGGCGCGTGGGCGATTGGGTGGCCGGCGCGGAGCGGCTGTCCGGCGAGAGGATGGCCGAAACGATTCTCACCGGCAGGTATCACTGCTGGGGCTGTCCCATCGGATGCGGGCGGAACATCAAGATTACCAGCGGACCCCATGCGGGGGTTGAAGGTGCTGGGCCTGAGTACGAGGCGCTCGCCGCGCTGGGCGCACTGTGTCTGGTGGACGATTTGAACGCAGTTGCCCATGCCAACGAACTCTGCAATCGCTACGGCATGGACGTCATCGCAACGGGCTCGGCCATAGCGTTTGCCATGGAGGCCCACGAACGGGCACTGTTGAAGGCTCCCGATGGTCTCGCGCTGGAGTGGGGAAATGCCGAAACGGTTATCCGCCTCGTGAAGGATATTGGCGAGCGGCGCGGCCTGGGTGAACTGTTGAGCCTGGGTGTCGCCAGAATGGCCGAGGTGCTCGGTGAACGAGCCCAGGAGATGGCGCAGTACGTCAAGGGCCAGGAACTGCCGTTTCACGACCCTCGCGCGCTGGCCAGTCTTGGCGTTGCCTATGCGACGTCGCCGCGTGGCGCTTGCCACCGGGGCAACTCGCACCTGCTGGAGCGTCAGGCGGGGCACGTGTTGGGGTACCCTGAAGCCCTGGACCGATTCGAGGCCAAGGGCAAGGGCGCGATGACGGCGCGCATGCAGGACTACTCCGGATTGTTCAACTCCCTGAAACTTTGCCAGTTCATCATATTGAGCGTGGCGCCCGATGATGTGGTCGACTGGCTGAACGCCGCCACCGGCTGGGATATGTCCGCAGAGGAGTTCATGACGGCGGGCGAACGCATCAGCAACTTGAAGCGCATGTTCAATGTGCGGCTGGGCTTCTCGCGAAAGGATGACAGCCTCCCCCCGCGCATTCTGCACATGCCCCTGGCCGAGGGCGGCGCAAAAGGCGCTCTCCCAGACTTGGAGACCATGCTGAACGAGTACTACGACTATAGGGGATGGGACTGCAACGGGCTGCCCATGCCCGATACTCTGAGGCGGCTGGGGCTTCACGCAGAGGTGGCGGATTTGCCGGAGTAGGTTGCCCGTGGGCCAGTAGAATGGGCCGCGGTGTTGCCGAGTGCCTGAAACCCCCCAACGCAAAACATTCTCTTGACAACCGCGCGATACTGTGCTATAATGAATTTGAAACTCGGTTTCGTATGTTGAAACTACGACCGAAGAGCGTGTCTGTTGAGTCATGGGGACGCAACTCTGAACGATGAATGAGCTGAGCCGAACTGTATCGCGAGCCTTGGATGTGCTTCTTGTCTTCAGCGAGGCCGAGCCAGAACTGACTCTGACCGAAGTTTCTGCGCGGCTCGGAATGCACAAGAGCACCGTCTACAGGATGCTCGCCACTCTGGAATCGAGACGCTTCGTTCAGCGCGACGCTGTCTCTGGCAAGTATCGCCTCGGCACGCGCATCCTCGAGTTGGCCTGCCTTGTGGCAGAGCACAGTGATCTGCAGAGACAGGCACGCCCCTACTTGTACCGGCTGGCCGAACAGTACCAGGAAACGGCTGACCTTTCGATTTTGGACGAGGGCGAAGTAGTCTACCTTGAGGTGGCCGAGAGCCCACAGCGCGTGAAACTGGCCGCACGGCCGGGACAAAGGCTGCCGGTACACGCCACCGCCTCCGGCAAGGCTTTTCTTGCCTACATGTCCCCTGAGGAAGTCAGCAATCTGCTCCCAGACCCGCCGGGGCGGTTCACAGACACCACCCTTACGTCCTTGGACCAACTGTCAGAGGACTTGCGCCTCGCGCACGAGCGGGGCTTTGCTATATCCCTCCAAGAGTATGAGCAGGGGATAAACGCGGTTGCAGCCCCTGTGCTCGATGTTCATGGCTGGCCTACGGCGGCGATTGCCATTGCGGGGCCGGCGTTTCGATTGTCGGCCAACCGCATGTTGGAAATTGGCGGGGCAGTGCGCGCTGCCGCCGACGCGCTTGCCCATGAAGTGGGCTCGATTCCTTCTCGGAATAGTGGTCCCAACGGGTACCGGTAGATTCGGATATCTGGTTAGTCATTTCAAGGATTGTGGTAAGAAAACCACCCAAACAACACAGGAGGATAGCAATGGAAAAGAAACTCCCGTACGTAGTGGCCGCAGATGTCGAGGGCGAGTTCAGACTCCCAGCCAGGCGGTCCAAACTGCTTCTCAGCCCCAAGTCCGTGGGCACCAAGGCCGTCTCCATGGGGCTGAATGTGACCGAGGTTGGAAGCCAGATACCGGACCATGTGCACGTGGATTCCGAAGAGGTCATGTTCATCATCAGCGGACGCGCCAAACTGGTCATCGAGGGCGAGGGCGAGTGGGAGATTGGTCCGGAAACGGCAATCTACTCCCCACTTGGGAAGAAGCATCGGTTGGAGAATATCGGTGACGAGCCGCTCAAACTGGTCTGGGTGTATTCTCCACCGTTGCCGCAGCACTACGAGTAGGCCGGCTGTATCAGAGTATCGGAAATCACAAACTACAAATTTGAGGAGGTTCAAAGAGATGTTCGAAGAAACTCGGAAGTTCATGAAGAAGCTGGGGCTGCCAGAGGGAGACCTGTACGACTTACCCACATCGAACGCGAGGTTCCCCGATGGCGCCACGTACCGCATCGAGGTGCCCACGGTCAACTCGGCAGAGGCGGTTGCCGCACTGCTGGACACCGCAGACAAGATGGGCATCACCATCAACCGGGTCACCGAGACCTACGGCATGTTCCGCCATACCCGTCAAGAACTGAAGGAATACTGCCGCCTGTGCCACGACTATGGGTGCGAGTTGCTGCTCTCCGTGGGGCCCAGGGCGACCTATGACACTGGCGCCACGGTTCTGTCGCCTCAGGGGGTGCGCATTTCGTACCGCCTGCGCGGGATGGAGCAGGTGCTTCGCGGCATCGAGGACATCAAGCGAGGCATAGACATCGGCTGCCGCGGGTTCCTGATTTACGACGAAGGCATGCTCTGGGTCATCGGTCAGATGCGCAAGGATGGCGCGTTGCCCAAGGATATCATCTTCAAGACGTCAGCGCATCTGGGACAATGCAACCCTGCGTCGTTCAAGGTACTCGAGTCATTGGGCGCCGACAGCATCAACCCCGTTCGCGACCTGCAACTGCCGATGATTGCCGCGCTGCGCGCTGCGGTCCAGGTTCCCGTGGACATTCACACAGACAACCCGCCAGCGTCGGGTGGATTCATCCGCGTCTACGAAGCGCCTGAGATTGCGCGGATGGCTGCCCCTGTGCACCTGAAGACCGGCAACTCGGTTGTAAGCGCACACGGACAGATTACCACTGGTCACGACGGCAAGTTGATGGCCGACCAGGCTGCAATCGTTGTCGAGATGGTGAGCAAGTACTTGCCGGAGGCGAAACAGTCCAAGAGGAATGCTGAGGACATGAGAATCCCCGTCGTCTAGTTCGGGACTGCTCCCGAGAAGTTTGGAGGCGGAAATGGGTAAGTGGAAACTCCCGCCGAAAGGCGGACACATGGACAAGCCGTCTGGTATCTACTACCAGACCATGAACAAGAAGCAGTTAGAAGAACGGCTCACGGTGAACGACGTGTTGATTGTTCCCGTGGGCAGCACCGAGGCCCACGGAGATGCTCAGCCGTTCGGCGAAGACACCTTCCTGGTGGCCCGCATGGCCGAGGTCGTGGCCGAGGCGACGGGCTGCACGGTAGCCGAGCCCGTCTGGTATGGCTCGCACCCGTACAACCACCTGGGAATGCCGGGCACCGTGGTGATTCCGGAAGATGCTTTTCTCGCCTACCTTCGGGCCATGATTGCGGGGTTTTGGAATGCTGGCTTCCGAAAGCAGATTTTTCTGAACGGCCACGGCCAGGAAGAGGTGATTCCGAGTGCGCTGCACCAGTTCGCCAAGAAGTACCAGGTGCCGTGCATCCTGGCATCCCTCCACTGGCCGACGCCCATCGCGCCGTACATGAAAGACAAGGAGCACGGCGGGCCGTTCGAGACCCCCTTCAGGCATGCCGACGAGGCAGAAGCCTCCTACTCCCTGGCATTGTTCCCGGAACTGATGACCATGGAGAACGCCGTCGACACGCAGCCAAGCGGTTTCATGCCGCCTGGGCACGTGGACAAGGGCGGTGACGTGTACCACGCGCCTCTGCGGGGACACGAACAGGTGGGCTTCGGCGGTATCGAAGTACTCATGACGCCGGAGGGCGTGGTGGGAAAGCCGACACTGGCCGACGCATCGAAGGCCGAGGAGGGACTCAACGCCCTCTTCGACTACATGGTGCAGCTCATCAACGACATCCTGGAGCGATTCCCGCCCGGTCAGTTGCCCCCTGTGGACAAGGTGACCATGCGGGACCCGGATGAGATTGAGTCTCTTCTCAAGGGGCCGTTCCACGGCGGAAAGCACATCTACACAATTGCCTACCCGCCGTAAATCGAGGCAAAGCTAGAGTAGCCGCTGCGAAAAGAGGACCGGCGGCGGGACAATGGCGTCGCGCCGCCTGGTTCTCCTTGCAGCCAAATGAAACCAACAGGGACACCGCCTTGACGGAACCGCCTTCACAAGGGCGGCATACAGAAACAGGAGAAGGACGATGAGGGCGTTGGTTCTGGATGGGAAGTTCGATCCGCGTCCCGACTATCCAGTGAGTGATATGGAACGTCGGAACCGCATTGCTCGCAAGGGCAGCAACGTCTGGCGCCATACCACCCTGGAGGTGAAGGAGATTCCCGACCCCAAGGTTGGCCCCGAAGACGTGCTTATCAGTATACGTTCCTGCGGCGTTTGCGGTTCGGACCTGCACCTGTACGAGACCGATGACGACGGCTATATGATATATCCAAGTTGGACGAAGTTGCCGGTGGTCATCGGGCATGAGTTTGCGGGCGAAGTGGCCGAGGTTGGCGACAGGGTCGCCGATTTCAAGGTTGGCCACCTGGTGACTGCCGAGCAACTGCACTGGTGCGGCAAGTGCTCTGCCTGCCGCAGGGGCCTCTACAACCATTGCCGCAACATGGGCAGGCTGGGGTTTGTGACCAACGGCGCTTTCGCCGAATACGTCGCCGTGCGCGACAAATACTGCTGGCGCATCGACGATTTCGTGGATGTCTATGGAGATGCCGACAAGGCTTGTGAGGCGGGTGCGCTCATCGAACCGACGGGCATCGCCTACAACGGCCTGTTCAATCGGGCCGGGGGCTTCCGCCCCGGCTCGGTAGTTGCAGTGTACGGCGCCGGTCCCATTGGCCTCGCTGCCATCGCGCTGTCGCGGCTGGCCGGGGCTTCTAGGATTGTAGTCTTTGAACTGACCGAGTCGCGCCAGGCCTTGGCCGCTCAGATGGGAGCCGACCTCATCTACAATCCAAATGTGCTGGCGAAGCAGGGGACGAGCCCCCATGAGGTCATTCTCGAGGCGACCAATGGTGAGGGCGCCGATGTCCATGTGGAGGCGGCGGGCGTGCCCAAGGTCACTCTGCCGGAGATAGAGCAATCGCTGGCCATCGATGCCAAAGTGGTTCACCTGGGCAGGCGCGCCGGTGCTGTGCCGACCAACATCACTATCTACCAGGACACAGGCAGCCAGTCTTTCGGCAGCCTGGGGCACGCTGGCTGGGGCACCTTTGGCTACATTGCCAAACTGATGGCTTCCCGGCAACTGGACATGACGCCAATCATCACGGCGCGATATCCGCTGGAGCAGGCAGCGGAGGCAGTCCGGAGCCTTGCGAGCCGCGAAGGCGGCAAAGTCCTGGTCAAGATGTAGCCATCGAACCAGACATGGATGACGAGGAGGTTCTGTGAGCGACCGAGTGCGAGTTTGCGTCATCGGGCTTGGATTTGGTGTCAACCACGCGTACAGCGCGGCTCTCGCAGGCGAGGTGGAGTTGGTCGCCCTCTGCGATAGGGTCGAGAAGCGGGACGCCGTTGCCAAGGAACTGAAGGTTCCGTTCTACCACGACTACCGGGAAATGCTGGACAAGGAGCGGCCCGATGGCGTGGTTGCGGCCGTATCCAACGACCAGCACGAATCTGTCGCTGTGGGGTGTCTCGAAAGGGGCCTCCCGGTTTTGCTGGAAAAGCCAATCGCGCCCACGCTGGAGGAGGCGGACCGGATTATCGCGGCGGCAGACGAGAGTGGTGCGCCGCTGCTCATTGGCCACCACAGGCGGTTCTCTTCCTTCGTGGTGCATGCGCGAGACCTCATCCAGGAGGGCGTGCTGGGCGAGGTTGTCTCGGCGGCGGTGCTCTGGACAATTCTGAAGCCGCGAGACTACTTCAGCTCGACGTGGCGCACCAAGAAAGCGACTGGCGGCGGCCCGTTGCTCATCAACACGATACATGACGTGGACGATTTGCGCTTCATCCTGCAGCGCGAAGTGACCCGCGTGTATGCAGAGACGAGCAACAGGGCGCGCGGATTCGATGTGGAGGATACCATCGGCATTTCCCTGCGAATGGAGGGCGATGTGCTGGTGACCGCTGCGATCTCCGACTGCGTGCCGTCCATCTGGGCCTATGAGTCCACGACGTCCCCCTGGGAGAACCCCTTCTTTTACTACACACCGGAAGACTGCTATTATTTCTTCGGCACCAAGGGTTCGCTGACCCTGCCGCAGTTGCGACACGTGTGGTATCCGGATGCAGACAAAGAGGGATGGCAGTGGCCGGTGCGCGTGGACAGGCATGGCGTGAACCCTGTGCACCCGCTGCGTGAAGAGATGAACCACTTCGCCAGGGTCATTCGCGGGGAGGAGTCGCCCAGGACCACCGGGCGCGACGCGCGACGCACGCTGGAAGTCGTGCTTGGGATTATGCGGTCGGGCGGAACGCAGCAGCCCGTGGAGTTCGCTCCCTAAAATGGGCGCTATCCCTGAGTCAGGCTCTGGCCATCCTGGTCCTCATATTTGTAGGGTTCTTTCTGAAGCAAGTGGGAATCCTGCGCCAGGATGATGGGCCCACGATGGTCAGGGTTATCATCAAAACAACCCCTGCCCGCCGTGCTTGTTGTCTCGCTGGCACGGGCAGATATTGAGCCGCAGAGGCTGCTGGTGCTGGGGCTGTTGTGACGCATATCGAGTGTGAGACCCTACCGAATTCCTGCCACCGAGGGAGGCAAGAATGACAGCTCAGAGGCAAGAATCACGCCACAAGACTGGGTCCAGAGAAGGCTTTGAAGTGAAGCCGACGGTCTGCTTCTGGTGCAAGGCAGAGTGCGGCCTGCTTGCCCACGTGAAGAACGGAGAGCTTCTCAAACTCGAAGAAGACCCGGACTGGCCGATCAAGTGCCAACCTCCCACAGCGGGCTGCGTGCGGCGCAAGGCTGCCGCCGAGTACCTCTACCATCCTGGCCGTGTCAACTATCCCCTGAAGAGGGCCGGCAAGCGCGGCGAGGGCAAGTGGCAGAGGATCGAGTGGAAGGATGCCCTGGACGAAATCGCCGGCAAACTCGACGAACTGCGGGATCGCTACGGTGGCGAGACGCTGGGGGCGTCGGGCGGCACGGCCCGCACCCACGACGAATACCGCGCCCGCTTCTTCAACCTGTTCGGCTCTCCGAACCTCCTCGGACAGGAGCGCATCTGCTTCGGCCCGCGCTCCATCATGGCCGATGCAATCGTTGGGATGTTCCCCAACTACGCGCTGAGCAAAGACTCCAACTGCCTGCTCCTCCTTGGGGCCGAGCCGATGACGGCGAGGCCGATGGTCGCCAAGGCGATCCTGGAGGCAAAGAAGCGTGGAGCGAAGCTGATCGTCGTCGACCCGTGCCAGACCAGGTCGGCTTCCATGGCCGACGTGTGGCTGCCTGTGCGCCCAGGCACGGACTCCGCCCTGCTCCTGGGTATGATACGCGTTGTCGTGGATGAAGAGCTCTACGACAAGGACTTCGTCGACAAGTGGTGCTATGGGTTCGATGACCTGCTGGAGCGGCTGCAGGAGTACCCGCTGTCACGGGTGTCCGAGATTACGGGGCTGTCGCCAGAGCTGATCCAGGACGCGGCGCGCCTCTACGCCACGAACGGGCCGGCGTGCGCCATGGCGGGCGAGGGCATAGAGCACTCGTATTCTTCGACGCAGGCTCTCCACGGGCGCTGGATACTCTCGGCTATCTGCGGGAACATCGACGTCAAGGGCGGCGAGATCCAGATGGGGCCTCCGGGCATCGTGCCTACGCGGGACATGGAGCTTTGGGACCGGCTGCCCGAATCCCAGTGGAAAAAGATGATTGGAGCGGACAGGTTCCGCCTGTCCAGCTATGACACACAGATCATGCTCATGCGGAACATCACCCGCGTCTGGGGCGCGCCGGTCAACGAGATGTTTCACCAGTGCCAGAGCCACACGCCGAGCGCCTATCAGGCAATCATCACCGGCAAGCCCTACCCGCTCACGGCTCTCGTTACCAGTCACAGCAATCCCATGGTCACCGAGATTGCGACGAAGTCGGTCTGCCAGGCGCTGAAAAGCCCCAACCTCCAGTTGTACGTTGTGAACGAGTTCTTTATGACGCCGAGTGCCGAACTGGCGGACTACGTGCTGCCGGCAGCCACGTGGTTGGAGCGGCCCGATCTGTGGGCGTTCAGCGACTATGGCAGCTACATTTGGGCGCGCGAAGCCGTCGTGCCGCACATCGTGCCCGGTCGCTATGAGCACTTGCGGGACTATGACATCTGGCGGGAACTCGGGATCAGGCTCGGCCAGGAGGCAGACTGGCCCTGGGAGACGCTGGAGGAGGCCCTGGACTACAGGCTGGCGCCGCTAGGCTACACGCTCAAGACCTTCCCGAGGGTCATCCTTCGCCCCATCGTGGAGAAGAAGTATGAGAAACAGGGCTTCGCCACTACCACAGGCAAAGTCGAGCTGCGCTCCACCGTGCTCGAAGAACTCGGCTACGATGCGCTGCCCAAGTACATAGTCCCGCCGGAAAGCCCGCAGGGTGATCCAGAGCTTGCCAAGGAGTACCCCTACATCCTCATAACTGGCAGGAGAATCCTGTTCTACTACCATGCAGAGTGGCGTCAGGTCGAGTCGGTCCGCAAGCACTATCCCGACCCGATTGTCAGGGTCCACCCTGAGACGGCTCGTGCAGAGGGGATCGCCGACGGGGACTGGATCTGGATCGAGACCAAGCGTGGGCGGGTGCGCCAGAAAGTCCAGTTCTTCGACAAGATGGACCCCCAGATCATCAGCGCAGAGCACGGCTGGTGGTACCCGGAAATGCCTGGGCCGGAGCCGTCGCTTCACGGCGCGTTCGAATCGAACATAAACGTGTGCATGAGCGATGACCCAGACCAATGCAATCCCGAGATGGGTTCATACCCGCTTCGCACCGCTCTGTGCCGCATATCGAAGGCGGAGCCGGTGGGTGCATAGCGGCGCTGGGACGATATCTCTGTCTCCGCTGACGGCGATTTTTCTGACGCCGGTGCTCCTGAGTTTGTATTGAGATCTGGATTGTGAAGGAGGGAAACTGTGCGAATCTTAAGAGTGGACATGACGAACCTTTCGACCCGGTGGGAGGACGTGCCGCCCGTCTACGAACAACTGGGCGGGAGGGGGCTGATTGCCAAGATACTGCTGGAGGAAGTGCCCCCGACGTGCGACCCGCTGGGCCCGTGGAACAAACTCATCTTCGCCCCCGGAATCCTGGGCGGAACGACCCTGTCCAGTGCGGGCCGGCTGTCTGTGGGCGGCAAGAGTCCCCTGACACGGGGTGCCAAAGAAGCGAACTGCGGCGGTACCGCTGGGGGCGATCTGGGGCGGCTGGGTATCAAGGCTGTGGTTGTGGAAGGGCAGCCTGCCGATGGCGCACTGCACATTCTTTACATAACAGACAAAGGGGCCGAGTTGCTGCCTGCTGCAGACTGGCGCGGACTTGGCACCTATGCGACGGCGGCGAAAGCACAACAGCGCTGGGGTGCTGGCTGCTCCGTGCTGTCCATTGGTCAGGCTGGCGAGTTCCGAATGACCGCGGCGGGTGTAGCGGGCACAGGGCACGGCGACCAGAACAGCAGGCTTGCGGCCAGAGGCGGCCTGGGTGCGCTGATGGGGAGCAAAGGGTTGAAGGCCGTGGCGATTGACACGGCCGGTGCGCGACCGCTCCCGCTGGCTGACGCCGACTTGTTCCGGGCATCCGCTCGCAGATATGCGCAGGAACTCACCGACAGCCCGAAGACAGGCCGCAAAGGCTCCATGCACCTGTATGGCACATCAGCCATCGTCGCCGCGGTGAACGAGATGGGCGCCTTCCCGACGCGCAACTTCAGTTCTGGTCGGTTCGAGGCAGCGGAGAACCTGTACGGAGAACGTCTGCGCGAGACCATCCTGGAGCGGGGCGGGAAGACGGGAACGCCCTGCATGCCCGGATGCGTGATTGCCTGCTGCAACGTATTTGTCGACAGAAAGGGCGAGCCGGTCGTCGGAACTCTCCAGTACGAGACGTTAGGGCTTCTTGGCTCCAATCTCGGCCTTGGCAGCCTGGATGACGTTGCCGAGTTGAATTACATGTGCAACGACATTGGATTGGACAGCATCGAGGCGGGCGCTGCCCTCGGCGTGGCTGCGGAGGCAGGGCTGGCGCAGTTCGGCGACAAGGGTTCCTTTGTGTCTCTGCTGGAGGAGATTGCGGACGGCACGGTTCTCGGCAGAGTGCTGGGCCAGGGTGCAACCGTGGCTGGCCGTGTGCTCGGCATTGCGCGGGTTCCGACGGTAAAGGGACAGGCCATGCCAGCCTACGACCCTCGCGCGCTGAAAGGCAACGGCGTCACCTACGCGACATCGCCCATGGGCGCGGACCACACGGCAGGCAATGCCTTCGGCGCCCGAAACGAAGTAAACCCTCTGGGCGTGGAAGGTCAGGCAGACCTTTCGTGCAAACTTCAAATCGGAGCCGCGATGCTGGACAGCACCGGTTTCTGCCTGTTTGCGAGGCCGCCGGTGTTTGCAGACCCGCAACTGGCCGTCGACCTCATCAATGGGATGCATGGGTGGGGGTGGACCGTCGATGACCTGGACAGCCTCAATGCCACCACCCTGAAGGACGAGTTGGAGTTCAATCGGAGGGCTGGTTTCACCAAGGCAGACGACAGGCTGCCGGAGTATATGACCATCGAGCCGCTGCCGCCGCACAATACCGTTTTTGATGTGCCCGACGCGGAGGTTGACAGAACGCTCGCCGAGTTATAAGAGCAGCGTTCAGGGCGCGGAGTGCCACAGGCTGGCGGCAGTCAGCACTGATATGCCACGCCTCGCGCCTTCATGCCGGAGGGAGACGTGAAGGACTTGTACCCCCACCTGTTGAGCCCCGGGCGAATCGGCCGCATGGAAGTGCGCAACCGCGTGGTCATGTCCCCCATGGGCACCAACTACGCCTCGGACACCGGCGGCGTTACCGACCGCCTGATACGCCACTACGTGGAGCGTGCCAGGGGCGGCACGGGGCTGATTGTTGTGGAGAACACCACGGTTCAGTTTCCCCAGGGGCGCGGCGCGGCGGTGCACCTTCGAATCGATGCGGACCAGTTTGTCCCTGGACTGAACCGGCTCGCCGAGGCAGTCCAGCGGGAGGGTGCGCGGATAGCCATTCAACTCAACCACGCCGGTGCGCTGACGGCTCCGCACCTCTGCGGCGGCACGCCGGTGGCTCCCTCGGACGTTCCGGTCGCGCCGGGCAAGGCGACCCCGCGCCCCCTTCGCTTTGAGGAGATTCAGACCATCATCCAGCGCTTTGCCGAGGGTGCAGTCCGCGCCCAGCGCGCCGGATTCGACGCCATTGAACTGCACGGAGCCCACGGGTACCTGGTCAGCCAGTTCCTTTCCAGTTATACCAACAAGCGCGACGATGAGTACGGCGGAAGCCTGGAGAACCGAGCGCGTTTCGCTCTGGAGGTGATTTCCGCCGTGCGCAGCGCCGTCGGCAGGCACTTCCCGGTCTGGATGCGGTTGAACGGTGATGACTTTGTGGAAGGCGGCAACACGAGCGAAGAGGCAAAGGTTCTTGCCCAGATGCTTGTGGCTGCCGGTCTCGACGCGGTGCACGTTTCGGCGGCCATGCCCGCGGCCCACCACAAGCAAGTTGAACCAATACGGTTCCCGCAGGGGTGGAAACTGTACCTCGCCGAAGGCATACGCAAGGTGGTGGACGTTCCCGTGCTCGCTGTCAGCGTGATTCGGGAGCCGCAGGTTGCCAATGCCGCGATTGCCGAAGGCAAGGCCGATTTCATCGTCGTCGGTCGGGGACTGCTCGCGGACCCCCAGTGGGTGAACAAGGCAAAGGCGGGGCAAGCAGATGACATACGCCGTTGCATCTCCTGCAACGTCTGCTCCAAGTCTCGCAGCGTGGATGGCATCCCCATCAGATGCACCGTCAATCCTCTGTTGGGGCGCGAGGAAGAACTCAGCATACTGCCGCCAGTAGCACGCCCGAAGCATGTGCTGGTGATAGGCGGCGGGCCTGCAGGCATGGAGGCGGCGTGGGTGGCCGCGTCCAGAGGCCACCGCGTGGCACTGTACGAGCGCGAGACAGAACTTGGCGGCCAGATGCTTCTGAGCAGTCGACCGCCGGGCAAGGAGAAGGTGCTCTGGCTGCTCGAATCCCAGCGGCGCAGGCTTCAGGATACGGGCGCTGAGGTGCGAACTGGCGTTGCGGTGACGCCTGCGATGGTGCAAACCTTGAGTCCAGATGCCGTTATTCTCGCTACCGGTGCGCGACCCTGGCGCCCGCCTGTGAGCGGGCTTGACGATTCGCGGGTCGTCATGGCCTGGGACGTGCTGCGCGGCGACGTGGACCTCCGCGAGCGTAAGGTGGTGATAATTGGCGCCGGGCTGGTGGCATGCGAGACGGCTTTGTTCCTGGCAGAGCACGGCAATCATGTGACGATGGTGGAACTGCTCGACCGGATTGCACCCGACGTTGAGCCGACGACGCGGATTGACCTATTGGAGGAACTGGAACGCGCCGGGATCATCGGCTACGCCAACTGCGCCGCCAAGCAAGTGGTGGAGGATGGTCTGGCCTGCGAGTTCCGGAGCGGGCAGGCGGCGGTCTTCGAGGCTGACACTATCGTCATGGCCGCCGGTGCCGAGGCCGAGCGTTCTCTCGCCGATGCAATCGCTTCGTTGGGAATCCCTCTCACCATTGTTGGCGATGCTCTGCAGCCCAGGCGGCTCGTGAACGCCGTGTACGAAGGGTTCCTGGCAGGACGGAAGGTATAGCGTCCCCAATCTGGTCTGCCCGCAGCATGTTGCCGGAGTCTCCGCGGGGCTGTCACAGGTGCTCTGCCTGCAGCCGACTCTGACTGTTTCACACTCCGATAC
>Ga0315554_1000350_pt1 | contig 26600 bp, 17 predicted proteins | sample SalMarSW160370MG_FD_202114 | JGI IMG/M metagenome (GOLD analysis project Ga0315554, IMG submission 202114) | Salt marsh sediment microbial communities from the Plum Island Ecosystem LTER, Massachusetts, United States - Salt Marsh Sediment SW1603-70 ...
GTTCATAGGATTTTTTGTGGGTATCGTTATCGGGCTTTGCGAAGAGTTCCTTTTTCTCGGCAGGTTCAGAGCCAAAACATATTTGTTCCTTTTATTGTTCAGGACTTTCGTTTACTCATTTGTTTTTGCTTTCTTTATATTGTTTGTAAATTCTTCAACAAAATTCTTAACAAAAGATCAATCGTTTCAGGATTCGCTATACTCCTCTTTATTTGAGGAGCATTATTTCCGGGATCTGTTAATAGCTATTATTTTTGCTTCAGGAATAATCGGCCTGCTTCAGATAAGGAGACTGCACAGACCTGGTGATTTAATCAAATATATTACAGGAAAGTATCACCAGCCGGAAGAAATCAGTAAGATATTTCTCTTCATTGATTTGAAATCATCTACTTCAATTGCCGAAAAGCTCGGCAACTTAAGGTACAGCGAATTTTTAATCGATTACTATAGTGATATGACAGATGCAATACTGATGTCTAAAGGGGAGATATATCAATATATAGGAGATGAAATTGTCCTTTCATGGTCTTTTGCTGAAGGTATTAAAGATGCAAAATGTATTCATTGCTTTTTTGATATAAGAAATACGATGGAGCTTAATAAAGAAAGATACTTGAAGAAATTCGGCGTTTATCCCCAGTTTAAAGCTGCAATGCATGCCGGGAGAGTATCCGTTACCTGGATAGGCACTATAAAAAAAGAGGTTGCCTATCATGGTGATGTCTTAAATACAACAGCGAGGATACAGGATGAATGCAATAAATACAATCAGTTTTTTTTAATAAGTGAGTATATGCTTAAAAATCTTAAGCTGCCCGAGTATTTAAAATCTGAATTTGTAGGCGAACATCAGTTAAAAGGGAAGCTGGAAAAAGTAAAAATCTTCGGGCTTAAAGGGATCACGGAAGAATAATAAGAATATTTGATTTGCTTTAAATTATTTAATCTTGGATTAATGCGTATCGTATTTGGAGATGTTCCCTTAATTGGTTTTTATTTTCGCCTTCTTAATAATAACTATAACAGTAGCTGCTGTTAAAAGTCCAACAAACAGTATAAGCAGCAATATATATGCATCCTTTCCTTTTGGTATAAAGCTGTAGCATGTTGCCAAAACATTTGCAATTGTTGACTTAACTTTCCCATTTGAAGCATCATCTATGGACAATTCGAAAGCTGTAGGTAAAATCTGGAAGTCTCCTTTCCTTGTATAGTTGGGATTCATATAGCGGACAATCTTTCCTGTTTTATCTACAAATACAAGGATACCTTTATGCTGGAATCCACCGTAAGTTCTTTTAAATTCAAATCCTGCCGCACCGGTTAATTTATAAATGCTTGTGCTGTCTCCTGTTAAGAAAGTCCATGCCGAATCGGGAATATCCCTGTTTATTAATCCCATCATAGTTCGTTTTTTACTTGCTGCCATATCAGGTGTTTCGTTCTGGTCAATGCTGATGCTTATTATTTTGTAATCTTTTCCAGGCTCATATTTTATCTTCCCTATAACATCAGTTATTTCAACCATTAAAGGAGTGCAGATACCGGCACAGCTGTAATAGCAGAAATCTAGCACTGTTGGTTTGTTAATAAGATCCTTTAATAATACCTGCTTTCCTTTTGAGTTTACAAATTTTAAGTTTAACGGTATTGTCTCTCCGAGATGACGCACAACTTCTGCAGAATTATAATCTGCATACGCCGTATCGATAACTAAAGTAAAAGTCATCAAGGTAATAAAAAGGAAGCTTCGCAAGACTTGTAATAATTTTTTCATAACCGTAACTAAATTATATAAAAATACTAAATTGATGAGTGAAGTAAATCAAAATATAGCGGTTGATAGTGGATAATAATTAACTTGTGGGGCTGTCATGGAGTGGTCTATGGCAGCCCGGATAAGGAAAAAGACTGAGTGAATGCTATTTATATACTGAGAGAATACCTGTTAACGGCTGTTAGGTGGCTGTTAGTTATAATTTCCTTTTTTTATGACTGACTTTCTTCAGTATACTAATCTCATAATAGATTATCTAAGCAGAATCATTTTTTTTGTTTGAGAAAAACTTCCTGACTGCATTCTGTAGAAATATATTCCACTCGATAGATTAGATGCATCGAAAGGAACTTCATAATGACCTGCAGACTTTTCTTCACTAACCAATGTTAAAACTTCTCTTCCAAGAACATCAAAAACTTTTAAAGTAACAAAATGATTTGAAGAAAGTGAATATTTTATCGTTGTCGCCGGATTAAACGGGTTGGGATAATTTTGAAGTAATAAAAACTTATCTGGAGTTTGAAATCCGGCATCGGCATAGTCTTCAACGGAAACAAGTGTTCCTTTTATATAAGCCGCCATACCGACATTAGTGCCTATCCATCTATTACTGTTTTCTTCTATCGCGATTGAGACAACTGTGTTGCCAGGTAAGCTGGAATTAGAACTTTTGTAAACTGTCCAGTTTGTCCCGTCAAAATTTGCCAGCCCGCCGTCTGTTGCAATCCACATAGTTCCGGGTATCAATATTTGATTAATTGCTTTATGTGGTAAGTCTGAATTTTCTGTGTTATATATTGACCAAGTATTTCCGTCCAAACTAGCAAGTCCATCTTCAGTTCCAATCCATTTAGTACCGTTTCCGTCAATTGCAACTGAATTAACAGTATTATGAGGCAATTCCGAATTTGATGTAGTATAAACGTTCCAGTTGTCTCCGTCAAAGCTTGCCAAACCTCCATTGGTTCCAATCCATTTTGTTCCGCTTTCATCAATCGCCATTGAATTGACAGTATTATGAGGTAAATCCGAATTTGTTGTAGTATAAACAGTCCAGGTGTTTCCGTCAAAGCTTGCCAGGCCTCCCCCGCCTGTCCATAAAGCTCCGCTTCCGTCTATTGTTAATGGTTTGGCTTGGCTGCTTGGTATATCTGAATTTGAGGTTGTGTAAACCTTCCAGGTGGTTCCATCAAAGCTGGACAAGCCGCTGTTGCTTCCGATCCATTTGGTACCATCTCCGTCTACCACTATTGTAGTAATAATGTTATCAGGCAAACCGGAATTTGAAGTGTTATAAACATTCCAGTTATCTCCATCAAAGCTTGCTACACCGCCGGTAAAAGTTCCAATCCACTTAGTTCCATTTGACTCTGTCGCTATAAATCTGATAGTGCTGCTTGGTAAATCAGAATTAAATTGTGAATATATAATCCATGCCGAAGAAACTCCTTGTGGATTATAAACTGCCAAACCGCCAAACCATGTACCAATCCATTTAGTACCGCTTTCATCTATTGCTATTGAAAAAACATATTTATCTGGCAAATCAGAATTTGAATCGTCAAAAATAGTCCAATCAGTACCATTAAATCTTGCCAAACCATTATCGGTCCCGATCCATTTATCTCCGCTTCCATCTATTGTTACATAATTAACAGAGTTATCGGGCAAATCCGAGTTTGACTCATCGTAAGTAGTCCAGTTTGCACCGTCAAAACTTGCTAAACCTTTTTGAGTTCCAATCCATTTAGTTCCATTTCCATCAATAGCTATAGAATTAATAGTGCCGTCAGGTATTTCCGAATTTGAAATTTTATAAACATTCCAGATTTGTCCGTCATAGCTTGCCAGGCCGCCGCCATTAGTACCAGCCCACTTGGTTCCGTTTCCATCCACTGCAACGGAAATAACATTATTAAAAGGTAAATCAGAGTTTGAAGAATTGTAGACATTCCAGGTTTGCCCGTCAAAGCTTACCAGTCCGCCTTGAGTACCAATCCATTTAGTCCCATTTCCATCTATTGTTATTTCATTAACTGTGTTACTGGGTATTTCCGAATTTGATGTAGTATAAACAGTCCAGGTTTCACCATCAAAGCTTGCCAGGCCTAGACCCGTTCCAATCCAAGCAACACCGCTTCCATCTATAGCAATTGAATTGATAAAAAAATCAGGGATATCAGAGTTTGAAGTGTTATATTCGGTCCATATCTCACCATTGAAAACCGCCAGCCCATCACTAGTTCCAATCCACTTATTTCCACTCTCGTCTATCGCTATTGAATTTACACGGCTAGAGGGTAAACCCGAATTTGATATATAGTAAATGATCCACTCGGTGTTTTGGGAATATGAGGAAGAAATGAAAAATAAAAGTTGAAAGATAAATATATCGATAAAAAAATTTATCAATTTTTTCATTTTGAGCCTCCGAAAATATTATTGAACATAATTTTATTTGAATTTCTCATACAAAGTTTAGGCGGAATTTTCGTTTCTCTAAATTATAAATTGGAATTAGCTGAATACAATGGAACAAAAGCCTTAATGAAAAAAGAAGAAATCTTTACTCAATTCCTTATATTTTGCAGTTTTTCAGATTAAGTCCGAACTTTTCTTATTCGGAAGGGGAAATTTTATGAATATCAAAAAATAATAAAGAAAAAGGGGGTACAGCAGTTAACCTGTACAGGAATTGATATTTGAATTTACTATTTTATTAAAAAAAAACAAGAAAATATTTTTATAAGTGTGATCACCGGCAAGTGATTTCACGGATCTATACACTATTTGAAATGTTTTTTCATTTCAAGAAAATCATTTTAGATTATAAAATTAAGCTGTCAAAATAATCTCTTAATTTTGTAAAAAGATATCACTTAATCATTAATTTCTTTTTTAATGTCCTAATAATTAAAATTCAGATAATTCACTAATTATTTCATCTAATTTATTTCTTTTTGTTACGCTTTTTTAATAGCGCATAAATTACAAATAGAAAACCGTAGACACCGGCTCCGATTGATAAATTCATATTACCAATTAGCTGAATACCCAGCATATTTTCAAAAGGATTATCATTAATTAAATAAGTCCATGTAGACGATGGGGCTTTAAGCCCGGTATCACTCAAGTCAATTTCGTTATCTTTTATTTTTAATTTGTTAAAAGAAACAATCGTTTTATAATCTAGTTCATCCATCATTTGATCAAATAATTGAATTGATTGTTCGCGGAATTTGAAAATTGGGTCTTGACCACCCAACCTCAATAAGTGTATCCCTTCCCTTATGTCTGCTATTTGTGCAATATATTGTGACCAAGCTTTATCTATTTGCAATAAAGACAGTCTCCTGCAAATGTCAACAAATTTGCATCTCCCGACTTTTTTTAATAAGGAATTGTATTGATTAGGCGAACTTATTTTAAAGAATTCAATAAATATATCTTTAAGTAAAATATTGTCCCTTTTTTCAAAAACAATTTTCCTTTGCTGTTCTAGCATTGCAGAATATTTATAAAGTGTTTTTTTGATTTCAAGATTCTGGCCTTCTATTATTCTTTGAACTCTTGCAATCTCTTTTATAATAACCGGGTTCTCAATTATTTCACAATCTTTGTTTAACACATATTTTGATGGAAGGAGGTCTTTTAAGTTATATTTGACAAATAGATCATCTTCCATACAAATAAAAAATCGTGAGGAACCGGGATCACCCTGTCTCCCTGCTCTTCCCCTTAGCTGGTTGTCGATGCGGCGGCTTTCATGCCTGTTTGTACCGATTACATATAGTCCGCCTAATTCAGCTACTTTCTTTTTTTCATCCTCATTTTCTCCGCCAAGCTTAATATCGGTTCCCCTGCCGGCCATGTTTGTTGATATTGTTATTGCTCCCGGTTTACCGGCTTCGGCTACAATTGCAGCTTCCGATTCATCATTCTTTGCATTCAGCACTTTACATTGAATACCTGCATTTATTAAAGTATTTGAAAGTTCAGCTGACTCTTCAATACTCTGGGTTCCTACAAGTATAGGTCTTCCGGTTTTATGTTCTTCGATTATTTCCCGGATCAAAGCATCAAGTTTGGTAGCTTTTGTTTTATAAATGATCTCCGGGTAATCTTTGCGGATGCATTGCCTGTTGGGAGGAATTACAACTATATCCAGGTTATAAAATTCTTTGAATTCTTTTTCAGCCGCCAGTGCAGTAGCTGTCATTCCGCAAATTTTTGGATAAAGCTGCAAAAAGTGCTGCATGGTTATGGAATTTAATATTGTTCCTCCAGACTGAATATGGATGTTTTCTTTAGCTTCAATTGCAGACTGCAGCCCATCCGGCCAGCGTCTTTTATCTGCAATACGACCGGTAAATTCATCCACCAATTCCACTTTGCCATTTCTTAAAATATAATCAATATCCCGGTGAAGAAGATATTCTGCATGGAGCACGCAGTTTAACTTTGATAAATCCTCCGTATTCTCTTCATCAAATAAATTTTGAAGATTTAGAATATTCTCGATCCGTTTTATTCCTTCTTCTGTTAAATGAATATTACGGGCGTTCTCGTCAAATTCAAAATCTTCATTTTCTTTCAATTGCCTTGCTATCTGCGACATGTTGGTCACGTTATCAATAAATTCATTCGAGGTGCCAGCAATAATTAAAGGAATCCTTGCTTCATCAATCATAATTGAATCCGCTTCATCGACTATTGCAAAGTTAAAGGGACGATGAACAATATCAGATGACTTATAACAGAGGCTGTCACGCAAATAATCGAAACCGGCTTCTTTAGCAGTTAAATAAGTAATATTAGAGCCATATGCTTTCCGGCGATTTTCAATACTCATTCCTTCCTGAACATAACCAACACTGAGACCGAGAAAATTGTAAACAGGTCCCATCCAATGCGCATCTCTTCGAGCCAGGTAATCATTGAATGTAAGTACATGAACACCTATCCCGGAAAGAGCATTTAAATAAGCCGGGAAGACTGCTGTTAATGTCTTTCCTTCCCCTGTTTGCATTTCAGCTATTTTCCCGAAATGCATAGCAATACCTCCGGTGAGCTGTACATCAAAAGGCTGCAATTTTAATACTCTTTGTACGGCTTCACTAACAATTACAAATGCTTCAACTAACAGATTATAAAGATTTTTATTGAGGATTGCTTTATTAATTAATTCCTGCGAAATGCTTTTAATTTGGTTATCACTTTTATTAATGTAGCTCGAAGAGAGTTTTTTTATATCATGTAGTACATCTTGATAGAATGTAAGGTCATATTCTACAGTACTGCCGTTCAATCGCTGATGATATCTTTTTAGTTGAGCTATTATTTGTTTATATGACATTTCATATTCCCTTTCGATTAAGTTCATTTAATTCGGAAATACTAAGATTAAAATCTCTGGTTTTATTCCGATATTTCTGTTTTGGTTGTTAAGTAATGATTAGCTTAATCGAAGAGGCTCTTCATCGGCAGTTTGATGAAATATATTTCCTTGAGGTATTTTTATGAATTGGAAGCTAAAAGTAAAAGGATATCTATGTAATTTTAGTCGATGGATTATGTATTTATTATAATATAAAAGAGAAAATTTATTAATTACATGAAAATTATATTGCGAGATAGAATCAAATCCTATTTCTTTTTGTAAAGATTTATAAGGTAGGAATTTTTTGAAGTTAGTTTGAGTAGGTGTATATACGCATTCAACATTAGTTTTATTTGAATATTCATGAGAATATAGGGAGATATGAGAAGCACTTTCAATCTTTAAAGTTGATATAAAGATTAGAAATAAGAATGAAATTTTTTTCATGAAATTATAAGTCATTATAAGAGGATAATTTAATTATAGATAATATTCATATTTTATCTTAACAGAATCATTTTTTTTGTCTGGATAAAGCTTCCTGCCTTGAATCTATAGAAATAGATCCCGCTTGAAAGATTCGTATTGTCAAATTCAACTTCATATTCCCCGGGAGTTTGTTCTTTATTAATTAAAGTTATTATATCTCTCCCTAGTATATCGTATACTATTAATTGTACTTTTGTTGTAGACGCAACCTGCCTGCCGGCAGGCAAGGAATTTGCGTCCACCACTGGAGAAATGTAATATTTGATTTTTGTTGCGGGATTAAATGGATTAGGATAATTCTGAGACAGAAAAAATTTATCCTTTGAAGAAACATCTAATTTAATTGTATTTAAAATAGAGAAGCTGCCATCCGCATTTATTTGTTTAATTCTATAATAATAATTTCTATCTAATTGAATCATTTTATCTACATAAGAATAGGAGCATTTCGAATTTGTATTTCCATTCGTGGTTACAAGTCCGATTTTTTGAAACCCTGATTTATCTGAATCCGAACGTTCAATTTCAAAACTCAGATTACCAGCTTCATTTGCCGTTTCCCATTTTAATAAAACATTCTTTTGTTGAGCAATATTTGCAGTAAATGAAATTAATTTAGCCGGAGGAAGTGTTTTGCCCAACCTCGTAACAATATCATTTTCACAAATGCTGAGAGTATCTTCAGTGATAAAACTTGCTCCTTCTTCAACAATAATATTATCTGAACATAACCGGCAGCCTGCCGGGATAAAAATCGAATTTCCTTTCTGTATAAGAAAGTAATTCCCGCCATTGCTTATATTAGATAGAAGGAAAAGAATAGAAAATATTTTTATTAAATTTTTCAATTATTGTTGTTTTGTTATATAAGCTCTAAATTCACTCCCCCGCTGCGCATGGAAACCTGGCTTTAAAATAATTTGATTATTAGAATTAAAACTTGCTTTTTTTGAAGCAGGAATAATATAGTAATATGGGCTACCGGCTGTTATACTGTTTATGTCAAAATAATCATCAATGCGGTTGTTTGTTACAGTTACATTAGTAAATATTTCATCGGAATTATTGAAAGCGGCAGGCACAGACGAATAAGGTGAACCTATGAACTGACGGCTCACGAAAACTCCATCAACATACCGATCCCTGGTTTGCTGATATTTTGCACGTAAAAAACCATTATTAACAGCGGCGTTACAAAGACTATTTATATTGTTATCATCTGCCTCTGCTCCAATATTAAATTGATATAACCATATCCCTTGCAAACCAAGATTCTTTGCATGACCTAAAAGCTGGCTATATTCGGATAAATCTTTGTATGCACTTACCCATGTCATAGAAAATTTATTGTGGAAAAGGTTTTTCATATCAGTCCAATCACTTCTTTGGTCGGTATTTACAGGCCACGATATCCACAATCCCAAAAATTTTCTCCAGTGTATATAAGAGCTGAAAAGAACTTTGTCGGCAATTAAATTAGTATAATTTATTAAATCGGAATTTCTTTTATATCCGCTTGTAATAAAGAGAGAATTCTTAAAATTATTTTTTAACCATATTTTTATTGATTGAACTGTGTAAAAGGGAATTTTTCTATCTGCTGGTTCATCAAAATAATATGCCCAGCACGCATCGTAATTTTTAGTATCTAAATAATTATTTGTTTCAACAATCCTCATTATGTTAGTTGAAGGATTATAACCAGCTTCTTTTGCCATGTTGAATTTGTCGTGTCCAAGTCCTGTCCAGAACAAAATATAATTGAAGCCCCACCTGTATTTTAAATCTTTTAATTTTTGGATATCATTCCACTTGTTTTCGTGAGGCCAAATGCCAACAATTTTTCCTTCAACAGGTTCATAATATTTATACCAGCTGTAAACATAGGTTACATTTTGAGAGAGCGTTTTCCCCGAAAATAAAATTAAAAAGAGGACTAAAAGAAAATTATTAATTGAATTTTTCATTTAGAATAATTTAATTTGAATTAATTTTCTTTTTCAGAATTTCATAATCATTTTCTAATTTTTCAATTTTTTTGTTTTGGTCAATTATGTAGAGTGTTAGTCCTTCTATTTTTTGAAGCAGCCTTATCTGAATTTCTCCTACATTTATCCCCTTTTTACTAATTTCTTCAGCATCGGGAATGCCTGGAAGATGCCGATTGTTATATATATAATTTTCAAGTTCATCTATCTTCGGCTGTTTATAGTTTTTATTGAACACATAATCAGGCCAGTCTTCTTTAAGCTTCACAACTATTTCTTCGGCAATTACATTTCCTGCAACGGCTAGTTTATATCCATGTGTACTATTTATTCCTATTCCAACATTTCCATCTATCTCTAAAGTATTATTTTTATTAAGTATTAATCGGGCATTATAATCTGAAACCGAATCATTAGAAAAATCTATGTAGGGTGTCCCAATTCCTCTTAATTCAATTGATGCTCCCTGGTCAGTCCCCAAAATAGCATTAGTTTTTCCCCAGCCAAGAGAACCGTTAATTTGCAGTTTTCTAAATGGATTTGTAATTCCTATACCTACATTACCCCCGCCTGTTACTCTGAATAGAGTATTATTTAGATTATCTTTGACCGAAAATCCCTGTTCTTGAGTATTGCCGCTTAGTTTTGCTTGAATCTCCTAAGATAGCAAGGTATTCAAAGGTGTAATTATTAAAAGGAGTGTGAAAAGGTAAAAACTAATTTTCATGTCAATCTCCATTTATAAAATGTTGATAGCAGAAATAGAGGGAGGAACTCGATTAATATATTATCTTTATTAAATTAAGTCAACATTGTAGAGACGTATCGCAATACGTCTCTACAGAGATAAAAATTTTATGCTAAAACAGATTCTTTATGGAATTCCAATTTACCCTGGTTCCCTAGTGTAGCAGCAATATGATCACCATCATTAAAATTTCCTGCGAGTAAGTCCTGTGATAGAGGATTAACCAGGTATTTTTGAATTGTTCTTTTCAACGGTCTCGCACCGAAAGTAACATCATAACCAAGCTTTGCAAGCCAGTCTTTGACCTCATCATTTACATCAAGGACAATATCTTTTTGTTTTAACATTTTTTGAACATTTCTAATTTGAATATCAACAATTTCTCTTAACTCGGATTTTGTTAAGGGTTTAAAGAGAACTACTTCGTCGATCCTGTTTAAGAATTCCGGACGGATTGTTTTTCTCAATAAATCAATTAGTGTACCTCTCAATTCGCCTAAAGCATTTTCCATTTCATCTTCAGAAACATGTTCAAGCTTTTCCTGTATTAAATGCGAACCGAGATTTGAAGTCATAATTATAATTGTATTTTTGAAATTAACAGTTCGACCCTGGTTATCTGTTAATCTGCCATCATCAAGAACCTGTAGTAAAATATTAAATACATCAGGGTGAGCTTTTTCAATCTCATCAAGCAGAACAACCGAATATGGTCTTCTTCTAACTGCTTCGGTTAATTGCCCACCTTCTTCATATCCAATATATCCGGGAGGCGCACCAATTAACCTTGATACTGAAAATTTCTCCATATATTCGGACATATCAATTCTAATCATTGCATGTTCATCATCAAAAAGAAATTCGGCCAATGCTCTTGCAAGTTCTGTTTTTCCCACACCGGTTGTACCTAAAAATATAAATGAACCGAGCGGACGGTTTATATCCTGCAAACCGGTACGTGACCTTCTAATAGCGTTTGCAACCGCAGACACAGCCTCATGCTGTCCGACAACCCTTCTATGCAATTCATCTTCCAACCTTAATAGTTTGCTTCTTTCAGATTCAAGCATTTTATTTACAGGAATTCCGGTCCATTTTGAAACGACTTCTGCAATATCTTCAGCATCGACTTCCTCTTTCAGCATCTTTTTATTTTTTTGAATTTCTGCTAATTCTTTAGTTTCCTGCTTCAATTGTTTTTCCAGCGAAGCTATTTTACCGTAACGAAGTTCTGCTACTTTACCAAGATCACCTTCCCGTTCATATCTGTCTGCGAGGGTTTTTGAATTATCCATTTCGCTTTTCATACTTCTAATATGCTGTATCTTTTCTTTTTCAAGATTCCAGTGCATACGAAGAGTATTTCTTTCTTCTTCAAGCTCGCTTAATTCTTTTTTCAATTCATCAAGCCGTTTTTCAGAAGCCTCGTCTTTTTCTCTTTTGAGTGCTTCTCTTTCAATTTCAAGCTGCTGAATTTTTCTTTCGATTGAATCGAGTTCTTCAGGCATAGAATCAATTTCAATTCTTAATTTTGAAGCAGCTTCATCTATTAAATCGATAGCTTTATCAGGGAGAAATCGATCGGTTATATAACGATGTGAGAGTTGTGCTGCCGCAACAATAGCTCCGTCTGTAATTCTAACCCCGTGGTGAACTTCGTATCTCTCACTTAACCCTCTTAAAATAGAGATCGTATCTTCAATTGTTGGTTCAGTTATTAAAACCGGTTGAAATCTTCTTTCCAAAGCAGCATCTTTTTCTATGTGTTTTTTATATTCGTTTAAAGTAGTAGCACCTATTGCATGCAGTTCACCGCGAGCTAATGCCGGCTTCAAAATGTTTGCAGCATCCATTGAACCGGAGACTGCACCTGCACCGACCAATGTATGAAGCTCATCAATAAACAGAATTATTTCGCCGTTTGATTCCTGTACTTCTTTTAAAACAGCTTTCATTCTTTCTTCGAATTGCCCACGGAATTGAGTTCCTGCAACGAGAGCACCCATATCAAGTGCAACAATTCTTTTTGTCTTTAAATTCTCAGGAATATCACCGGAAACTATACGATGGGCAATCCCTTCGGCAATTGCAGTTTTACCGACCCCCGGTTCACCGATTAAAACCGGGTTATTTTTTGTCCTTCTTGAAAGGACTTGAAGAACCCTGCGGATTTCTTCATCCCTGCCAATTACCGGATCAAGTTTCCCGGCCTTAGCTAATTCGTTTAAATCTCTTCCATATTTCTCCAGAGCTTGATAAGTATCTTCAGGATTTTGGGTAGTCACTCTTTGAGAACCCCGAACATCTTTTAAAGCCGTTAGAATCTCATCATGCGAAATTCCGTTATCGCGTAAAAGCTGTCCGGCTTTACCATCACTTTTTGAAATAGCTAAAAGAAGATGTTCTGTTGAAACAAATTCATCTTTCAAATTTTTAGCTTCTTCGGCAGCATTATCAAAAAGTTTAGCAATATTATTGGACATCTGCTGATTACCAATTCCTGCGCCGCTGACTTTGGGTAGCTTTTCCAGAAGATCATTTACCTTCAGCTTTACACTATTAACATTTCCACCGGTTTTTTGCATAATTGTATCTGCAATATTTCCTTTTTCCTGGATAAGTGCAGCTAAAATATGCTCAGGCTCCAAAATTTGATTATTATAATTTTGTGCAATCTCAAGAGCAATCTGTACAACTTCTTGAGCCTTCACAGTTAGTTTATTAAAATTAAATGCCATGTTATCTTTTTCCTTTCAGCAATAATTCATTACTTCAGCATATGTATACAGTAATTCTATTCCTGGATGATACCAGTTGTTTTCAAGTTTTTCAATTTATTTTTTTCACTTCTGTATACCAATCGCTTGATTGTTCAAGCATTTTATTTATTCTATTTACCAGGTTATGCGGATCATTCAAATTACCTTCTAAAAGCAAAGCTGACTCAAACAATTGCTCGGTAACATTTGATATATATTCATCTTTGGAATTAGACTTAAAAACTTTTAACAAGTTTCTAATTAATTTATGATCCCTGTTTATTTCCAAAATCTTCTTTTGAACACCTACATCCTGATTAGCCATTTTTAAAATCTTCTGCATTTGTGCGGATATGCTGTCGTCCGGACTTACCAGTATTGCGGGGCTTCCGCTCAATCTTTTTGATTCTTTTACTTCAACAACTCTATCGCCAAGTATATCCTTCATTTTAGAAAGCAGGCTGTCAAAGTGTTTTTCATCGTCTTTATTTAGTTGTTCAAATTCATCTTTCTTTTCTTCAACATCTTTTAATTTCTTTAAACTGTCAAGATCAACTGTATCTACAGATTTAAAATCATAATCTTTAAATTTTCTAACCGAAGAAACGACAAATTCATCAATTGGATCATATAGATATAAAACTTCCAAGCCTTTATTCTTAAATATCTCAAGATGGGGATCCTGATCAATAGCGGATCTGCTTGCACCCGATGCATAAAAAATTTGTTTTTGATTTTCTTTGAATCTAGAAACATATTCTTCAAGAGAAGTTAAACCTTCGGCATTTTCATTATTTGAGGAATTAAATCTTAGAAGTTGCATAAACTTTTCTGCATTAGTAAAATCAGTATAGCCAAGTTTGAAAATTCTGCCGTGTTCTTTCCAGAATTTTGTATACTCTTCAGGGTTATCTTTTGCTTTCTTAAGCAAATGAGAGAGAACCTGGCTTGTTACAGTATTAGAGATCTTTGTAAAAATAATATTTTCCTGCAAAGTTTCCCTAGATATATTCAAAGGCAGGTCTTCGGAATCAACGACTCCCTTTACAAAGCTTAAATATTCGGGAAGCAAATCTTTGTTTTTATGCTGAATTAGAACTCTTCTGACATATAGATCGAGACCATAATCTTCCCTATTTAATCCAAAGAAGTCGAAATTCTTTTTAGGAATAAAAAGCAAGCTGCTGAACTGAATTGGTGCGTCAACGGAATTATGAATTATTTCCATCGGTTCTTCATTATCATAAGTTAAGAACTTGTAAAATTCTATATACTGCTCTTTTTTTAGATTGGTTTTTGGTTCGCGCCAAATAGCAGCAATTGTATTTATCTTTTCCTTGTCCAAATAGATAGGGAAGGAAATAAAGTTAGAATGTTTTTTAATTATAGTTTCGAGCCGATATTTACCAGCAAAATCTTTAGCATCTTCCTTTAAATGAATTTCTATGGTTGTACCCCTTTTAATGTTTTCTGAAAACTCAGAGATTTGATAATCACCCAAACCATCCGAACGCCACTCAATTGCAGGCTCATTATTTAAATATGATTTTGTTTTGATTACTACTTCTTCAGCAACCATAAAAACAGAATAAAAACCTACTCCAAATTTCCCGATGATATTGTTTGCATCATTTTTATTTTCTTTTAACTTTTTTAAAAATTCAGCCGAACCGGATTTTGCGATCGTCCCGATGTTGCTAATTAATTCATCTCTTGTCATTCCGATCCCCGTATCGGATACAGTTATTAGCTTTTTCTTTTCATCAAAATTTATTCGTATCTCCAGAGGCAAATCCTTATCAATAATTTCGGTTCCTTTTATAGATCCGAAACGAATTTTATCCAAAGCATCAGAAGCATTCGATATCAATTCACGAAGAAAAATTTCTCTGCTTGTGTAAAGCGAATGAACAAGTATATCTAAAAGTTGTTTTACTTCTGCTTTAAAATGATATTTCTTTGCAGCTGTTTGTTTGTCACTCATATTTTCTCCTTCTGAATATTATTTCCTTAATGAGGATAGTTTTTCAAATAATTTGATTTCTTCTGATGTAAGATTTTTAGGTATCTGAACATTCAATCTTATATATAAATTGCCATAAGCATTCTTTGTATTCTCTTTGGGCATTCCCATATTTTTTATTTTTAATAGTTTTCCATTTTCAGATTCTTTAGGTATTATTAAATTTATTTTTTTCCCATTCAAAGTCTGAAACTGTATTTTACCTCCTAGGACTGCAGTATACAAATCGACGTCTAAATTGTAATATAAATCATCTTCTTTTATTTCATAGAATGGATGATCAAGAACATGGATAGTAAGATATAAATCTCCTTTTTCACCCCCGTGAGCACCAGGCGCACCTTGATTTTTCAGTCTTAATACTTTTCCTTCTCTTGTGCCAGGATTTATTTTTATTTTTAACTTTCTTCCATCAACAGATATTTGTCTTTCGCCGCCGTTGTAAACTTCTTCAAGAGTTAAATTCAAATTGGCTTCATAATCATTGCCTTTTCTTGCCCTATTAAATACACTTTCACCTGGTTGCCTTCTGGTACTACCTCCAAAAAAGCTTTCAAAGAAATCGGAAAATCCGCCAATATTACCAAATAAATCTCCAAGGTTTCCGCTAAACTGATAGCTGCCACCCTGTTGTCCGCCAGATGCATATTGTCTAAACCAATCATCCGCACTTCCAGTTCCGGCATTCTGGTACTGTCTCCAGTTAGAACCTAATTGATCATATTTTTTTCTTTTCTCAGGATCTTTTAAAACTTCATAAGCTTCACTTAATTCTTTAAATTTTTCTTCAGCAGCTTTATTACCTGGATTTTTATCGGGATGATATTTTTTTGCAAGATCCCTGTATGCTTTTTTTATATCCGCATCAGCGGCTGATTTTTCAACTCCTAATATTTTATAATAATCTTTAAATTCCATTTAAATTGCCACCTTGAAAAATTTTTATCAGCTATAATAGTAAAAAAAAGGGTAACTAATTTAATAGCTACCCTTTTTATAAAGATCGCTATATTTTATTTAACTTTTATTTCGAGTTCTTTAGGTTTAGCTTCTTCGGATTTTGGAACCGTGATGGTTAATTGACCATCTTTAAATTCAGCATCGATTGCACTCTCTTTGATTTTTGCCGGGAGAGTAAATGATCTATAATATTTTCCATAAGATCTTTCAACACGATGATATTTTGAGTCTTTATCTTCCTTTTCTTGCTTACGTTCGCCATTGATGTACAATTGACCGTCCGAATAAGAAATCTTAACATCTTTTTTATCGATTCCCGGTAAATCCATTTTTAGAATATAATTATCTTTATTTTCAGAAATATCTGTTAGAGGAGACCAAACAGCATTTTCATATTCTTCATTTCCGTCTCCGCCGTTTCCGAATCCGAATCTTTTTTCAAAATTATTAAACATTCTTCCAAATTCACGTTCAATATTTAATAATTCACGAGCCGGGTTCCATCTTACGATTGACATTTTACTTTCCTCCTTCCTTTTAAATTGCTTTTAGGATTTTGTTATCATTTTGAATTTCAATTTCAACGATCTCAATCACTGTGCCATTATCTGAAATTCCTTATAAATTATTATAAATGAATAAAATATAGAAATTAAGTAAGTTTTGTTTGTGTTTGTCAAGTTGGCTTAGAAAAGTGTCTATGAGATAATTATTTAAATTATTTTGGCAGTACTATGACAAAATAACAAATATTATTAAACCTGCATATAGTTTAACATTAAATCAATATGAATTATTTATAGTCCAATTTTTTTTCAACAGAAAAGGAAAAGTGATTGTATATGTTTTTAATGCATTGTGAATGCATTATTATTTATATATTTTTGCAATCTTTAGTTTGATTTTTTATGGATAGTAACGGTATAAAAAATAATTCATTTATTGAAGATACCATTGCAGCCATTGCAACACCTTCAGGATCAGGCGCAATTTCCGTAATTAGAGTTAGCGGTTCCAAGTCATTCGAGACAATTGATTCAATTTTTGTTGGAAAAACTAAACTTAATATTGCTCCTACACATACTATTCATTACGGAAAAATTATTGATAGTGATGGAAATTTAGTTGATGATGTTCTGGTTTCTATTTTTCAAAATCCTAATTCTTATACCGGAGAAGATTCAATTGAAATAAGCACCCATGGTAATCCTTTTATTACAAAAAGAATTATTGAATTATTGATAAATAAAGGTATAAGATTAGCTGAACCTGGTGAATTTACTAAAAGAGCATTTTTAAATAATAAAATAGACCTTGCACAAGCCGAAGCTGTTGTTGATGTAATTAATTCAAGAACAGAAGTTTCTTTGCGTGGAGCAAGAAATCAGCTCGATGGTCAATTATCAAAAAAAGTTAAAGAGCTTCGTGAACTTTTAATCAATGCGTCGTCATTTGTTGAACTCGAACTTGATTTTGCAGAAGAAGATATTGAATTTATTGGCAAAAAGGAGCTTTTAGAAAAAATAAATAAAATTAAATTTGAAATTGACAAGTTATTAAATACTTATTCATTTGGAAGAGTTATTAGAGATGGTGTAAATGTTGCTTTAGTTGGCAAACCAAATGTTGGCAAATCTTCCCTATTAAATTATATTCTTAAAGAATCCAGGGCAATAGTCAGTCATATTCCCGGTACAACAAGAGATATAATCCGGGAAGATGTTTCAATAGATGGAATTTTATTTAGATTGTTTGATACTGCGGGAATTAGAATTTCAGAAGATGAAATAGAAAAAATAGGTGTTTTTAGAAGCCGTGAAGCTGTAAAAAATGCGGATGTTGTTTTTTTTATTAACGATGTTGAGCAAAAAATAGATAACGATTTATTCGAAGAAATTAAAATTTTAACTTCTATAGACAAGATAATTTCCATATTAAATAAAATTGATGTTCCACATGAAACACTTCAGCATGCAGATGTTTATATCTCGGCGTTAACCGGTGAAGGCATTGAGAGCTTATTTAAAAAGTTAAAAGAAGTTTCAATAGGTAATTCCAATTATTCAGAGAAATCCGCAATAGTTTCGAATATTCGACATTATCAATGTTTAAAGAAAGCAAAAGATGCTTTATTGAATGCTGAAGAATCGACTAAAAGTGGATTAAGTGGAGAATTTATTTCTGTTGATTTAAGAAATGCTGAAACAAACTTGGGAGAAATTATTGGTGAAGTAACTTCAGATGATATTTTAAATAACATTTTTACAAAGTTTTGCATTGGAAAGTAAGTTTCACGTGAAACTAATTTCTATAAATTATTATTTTAGTGCAAAATAATTATGGTTGGTTCTTGTCAGCCCCATTCAATCATGCATTCATCCAACCATGTCATTACATTATTGAGATTTGAATAAATTATTCCCAGTGATTTTTTGAGCAGAAATCAAAATTAAATTATTTATTTGTTCCACATGAAACAATTTTAAATTATGAAAAGATTCGATATTTTAGTCATTGGGGGGGGACATGCTGGTATTGAAGCTGCTTGTGCAGGTGCAAATATGGAATGTTCTGTTGGACTCGTTACGATGGATAGATATGCTATGGGAAGAATGTCATGCAATCCTGCAATAGGTGGAACTGCAAAAGGGCATTTAGTCTACGAAATTGATGCGCTTGGCGGTATGATGGGAGTAATTGCAGACCGAACGGGAATTCAATTTAGGATACTTAATAAATCCAAAGGTCCAGCCGTTTGGTCATCGAGATGTCAATCAGATAGGAAATTGTATTCTGAGGAAGCTTATCGTGTAATATCAAGTACAAAAAATTTAGAAATTGTTGAGGATTCTGCTGTTGATATTATTACTTATGATGGAAAAGTTTCAGGAATAAAGACTGGAAAAAGAGAAGAAATTAAATGTAAAGCATTAGTAATATCTGCAGGGACATTTTTGAATGGACTAATGCACACCGGTTTAAAGTCTACAAAAGGAGGTAGATTCGGTGAAAAACCAGCAATTGGTATTACACAATCATTATTGAATCTTGGATTTGAATCTGGGAGATTAAAAACAGGTACTCCCCCAAGGTTAGCAAAAAACACAATAAATTTCGATATTTTAGAAGAACAACCAGGAGATGAAATTCCACAACCATTCTCTTCTAAAACAGATAAATCTAAATTTCCTATTTTACCTCAGGTTAGTTGTTACATTACTTATACTGATGGGACTGTGCATAAAGTACTAGAAAAAGGATTTTCACAATCTCCAATGTTTACGGGGCTAATTAGAGGTGTTGGACCAAGGTATTGCCCTTCTATTGAGGATAAAATTGTAAGATTTGCTGATAAAAAGAAGCATCAATTGTTTTTAGAGCCCGAAGGATTGAACAGTGATTTGATATATTTAAATGGATTTGCTTCATCTTTGCCGGCAGAGATTCAAAGTGAAGCAATTCATAAAATAAAAGGACTCGAAGAAGTTGAAATGGTTCGACCCGGCTATGCTGTTGAGTATGATTTTTTTCCTCCACATCAAATCGATTTGACTTTAGAAACTAAATTGATTGAAGGTCTCTATTTTGCCGGGCAAATAAATGGTACTTCCGGTTACGAAGAAGCAGCCGCCCAGGGAATTGTTGCTGGAATAAATGCTGCAGCCAAAATTAAAGGAATGAAAGAGTTTGTTCTAAAAAGAAGTGAAGCATATATCGGTGTACTTGTAGATGATCTTATCAATAAATCAACCTATGAACCTTACAGAATGTTTACTTCACGAGCTGAGCATAGACTTCTTTTAAGGCAGGATAATGCAGATAGAAGATTATCCGGATATGGATTCTATTATGGTTTAAATCCGGAAAATAAATACAAGGAAGTTGTGCAGAAAGGTAAATTAATTAATAAATGTGTCGATTTATTGGGGTTTCTGAAACTTCATGCGAGAGAGATAAATCCATATTTAGAATCAAAAGGGTCTTCAAGTATTGAAGCAAGTGAAACAGTATCTAAATTGTGCAAAAGACCTGAACTAACTTTAAAGGAGATTTTAACTTTCTTTAATAAAGAAGAGCATCCTTTAGTGGATGATTTGATAAATAATGCAACTGCTTTGGAACAGGTTGAAATTCAATTAAAATATGAAGGATATATAAAAAGGCAATATGAAAATGTTGAAAGACTAGAAAAATATGAGAGAACAAAGATACCTTTAACATTCAATTATTTAATATTAAAATCTTTATCTACAGAAGGTAGAGAGAAATTACATAAAGTTAAACCCCGTTCTATCGGGCAAGCGTCAAGGATATCGGGAGTTACACCTTCTGATATTTCTATTTTATTGGTATATTTGAAGAAATAATTTTAAGGATTTTTTATGGTAGATGTCCAAGAACAATATTTAAGAGAATTAAATACGTTTTATTGGGAAAATGGACTGAACCCTGACCCGATGAAACTGGAAAGATTAGCTTATCTAGCTGAATTAGTAGCAGAAAAAAATGAAACAGTAAATTTAATATCAAGAAAAGATATTGATTCAGTAATTGAAAATCATATCTTTATTTCCGCATATATAAGCAAATTTATCCCGGAAAAAATCAGTAATTTTTTGGATATTGGAACCGGCGGAGGTTTCCCGGGAATTCCTTTAGCAATCACGCGTCCTGAATTGAGTGGTGTTTTAGTAGATTCAACAAAGAAAAAAATTGATGCTGTTAAAGAATTTATTAATAAGCTCAAACTTGGAAATGTAGTTGCGGAAAACGATAGAGTTGAGAATGAAGAATTTATAGCCCGTTATGCGGATTCTTTTGACCTTGTTGTTAGCAGGGCAACAGTCCCACTTATTATTTTATTCCGTTATGCAATCCCTTTAATTAAAGAAAAAGCCTATTTAATTGCATTGAAAGGGGGGGACCTGGAAGATGAATATAAAAAGTCGGAAATGAAGTATAAGGCTTATATAAAAAAATCGACTACATATGAACTTTTCTATAAACCTTCAAATGTTAGAAATCAAAAAGGAAAGAAGCTAGTTGTGCTGGAGCTTCATAAATGAATTCTTCCGAAAGTAAAAAATTATTTTCGGAAATAAGTCAATTATCCACCGAGCAGCGAAATCCTAAAAGTATGGATATTGATGCTCTTTCAGTTCTTGAAATCTTAAAGATAATTAATGAAGAAGATAAAACAGTTCCTCTGGCTGTCGAAAAAGAAATTCCTTACATAGAAAAAGCTGTTAAATTGGTAGTTAAATCGATCAAGAATGGTGGAAGACTGCTATATTTTGGTGCCGGTACAAGCGGCAGGTTAGGTGTGGTCGATGCTTCTGAGTGTCCGCCTACTTTTGGAACTCCTTTTGGTTTGATTAGTGGTTATATTGCAGGAGGAAAAGAGGCCATGTTCCGTGCACAAGAAGGTGCCGAAGACTATGAAGAAAACGGCGCAAAAGACGTTGTTAAAGCTAATGTTAATAATAAAGATGTTGTTTGCGGTATAGCTGCCAGTCGAAGGACACCCTATGTTGTTGGGGCAATTAAAAAAGCAAAGGAATTTGGTGCAGCTACTTTGTTTATAACAACCAATCCGCGGGAACAATTTAATTTAAAAGAAGTTGATATAGCAATATGTCCTTATGTTGGCCCCGAAGTTATAATGGGCTCAACAAGAATGAAAAGCGGAACAGCACAAAAATTAGTTTTAAATATGCTTACTACTGCAGCAATGATTAGACTTGGAAAAGTTTATGAGAACATGATGATCGATCTTCAAATGACTAATCAAAAATTAGTTGAAAGATCTAAAAGAATTATTATGACAATTACAGGTATTTCATACGAAGAAGCAACAGAGTATTTGAGTAAAGCCGATGGGCATGTCAAGCCGGCCTTAGTAATGATTAAGGCAAATGTTGATGTTAATGAAGCAAAAGAAAGACTTATAAAAGCTGACGGTTTTGTAAGAAAAGCAATTGAATTGTAAAAGTTTATTGCTTTAATTAGTAAAGCTTTTATTTGGGGTTCGGTAATGAACCCCTTTTGCAATTTTAAATCTTTTTAAAGATAATGAATAGATAATATTTTAATGCAAAATACCAACGATAAAATATTTGAAATACAATCACTTAATGAATTTGTTGCTAAAATAATATCTGCACTGGATAAGATTACTTATACTTCTCCTTTAGTGGGATGTGTTAAAAGTTATTTTGTTTCTCTGCTTGAAAAAAAAACAAAACAGGTAGTAGTACTTTTCCCGGATATACAATCTGCAAATGAGTTTAATGTTGAATTAAATGTTTTGGAATTAACTAAAAATGTCATTCTCTTAACTGAATTTAGTTCTGAAATAGTTCAGGAAAAATTAACAGAAATTTCAAGCAAGGAAAAGTTCATTTTAGTCTCAACATATGATTTACTCAATTGTATTATTCCATCAAAAGAACAGATTGAACAAAAAACTACAAAAATTCAGTCGGGCGGAGATTTAACATACAATGATTTAATTGAATATCTGAACCTTCTTAATTATCAAAAAGACAAGTTTGTTGAAGCTCCGGGTGATTATTCACTGCGAGGTTCACTAATTGATTTTTGGTCATATAGTGAACAGAACCCGGTTAGATTGGAATTTGATGGAGACTTTTTGGAATCTGTCCGTTATTTCGATCCGGAAAGTCAGCGTTCAATTGAAGTTATTGAGAATGTCACACTAGCTGCTCAAATTGATGCTGATAACTTAATAGCAAATACTACTTCAATTTTTGATTATTTAAACAATCCTTTCATTTTAGCTTCGTCGCATGAATTAAGCAATCTTCAAAATGAATTAATAAATCCTTTCTCAGAAAAATCTGTTGAGCCATTACTGGAAAAAGTTGAAGGGGCAGGGATAAAAGATGAAGAAGAATTTCCTGAAATTTCATCTCAAGAAACAAGACCTGTTGAAGTAAAAAAGAATTATAAAAAATTCGATTTTAAGTCTGAAACATCTGTTACTTGGATTTTAGAAGAAGATATAAGTGAAAATAAAAGAATAGATTTAGGTTTTACCGAACCTCCTTCAATTAACGGAAATTATGAATATCTGTTTTCGGTTTTGAATGAATATTCTCATAAGGATTTTCAAATAATTATTACTTCAGAAAATGATCTGCAGTCTTCAAGGCTGAGAGATTTATTAATAGAGTTTCAGGAAACGGAAGGTTCGGGGAAAAAAGAGGTTGCTGCATTAATTGAATCAGGTAAAATTAAAATAAAAACCCTGGCTGTTAAAAAAGGTTTTCTCTATAAACCTGAAAAATCAAATATTACCCGGGAAAATGAAAAAATACTTTTACTTACCGATTATCAAATTTTTAATAAGCCTTACAGAACCAAAATATCAACTAATAGAAAGTATAAAAAATCTAAATCGAAAGCTTTTGCATCTATAAAGAAGGGAGATATTGTTGTTCATGAAGATTACGGAATAGGAAAATATTCAGGACTTGAAACAATAAAAATCGGGGATACCAAGCAGGAATCAATGAAGATTATTTATAATGAAGGCGGGATTGTCTATGTGAATCTAAATTATTTAACACTAGTAAAAAAATATTCTTCAAATGATTCTGGTGAATTAACACCAACATTATCGACACTTGGAACATCGGATTGGGTTAATACAAAGCATCGTGCAAAGAAAAAGATCAAAGAAGCAGCAAGAGAACTCATCGAGCTTTATGCAAAAAGAAAAGCAACAAAAGGATATTCCTTTAACCCGGATACAGTTTGGCAGAAAGAATTGGAAGCTTCATTTCTTTACGAAGATACCCCAGACCAGGAAAAAGTTACAAATGAAGTGAAAGAAGATATGGAAGCTGAAAATCCAATGGATCGACTAGTCTGCGGTGATGTTGGTTTTGGTAAAACAGAAGTTGCAGTTCGTGCCGCCTTTAAGGCTATTCAAGATGGGAAGCAGACGGCTGTTTTGGTTCCGACTACAATTTTGGCCGAGCAGCATTACAACACATTTAAGGATAGACTTGAACAATTCCCGGTAAAAGTTGAAGCACTTTCAAGGTTTCAAACTAAAAAGAAGCAAACTGAAATTCTTAAAGGTTTAAATGAAGGTAATGTCGATGTTGTTATTGGTACTCATAGACTTATCTCTAAAGATGTCTCTTTTAAAGAATTAGGATTGTTGATTATTGATGAGGAGCATCGTTTTGGAGTGATGGCAAAAGAAAAGCTCCGCTCTTTAAAGCTTAATGTCGATACGCTTATATTAACTGCCACACCAATCCCGAGAACATTGAATTTATCTTTGCTTGGTGCAAGAGATCTTTCAATAATTGCAACTCCGCCGCCGAACAGGCAGCCTATTTACACTCAGGTTTCGACTTTTGATATAATTAAAATTAGAGAATGGATTTTAAATGAGTTGAGAAGAAATGGACAGGTTTATTTTGTTCACGATAGAGTTCATTCTATAGATAAGTTAGCAGCATATTTAAATAAGCATATCCATGAAATTAAATTAGCAATTGCACACGGACAAATGAAACCTTCCCAGCTTGAAAAAGTAATCCATGGTTTTTTAAATAAAAAATTTGATGTACTGCTTTCAACAAAAATTATAGAATCGGGGATTGATATACCTAATGTTAATACAATAATTGTCAATAGGGCAGATCGGTTTGGTTTAGCAGAGCTTCATCAGCTAAGGGGAAGAGTCGGCAGATCAAACCGGCAGGCGTATGCTTATTTTATTGTGCCTTCATTAAACGGGATAAACAAAAAAGCTTTGAGAAGGTTACAGGCAATTGAAGAATTTACGGAAGTAGGTGCAGGATTCAATATCTCAATGCGGGACCTTGAAATAAGGGGAGCGGGTAATTTGCTCGGAACAGAACAAAGCGGCTTTATAAATGATGTTGGTTTTGATCTGTATGTAAAGTTAATCAATGAAGCCGTAGATGAACTTAAATACCAGGAATTTAAAGAAGTATTTAAAAATCTTCCCAGGCATGAGGAAAGAACCGAACCAACAATTGATACATATTTTGAAATTGGAATTCCCGATACTTATATGCCAGAGCAAACCGATAGACTAAATTTTTATACAGGTTTATATTCGATAAAAAATATTGCGGAACTGGAAGAATTAAAAGAAGAAATGATTGATAGGTTTGGTCCTTTGCCGGTTTTGGTAAAGAGATTGGTTGGTTCAGCATTGTTAAAATTTTACGCTTCTTATGCTTTGTTTGAGAGAATAATTATACAACGGAAAAATATATTTTTAATTCTGCCCCGGGGTGAGAAAGAAGATTATTACAAAGTTAAATTTGTTGAACTTATGAGATTTATTATGGACAATTATATCGATAAAATTAAGTTCAACCAGCAAAAAGAAGTAATGAAATTAATTATTACAAATAACTTTAAGACAGCGGAAGATCTTCTTGAATTTTTAATTAAGTTTTGTAAAGAAATTGCCGGGCTATTTGCCGATAGTCTCTCTGAATACAGGGATGCTGAAAGAACACCTGTTAATACTCAATAATAAATTAATCCTCATTTTTTCTCATCATTTTTTTGTTATACATTTTAAGATTATTTTTGAATAGGGAATAAAACTTTCTATCGTACAACTTATTTGTTCAAAATAAAAGCAACTTGAGTTAAACAAATAGAATCCGTTTATTTAAACTGTCTAAATTTTCATTTTCTTCTAAGACAATAATTGTAATTAATAGCAAATATTTCTTTATTTACTATTTGAAGACCTCTGGATATTTTGAACAAGTATATTTAGACTTAATTTATTACAAAGGAGGATTGTCATATGATTATAAACGCTAGAAATCTGTTAAGAACAGTTTTTGCATTACTTCTGTCTTTTTTATTGATAATGGGTTGCGGGAAAAAAGAAGAACAACCTGAAATGCAAAAATCGGATACATCCGGTTCAACAGTTGTTGATACAGCTAAAAAAATGACCGAAGTTAAAAAAGATACTATACCTGATTTAACCGGAAACTGGGCTGGTATTTTTGATCAAAGAAGTGCTACAATGAGCGTAATAAAACAAACCGGGAAGGACTTCAGTGCTATCATGACTATCAATTACAGGCAGCCTTTAACTAAAACAATTAACGGAACAATTGATCCCGAAACCAAAACCGTAAAAATGGAAGATCTGAATGCATCAAGATTTTCCGGGCAGTATACTGCTCAATTATTGGATGAAGGTATGCAAATTAAAGGTAATTTTATTTTAAGAGCAGATGGTAAATCATACGGCTTCAATTTTAAGATGAAATAAAAAGGAAAAATAAAAATTAGAAAGGGACACTATATGAAAAAATATATTTACTTAGTTGTACTTGTATTTCTTGGTTTATTAATTGCATCCTGCGATAATAATACTACCGAACCTGCTTCTGGACCAACTACAGGTTCAATTACAGTAGAATCCGA
>Ga0315554_1000351_pt1 | contig 26576 bp, 19 predicted proteins | sample SalMarSW160370MG_FD_202114 | JGI IMG/M metagenome (GOLD analysis project Ga0315554, IMG submission 202114) | Salt marsh sediment microbial communities from the Plum Island Ecosystem LTER, Massachusetts, United States - Salt Marsh Sediment SW1603-70 ...
AGACCGTTAGACAATGAAAAGTAAGGCTGTTATGCCGTAAAATACGATGTAAGTTACGCTTTTGACACTGAAATTACCAATGTGTATAGAATAGTAACAATTTCATAAGTTATTCAGAGCTCTCAATATAGTATTTCAAAGTTCTATCTTACGGCACGGTGTTGGTAGATAAAATCAAAGTCAACTCGCTTTAAAGTAAATTATCCCCGCAACCGCCCTCAAAAGCAAGGCAGAAAATCCCCCCATAAATTTGAATAATCCGTGTAAATCGGTGTTAATCTGTGTCTAAAACTTCTTTGCGCCTTTGGCCCTTTGCACCTTTGGCACTCGACTTTTTCTTCTTTGCTGTTTTTTCTCTGCCGAGGAGGGCGTCGGCTTCTTCTGGTGTTTTCGGAGGCCAGTTGCCTTCGGCCTGTAGCTGTTTGAGCTGGTCCAGTTGTTTCATACTGACTATGGTACGGCAGCGCGGAAATCTATTGCAGCCTAAGAACGGCCCGCGCTTGCTCTGGCGCACTACAAGCTCGCCCTGTTTGCATTTATGGCAGATAATGCCCGTCGGCTCCGGCGGAGCCTTCGGAGGCTTGATATTTCCTTCCTTATCAAGATTGAGAATCGTCTTGCATTCGGGATAGCCGCTGCAGCCGAGAAATTCGCCGAATCGGCCGCGTTTGATTACCATATCCTTGCCGCAGTTCGGGCATTTATGCTCGGTCACTTCGTCCTTTACCATTTTGCCTTCGCTGTCACAGGGGCTTGCAAACTTGCAGTCGGGAAAAGCTGAACAGCTAAGGAACGTACCGTTCTTTCCGAACCGATAGACCAACGGCTTATTGCAGTCGGGACAGGTATATTCGCTCGGTTTAGTTTCCGCCTTGGCGTGCTTCATCTGCTCCGAGGCCTTTTCGAGGTTCTCCTTGAACGGCCCGTAAAACTCATTCAGTACGCTAATCCAGTCGAGATGCTGCTCTTCGATTTTATCGAGCTGCTCTTCCATATGACGGGTAAATGCTATATCCATTATCCGCGGGAAATATTCATTGAGTTTATCGGTAACGACCTCGCCGAGCTCGGTAGCGTGGAATTTTCGTTCCTTTTGCGCGACGTACCCGCGGTCCTGGATAGTGCTGATAATGGATGCGTAAGTGCTCGGCCGGCCGATGCCTTCTTTTTCGAGCCCCTTGACCAGCGACGCTTCGTTGAAGCGCGCCGGCGGCTTGGTGAAGTGCTGCTCAGCTTTTATATCGACCGCCGCAAGGGCCTGCCCCGTTTGAAGTGCAGGCAGATGCTGCTGCTCCGACGAAGTCAGCCATACCCTGCTAAACCCGTCGAAGACGAGCGTCCTGCCGGTAGTCCTGAATATACATTTACCCGCCGATGTCTCAGCCGCCACTTGTACATTCGTAACATCCCACCGCGCAGGAGCCATCTGGCACGCCACAAACCGCCGCCATATCAAATTATACAACTTATATTGCTCATCGCTGACCAAAGATTTAATATCATCCGGCACTAAATCAACATCGGTGGGGCGCGTAGCCTCATGCGCTTGCTGGGCGGATTTGCCGGCGGCGTAATATATTGCCTTTGGGGGCAGATAGTTTTCGCCGAATCGCCTGCCGATAAAGGCGCGGGCCTCGTCTACCGCCTCGGGCGAAAGGTGCGTTGAGTCGGTACGCATGTATGTAATCAGGCCGAGTGAGCCCATGTCGCCGAGTTCGATGCCCTCGTATAATTGCTGTGCAACGCTCATCGTCCGCTTGGCGGAAAAGCCGAGGCGATTGGCTGCGGCCTGCTGCAGGGTAGATGTAATGAAGGGCGGCGAGGGACGCGATCTGGACTCCTTCTTTTCGAGAGAATCCACGGGAAATTTCGCGTCGACCAGGGCGTCAAAAATCTTTTTGGCTTCGGCTTCGTTATCAGCGTGGAATTTATCGTCGTTTACTTTGTAAAGCTCGGCTTTGAAGGCGCTGTGTTTGGCGAGCCAGTCGTTCTGCTCGGCGGCGTTCGGGCCTTTATCATCATCGGTTTTCGGTGTAACGAAATCTATCCACTGCTGGTGATACTTGCTATCCAGTTCCGAGGTAAAGACCGCGGGCAGAAGCCAGTATTCCTGTGGTTTAAATGCGCGGATTTCGCGTTCGCGTTCGACTATGATTTTTACGGCGACGGACTGAACGCGGCCGGCTGACAGGCCCCGCGCAACCTTTTTCCAGAGCAGGGGGGAAATCTGGTAGCCGACGATTCGGTCGAGGATTCTTCTGGCCTGCTGGGCCATTACCTTGTCGTTGTCGAGCTTGCCGGGGTTCGCGAAGGCATTTTGAATCGCCGATTTGGTGATGGCGTTGAATATCACACGGTATGTCTTTTCCTCTTTGAAGCCGAGAATCTGCGCCAGGTGCCATGCGATTGCTTCGCCTTCGCGGTCGAGGTCGGTTGCGAGATAGAGCCTGTCGCATTTTTTGGCGGAGGCCTTGAGGGAAGTAACAATTTTTCTTTTGCCGGGCATTATGTCGTAGGTCGGCTCGAAATTGCTTTCGATATCGACGTTGATTCCCTTGCTGGGCAGGTCGCGGACGTGGCCCATCGAGGCTTTGACTTCGTAGTCCGGGCCGAGATATTTGTTGATAGTCCTGGCCTTGGCGGGCGATTCGACTATTACTAACGACTTTTTAACGCTCGCTCTTAGCATCGCTCACTCGTGACTCGTGGTTCGTGGATAGTGATTAGTGAAACGTACTCCGTATCAGGGCTTCCTTCGCTTTTCAAGACTTTTAATTAGATTCATCAGCATTCTCGCTTCGTGGTCCATATTTTCAGTCAGGTCATCGATTGATTTTTCGTCTACATAACTACGCCTACAGGCAATTGTGAACTGTGTATCAAGCTCAGCTAACGACCCAAGTGCTATACGCACGAACTGAATGTATTCCGGTGTGTGGCTGCGCGAAAAACCTTCAGCAACATTTGACGGAACGCTTACGGCAGAGCGTCGCATCTGCGAAGCCAGGCCGTATTGCTCATCCTTTGGAAAGAGTTTTGTTAACGCGTACACCTTGTCAACGATTTCTATTCCCTTCTGCCAGACGTCTAACTCTTTATAACTTTTGAGTGTCATTCCTGCCTTTTTGCCGGTACCAACCAGAAAAACGAGCCACGATTCACGAAGCACGATACACAAATCGGCGTTTGACGCCGATTTCTTTAGGGTAGGACAAATAAAGGCGTTTTGGGGGAAAGTCAAGGAAAATTGAAAAAGGCGATGCCGGATGCTGGATATTGGAGTAAAAGGCAAAACTTTCACCGCGGAGAGCGCGGAATTCGTAAAGGACGCAAAAAATGGTTTCGGTCTTTGGAAAAAGCGAAAATGGGTTGCAAATCCAAGTCAACTTAACTCGTACTCATATTTCCTTACACTTTGGACATATTCAGTCAAAGGAATCAGCATATTTTCCGGTATTTGTGTTTCAAAAGAAAGCTGGTAGAACCGTCTTGTTAATTGCTTCGATAATTTTTCAAATTCAGGAAGCAACTTTCTAGCAGGAAATTTCGACCTGCATATCCCCTCGAATTTTTTCATCCTCGCCCGAGCAATACGGTCTCGCATTGACGGATGAGTGTCGAAAAGGGTGGTGTTTTTAGTAAGTGTTTCGTTGATAATATCCTGGTCTTTTTTGCCGATAGCAGATTTGGCAAAGTGTTTTACAAGTTTAGGCAGGTCATTACACAATATCCGGTCTCGCCATGAGGCCATGCTCGCATAGAACGTCTGCGCCCAGCTATGGTCAAGGAGCAGCAGGGCATAGAATGTCGACTCAAATACCCGGCTGCCGGACATTTGGGCCTGATACGAATCAGCATCGTATTCCATTTGCCGTGACATCGACCTGCTGATAGCGAAACTCAGCATTGTAAACAACAAAAGAATCAGCCTTGTCAATTCGATGAACAATCTCGAAAGTATGGCTATAAGTGCAACGGAATTGTTGGATTCTTCTTCGAACGCCTCTATTTTTTCTGTGAACGAGTCTCTGCCATATACCGCCTTAAGGAACCACATGTGTATACCTTCTATTAAATAAGACAGTCGCATCGCCGTCCCCTGCGAGAAATGCCCCATTTCGTGAGCAATAATGCCAGCTAATTGTCTAACATTCAGGGAGGCGAGCAGAGGTAAGCCAATTGTCAGGACCAGGTCTTTTCGACGGAAAAGGCTTAAGAAGCCACTTCTGAAATGCGCAGAAGCGTTTGGTTCTATAGTTAAGTCGATCCGTTTCGGATAAGGGGCATTCACTACCTTACAAATCACTTTAATTAACATGCAGAGGTCAGGGGCGACTAACGGCGTGATACTGCAGAGCGGAATGTCTTGCCGCCTTCGGAAGCGGGGCACTAAAGGAATAATCATATAAATAACCAAGAGGCCTCCGATAATAATCGGGCCGAAGTAAATCAGTATTCTTAACCAAATAATTGTTACCCCTGATTGCGGCATCTGGAGAATCTTATAGTGGTTGGCTGCATGGTAATAAACTGCATACCCTGCACCGAGAACAAGGACACAATATATTATAGGCAGAAGAATCATCAAACAAAGGACTACAAAACCAAGCAGGCGAAAAAGTATCGGCTTTTTTACGGGCGAAACGGGACTCTTCAGCATCGAAATCAAGTGCTTTTTGGTTTCCTCATCCATCAATATCCCTCATTTATTTATGCAACTGAAAGCTGCATTCGCTTATTATAAATAAATCTCATTCAATGACACCAAAAATATTTGAAGTAACTGTTCTAACGAATGATTAATAAGCCAAGATATGTTGCGGGCAAGTGCCGGATACTCGATACCTGATGCCGAACGCCGGATTCTCAGCTTGTGAATAGTGAATAATTGAAAGAAAGCTCCCGAAGCCTGTTTCGGAGTCAAGTGATTTGAGGTTTACTGCTGTGTAAAATCTTTTAGCTGGATTTGCGGGATTTCGATAGTTTCTTCCGGGAGCGGGATGAATTTTTTAAGGCCCTGGTTTTTCGCTTTTTTATTGTCGTTCCAGGCGAAGCCTCCGAAGTACTTCACGGCGCAGTATAATATGTCGGCGGTCAATTTGCCGGTGTTGAGGACCATCATGGCTTCGAGGAAGATTTCGTCAGCGCGGTTTTTCGGGTATTGTTCTTCCTGTGCCCAGTACAGATAATCGTGTATGACGGCGGCGTTGCCGTACTTGCCCCATTTCGGAAATATCCACCAGAAGGGGCGTGGGACGCTCGCGAAATCCGTTATGAAGCTTGTAGGGACTTTTATTGTTTCGCCGCTTCCTTCTTCGCCGACGTCATAAGAGAATTGTTTTCTTAATACCCAGGTCTTACCATCCGGCAGGGGTGAAACTATCAGGTTTTCGGTGAAAACGCTCATTCTAATCTTCCTCGGTTCCAGTAAGGGTATTATCCTTCCGGGGGCCGGTTAATGCAAGGGGCTGATTGTTATTGGTGGTTCGTGGATTCCGCATCCCCTGCTTACGACATTCAGGGGCAGGCAAGTGCGGAATGACAAAAGGCAGATTGCAGATTTTTTGTTATTCGTCAGGCGCAGGTTTTTCGTACTGTAGTGCGGCGCGCATAAGAGCACCAATGGCTTTGTAATCGTTGGGGAGCTAAGATATGTTGCGGGCAGGTGGGGGAGAGATTATAATCACCGTCAGCAACAGCCTTAAAAAGAACTGAAACAGGACAGGGGGTAGAACATGAAAAACTACACGTTGTTTTTAATTATGGGGTTAATGATGAGCGGATTGACGGGAAATTCCAATGCAGCGGGTGGACCTAACGATATGGCGACGTTGACCATTATGTACGATAATTACAAACACGATGAATCACTCCAGGCGGAATGGGGATTTTCGTGCCTGATAGAAGGGGCCGAGCAGACCGTTCTTTTCGATACCGGTGGTGATGCAGAGGTATTAGAGGCTAATTTTAAGAAGCTGAATATCGACCCGAACAGCATAGATACGGTCGTCATCTCACATATGCACTGGGACCACATCAACGGGCTGGAATGGCTGGTGAAAGCAAACAGGCATTTGAAGATTTTTCTGCCCGATTCTGCGCCGGCAGAGAAGGCGAAGGAATTAGAGGGCAAGGCCGAGGCGGTAACCTTAGTTTCGCAGATGAAGTGCATCTGCGGTGGAGTATTCAGCACTGGTACGCTCCAGCACCAGATACCGGAGCAGGCCTTGTGCCTGGAAACACCGGAAGGTATTGTTGTTATTACAGGGTGCAGCCATCCGGGGATTGTCCGGATTCTGAAAAAGGCCAAGGAGCTTTCCGACGAGGAAATTTATCTTGCTTTCGGCGGTTTCCATCTCGGCGGACAAAGCCGCGAACAAATAGAAAGTATTATTAAGGATATTAAAGAGCTGGGCGTTAAGAAAATCGGTCCTACTCACTGCACCGGTGATACGGCGATTGCTATGTTCAAAGAGGCGTGGGGGCAAAATTACGTCTCTATGGGGGTCGGAAAAAAGCTTCACATGCACCTTAAAAAACATATCCGTGCCGAGCAGGAGATTAAATAGTCAGCAGGACAGGAGCTCTTTTAGCAGAGGTTTTAGTTTCCGGATTGCGTTTCCGCGGTGGGAGATGGAGTTTTTTTCATCGGCTGTTAGCTGAGCGACAGTCTTATTCAGATGCGGGACGAAGAAAACGGGGTCGTAGCCGAAGCCGTTGGTTCCAATTTCCCTCTTTGCGATTATACCTTCAAGCGTGCCCTGTGTTTCGAGCAGCACTTTTTCAGGGCTTGCGAGACACAGGCAACATACAAATCTCGCTGTTCGTTTTTCGATTGGGACATCTTTTAAAAGCTCCAGGACCTTAGCGATGTTTTTGTGGTCGATGAGTGACCGTTCTTTGTCTTTTGCTCCGCTGAATCTTGCGCTTTTAACGCCGGGTGCTCCGTCGAGTACGTCAACCATCAGGCCGGAGTCGTCGGCGATTGTCCACAGGCCGGTTTGATTTGCGTAGCCAAGGGCCTTTTTGCGTGCGTTCTCGGCGAAGGTCGTTCCATCTTCGGGCACTTCTTCTAAATCAGGAAAGTCCGACAGGCTCTTGAACTCAATATCTATATCGAGCATGGCCCTTATTTCAGTAAGCTTGCCCGGATTAGTGCTGGCGATGACGATTTTATGCCCCATTAAATTCCCTGTCTTCCAGAGTAACCCGCTCCGAGTTTTCGCGTAAATTCGTCAACAAATTCCAAGAGATTATGGAGGAGATAGAACTTAACCACCATCACTTTTTTTCCACCGCTCAAACCTGTCCAGTAAAACAGGAGAGATGGTGCCTTTACCAGACCTGTCCCCGACCTTGAACAGTACCTTTCTTGTTTTTCCTAACGCAACTTTTCCAATATCTTTTATTTCAACATTTTCCTTCTTGGCAAAAATAATGTCCTTCATTTCTCCTGCAACAAAAGCTGCGCTCTCAGCAGATAGTCTTGCTTTCCATTTGTATTCTCCCCAAAAAAACACCACAATATCATCGGATTTTTTCCATCTTGCACCGTCTATACTTTCCGCCACACCTTTCACTATCCTAAGGTTGTCTTGGGTTGGCTCCTCCAGACTTTTCCCACGAAACCTGGCATACCTAATAAAAAAGGGGATGCTCCAAGCGATTTGCATAAAGCAGACAACGACACCGGTGCCGATACTGCCTATATCCATATAGCCGCCCGTTTGCATGGCTTCGGTATGCCTCACGGCCACATTCATGATGGAAACAACAATAATGGAAATTCCAACCGTAAGTAATGCCAGGCCCACCAATATCAGATGCACGGGTGATGGTGCTATCCTTGCCCAAGCAGCTTCCACAATAAGAATCACGCCTATAACAATCAGAATTATATTCAGGCGGCCGTAAAATATTGTCAGTATAATTCCCCAGGCAACGGCCGCAGCGCCGAAAAAAAGAACAGCGAAACCGCCGAAAACAAGTTTTCGCGTAACCAGAAAATAATCTGCTGCTTTCTGCAGCTGCTCAGGCCTGATGTTTTTGTCCACAATTATCTCCTATTTTAAAAGTCTACTCAAATTTTTTGTTCTTTTGCCGTTAAACATTCACGATTACAGCGTCCGGGAAATACTCGAATATCCATTTATTGTTTAACGTTTGGTAAATAACTTACAGGAACTTAAAGTCGGTCGCAATAACTTCTTCGGCACTGCCGCGTCAGCACTCGATACTTTCATAATGATTAAACAGGAAAGGACTATACTACTCAGTAACGAGTGTACGCCGAACAAGAGTAGGTCGACTGTGTTCGGCAATCTGCTGTAATTCAGGAAAGTCGGAAAGATTTTCCACGGCAAGTCCATATCGAGCATAGTTTGCAGCTCGGACATCTTACCGGGATTTGTAGTTGCGATGAGAATATTTTTAACCACAGATTTCACAGATTCCTTCGACAAGCTCAGGACAAGCTCCACAGATTTCAAAAAATAATTTAATAAGTCGCCGTATCCTTCGACTACGCTCAGGATGGACCGGCGACTGCTAAACAAGGATAATTCAACTCATAAGCTTTTTCAATAGTGCACGCTGGAAGTGGAGGCGGTTTTCAGACTGGTCGAAGATAATCGAGTTTGGTGATTCGGCTACCTCGTCTGTTATCTCGAATCCTCGATACGCGGGCAAACAGTGCATAATCTTCGCATCGGCAGGTGCCTTTTTCAGAAGTTCGGCGTTCACCTGAAAACCTTCGAAGTCTTTGATGCGCTGCTGCTTCTCCTGCTCGCGGCCCATGCTTACCCAGGTATCGGTGTAAACGACCTGCGCATCTTTGACCGCAACGGCAGGGTCATTGGTCTGCGTAACGGTACCGGCGTAAAAACCATTGGCCTCGTCGATTGACTTGGCGTCGAGCTCGTAACCCTTAGGCGAAGCGACCGCCAGTTTCATTTGCAGTTTCGCGGCTGCAAAAGCGAGTGAGCGAGCGACGTTATTGCCGTCACCTATGTAAGCTATTCGTACACCTTCGAGCTTACCGAGGTGTTCCTGTATTGTGAGGACGTCGGCCATAGCCTGGCATGGATGCGACCAATCTGTTAATGCATTTATCACAGGTAACTCGGCAAACTGAGCAAGCTCGACTATTGTATTGTGCTCGAATGTGCGGGCCATTATGCCGTGTACATAGCGGCTGAGTACACGCGCGATGTCCTTTACCGGCTCGCGCTTACCGATGCCGCCTATGTCCTCGGGCTTGACGTATATGCTGGCCCCGCCCAAATCGGTCATGGCCACCTGAAAGCTCAGACGAGTGCGAAGTGAGGGTTTCTCAAAGAGCATTGCAAGTGTCTTGCCGGAAAGGCAGAGGTCGCGCTTGCCTTTTTTGTAAAGTTTTTTAAGTTTAGCGCTGAGCTCGAGCAGCTCGATAAGCGCCGGCGTAGTGCAGTTATCTATGGAAAGAAAATCTTTCATAGCGAGGCCTCGCTCATAACTTCATCAAGAATATTTATCGCTTTGCTGATTTGCTCTTTCGTAGCAATCATCGGCGGCATAAATCGCAGCACCGTTTCGTGAGTGCAGTTTATACGCAGGCCTTTCTGCAAACAGCTATCGACGATTTTTGCACCCGGCTTTGTAAGCTGTACGCCGAGCATCAATCCGATGCCGCGGACGTGGTCGACAATCGAATGTTTGCCTTTCAATTCATCGAGTTTCTGCTTCGTGTATTCGCCAAGCTCGTTTGCGTTCTGCAGAAGGTTTTCTTCTTCGATAGCTTCAATAACACCGATTGCCGCTGCGCAGGCAAGGGCGTTTCCGCCGAACGTCGATGCGTGTTTTCCCGGCACCAGGACCGCGGCGATTTCGGCTTTGGCCATCATCGCGCCGATAGCCACACCGCCGCCTAAGGTCTTGGCCATAGTAATGACATCCGGCTCCACGTCGAAATGCTGGTAGGCGAACCACTTGCCCGTCCTGCCGATACCGGTCTGCACTTCATCGAGAATCATGACCGCACCGTTCTTATCGCACAGCTCACGAATCGCAGACAGATATTCACTCGTTGCTATATTGATTCCGCCTTCGCCCTGAATCGGTTCGACCATAACGGCAGCCACTTCGTCCCCGCCTGCGCGGGGACTGAACGCCTCTTCGAGCGCTTTTGTATCGTTGAACGGCACATATACGAAACCCGGCAGCAGGGGCAGGAAGCCTTCATGGTATTTCGGCTGAGCGGTGGCCGTCACCGTCGCGAAAGTCCGGCCGTGGAAGCTGCCTTCGGCTGTGATGAACTTGTACTTTTCCTTCGCTGTATAAAGTCGCGCGAGTTTCAGTGCCGCTTCGTTTGCCTCGGCGCCGCTGTTGCAGAAAAAACACTTGCCGCCGAATGCGCGTTCACTCAGGAGTTTCGCAAGTTTGCCCTGCGGTTCGGAATAGAACGTATTGTCAATGTGCAGCAGCTCGGCCGCCTGCTTCTGGACGGCTTCGACTACCTTCGGGTGGCAATGGCCGATACCGGATACGGCCCAGCCGGGGAACATGTCCAGTATCTCGTTGCCGTCGGAGTCGTACATATAGCAGCCTTTGCCTTTGACAATAACTCGCGGCAGTCGGCCGTAGTTGGCTATCACGTACTTATCGAACATCTCGATTGTTTCCTGCGTCGTCATAAATGGAAAACCTCGTTTGTTTAAAAAGTCTTTTGGATAAAGGTCCTATCTGACTATCTGTGTGCCGATACCCTTGTCCGTGTAAATCTCAAGCAGCAGCGAGTGCGGAATTCTGCCGTCTATGATATGCGCCTTTTTTACGCCGCCGTCAATAGCGGCAAGACAGGCGTCAACCTTGGGCATCATACCGCTGGTAATAGTGCCGTCGGCAATCATCTTTTTTATCTGCTCTTCATTAACACTCGAAACGGTGCTCGATTCATCTTTTACATCAGTGCGTATGCCGTGGGTATCGCTCACGACGACGAGTTTTTCTGCTGTGACCGCGGCAGCAACTTTACCGGCGGCACTGTCGGCGTTGACGTTGAGCTTGCCGCCTTTTTTGTCCGAGGCTACCGAAGCAATGACGGGGACCTTGCCCGTTCCGCACAGAGTTTTGAGCAGCTCGGCATTGACATCATTGACCTTGCCGACAAAACCGAGGTCGACCTTTCGGCCGTTCTCTCCGTTCAATCGCAGCGGCTCGGCAAACAACACACAACTGCTGAGCGAATGAAGCCCCATCGGGTCACAGCCGAAGCCGGCGAGCGTTTCGCAGATGGGGGTATTAACTTCGTTTACTAACGTATGCTCGACGATGTTGAGTGTCCGCTCGTCGGTATAGCGCTGTCCCTGTACCCAGACGGCTTCGAGACCGGATTTATTCATCGCCTTGGTAATGGCCTTGCCGCCGCCGTGTACAATTATCGGCTGAATACCAACGGTGTACATGAAGGCAACATCTGCGAGGAGCTTTTTGCGCAGAGACTCATCGTCGAGTACACTCCCGCCGAGCTTGACGACAACTATCCGCCCGCGAAACCGGCGAATGTACTCCATCGCTTCTATCAGGGACGCGGCTTTTGCAATTGCCTGTTCCAATGCGTATACTCCATAAAATCACCGTTTGGCCCGTCTACAGTTGTGACTTTCGCCGCGGCAGACAAGCCGACGAGTGTATTGGCGAAAAAGCCGGTCGTCAAGCAATTTTACTTGACTGGCCATGTCGGCTTTGAGATACTATATACGACTACCATTCATCAGCAGGCAGGGAAGAGGTAATAACGAATTGGCGGAGATGTCTATGAAGGTCAGCAGAATAACCCGCGTAATGAAGATTCTCACGGCGATGCAGGCCGGCCGCAAATACACTGTCAACGAGCTCGCTGATACTTTTGGCACCAGCCGGCGAACGGTCTTTAGAGACCTCAAGGAACTGGCTGCGATTGGAGTGCCTTATCGTTACGACCCGGCGAGCGGCGGTTACACCATCGACCCGGAATTTTTCCTGCCGCCAATCGACCTCAATCTTCAGGAGGCGCTTGCGCTTTTGATGCTGGTCCATAAGGCGCGAGACCAGATTCAGCTGCCGTTCAAGCATTCGGCGCTACTGGCGGGCTTGAAGATAGAAAACAATCTGCCGCACAAGATAAGGCAGTACTGTAATACCGCGCTAAAGAGCGTTTCAGCTTATCCCGCCGCCCAGGCCCGGCTCGGCGAGCTGGACAAACTTTTCGCCCAGCTCCAAAAGGCGATTACCAAAAGGCTCAAGGTCGACCTTCGGTACGACTCGCTTTTCGATAATAAAGTCATAGACACCGAGCTGTGCCCCTATCATCTTCTTTACAACCAAAGGGCGTGGTATGTACTCGGTTACTCGGACGCACACAAGGGCATTCGCACGTTCAAGCTCAACCGCATAAAGCAGCTCGAATTGAGTGACAAATGCTTTATCGACGGCGAGAAGTTCGATTTGCACGAGCACCTCGGCCGGGCGTGGTCTATGATTCCCGAAGGAAAACTCTACAGCATAAAGCTTCGGTTCCTGCCGAAGGTGGCGCATAACGTCGCCGAGGTGCAGTGGCACAACACACAACAGGCCACATGGAACGGCGACGGCTCGGTCATTCTCGAATTCCGGGTGGACGGACTGGGCGAAATCTCCTGGTGGATATTGGGCTACGGCGACCAGGTGCAGGTACTTGCGCCAGAGGCGCTTCGCAAACGCGTCATCGACGCCGCCCGCAATATGATTGTCCTGAACGAGCAGGCATGACACTTCGCACACAGCCTGTATCCCGATTTACACCGTCATAATTTGGCAAGTACGTCTTTTTGGCGTATAATAGTCCAATGGCTATAGTTTCACTGGACGACATACACATAGCATTCGGGCCGAAGGTCGTTTTCGACAAACTGCGGCTCAAAATCCATCCGCACGAAAAGGTCGCGCTTGTCGGGCCTAACGGATGCGGCAAGACTACGCTGCTCAAACTCATCCTCGGCGCAGAACACGCGGACATCGGAACGGTGCATGCAAAAAAGAACCTGAGGCCCGGATACCTGCCGCAGGAGCCGCAGTTCGACAACGATAAAACCGCAATCGAGGAGCTGCACGGCACCGCTCGGGATATACTACAACTGCAAACCGGGATTCATGAACTAACAGAACAAATGAGCAGGCTCGAAGGCGCGGAGCTGGCCGCGGCGATGAAACAGTACGACAAGCTTTGCCGGCAGTTCGAGGTGTGCGGCGGGTACGGTTATGAAAACAGGATTAAGGAAATCGCGGCAGGACTGGGGCTCGACGAAAAATTTTACGACGTAAAGACAAGTGAACTGAGCGGCGGACAAAAATCCAGGCTGGGCCTTGCAAAAGTTTTGCTGGCCGATGCGGATTTGCTGCTGCTGGATGAGCCGATAAATCATTTAGATTTCGACGCCACTATGTGGCTTGAAGACTTTCTGAAAAAATTCGACGGCTCGGCGGTGATTGTCAGCCATGACAGGTTCCTGCTGGACAGGCTCGTTACCAAGACAATAGAAATTCGCAACCGCTCGGCTGCGGTTTTCCCCGGCAATTATACCAATTACAGAAGGGAAAAGAAAAAACGGGACCTCGAATTCGAGCGCCAGTACCGTCAGCGGGTCGAGTTCGTCGAACGCACGAGGGATTTCATCGCCCGCAACAAAGACCAGGAAGGTATGCGAAAGGTCGCGAGGGGCAGAAAAAAGCAGCTTAACGACCTGCTCAGGGCCGAGCCCGATTTCCTCGCAAAGCCGACTTATGAAAAGCAGCTCGATTTCGAATTCGCGCCTGTCGAACAGAAAAGCCGAAGGGCACAGACCGTGCTGAGCTGCAAAGGCCTCACAAAAAGATTCGACTCGGTTACTTTATTCGAGAACCTTAACCTTGATGTACTGACGGGTCACCGACTCGGCATCATCGGGCCAAACGGCAGCGGCAAGACCACGCTGCTGAAACTTGCGTTAGGTCACGAGCAGCCGACAACAGGACGAATAGAACTCAAATCGAACGTATCCATCGGCTATCTCGACCAGGCTGGCGCGGAGTTGAATGATGAAAACAGCGTCCTCGAAGAAGCGACAACAGTGTTGCCCGACTCAACGCCTGGGCAGGTTCGCAGCAGGCTCGGTGCGTTCCTGTTCAGCAGAGATGACGTTTTCAAAAAGGTCGGGCAGTTAAGCGGCGGCGAAAGGAATCGCCTGGCACTGTGCAAACTCGTGCTCTCCGGGCCGCAGGTTCTGATGCTGGATGAGCCGACGAATCACCTCGATATACCGAGTATCGAAGCGCTTGAGGGCGCTTTGCAAAATTATACCGGTACGATTATAGTCGTCAGCCACGACCGGTTCTTCCTGGATAAAGTGGTGGACCAGTTATTGGTGCTTGGCGTAGATGAGCTTGGTAAAAGGACGGACGGCCGATATGAATTAGTAATCGGCTCTTTCAGCCAATACACTCAGCTGCTCGATGAACGCAGACAGGTGGAAACAGAAGGACCGTCAAAACAAAAAAAGGCGAAACCCGATAAGTCGCGAACTGCTACGCCGCCGGAGCTGCTGCAATTCGCGATGTGGTCATACGAAAAGCTCGAAAAAGCCGTCGAAGAAACCGAAGGGCAAATCATGGAGCTGACGGAACGGTTCGGCAATGCCGCAATCTACAAAAATCCGCAGGATGTGGCCGCGTTACAGGAGCAGCTCGACGAGAGGAAATATCATCTCGAACTGCTTTACAGGGTATACGAGCGCAAGTTAAAGTCGTGACGACAATCGGGCGCCTTCACACGTTTATCAGTTCGCCGATGGAGCTACTTTGCCTGGAGGCGACCTGCTCGACAAAGGCTTCGAGGCGTGTGGTTAGCGTCGGGTCCTCCTGGCCGTCGAAGCTGATGTTCAGTATCGGCATATCGCCGCAGTCTTTGCTTATGCGCATCGTCTGGGTGCTGACGATAGTCGAAGGCATACAGGTAAACGGCATTACATTTACCACTCCGCCGAAACCCTTGTGATGGTACTCGACCATCTTGCCGACACTGAGTACTGCTTCGCCCTCGAAGCTGTCGTGCATATAAGGACATGCCAGCTCAAATATATGACTGATAGGCTCTTCGACGAGCAGCCCGAACTTCTCCTCGAGCGGTTTGGCAAGGGCCTTTTCAAAACGATGCTGGAAGAAATCCTGTGTGACGTTCGAGAGCCAGTGGCGGAACTGTCCGCGGCGCCTGGCCATCCGCGTCCGCGTACAATTCGTGTAATAAATCCACTCGGCGAGCGAGGCCAAATCACAGGCCGCACCAAGCTCCTCCAGACGTGCAATGATATTAGAATTTGCAAACGGATGGCTGCGGACGTATATCTCTCCGACAATTCCTATACGCGGCCTGCGCAGCGTGTAATCCATCTCGACCTGCGAAAACTCCCGCGCAACAGAGACCATCAGTTCGACTTTCTGAGCAAGTGTAGTCCGATTCTCTATCGCCTCGATGTAACGGCCGACAGAGTCTTTGTAAACCTGCTGTATGCGCTCGGTATTCGCGGCGAAGGGACGCAGCCGAAGTATGAGCTTGCTTAGCAGGTCGATACCCACCGCGCCGACCCATATATCTTTCATTATCGAAGTTTCACCAACTCCGTCGAGCGATTCCTTAAAGTGTGAATAGAAGCGGTCGTCCTGATTAGGTGATACTATGGGTATGTTCGTCGACTTGGCGTACTTGAGAATCAGCCGGTGCATATAGTTGTACATGCCGAATCGACACGGCCCGGAACCGCCGGGCATAAAGAAAGCCAGTTTTTCCGGGTCGGTCGTCTCGATAAGCTTTATCATATCGCCGGTAGTTATCGCGCATGGCAGACATTCCTTGCCCGTTGTGAATCGCCTGCCCTTTATGAGCGCATCCTCGTCTGCAAGCGGTATCACCTCGGCGGGCTGGCCATACGACCTGAACGCCGCCGCCACGCCGTGCGCCGCGTCGCCCATATACGGAACATATAATGTGCGATTTTTATCGACCGTCTCCAGCCAGCATGGTTTGTCCGACTCGGCTTGTTGTTTTTCCCGGCCCCTGTAATGCTTGAGACTTTCGAGGAACGCTTCGATTCTCGTAATCACGCCCGCATCAGCCGAGTGCTCATCAAGCTCGAGCTGCAGGCAGGGCTTTTCAGCCATGATGTCCTTGAAGAACGTCAGTAAAAACGAGTCCGGCCCGCAGCTGAAATTCGACAGATAAATCGCGAACAGCCGCGGGTCATTTTTGATTACCTCTGCCGCACGCAGAATCTTCTGGCCGTAGCTCCAATAAACCTGTCGGTGGAGGTTCTCATCGCTCAGCGGCGCATTATCGAGGTCCAGCATATCCATTGGGATACAATCCACACCGTGCTCGGCTAACTTTTTGGGAAGCTGTAAATTGACTCCCGTATCGCAGCCGTTGTACGGCCGTGAAACCAAAACAAAGAGCTTTTTGTCGGGGCCGATTTTAGAGAGTATCTCTGCGCCTTTTTGTTTCAGGGCGTTATCAAATTCCTCCTGGGCGGCGACGGCTTTAGGCAGGGCGGATTTCACCCGCGACGCGGTGACGCCGAGCAATTTGCCGAGCTCGACGAAACTTTTTCTAAACAGCTTGTCGCCTTCACCAAAACGCATCGGCAGCGACAGGATTTTGGTTCGGCCTAATTTGTCTGCAAAACCTGTCTGCACCTGGTAAGTAAACGACTGCACATAGGGACACAACTGGTTGTGCTTATTGTTCGGGAAATTAGCCGCCATCGAGACGATACTTGGCATAAAGATGTAATCCGGCTGCTTTTTTAACAGCTCGGCAACATGGCCGTAAGCGACCTTGATGGGAAAACACGTCTGGGCCGTTATCTGTTCGACGCCCTGCCGTATTATGCTCTTGTCGGTATCGCCTGAAAGGACCACCTCAAATCCAATCTCCTGGAAAAATCTGCTGAACAACGGAAGCTGCTCCCAGAACATCAGCGCCTGCGGTATTCCAATCGTTGTCTTTCCTTCAGTTGTGTCTGCTCTTTTGCCCGACAGTGCTGCGCACTGGAGCAGTTTTGTCTTGCGGAACCTGAAACCGCCGAAGCCCGAATCACCCAGGGTCTTTTTCTTAAGATTGTACCTGTCGCAGCGCGAGCCGTAATACAGCGGCTCCGAGCCGGGAAGCTGCACTTTTTTTATCTCGCAGTTATTCGCGCAGTGCTCACAGGTAAACGATTCGACGGTATATTCGATATGAACAAGATTTTCAAATCCACGGAACCGGCTTGCCGGCATTTGGCCGGCTTGCTCAGCAAGCTTGCTCATATATTCGGCGGCTATCGAGGCTGCACCCAGCGCGCCGGTGACTTCGTGATGGTCGGGTACCATGATAGGTTTGCCTGTCACCTTTTCGAATGCCGACCAAACGGCCTTATTAAACGCCGTGCCGCCCTGGAAGCATATATTGTTTCCGATTTTTCGCCTGCCGACGACGCGGTTCAGATAGTTGGCGACAATCGAATAGCTCAGGCCCGCAACCAATTCCGGTATCTGCGCGCCTTGCTGCTGATAGCTGAGCAGGTCCGACTCCATAAATACCGTGCAGCGCTCGCCGAGCTTAATCGGCGATTTGCTCTCAAACGCAAGGCCGGCAAATTCTTCCTTGATATTTATCCCCAATCGCTGGGCCTGCTCTTCGAGAAACGAGCCGGTGCCCGCGGCGCAGGCATGGTTCATCTCGAAATCGACAACGACTCCGTTTTCGAGCAAGATGTATTTACTGTCCTGGCCTCCTATTTCGAAAATTGTATCGACTTTCGGATTGACGATTGCGGCGCCCGCAGCCTGTGCGGTTATTTCGTTTATGACGATATCGGCGCCGATGAAATCGCCCGTCAGGTATCGGCCGGAGCCTGTCGTCGCCGCACCGAGAATCTTAACCTTGCCGACAACTTCCCTGCCCACAATATCGAGACCCTGCCGGACCGCTTCGAGCGGATTGCCTGCCGTCATAAGGTAGGCCTTGCTCAGCACTCGCCGCTGCGGGTCCATGACGACAACATTCGTACTTATCGAACCGACGTCAACTCCAAGGTATGCTTCGAGCGGACCAGAGGCCTCATTGAGCAGCTCGCTGTACACCCTGCTTACCGGCGGAGCAAATACAGGTCTATCAAGCGGTTCACGTCTCGGCGCACGCTTCAGGGCCGAGCCCAGATGCGTGAGGTGCTCATCGATTCGGGCAAGTTCAAGTGTCCGGCCTTTTCTTGTAAGGCCTTTGTTCCTAGCGATTAAACTTGCGCCGATTGCACCGGTGAAAAAATGCTCGGCCGGCACCAAAAGCTCGCCGCTTTCGAGCTCGAATACCTGCTCCAGCGCCCGTATCACGCCGACGTTTGCGGCGACGCCGCCGGTAAATATGATAGGCTTGACGAAATCCCTGCCGCAGCCGAGGTTGCTCTTGAGGTTCCGCGCAAGGGCCAGACACAGGCCCGCGATAATATCGCAGGTCGGTGTGGCCTGCTGCTGCAGGTGAATCATATCGCTTTTTGCAAACACTGAGCAGCGTCCCGCCATTCGCGGCACACTCTTACTCTCAATCGCCATCTGCCCGAACTCGTCTTCTATATTAATGCCGAGCCGCTGCGCCTGCTGGTCGAGAAACGAACCGGTGCCCGCGGCACAAACCGTGTTCAGGGCGAAGTCGCGCATCCGCAATCGGCCGTCCTGCCTGGCCAGGAAGATAAGCTTGGTATCCTGGCCGCCCATTTCTATAACACTTGCCTGCGCAAGGTCCGGGTACAGGAGTGATATTGCCACGGCCTGCGCTGAAACTTCATTGATAAAGGGTACATCAAAAATTTCCGCCAGGACTCTACCGGCCGCACCGGTCACTGCCGCCGTCTCAACCTTTGCCAGCGCGAAGATGTCACTTAGTTTGCCAAGCTGCAGCCGGGCCGTTTCAATCGGCCGTCCCATTGTGCGGCGGTAGTCACTGAATAGTACGGCCCCATTCTTATTGAGTAGTACAACATCACTGCTGGTTGAGCCTACATCAATACCGAGGTAAAAAGCCCCACCCCCTGCTGCGGATTCGACAATCTCGCTACTCCCAGGTCGAATAAGAATTTCCCTGTACATCTTGCTCTCCATATAGATTTCCCATTATGACAGAAGAATTAAGTATATTACCGAAACACTGCCACCACTTCCAACACTAAAAGGTAGCCTTTTGTAACGTCACGATAATGACCCGGCATTTGGCCAAATTGGTACATATATATACTATACATCTATTAACAGGGCTGTCAAGAGGATTTTCCAAGTAAAATAAATATATTGAGACGGCACACCACCGGGAATATCCTCTCTGTGGGCGGGATTTCATGGAGCGCCGCCTTGTGCTTAACCTGTTAGTAACTCTGTTAAATACAATAGTCCTGTCGGGGGCTTACAAACGATGGAAAATAGAGGGGAATAAAGACGCGACTCTTTACGAAGGAACTAACAGGTTATCCACAAGGCCCCGGAGAGGTAATCACGCTGAAGTTCTTGCTAATCAGGTACTTATAGGAAATGCCCCGGCAGTACTAACAAACAAATCGTGTATATGATTAATAATACTATCTATTTAATTATAAATATTCTTTATAGAAAGCCGTCCACTGTTATTTGTTTTTTACCTTTCAGCGGCAATTATATGATAGTTTACTATGCGTTTTTTGATAAATAAAAGATTGTGGAAAGATGCTTACTGCGGTAGACTAAAACGTTGATTTTTGGATGCTTAGTCGGGACCTGCTAAGAACATCACTCTCTTTATACAAGGATCTTACGATGAAAATAGAGTTTAACAGAACGGCGTTGGCAGAGGCACTTTCTCTGGTTGCTTCTGTTGTACCAGCAAGGACACCCAAGCCCATCCTGCGTTGTGTTCGCCTCAGTGCGGACAAAAACGATGCCCGAATCGCCGCGACAGACCTTGAGGTTGGCATAAGCTGCCTGATTTCGGAGGTTTCCACACAGCAAGTGGGAGAGGTAGTCATACCAGCCGATAAGTTCAGCGCGATTGTGCGCGAAAGCGCTGATGATGTGCTTGTCGTTGAAGCCGCCGAAGGCAAATGTGAAATCAAGGGCTCCGACAGTCACTTCACTATATACGGCCAGGAAGCCGGCCAATACCCCTCAATGCCCAGCTTCGAAGGCAAAGGCGACCTCGAAATTTCACTTGCCGTCCTGCAGGGTGCAATTAAGCAGTGCTTATTCGCAACAGCCAAAGAGAGCACTCGTTATGCGCTCAATGGTGTATTGTGGGAGATTAAGGGAAAGAAGCTTTTGCTGGTTGCTACGGACGGCAGAAGATTGGCTCGCGTTCGAGTCAATATGAACTCGCCCGCGGATGAAAAAATAGCTGCGGCAAAGGTGATTATTCCAGCCAAAACAATGTCTCTCCTGGAAAAGATTACCGGCGGTGATAAGGATGTCGCAGTCGTGAAGCTGGTAGATAACCAGGTGCTTATCAACTGTGCCAACGTTATGGTAAGCTCGAATCTCGTCGAAGGCAACTTCCCGAAGTACGAGGACATAATACCGACCGATTACGACAAGAAGCTTTCACTGGCGACGGAGGTTACCGCCAGCGCCGTGCGCAGGGCCGCGCTCCTGACGAGCGAGGAGTCCCGCGGGATAAAGCTGGCGATAGGCAAGGGCAAAATAGTTTTCTCCGGCAGGGCGCCGGAGACGGGCGACGCCGAAGTTGAAATGAACGTCGACTATAAAGGCGAGCCCGTAGAGATTGGTTTTAACCCGGGATTTATAACGGACGCCCTGCGAGTGATGGACTCAGCGGAATTCGAGCTTGAGCTCAGCTCGTCCGACAGGCCCGGCCTTTTGAAGTGCGGCAGTAATTTTCTTTACGTGTTAATGCCGATAAACTTAGGTTAGGCGGCTAATCAGGGCGGTCGATTGGCCCTGGTGTACATAGGGTAAATAAGCGGATGGAAAGTATACCATTGCTTGGCGAGGTCCTTGAAAAGATGGTAGGTGAGCGGCTCAGCGTCAGGCATGAGCAGACAATGCAGCTGGAGCAGGCCTGGGCTGAAGTTCTGCCGTCGCTCCTTGCGGCCCATTGCCGGATAGATGAATTCTCGTCGGGCACACTGAAGGTTGTAGTTGACAGCCCCGGCTTTATGCATGAGTTAAGGCTCTGTAAGAAAGACCTGTGCGACGAGATTAACAGGGCCGTTCCAATCGCGAAGATAAGAGATATAAAACTTGTTATTGGTAATTAGTTTGCTCTGTTTAGACTTGCGAGGCGTAGTTTATGGCGGTGAAGGAACACAAGTACGATGCAAGCAACATCAAGATTCTGGGTGGACTCGAGGCAGTCCGCAAACGTCCCGAAATGTACATCGGCGACCGGGGCAGCGGAGGCCTGCATCACCTCGTTTACGAAGTGGTCGATAACTCCATCGACGAGGCGCTGGCCGGTTACTGCACTACGATATACGTCGAGATATGCGCAGACGGAAGCTGCATAGTCGAAGACAACGGCCGCGGAATACCCGTAGAAAAACACAAGAAGACCGGCACCAGCGCACTGGAGGTCGTTCTGACCACACTTCATGCCGGCGGCAAGTTCGACAGGGACAGCTACAAGGTCGCCGGCGGACTGCACGGCGTTGGCGTCAGCGTTGTCAACGCGCTGAGTGAATGGCTCGAGGCCGATATTTATCGTGACGGCTTCCATTATCATTTCGAATGTGAGCAGGGCAAGAGCCGAGCCCCGGTCAAGAAAATCGGGCCGACAAAGAAACAGGGCACGCGCATAAGATTCAAATCTGATGATGAGATATTCGGCGACGCCGAGTTCGAGTACGATACGCTGCTAAAGAGAATCCGCGAGATGGCTTACCTCAACGCGGGCCTCGAAATCACCTTCAAAGACGAAAGGAACAGAAAAAAGCAGGTATTCAAGTTCGATGAGGGCATAAGGGCCTTTGTCAAACACCTCAACGAAGGCAAAGAAGTTTTGCACAAGGATGTCATTTATTTCGCAAAGGAAGATACCAAGGCGATGATGAGCTGTGAAATCGCCCTGCAGTACTGCGACGCCTATACGGAGAACGTTCTCGTCTTCGCCAATAACATTCGCAATATCGACGGCGGCACACACCTTTCGGGTTTTCGCACCGCGCTTACACGCACAATGAACTTCTACGCCAAGAGCAACAACCTTCTGAAGAACGGCAACGCCCCGACCGGCGAGGACTTGCGCGAAGGATTGACCGCTGTGGTCGCTGTGAAACTTGCCGACCCGCACTTCGAGGCGCAGACGAAGGTGCGCCTGACCAATCCCGAGGTCGGCAGCTTCGTCGAAACTACGGTCAACGAGCAGTTAGGCCACTTCCTCGAAGAGAACCCGCCGGATGCAAAGCGAATTCTTAATAAGGCGATACAGGCCGCCGCGGCGCGCGAAGCGGCTCGAAAGGCGCGCGAGCTGACACGCCGAAAGGGCGCGCTCGGAAGCAGTAACCTGCCCGGAAAGCTCTGGGACTGCTCCAGTAAGGAAAAGGCCAATACGGAAATATTCATCGTCGAGGGCGACTCTGCAGGCGGTTCGGCGAAGTCCGGCCGCGACCGCAATATCCAGGCTATCCTGCCTTTGAAGGGAAAGATTCTCAATGTCGAGAAGGCACGGCTCGAAAAGATGCTCGCCCATGAGGAAATTCGAACGATTATCAGCGCTCTTGGAACCGGAATCGGCGCCGATGAGTTCGACCTCGAAAAGTGCCGCTATGGCAAGGTCATACTTATGACCGATGCCGACATTGACGGCGCCCACATCCGGACGCTGCTGTTGACGTTCTTCTTCAGGCAGATGCAGCAGTTGTTCCACAGTAATATGATTTATATCGCCCAGCCCCCGCTCTACGAAGTCAGGGTCAAGGGAAGCAAAAAAAGCGAGTATCTCCTCAGCGAAGCCCAGATGCGAAAACGTATGATATCTCGCGGACTGGAGAACACGAAGCTCGTTATTCACAGTGAGCAAAAAAATGCCAAAGACAGTACGGTGGACGGCGATAAACTCGGCGCTCTCGTCAAAGACCTTTCTGAAATAGAACGGGCCGTCGGCATACTCAGCCGCCGCGGCATTAAGTTTAAGGAATTTGTCAGCAACTATTACGACGGCAAAATGCTCCCCGTGTTCAGGATTACACTTGAAGGCCAGGACGAATTCTTCTATGACTCGCAGCAATTTGAGAAGCGCCTGGACAAGCTGAGGGATAGTCTCGGCGACACCGAAGAAACAGACGAGGAAGAAAGGCTCCATTCCGAGGAGATGCACGAGGTCGCCAGGATAAATCAGCTGAATGAGCGGCTCAAAAAGAACTTTAAGCTCGACCTGAAAGACTTTTTACTCAAGCCGGAAAAGACTGACTCCGGTGAGTCGCTGCCGACCAGGTTCTGCCTTGTTAACGGCGAGAGCAGCTATGAAATCGCGTCGCTTGGAGATGTTTGTGCGGGCGTAAGACAAATAGGAGGAAAAGACATCGAGATAAAACGCTTCAAAGGCCTGGGCGAGATGAACGCCGAGCAGTTATGGGAGACCACGATGAACCCGCAGAGCCGTACACTGCTTAGCGTCAAGCTCGATGACGCAGGGGAAGCCGACCGGCTGTTCACTATTCTGATGGGCAGTGACGTTGAGAAGCGCCGAAACTTCATCCGGGACCACGCCCTGGAAGTGCAAAACCTCGATGTCTGATTTGTCGTATAATATGGTAGGTATGAAAAGACTGCCCCCGAAATTCGGTATGTCGGTAACGATGCAGGCCGCGGTGGTTACTCTGTTTATGTTCGGGTTCGTACTGTCGTCAGCCTGTTCGGCGGATACCTTTACACACCGGCAAAGCGGCGAAATTCTCCACGGCTACAAGACCAGCAAAGTCGAAGGCGCAGAGACCTTCGTACAAACCGCCGAAAAAGGGCTAATCAAACTCAACCTCGCCGAGTGGAAAATGGTCGCCGACCGCAACGGCCGTAATAATAAAGTCGTCGTTATGCGGTTGACCGGCCCGATTATGTATCAAATAGAAACCGAAGCACTCGAAAATGCCATCTCGCATATCGCCGACGAAGGGCCTCTGTTTATATTGCTGGAGATTGACACGCCCGGCGGCAGGGTGGACCTGACTTACAGGATATGCGGCGCTATTGTCGGTGCGGACAATGTGCAGGTAATCGCTTATATAAAAGGCGGCGAGATTGGAGGAGCGCTGTCGGCCGGCGCGGCGGTGTCACTTGCTGCGGACAAAATATATATGTCGCAGGACACCTGCCTCGGCGCAGCTACCATGATTACCGGCGAAGCCGAATCGATGAAGGAGGCCTATGGTGAGACGGTCGGCGAAAAATTCGATTCTGCATGGCGCGCAAGAATGGCGTCGTTGGCCGAGCAGAACAAACGGCCGGGCATACTTGCACGAGCCATGGTCGATAAGGATATCGAGGTTGTCGAGGTCAACAACGGCGACAGCCGGTTTTTCATAGACCCGGTCAATAAAAAGCCCGGGCAGAATCTTGTCAAAACCTGGAGCAGGAAAGGTTCGCTGCTGACATTAACGGCTGCCGAAGCAGTTGGCTGCGGTTTTGCCGAGTCGATAGTGTCGTCGCGTGAAGAATTGCTTCGCAGGGAAGAGGCCGCCGGGGCCGAAGTTGTTATCAATGATGACATTCAACGCGCCGGCGAAGAGCTAAGACGTGCACAGGGACAGGTCGCCCGGATACGAAAGTCCGTTGACTATGAGGTAAAAAAGGCTGAGGGTGGACTGTACCTGCCGGAGACGCTGAAGCTGCTGCGCGGCGCCAGGGCCGAGTTCAAGACGCTGCTGAACCTCGCACGCAAATATCCGGACCTGGGTCTCGACGTTACAGCGCTCGAAGATGAGCTTAATTCCATAGAAGCTACATACCGAAATATGAAAAGGAACGCGCGGAGGCAGTAATCCGCCGGGCGGAGGATATGAGATGAGTTTACGGCCGTGCTGCGTTCCCGTCCTGATGTTACTTTTGCTGTTAAGCCCTCTCTGTTCTGCAGACACCTTTACCAACAGAACTACCGGCCAGGTGCTCCACGGACACCGGACCAGTCAGGCCGACGGCGGCAACACTATAGTTTACACCGCTGAGAAAGGTTACATGCCGCTCAAACTTTCCGAGTGGGACATAGTAGCCGACCGGCTCGGCAGGAAAAACAGGGTGGTAATCATCGGTTTCGAAGAAGCGCTTTCTCTGCAGATAGTTTTTGAATCACTTGACGCTGCCATTGCAGGCGCCGCCGACCAGGGACCGCTTTTTATTCTCCTTGAGATGAACAGCCCCGGCGGACGGCCTGACTACGTCGAGAAGATATGCGACCGGTTGATTCGAACCGACTACTGTCCGGTTGTCGCTTTCGTAAAGACGGGTCCTCACGGCGGCGCGATAAGCGCCGCCGCCGCGATTGCGCTGGCCTGTGACAAAATCTACATGGCGCCCGATACCGTTATAGGGGCGGCGGCGATAGTTAGCCACTCTTATACTTATGACGGCGCGGCGCTGAGTATCGCCTGGCAGGAATATCTCGGCACACTTGCCCGCAGAGGCGGCAGGCCGGAATTGCTGGCCCGCGCCATGGTTGATAAGGATATCGAGGTTATAGAAGTCGTTGATAAAGGCGCTCGCCGCTTCATCGAGCCGGCCGACGCCGAACCCAACCAGACTGTCGTTCGTCTCTGGTCTCGGGGCGGTTCTTTGTTAACGTTGACAGCAGCCCAGGCCGTCCAGAGCGACATAGCCGAGGCGATTGCAATTGACAGGGCCGATATCCTGCGAAAACTGGACGCCGCCGGGGCCGAGGTCGTGGTCGACGACAGTGTTGCCGAGTCTGTACGAACGTTCAAAAAGGCCAGGCTCAAGTTCGGCAGGCTTCGTAACAGCCTCGACGGCCGGATAAAGAAAATCGAGCGAACGGACAACCTCAAAGAGGCGATAAATCTGCTTCGCCAAATTAGGGACGAATATAAGTCGTTGTTGTCGCTGGCTAAACGGTATCCTGACCTTTATCTTGACGTCGAGCTTATCGCCGAACAGCTCGATTCCGCGGTGGACTATTACCATCGTGCCAGGGATAAAAAGCGCACACTCGCCGGTGACGCCAATGAAAATGTGAATAACGACCATTAACAACACTCCTGTGACAATTCCCCACGCGGCAATGGCGGCTAAATCAAACCGTGCGGGACGTTTCTTTTTGCCAATTAAGTTGTTTCAACGCTTATCACAAAAAAGTTCGGGTTTTTTCTTGCACTCATCACCTGCGCGCGTCAGAATGCCTCCAGCGGTTTTTATTGACGTAACAAGGGCGTTTTTTCAACGTTTGCCAGGGTTGATGAGAACGCAAAATTGGGAGATAGAAAATGACGCGTTCACTTCCTAAAAGAATCGTAATAATAGCTGTTGTTGCCCTGTTGCCGTTCGCATCCTGCAACAGGAGCAGCCGAAGCCAGTCTTCCGAAATCTCCGACACG
>Ga0315554_1000352_pt1 | contig 26555 bp, 17 predicted proteins | sample SalMarSW160370MG_FD_202114 | JGI IMG/M metagenome (GOLD analysis project Ga0315554, IMG submission 202114) | Salt marsh sediment microbial communities from the Plum Island Ecosystem LTER, Massachusetts, United States - Salt Marsh Sediment SW1603-70 ...
CCGCCCACCGTGACTTTACTGACCTTGTGGAGGCGGTACTGCGACAGGAGAGACTCCACCTCCGCGATCGACTGCTCGGGCACCGCAACGGCGATCTCGTCCACATCGGGGCAGTGTTCAAAGCGCTGCAGCGTGTGGACAAGGATCGGCTTGTCCCTCAGCAAGAGAAACTGCTTCTTGACGGAACCGCCAAGCCTGGTGCCTGCTCCTGCAGCCGGAATGACGACGAAAACCTTTGGTCGACTTCGTGGCATTTGTGCACGGTGGCCCCCCGCATGAAGGCGCTCGATAAGACGGGAGCTTCCTTTCAGTAGATGAGCATTGCGTCGCCGTAGCTGTAGAACCGATAACCCTCTTTCGTGGCCCTTTTGTAGGCTCGCATCAGGAACTCGTGACCCGCGAACGCACTGACAAGCATCAGCAGCGTCGATTCCGGCAGGTGGAAATTCGTGATGAGCCTATCCGTAATCTTGAAATCATACGGCGGGAAAATGAACTTGTCGGTCCAGCCTCTCGAGGGCTTCAGATGGCCGTCGGAGGTCACGCTGGACTCCAGCGCCCGACTGGCGCTCGTCCCCACAACGACGACGTTGCGCTTGGCATCGATGGTCTTGTTGATGAGGTGCGCCGCCTCTTCCGAAATCTCGTAGTATTCTGAATCCATTTTGTGCTTCGTGAGATCTTCGACCTCGACCGGTCTGAAGGAGCCGAGACCCACATGAAGAAGGACCGGGACGATCTTCACCCCCTTGTGCTCGATCTTCCGGAGAAGCTGCCTGGTAAAATGGAGCCCGGCCGTCGGCGCGGCCACAGCCCCCAGGACGCGCGCATACACGGTCTGATAGAGATCCTTGTCCTTGTCCGTCGCATCCCGTTTGATATAGTACGGCAGCGGCGTGATCCCGATCCGCTCGATGATCTTGAAGAAATCCCCCTTGTGGTTGAAGCGGACCGTTCTCCCGCGCGACGTCGTGTTGTCGATGACCTCGCACCAGAGTTTCCCGTTGTCAAAGAAGATCTTGTTTCCGATGCGCACCTTCCGTGCGGGGTCAACGATCACATCCCAGATGTTCTCTTCCGCATTGAGCTCCCGCAGCAGAAAGACTTCGATCTTCGCATTCGTCTTTTCTTTCTTTCCAAAGAGGCGCGCCTGGAATACCTTCGTCTCATTGATGACCAGACAATCACCTTTGCTCAGATAATCCAGGATCTCATAGAACTTGTGATCTTCGATCGATTCATCGGCACGATTCAGCACCATCATTTTCGAATGATCACGAGGCTTCGCTGGAAACTTCGCGACGAGATTTCGCGGCAAGGGGTATTTGAAATCAGAGAGTTTCATCTCTCTCCCTCATGATGTGAAATGATGTGGACCCTGCGACAGTTTATCAGTGATCTGAGACGAAACGGCACCCGCGTGTCGGCGTGCTCCCGCCCGGCGGGGCCGGCGCCTCCGGTCACCGTTTCCGAGCCGTTTTCTTTTTGGAGGATCGCTTCGCGTGCTTTGACCCTGCCCGTTTCCCCGCGGCGCCATCGTGCGTCAACGCCGCCCGGGCCGCGGCCAGCCGCGCGATCGGCACGCGGAAGGGGGAACAGCTGACATAGTTCAGTCCGATCATGTGGCAGAATTCGATACTCGAAGGATCCCCGCCGTGCTCCCCACAGATGCCCAGCTTCAGACCGGGCCTCACACTCCGCCCCTTTTCCACGGCGATCTTCATCAGGGCGCCGACGCCCGTCCGGTCGATCACCTCAAAGGGATCTTTCGCATAGATATCTTTCTCAACGTACGGGATGAGGAAGCGACCCGCATCATCGCGGCTCACGCCGAGCGTCGTTTGCGTCAGGTCGTTCGTGCCGAAGCTGAAGAACTCCGCCACACGAGCGATCTCATCGGCTGTGATCGCGCCGCGGGGGATTTCGATCATCGTCCCGACGAGATACGGGAACTTCACCCCTTGCTCCTTCATCACCTCCTCCGCGACGCTCCGCACGATTTGCTCCTGATTCTGGAGCTCGATGACGTTGCCCACGAGCGGGATCATCACTTCCGGCTCGACCGGTATCCCCCGCTTCTTCACTTCTGCAGCGGCCTCGAAAATTGCGCGCGACTGCATCTCGGTGATCTCGGGGTAGACAACCCCGAGGCGGCAGCCGCGGAAGCCGAGCATCGGATTGAACTCGTGCAGCGAATCGACACGCTGCTTCACCTTTTCATACGTGATCCCCATTTGCTGCGCCAGTTCGCGCTGCGCCGCCTCTTCGTGAGGCAGAAACTCGTGCAACGGCGGGTCGATGGTGCGGATCGTTACGGGCCGCCCGTTCATCGCCTCGAAAATCCCTTCGAAGTCCTTGCGCTGCAACGGCAGAAGTCTCGCCAGCGCGGCCTTGCGCTCCTCTACGGCATCGGCGAGAATCATCTCGCGCATCGGCCCGATTTTCCCTTCGCCGAAGAACATGTGCTCGGTTCGGCACAGGCCAATCCCCTGAGCGCCGAAGGCGACGGCGTTCGCCGCCTGGTCGGGCTGGTCGGCATTCGTCCGGATCTTCAACCTCCGGTATTTGTCCGCCCATTTCATGATCTTCTCAAATTCCTGATAAACGGGAGCGTCCTTCGGATCGAGCGTCTTGTCGACAAGGACCTGAAGGACCTCAGAGGGCCTAGTGTTGACCTTGCCGCTGATCACCTCGCCCGTGGATCCGTCGACGGAGATCCAGTCGCCCTCTTTGATCTCCTTTCCGCTCACCCTCATCGTGTGAGAATTGTAGTCGATGTCGAGCGCATCGCATCCTGCAACGCACACCTTGCCCATCTGCCGGGCGACGAGGGCAGCATGGGAAGTCATCCCGCCGCGGGCGGTGAGAATCCCTTCCGCAGCACTCATCCCCCTGATATCTTCAGGGGATGTTTCGATGCGGGTGAGGATCACATGCTCGCCCCGCTTGGCCCACGCCTCCGCATCGTGCGCATTGAACACCACACGCCCCGTCGCCGCTCCAGGCCCTGCATTGAGTCCCTTGGCCAGCAAGCGTCCGCTCTTGACCGCAGCCTCCTTCTCCTTCAGATCAAAAATTGGCCGCAGGAGCTGATTGAGTTGATCCGGCTGGATTCGCAAGAGGGCTTCTTCATCCGAAATGAGTTTGTCTTGCGCCATATCGACGGCGATCTTGATCTCCGCGAACGCGGTCCGCTTGCCGACACGGCACTGGAGCATGTAGAGCGTCCCCTGCTGGATGGTGAACTCGATGTCCATCATCTCGTGGTAGTGTTGCTCGAGGGTCTTGCGAATCTTCTCCAGATGCGCGTAGATCCTCGCGTTCTGCTCGGCCATGCGTGAGATCGGCAAGGGCGTCCTGATCCCGGCGACGACGTCTTCGCCCTGCGCGTTCATGAGATACTCCCCGTAGAAGATGTTCTCGCCGGTCGCCGGATCACGTGTGAAGCCGACCCCCGTGCCTGAATCCTCCCCCATGTTTCCGAACACCATCGTTTGCACGTTCACCGCAGTGCCCCACGATGCCGGGATGTCATACAGCTCGCGGTACGCAATTGCGCGATCATTCATCCACGATCCGAATACCGCACCGATCGCTCCCCACAGTTGGTCCATCGGATCCTCGGGGAAATCGCTGCCCGTGTGCTCTTTGACTGCATGCTTGAAACGCACCACGAGATCCTTCAAGTCGTCGGCGGTCAGCTCGGTGTCGAAATGGACCTCCCTCTCCTTCTTCTTCTGTTCGATGATCGCCTCGAACGGATCGATGTCATCTTTGTGGACGGGCTTGAGGCCAAGCACCACATCGCCGTACATCTGGACGAAGCGTCGGTACGAATCGTAGACGAAGCGTTCGTTGTTGGTCTTCTTGATGAGCCCTTCCAACGTCACGTTGTTGAGCCCGAGGTTCAGGACCGTATCCATCATCCCCGGCATCGATGCCCGGGCGCCGGAGCGGACCGAAACCAGCAACGGATTCTTCGCATCGCCAAACTTCGCGCCCATTGCTTTCTCCACCTTCGCGAGCGCCGTCTCAACATCCTTCGTCAGAGACTTTGGGTATGTCTTTCCGTGCTTGTAGAAGTAGGTGCAGAGTTCCGTCGAGATCGTGAAACCAGGCGGCACGGGAAGGCCGATGTTGGTCATCTCGGCCAAGTTGGCTCCTTTCCCGCCCAGCAGACCCTTCATCTCAGCAGTGCCTTCGGCTTTTCCCTTGCCGAAGAAGTAAACGTACTTCGGTGTCTTTGCCATAGTGAGATTCTCTCTTTCCTTTAGTTCACAGTAGAATGAAGAGGGGATGATGCTCCCCGTTGTTCCAGAGAATTCCTGACTTCTTTGACAAACCGCTCTGCAATGAATCGAGCCGCCGGATGATTCGCATCCTTCATGCGCTCCGGATGCCACTGCACGAGCAAGAGAAATGGCATTCGGTCTTTCATGATCCACTCGGCCGATTCCGTCACGCCGTCCGGCGATATGGCCCCAACCATAAGACCGTTTCCCAGCCGACCGACGGCTTGATGATGCGAAGAGTTGACCATCAGACGTCCCGTTCCTGTCGTCTCCGCCAAGAGCGAACCCGGCGCCACATCAACCTCGTGACATGGCTCATCTTCCTTGGCGGAAGCGTGATCGCCATAGCCGGCCGACGGAAGATCAACGATGAGCGAGCCGCCGAGGTAAACGTTGAGGAGCTGCATGCCGCGACAAACCGCGAGGATCGGCAGATCGACCTCGAGAGCCCGATCGACCAGATCAAGCTCGAAGGCATCTCTCCTTTCGTCCACCCCCTTCATTCGGTCGGGCTCGACATCCATTCCGTAATAGGACGGGTGAATGTCCCCGCCTCCCGTCAGAAGAAGCCCATCGATTCCGGTGATTTGGTCAGCGTTCGCGCTCCAATAGGATAGGACGACGAATTCCACGGCCGGATCGATCCGGCGAATCCATTCCAGGTATTGATCGAGCTTGTGCGCAGGGCCAAGCGTGTCTGTGACTCCGATCCGCACGAAAGCGTCTTCCTTTCTCACAGGCTCCGGTTCAACTTCTGCAATGCCTCCGTCAGGTGCTGATCGCCCCCGATGATCTCTTCCTCGATTTCGACGTAGTAGACGGGGTTTCGTTCCAGAAAATCTCCCGCGTTGGCGCTCGCACCTCCTAATCGGACCAGATCCTTCTCCGTCGTGAGGACATAGTCAGCCCCCACCCGGCGGGCAGCCTCTTCGACCATTCTTAAATCCTCGGCCCGATAGCGATGATGATCCCCGAACTTCACGTGTTCACCGACCTGAACCTCCAGCGTCCCCAAGGTCTCTTCGAAGGAGGCAGGGTCGCCGATGCCGGAGAACGCAGCTACGCTTTTGCCCTTGACGCCGTTCAGGTCGATGCTGAACCTCGTCGTCGCGCGCCTCACCGCCCTCACCTTCACTCGCACCCCAATCATCGGCCGGTCGATGCGCTTACGAAGCCGATCCTCCAGCTGGAGAAAATGGGCCTCATCCGTGCAGCGGGAGAGGACAATCAAGTCGGCCCGGCGGAGAGAACGGAACGGCTCCCTCCGATTGCCCGCGGGCAGCAGGTGCTCGTCGGACAGGACCTCCTCCGCCGACAAGAGGACTACATCGAGGTCCCGATGGATCGAGCGATGCTGAAATCCATCGTCGAGGAGGATCAGGTCAATACCGAACTGTTTGACTGCATACCGGGCACCGCGCACGCGCCGCTCATCGACAACGACCACGACGCCCTTCAGCTTCTCAGCAAGCTGGGTTGGTTCATCCCCCGCAAGACTTGCCTCCACACAGACAACGCTGCCGTTGCTCACGACCACCGTCCCGGTTCCTTCCCTCTTATAGCCCCGACTGACGATAGCGATCCGCCAGCCCTCCGATGTCAGGTGTCTCGCAAGCAACTCGACGAAAGGCGTTTTCCCCACGCCACCGGCTGAGAGGTTCCCCACCGAGATGACGGGCACGCCGACGGCGTGAGCCTTTCGAATCCCAATGTCAAAGAGCAGGTTGCGAAGCGTTACTCCCGCACCGTAGATCGACGAGAACGGAAGAAGCAGTTCGCGCATGGGACTCACCCTGTTGCCATCTGGACAATCCGTTCGGCAACCCGCTGCGATGCACCGATCTCTCCGAGCCTCTCTCTAACCTTTGAGAGATCTTCCCTCATCGTGATGAGGACGGACTCATTGCGGAGGATCTTCAGCGCTTCTCGCGCCAAGTTCGCACCGGTCGCCCGATGCTGGATGAGCTCCGGCACGATCCGCTTGCCGGCGACGATATTGACCAGGCCGATATTCTTGATCCGCACCATCGCTCGACCGATCAGATAGGTCAGCCAGGAGGTCTTGTAGACGACCACCATCGGCGTCGTGAAGAGCGCCGTCTCCAGCGTCGCGGTGCCGGAAGTGACCAATGCGAAGTCCGAGTGGTCCATCGCCTCGTACGTTGCACCCTTGATCAGATGAATCCCCTCGAGATTGTAGAACGGCCGGAAGTGCTTCTCGTCGAGCGTGGGGGCGACCGCGACCGCTATCTGCATCTCCTGCTCGCGGGCAATCATCCGCGCCCCTTTGAGCATTTCCGGAAAAATATTCTCGACTTCCTGCAGCCTGCTTCCGGGAAAGAGGCCGAGCAGTTTCCTGTTCGGATCAAGACCGTACCGTTTGAAGAACCCTTTTCGATCCAGATTGGACCGCAGGACCTCCAGCAGGGGGTGACCGACAAACTCAGCGTCGACTCCTTCCTTGCGGTAGAGATCTACCTCGAAGGGGAAAATGACCAGCATCTTGTCCACGACGCCCCGCATGCGCTTGATGCGCGAGCGATGCCACGCCCAGACCTGCGGACTGATGTAGTAAACGACCTTCACGCCGTTCCGTTTCGCCGTGGCTGCGAACGGGAGGTTGAAGCCGGGATAGTCGATCAACAGCAGCACGTCCGGCTTTCTAAACTTCAGCACCATTTCGAGGGCTCGCTTAACGGACCGAATGATGGGAAGGTGCCGGAGAACCTCGGCGAACCCCATAAAGCTCAACTCGTTGATGTGGTAGATCAGCTGCATCCCTGCGGCCTTCATCCGATCGCCCCCGACTCCGAAGATCTCCAGCTTAGGATGACGCCGCTTCAGTTCCCGCACAACGCCGGAGCCGTGAAGATCACCCGACGCCTCCCCCGCTATGATCATCACTCGCTGGATCACTCGTTACCTCCACAACCACAGGGCAACAAGCAGCGTGAGCACAAGTCCGACCGCCTGCAGAGTTCGCCGCTCGGAGCGCAACGCTCCAGACCAATGCGGTTTCTGTTCCTCCTGGGCAGGATGCTTGTAGGGCTTGAGCCGAGGAATGAACTGAGGGACGTTCGTCTTGAATTCAAGATACCGTGGACCGAATTCCTTTTCGAGAAACTCCTCCTCCAGCGAGACGATCGACAGATATTGAAACGCGAAGTACACAAGAGCGACGATCACCAGCCACGGGAACAACGCGTTCGCCATAATGCCGATGCCCGTATACAGAAGGATGTTACCGAGGTACAGGGGATTGCGCACATAGGCGAACGGTCCGGAGACGATCAACTCCGGTGCGCCGACACTCCCCGTGACCCGCGTCAGACTCCCCGCGCACGCGACACCCCAAAACCGGAGCAGCTCCCCAAGCAGCGCCATCACCACGCCGATCAGCATGCTCTCGCGGGTGGGTTTCGCGAAGAGGATCATCGCAAGCAGAAAAGGTATCGGCGTGTAGCTGCGGTACTGAAATAGCGTGTTCCGGAAATCGCTCAATTGAATTCATCCAGTGAGGGGATCGATGGAGCACGTCTCAACCCTGCAGAAAAACCTCTCGGCGAGCCATCTCTGCCTCGCGACGTTTCTTAATCCGTTTCCGCTGGAGCAGCTGCTCCATGCGTGACCGGACATCTCCAAAATGAGAAAACTCATGATAGGAGATATTCTGTTGCTGGCAGTATTTGATCAGACCTCTTTTGGCAAACACGATGTCGGCGTAACGGACCGGACACCGGTCGGAGATCCCGTCCCCGACATAGACAATGATGTCATCGTCCGCCGAGAGCGTCAGCAGGTGGTTCCGCTTGCAATTGGCGCATTGGTCGCATTCCGAGTCCGTGTAGGGAAAGGAGGGGACCAGTTTGGTCGAGGCTCCATCCCGGGAAAACTCAATGTGGTTGGCGAAGAACGGCACACGCTCCAGTCCGTTGCTGCGCAACATTCGCCCTACATAGAAATCCAGACCGTCGCTGAGGATGACGAGAGGAATCGCTTGTGACTCACAGAACAAAACGAATTCTTTGAAGTACGAGTCGAGCGCAAACTGTTCGATGAACTGCTCAAGCTCTTCCGGCCTCGCACTCTCGACCGCCGCACATTCCCGGCGCAGGCACTGCTGAGCGGTGATCGAGCCGTCGAGGTATCCTCGAACGATCTCCTCCGCCCTCGCCCCGGCGAAGGTACGGAAGAGTTGCTCCCCCACGTCGTGGGAAGCCGTCGTTCCATCGAAGTCGCAAAAAACCCGGATGACGGGAGATCGGCCCCTTCCTTCCATCAGGCGCTCGTCACCGGCTCATTGAAACGGACGGAGACCAGTTTCGAAACTCCCTCCTCCTCCATCGTTACGCCGTAGAGCGCGTTGGCCGCTTCCATGGTGCGCTTGTTATGGGTCACGACGATGAACTGCGTGTTGTCCGAGAAGCGGCGCAGGATGCGCGTGAACCGGTCGATGTTCGTATCATCCAGCGGCGCATCGACCTCATCGAGGATACAGAACGGGCTGGGCTTCACAAGGTAGATCGCAAAGAGAAGCGCGATCGCCGTCAGCGTTTTTTCGCCGCCGGAGAGAAGATCGATCGACGTCGGGCGCTTGCCGCGCGGCTTCGCGATGATCTCGATGCGCGCTTCGAGCGGATCGACCCCTTCTTCCAGCCTCAGATCGCACTCGTCCCCCTCGTCAAAGAGCCCCTTGAAGGTGGTGATAAAGTTGTCCCGGATCTTGCCGAACGTCTCCAGAAACTGGTTCTGCGCGGTCGTATTGATCTCCTCGATCGTTGTCAGCAAGGTTTGCTCCGAATCGACGAGGTCCTTCCGTTGGGCGTTCACGAAGTCGAGCCGCTCCTTCTCGCTCTTATACTCATCGAACGCCGCGAAGTTGACCGGCCCCAGGGTCCGGATTTTCTCCTTCAGGGTCCGAACTTGTTCGCGGGCGGCGTGAAAGTCGAACGTCTCGTTGTCATCGAACGATTGCAGCTGGAGGTCCAGCTCGAATTCCTCCTTGGCGCGCGTCTTCAGATTCTCGGCTCTCATCGTGAGCTCCTGAATCTTGAACTCGAGATCGTGCGCCGCCTTCAGAGAGCCTTCGTGCTTCAGTCTCTCATCTTTGAGCTTGAGCTCGATGTCATGCACCTGACCGCGCTTCCCGGCGAACTCTTTCTCGATCTCCTTTTTCTTTTCCGCAAGAATTGTGAGCTCGCCGCGCGCTGCCTCAAGCGCTTCTTCGGTCTCCTTCATCGCGCTCGTCAGGTTCCCAATCTCCTGCTTCGCCGCGAGGATGTCTGCCGACCGTTGTTCGAACGTCGACGCCAGCGTTTTGATCGTGGAGGCCGCGTGGTCGATATCCTGCTGGATGCTCCGCTCTTCTCCCTTGAGCGAGAGCACGTGAACGTTCGCCTCATTGGCGATCCGGGAGTACTCATTCCAGAGCGCCTCCATCGTCTCGACTTCCGAGGCCGCCTCACCCGACTGCCGCTCCGCGTCGGCCCTCCTTCGTTCCAGCTCTTCAATCGTCGGGACGAGCTTCTCCAGGTCACCGATCAATCCCTCGATCTCCTCCTTCAGCCGCTGCGCTTCAGCCTCATTGCGCTCGATCGTCTCCGCCGCACGCTTCTTTTCAAATTCAAGCTGCGCGATCCTGATCTCGGCGTTCGTCATCTCCTGCTCGACGCTCCTCGCCTCCTCGAGCAGGTGCTTCACGTCGATGCAATTCATCTCGTCGTTCTCCCGCTCGATCTCCTCGATCAGCCTTGCGCGCTGGCGCTCGAGCGCCCGGATCTCCTCACCGAGCTCCTCAAGCTGCGACCGCTGACCGATGTGTCCGCCTTCATCCTGACGAATGCTCCCGCCCCGCAGTACGCCTTCATCCGTCACGATCTCGCCATCCACCGTCACGCAGCGGATCCCCTTGACCTTCTCCATCATCGTTTGGGCAACGCCGACATCCGCCACAACGAGCGTTTCATCAAGGAGAACCCGATACAGCTCCCGGTAGCGATCATCCGTGTGCACCAGAGAGCCTGCCCAGCCGATCACGCCCGGATCATCGTACATCGGACGATGAACCATCAACCTCGGCAAACGGTCCAGGCAGATAAACGTCGCCTTTCCCTTCTGATTCTTCTTGAGGAAGTCGATTGCTGCGTACGCGTGCTCGGTACTCTCGACAATAACATAGCCGGACGTCTCGCCGAGCGCCGCTTCGATCGCGACGCGATAGCGCGGGTCCACCGTCGCCGCCTCTCCGATCGTCGTCTGCACGAGAGACTTCCAATCGTCGCTCGTCACGAGAAAACGGGCGCCTTCCGAGTATCCATCGAAGCTTTCGATCAGCCCCTTGAGGAAATCCATCTTGGCCTGCTTCCGTTCGAGCAGACTTCGGAACTCGTAGTCTCGTTCGCGCAGTACCTCGAGCTCCTTTTGAAGCTCCGCCTTGCGAGCCTCCATCTGGTGCGCCCGCACTTCCGACTCGGCATGCCTGCGTCGCAGTTCTCTGTCTTCGGTGGTAAGATGAGCCACGAGCTCGGAGTTTTTCTCGATCTCCCCACCTGCGCGCTGGCTCTCCTCTGCCGTATATTCAAGTCGTCCCCGGAGATTCTCCATCTTCGCCCTCGCCTGGCCTTCGCTGTTGCGCACCTCCGAGACCTCTTGCATCAGGCTGATCACCCGATCCTGCTGCGCCTTCAGCTCGCTTTTCTTGTCATTGAGCTGCACCTCAAACTGATCCAGCTCCTGCTTCTTCTGGCGGTATGTTTCTTCAGCAGCGACGGTACTCCTTCTGACTCCGACGAGCTTCTCTTCGAGTTCCACCTGCTTCGCGGCGAGATCCTCCTGACGCTGGCGAAGCTGGATCTTCTCCTTTTCGTACCGCTCGATGTTGGACGTCAGAGAGCGACGGCGTTCGGTCGAGGTCGCAATCGTGCTCTGGAGCTGATGGATCCTGCTCTGCTGGTTCGTGAGATCCATCTGGATTTCGGACATCCGTTGCTCGTGCTCACCCATCTCGGCGCGCAGGACGTCGAGAAGTGCTTCCTCCTGCGAGAGCTCAACATCGATCTTCCCCTTCTCCGTCACCGCCAGGTTCAACTGTTCTTGGAGCGGCGCAATCTTCGTAAGAACGCTCGAATACTCCCGGGCAAGGAGATTCGTTTCGAGATCGTGCACTTGTTTGGCAAATTCGTTGTACCGTCTCGCTTTGTGCGCCTGACGTTCGAGAGAGTTGACGGCCTTCTGAACTTCCCGAACGATGTCGTTGACGCGCGTGAGGTCGTGCTGGACATCCTCCAGCCGCCGGTAGGCTTCCTTCCGGCGATGCTTGTATTTCGTGACCCCGGCGGCCTCCTCGAAGAGCCTTCGCCGCTCCTCGGCGCTCTCGCTGAGGATCGTCTCGACCATCTTCAGTTCGATCACGGAATAGGCATCCGAACCCATCCCCGTGTCCATGAAGAGATCGCGAATGTCCTTGAGCCGGCAAAGTGTCTTGTTGAGGTAATACTCGCTTTCGCCCGAGCGGTAGACCCGGCGCGTAACGACGACCTCAGTGTATTCCGAGGGGAGTATGCCCTTCGTGTTCTCGATGGTTAGCGACACCTCCGCCACGCTCAGCGGTTTCCGGACCTTCGTACCGTTGAAGATCACATCCTCCATCTTGTCGCTGCGAAGCATGGTAGGCCGTTGTTCCCCCAGGGCCCAGCGAATGGCGTCCACCACATTGGTCTTCCCGCACCCGTTGGGGCCGACAATGGCCGTCAGCCCGGAGTCAAACGACAGATTGATCTTCTGGGCAAACGACTTGAAACCAAAGACCTCGAGCTTCGAGAGGTACATTAACCGAGACTCCGTGCGAGGTGATAGGCAAGCTCAACGTATGCGGTGATCGCGTACGCGCTTTCGTAGTAAATGAAGAGTCCGGCTCCACCGGCGAGCGTCAGCAGGATACCGCCGCCGTAAGCTTTCAACGGGCTGATGTCGTAGATAACCGAGACACCCTTCAGGACGCGGAAGAACGACCACAAAATGAAGACGGCAATAAGGACGAAGGTCGGAATAGCATACAAGTTGCTCTGCATCAGCTTGTACAAGGCCATGCCCAGCGGGCTGAGCAAGACGATCGGCAGGGAACCCCAAACGGCAACCGCAAAAGCGTGGTACAGATATATCCGCCTTTTCACCAGCAGGGAGAACAGCCAGATCAGACCTGCGGTGATCGGATAGAACGCGAGGAAGAGAAGCGAAAACGCCACGATTCCTTCAAACGGCTTCCAGGTGGCGGAGATCAGGCGCTCCTTGACCCAATCCGACACGACGACCTGCGTCAGGATGTAGTCGGCGAACGAATCGGTTCGGTAGCGATAGAGGATGGCGGAGAGTATGACTCCCAGCGTCACTGCCACCGCGAGTGCAAGAATGATCGTCTGAGGGATCGAAACTGTCCTGACGTCTCGAAGGTCTGAATAGAAATTGTACGGCCGGATGAGCGCGCGCCGGAACGACTCGTTGAACCGCCGGTTGTAGTGATAGAGGTAGGCGACGACAAAAATAATGGCAAACCCCCACAAGATGTGTTCGATCGGGAAGGACGCGCGGTAGCGCCCGATCGGGAGGGCCGTGATCTTCTCACCGGTGTAGAGCGCCCTCACCGTTTCATATGCTGCTCTCTTCTCCCGCGAGGAGCTCACAAGTCCGACGGGATGCACATACCGGTTGCCGATGCGCACGGTGAGAAGCGGCCGGTCGCCTCGCCAATCGGCAAACGATTCGATGAAGGAGCCGGCGATCTTCGCGTCTTTGATCGCTGCGTAGAACCTCTCGAAGTATTTCGCCTGAGCTTCTTGCGAGAGGGGATCGCTCCAGCCATTCCGATTGTTCTGTTCGACCTCCTTCCCGTAGCCGAGCAGCAGCACGGGCTGATCCTTCTCTCTCTTCTTCCAACGAAGCAGCTCGTTCTTGAATGATTTGACATCTTCCGGATACGTCTTGAACGACTCGACATCCTCCACGGGCATGCTCACGCCGGCAACGCCGACCAAATCGGAGCAGACGTCGCCGGAGACCATGCGTGTTCCGTAGTAGATCGGACGTGCGTCGAGCTCTCTCGCCGCCGCGACCATTTGCCGGACGTAGCCTCGCGCGCGCGGATCAGCGGAATCGAAGTCGCCAGCGAGACCCCACGCCAGCACACACGGAAGATGTGCGTCGCGCGCAATCATCTCTTCCATCATCCCCGCAGCCAGGACTTGAAAAGACTCCTGAGCGAGGATTTCGCCCGGCGCGTTCCAAACGGGAATCTCCTCCAGGGCAAACAGCCCGTAGCGGCTGCACAGACGGATGACGTAAGGATGAGGGGGATGGAACCCGAACCGGACTGCGTTCGCCCCAAGCGTCTTGATGAGAGCGATGTCCTTTTCCATTTGCTCGTAGGTCAGAGACGCTCCATGGTCGGGTGAATCCTCCTGCCACACCACGCCGTTGAGCGTGACCGGCTTGCCGTTCACGACGAACAGACCGCCCTTGACTTCCACCCGCGAAAAGCCTGTCACACGATCGAACTCATCGATGAGACGCGTCTGTTTCCCCAGCTGGACGAACAGCCGCGCCCGCACGACGTAGAGGTTGGGATTCTCAGGACTCCAGGGCTTTGGCGCAGTCACGGGGAGCGAAGCCTGGACCTCATACTCGCGATTTGGCTGGATGCTGACAGGCTGAGGCGCAGTCTGGCCAACGAGAGCTCCCGAAGATCTGTCGAGCAACTCCACCGCGAAGTGGGCTTGTCCGGAACGTAGAAGTGCGTTGAGGGTGTCACCCGCTGCCTCTGCAAGCTTGCTGGTCAACGTAGCCGTCACGTGGACTTCACCGCGCGCGAGCGTCTCATCGAGTGCTGTCCGAACCGAAAGTCGATCGATCCACAGCTTCGGCGTCACCAGCAAGTAGATGTCGCGGAGAATCCCGCCGTAGTTCCTCCATCCCCAGATCTGCTTGCGGAGTGGGATCGTCAATCGCGCACTGAGATTGTTGTTGACGACGATCCTGATCACATTCTCGCTCCCGAGCTGGAGCGAATTATCCGGAAGTTCGTACTGAATCATCGTGTACCCGCCGACATGCTTCCCGACGAACACGTCGTTGACGTAGATCTCGGCGTCATAGTTGATGCCAAATGCAACCAGCTGGACAGCAGAGGATCTCAACGTCGCCGCGTCCACGGTGAACTTGCGCAGGAAGACGACGCGCCCCCGATAGTCGAACGAGCTCGGGATTCTGACGTCTTTCCACGTCTCGTCGTCCATTGAATAGTTCCAAACGCCGGAGAGGTCGATCTTTCGCCTGGAGGGCGAATCGATGTTCACAGGGGCGTCGCCGCCGGTCATCGTGCGTTGGCCATTCTGGTAAATTCTGAATTGTCCAGACGCAGATTGGCTGATCAGGAGGGAAACAACGACCAAGAAAAGGGGGAGAAACTTTAGGAAACTTTGAGGTTCTCTAATCAATTCTCTGGGTCGGCTTTGGAGAAAGTAACCCGGGACAGAACGGTAGATCGACCCGTCTCGTTTGGACACAATATAATACAAAAAGGCCCAGAAATCAACGTAAATCGTAACATTTCCGAAACTGAAAATGCCAATAAGTATGGAAACTTCAAGGAGTTGCGGGCTTCACTTGAAGAATTCAGGCGCGGAAGGCGTGAAACAGCTATAATTTCCTAGTGCGTTTCACAGGACTGACGTGGCAACCCTACATGATCGCTGCCTTTATGATCGAGATGAAGGAATCGGCTTTGAGGCAAGCACCCCCAACGAGCGCCCCGTCGATGTCAGGTTGGATCAGAAGCTCCGACGCGTTTTCCGGCTTGACGCTCCCCCCATACTGAAGGATGAGTTGTGCAGCAGTCGCCTGACCGTAGAGCTCGCCCACGAGATTCCTGATCAGCACGTGGACTTCCTCGGCCTGCTGTGGAGTAGCATTCCGGCCGGTGCCGATTGCCCAGATAGGCTCATAAGCGACGATGAGTCTCTCGACGTCCGTCGCAGAAACGCCGTTGAGAACCCCTTTCACCTGCCTGGTCACGACGTCGCTCGTGACGTTCTTTTCCCGTTCCTCGAGGGTTTCTCCGACGCAGACAATCGGGAGGAGACCGGAAGCGAGAGCCTTCTTCAGCTTCTTGTTGATGAACTCATCAGTCTCCCTGAAATACTGCCGGCGCTCGGAGTGACCAAGGATCACGTACTGACATCCCACCGACTTCAACATCGTTGGTGACACTTCCCCGGTGAACGCTCCCTCGTCTTCGTGATACATGTTCTGCGCGCCGAGTCGGATGGACGTTCCCGCAAGCAGGCGATGAGCGATCTCGAGCGAGGTGTACGGGGGACAGACGACGACTTTGACGTTCTTGAGCTCGAAGTCAAGCCCCTTCTTGAGACCGTTGATGAGTTCTTCCGTCTGATGAACGTCTTTGTTCATCTTCCAGTTTCCAGCGATGACTTTTGTTCTCACGGCTGATCCGTTATTGGTTAATTGGTGAATGGAAATTGGTGATTAGTGATTGGTGTCCGGAAGTAAGACACCTGTGCCGGCTTCTCGATCTGCCTTTCGTCTATCGTATTCTGAATCCTGACTTCTGGATTCCGCCTCACTTCCTCATCCCCTCCAATTTCTTCCTTAACAGCTCGTTCACGATCTTCGGGTTCGCTTTCCCCTTGCTCGCCTTCATCGTCTCACCGACGAAGAAGCCAAACACTTGTGCCTTCCCTCCCAGATAGCTCTCGACCTGGCTCTTGTTCCTCGCAAGAACGTCGTCGACAATCGCTTCAAGCGCGGTGACGTCACTGACTTGAACCAGCCCCCTCCTTTCGACGATCACCTTGGGCGAATCTTTCGTCCGCAGCATTTCTTCGAAGACGTCCTTCGCGATCTTCCCGCTGATTGTCCCGCCGGCCAAGAGATTAATCATCTCGGCAAGGCGGCCCGGTCCAATGGGGAAGTCTCCGATCGGTATCTTTTCGTTATTCACGACTCGAAGAACATCGACCATCGTCCAGTTGCTGGCGAGCTTGTAGTTCTCTTCGTTCCCTTCGCTCAGATTTCGGGTCACCTCCTCGAAATAATCCGCCAGCCCCTTCTCCGACGTCAGGATGTCGGCATCGTACTTCGGAAGCTTGTACTCCGTCACAAAACGATCGCGCCGCACGGTCGGGTCCTCCGGCAGGGCCGCCCTCACTTTGTCAACCCACTCTTCACCAACGAGCACCGGGACGAGATCCGGTTCGGGGAAGTAGCGGTAGTCGTGCGCCTCCTCCTTCGAACGCATCGGCATTGCGGCACCCTGGCCGGGATCCCAGAGAAGCGTCTCCTGCTCAACCGCTTGCCCGTCTTCCAGAATCTCGATCTGCCGGTTGATCTCGAACTCGAGCGCCTTCTCCACAAACCGGAACGAGTTCATGTTTTTTACTTCGGTCTTCGTCCCGAATTTCGTCTCGCCCTTGTGCCGCACCGAGACATTGGCGTCACAGCGCAGGCTCCCCTCCTCCATATTGCCGTCGCAGATGCCGAGATAGGTCACGATCTGCCGGATCTTGTACATGAACAGGTATGCCTCGCGCGGCGAACGGAGATCGGGCTCGCTGACGATCTCGATCAGCGGCACGCCGCACCGGTTGACGTCCACGAGCGTGTCGGCGTCCAGATCGTGGATCGACTTGCCGGCATCCTCTTCCATGTGGATGCGCGTGAGACGGATGTCCTTTCGACTCCCATCCTCAAGCTCGATCTCCACGTGCCCCTCCGTGCAAATCGGTTCTTCGTACTGGGAGATCTGGTACCCCTTCGGGAGGTCAGGGTAGAAGTAGTTCTTACGGGCAAAGATGGAGCGCGGTGCGATCCTGCAGTGCGTCGCAAGTCCCATGCGGATGGCAAGCTCGACGACATCGAGATTCAGAACCGGGAGGACGCCGGGCATGCCGAGGCAGACAGGACAGACGTTGGAGTTGGGCTCCTGTCCGAACTTCGTCGAGCAGCTGCAGAATGCCTTCGACTCAGTCAGCAGTTGAGCGTGAACCTCCAGGCCGATCACGGGTTCATATCGCTCATCCCAACCCATGGCAAGACGGTTCAGAGTTCCAAGTTGAGAGGGTACGGTTTCAAGTTCCGAGTTTTCAGTTCCAAGTTTCGAGCGGCAAGCCAGGGCAACGTTACGCGGCGATCGCGCTCGTGACTTTTTCCGCGGCATCCTTCAGGCTGTTCGCTACCAGAAAGCTCAGGCCCGATTTCTTCAGGATCTCTGCGGCGAGCTCGGCATTCGTCCCGGCCAGCCGTATGACGATCGGTATAGAGACACGCACGTTCTTGGCCGCCTGAACCACCCCGTTCGCGACCCGGTCACAGCGAACAATCCCCCCGAAAATATTGATGAGAACGGCCTTGACATGCGGATCCTTAAGGATGATCCTGAAACCCGCCTCAACGGTTTCCACGCTTGCGCCGCCGCCGACATCGAGGAAGTTGGCAGGCATCCCCCCGGCCAGCTTGATGATATCCATCGTCGACATCGCCAGGCCCGCTCCGTTGACCATGCAGCCCACGTTGCCGTCGAGCTTGATGTAGTTCAGGTTCGACTTCGAAGCTTCGATCTCGAGCGGATCCTCCTCATCGAGGTCGCGCATCGCGACGACCTCCGGGTGCCGGTAGAGCGCGTTGTCGTCGAAATTCATCTTGGCATCAAGGGCCAGCACCCGACCCTCCTGCGTGATCACCAGCGGGTTGATCTCCGCGAGCGAAGCGTCGGAGGCTTCGTACGCCTTGTACAGCGCGAGGAGAAACTTTACCCCGTTCTTGAACGCATCGCCGGTCAAACCGAGCCCGAAACAGAGCCGGCGCGCCTGGAACTGCTGCATGCCAACGGACGGGTGGATGTACTCCTTGAGGATCTTTTCGGGCGTCTCGGCCGCGACCTTCTCGATCTCAACGCCCCCCTCCGTCGACACCATCACGACATTCTGCGATCTGGTCCGGTCGAGCGTCACCCCCACATACATTTCCCGCGCGATGTTCATTCCCTGTTCGATGAGAAGCCGTTTGACGATCCGCCCCTCCGGGCCTGTCTGGTGCGTCAAGAGCCTCATCCCCAGGACCTCCGAGGCGCGATCCCGAACTTCATCGAGGCTTTTCGCCAGTCTGATGCCGCCCCCCTTCCCGCGGCCGCCCGCATGAATCTGTGCTTTCACGACCCACATCGTTCCCCCGACCGTCTCCGCGGCGTGTACGGCTTCATCGACGCTGAATGCAACCTTCCCGACCGGGACAGGAACACTGTATTTTTTCAGAATCTCCTTTGCCTGATATTCATGGATCTTCATAGAGTCTCCTTATCTGATTCAGCTTGTTTCCGCATCGGAATCGCCTTTGACGGAGCGGCCGGATTGCCATTCCTGAAATGCCTTGAGCGCCCCGAGGTACTCCGGGATCGGAACGAAAATCTTCGCCGGTTTGCTCAGCGCGCTCCGGGAAAGCGCAGAGTCGCCTCCTCCATCCCACACAAATCCGATCGAGTTGAAGCTCTGGAGCTGCATATGGAAACTCGCCGATTGAAGAAACGACTTTGCAAGCTCCGCTTCGTTGATGTCGGTCGATTCAAAAATCAGGGCCCAATCCTGCTGGACCTCGATGTCTTTGTGCTCCGGGCAGAACATCCGTCGATGGACGCGCGCGCCGCACTTCTCGCAGGCGACCTTCCGGCAAATGATGCAGACCCCGGTTGCCCTGCGATCCTGATGCGTGTCGCAAAAAACCGCTTCACTCTCGGTGAACAGGACGCCGCAGTGTGGACAGAAGTCGCTGTCCTTCGTTACTTCTCCCCCACAATGCTTACAGATGTCGTACTCAGGCATACGCGAGCTCCTTCCTTCCCACACCCTGGGCGAACGGGCAAACGATCTACTTGATTCTTTCTGAGATCGACTTCGCCTGTAGGAACAACAGGAGATAATCTCGACCGCCGCCCTTGGAATCGGTCCCCGACATGTTGAAGCCGCCGAACGGGTGGACGCCGACGAGCGCCCCCGTGATCTTCCGATTGATATAGAAGTTGCCGACGTGGAACGTGTTCTTCGCCTTTTCCTTCTTCTTCGGGTTCTTCGTCCAGACGCCGCCGGTGAGGCCGAACTCGGTGTCGTTCGCGATCTGCAGCGCCTCGTCGAAATCCTTTGCTTTGATCACCGCAAGTACCGGACCGAAGATCTCCTCCTGTGCGATGGTGGCCTTCGGATGAACGTCGGCGATGATCGTCGGCGGGATGAAGTAGCCCTCACCCTCCATCCTGCGTCCCCCCGCGATCAGCCGTCCGCCTTCGCTGATTCCCTTCTCGACGTACGAGAGGATCTTGTGCATGGAACCTTCGTTGACCACAGGACCCATATAGTTGCCTTGGTCGTCCGATAGACCGACCCGGATCTTCTCCGCCTTCTCTTTCAGGAGGTCGAGAAACCTGTCGTACACCTTTTCAGCCACGATCGCGCGCGAGGCGGCCGAGCACTTCTGCCCCTGGAAGCCGAACGCCGACGCGATCGTCGCCTGCGCGGCGGCATCGAGGTCGGTCTGGTCGTCGATAACAATCGCGTCCTTGCCCCCCATCTCTGCCACAACGCGCTTGAGCCACCTCTGGCCGGGCTGCACCTTCGCTGCGAGCTCGTTGATGTGGACGCCGACTTCCTTTGAACCGGTGAACGACACGAAGCGTGTCTTCGGATGACCCACGAGGACGTCGCCGACCGAGGCACCCGATCCCGGAACAAAGTTGAGGACGCCCTCCGGTAGTCCGGCTTCTCGCATCAGGTTGAAGAACATCCAGCCTGTCATCGGCGAGTCGCTGGACGGCTTCAGGACCACCGTGTTACCGGTAACGATGGCCGCCGAGCTCATTCCTGTCAAAATCGCCAGGGGGAAATTCCACGGCGGCACCACGACACCGACGCCGAGGGGGATATACACGAGCTGATTTTTCTCCTTCGGGATCTTCGTCACCGGCTGCGGAGCGGCGTAGCGAAGCATCTCACGGGCATAGAACTCGAGGAAGTCGATGGACTCCGACGTATCCGCGTCCCCCTCCGGCCAGGTTTTGCCGACCTCGTAGACCATCACGGCGCTGAACTCGTGCTTCCGCTTCCGCAGGATCTTTGCCGCCTTGAACAGGTAGTCGGCTCTCTTCTTTGGGTCGACCCATCTCCACTCCTCAAACTTCGCCGCGGCAGTCTCGATCGCTTTGTTCGCCAATGCCTCATCCGCCTTTTGAAACACACCGACCACTTCGCTCGGCCGGGAGGGATTGTAAGAGTTGAGCTTGTTCGTCGTGTAGATCTCCTCGCCACCAATGACGATCGGGTATTCTTTGCCGAACGAAGATCGCACCTTGGCGAGAGCTTGTTCCATCGTCCGGCGATTTGCCGGCTTCGTGAAATCCGTAAGTGGTTCGTTCTTGAATTTCGGGATTGCCATAGACGTGCTCCTTCTGCTGCTTCGGGCTAGTGTTCGATACTGTTTATGGATTGAGACGATTTCAATGCTCTGAGGATCGCATCGTGCACCCGCGGGCGCACGGCGGAAATCTTGAGATTGTTCCTCGTCGGGTACACTCGATTCGTCAGTAAAATGATGATAAGATCCCGCTCGGGATCGGCAGCGACGGACGTCCCGGTAAAACCGGTGTGGAGAAAGGTCCGGTCTGAGAGCAACGTTCCCGCCCACGAATGCGTCGGACTCTTCAAGTCCCAGCCGATGCCGCGGGAGCTCTGCTCCGATCGACGTGTCGTGAACTGCTTGATGGTCTCTGCATTCAAGTATCGATTGCCGCCGTACGTTCCTCCGTCCAGGAGCATTTGCATCATGATCGCAAGGTCCGATGCCGTCGAAAACAAGCCCGCATGCCCGGAGACGCCCCCCAGGACGCTGGCATTCTCGTCGTGCACCGTGCCGAGGACCGCCCGGCCGGTCTTTCGCCAGAAGGTGTCTACCTCTGTCGGAGCAATGTGGCTCCACAATCGCTGTGGAGGATTGTACATCGTGCTCGTCATTCCCAGCGGCTTGAAGAAGACCGAGTCAACAAAGCGATCGAGCGTGGTGTGCGAGACCTGCTCGACGACCTTTCCCATCGTAATCAGACCGAGATCGCTGTAGACCGTGGAGTCCCCCGTCGCGTAGACCAGGGGGGTTGCGTAGACGGAATCAAGAACGCATTGCGGCGTGGTGCAGAAGTCGTAGAACCTCCGCCAGGCTGGGAGGCCGCTGTTGTGCACCATCAGATTATAGATGGTGATCTTCTCCTTGCCATTCTGGCCGAATTGGGGAATGTAGTTGACGACGGGGTCGGTCAGCCTGAGCTTCCCTTCATCAACGAGTCTCATGACGGCGCTCGTTGTCGCGATCACCTTCGTCACGGACGCGAGGTCGTATATGGTATTGACATCAACGCGCTTGGAATAGATCCCGTAATCGTACGATCCGTACGCTTTGTCGTGGACGATGATGCCGTCTTTGGCCACAAGAAGGACCGCGCCGGGGAACGCGCTGTCCGCGATCGCAGATTGAACGATCGCATCGACCTTCGTAAGCTGTTCGCTGTCAAATCCCGCCTCTTCGGGGAGACCGGACCGAAGGGTTTGCTTCGGGTACTCCACACCGTCGCCAAACTTGTACACACCGGGGATGGTTATCGGCAGTTTCCCGCGCGCGGGTTCCTCCGCGAAGAGAACCTCGGCAACCGCCCGCTGCATCACGGCGGCATCGGAATACGCACACACGTACGCATCCGTCCGGGGGAACTGCATCGCGATGTACGGATTTCCGAATGAGATCGTGATTACCGGCTTCCCGAGCGCGATCACCTTGCCGAGAAAATCTTGCTGGTCCTTGGGAATGAACCCGGTCTGCCCGCCCGACGTGGTGTAGAAGTGCAGCTGGCAGACAACCAGATCCGCTGCTCGTGCGCGCTCGAGCGCGGTCACATATTCGTCGCTGTCGCTGCGCGAGTCCACTTTGACAAAATCGAGGTTCCAGTAGCGGTCGCGCAGGAGCCCGTGAAACGTCCGGCCGTCGCTCGGATCCTCGGCATCGGAGACAACCAGATCGAGGATTTTCCGTCTGGCGACCTTCGGGAGCGGAAGGATGTGTTTATCGTTCCCGAGCACAGTCACGGCGTTCCTCGCGACCTCCTCCGCAAGCAACTCGTGCTCCCGTGTATGGACGACTTCCGAGATCTTGTCGATGTCAGCGAATCGATTCCGGTCAAGGCCGGCCCACTGCTTCATCGCCAGGAGCTTGCCGACGGAGGCGTCGATCCGCTCCTCGCTGATCTCGCCGCGCTGCACGGCCGCGACGATGGCGTCGATTGCCACATCCGCATCGAGCGGCATCAGGATAAGGTCCGCTCCTGCCTTGACGGCAAGCACCGAGGCCTCCCCCGGACCGTATTTGTCGGCGACGCCCCTCATCGCCATCGCGTCGGTCACCACGAGGCCGTCGAACTTGAGGTGATTCTCCAGCACCCCCGCGATGATGTGAGGAGACACGGTCGCCGGAATTCCTGCCGCTGTGTCGTATGCCGGGACCGCGATATGCCCAACCATCACCGATTTCGCTCCGGCCTTGATCGCCGCCTCAAACGGCGGGAATTCAACCTTATCATAATGTTCTCTGTCGTAGTTGAGCGTCATCAGCCCCAGGTGCGTATCGACATCGGTATCGCCGTGGCCCGGGAAGTGCTTGACCGTCGCGATCATCCCGCCGTCCTGGGTCCCCCTCACAAAGGCAGCACCCATCTCGCTCACCAGCTGCACATCGTCGCCGAAGGACCGGGTGTTGATGACGGGATTTCGAGGGTTGTTGTTCACATCGACCGTCGGGGCGTAGTTTTGCTCGACACCGAGCGCGCGCCCTTCCAGCGCCGTGACCTTGCCGATCTCATACGCATACTGCGGGTTGCGCGTCGCACCGACAGCCATCGCGCGGGGGAAGATCGTGGCGCTCCGCACCCTCATCCCTGCACCGTACTCAAAATCCGCTGCGATCAGGAGCGGGACATCGCTCATCCTCTGCAGCTTGTTGATCTCGACGGCAAACGAGTAGACGTCCCCGATCGAGAAGATGAATCCTCCGAGCTTCCTCTCGACGGTGAGGCGCTCCAGTTCACGCCAGCCGTCTGAATTATCCGGGAAGTACTTGCCGGGCGTCCAAACGAAGACGAGCTGGGCAACTCGCTCTTCAAGCGTCAGCTTGTGCAGGACGGAATCAACCCAGACGGTCCCCTTCGGAGCTGCCGATGCATCCGAACCCCGGGAGACTCTCGTGGCAGCCCGTTCATAGCTGCACCCGATCGAGAGCGACCAAATGCCCAGAATGACGAAAGCGGTGCGTTTCAACCGTGCCGGAGCTCCTTTTGGGAAGAGCGAGCGAAAGACCTGGGAATGTACGATGGACATTGAGGAAGGAAAATACGAAGCAAAGCCTAGAGAATCAAACCAATTATTCGCTTCTCTGCTCGACCCTCTTCCCGAATTGCGGATCGATCTTTGCAAGAGCGGCGACGAGGAATCCTGGAATCGTTGAGAGAAGGACCCAGAGGAAGAAGTCCTTATAGCCGATGGCGTCCTGAATCATCCCGCTGAACATTCCCGGCAGCATCATCCCCAGCGCCATGAAACCCGTGCAAATCGCAAAGTGAGCGGTCTTGTGATCGCCTTCAGAAACGAGGATCATGAAGAGCGCGTAGGCCGTGAACCCGAAACCGTAGCCGAACTGCTCCAGAGCGACTGCGCAATTGATCACGAAGAAATTCTGAGGCTGGACGTGCGAAAGATAGACGAACACAGCGTCAGGAAGATTGATCGAAAACACCATGATCCACAGCCAGAACTTCAACCCCTTCTTCGAGACGACGTAGCCGCCCAGGAGGCCCCCCACCGTCAACGCGAAGATTCCGACCGTCCCGTAAACCACACCGACCTCACTCGTCGTGAGACCCATTCCACCTTTCGACAGCGGATCGAGCAGGAACGGCGAGACGAGCTTAATGAGCTGCGATTCCGCGAACCTGTACAGGAGCAGGAAGGCAAGGATCGTCACGATGTCCTTCCTTTTGAAGAACAGGCCGAACGTGTGAGCAAACTCCTTCCAGATCCCCTGCGAGGCACTGGCGAGGGTCGGCCTGTCGACTGTCGGGTACGGAAGGATCAGCTTATGGTAGGCGAAGAAGAGGAGGAAGAAGCCGGCCAGCACGGACATTGTCACGGACCAGGCGAAAGCGATGTTCCCGCCGCTGCTCGTCTCCAACTCACCCGCCAACACCACGAGAACACCCGTGCCGGTGATCATGGCGATCCGATAGAACGTGCTCCGCACCCCGACGAACGCCGCCTGTTGATACTCCTCGAGGGCCAGCATGTAGTATCCGTCCGCAGCGATATCGTGCGTCGCGGACGCGAATGCCAGGAACCAAAAGACAGCGATGGAATATCCGAAGAATCCAGGAAGGGGCAGGACGAACGCGACGCAAGCCAACCCTACACCGACCACGAACTGGAGCAACACAATCCAGAACCGCTTCGTAGAGAACATATCGACGAAGGGACTCCAGAGGGGCTTGATGACCCAGGGAAGGTACAGCCAGCTCGTGTATAGCGCGATGTCCGTGTTCGAGATGCCCAGCCTCTTGTACATGATGACCGAGACGCTCATCACGACGACGTACGGAACCCCCTCTGCGAAGTACAGGCTCGGCACCCACAGCCAGGCGTTGCGACTGGCCGGCTTAGCTGTTTCCATCTCTTTCCCCCATTTCTGCCGGAGTGTCAATAGAGTTTCTTCAGACTTGCGCCCCGGAAATAATGCGTGACGATTTCCTCAGCTGACTTTCCGTTCTCTGCCAAGACCGCCGCGCCGATCTGGCACAGTCCCACTCCGTGTCCCCAGCCGGCACCGAAGAACGTGAAATGGAGAGGAATCCCCTTTGTGTCCCGCACCGTTTCGACCACGAAGGCCGAACTATAGAGATGGCTCTTCGAGAGCCACCGGCGAATCTCAAGCTCCTTGCCGACGACAAGCGTCTTCTTCGAACCGACGAGCTTCAGCCTGACGATTCTACCGGATGCACCTCGTTGAACCGGAATGAGATCCATCAACTCGCCGAAGTCAATGCCCGACTTGACGCGCAGGATTTCTTCGAGTTCCTCCCGCTTGTATTCCACTCTCCAGCGGAAGAAGTCAGCCGTCTCCTGATCAAAGGAAGGGAGGATCCGCCGAAGCACTCCGGCATCGGCCGTGTCGCAGTACGCCTCAGGCAACGACATGATCCATGCGCGAGCGTCGGCTTCTGAGAGGATCCGCGGATACTCGGCATCAGAATCTGAGACGGACGTCAGATAAGGGACCGAGACATCATCCCAAACGTTCTCGAAATTCTCTGTAAGCCCTCCGCAAGCTTTGAAATAGCGCGCGTCACAAACATCGTCGTTGTGGATGAGGAAAACTCCCCGCGTCCCTTCTACTGCGTCGGTGGCGGCCTTCGTCACGATTTTCGAGACACCCTGATAACGCTGGCAGTGATCGTCTGCACAGACATCGAAGAGAGTATGTTCCTCCCGATCGTACCAACGAATGATCTCGGTTTCCGTCTCTTGCGAGCGGAGCGAGCACCCGCCAAGGCCCTTCTCTTTGCTCCGCCTCTCGAGCATCGCAACCAACCAGCTGCGGGAGGTGATCGCCTGCGCCTTGAGGAATTCGCCGGCAGATGCGGCGCTCATCTCGGACGAGATAACACTCTTGAGGTATTGTTCCAGTCCGATCTCATTGATCGCCACGGTCATTCCATTCTCGCCCGCGACAAATCTCACATTCCCTTCGAAGGTCTGCTCCTCCTTCCGCTCCCAATGAAACCGAAGGCCGATGGTCACGTCGCGAAGGGTGAACGTGCCTCCGGAGATCGCGCGACAGAGGATCTCGGGCTTGCGGATCACCTCGATCCCTTCGTCATCATAGAGGACGACCTGACCCGTCTCGTTCCGGACATGAAACGGACCCTTGAGTCGAACCGTGCTGGGAAGTTCAAACTGACCCTGAAACAGGCCCAAGACTTCAGGCTCGTCCTCCATAATTCCGACTCGGATGATCGGCTCGCGATCGATCATAGTCCCGTCACCTCGATAGGTGCCAATATCAACAAGGTCCAGCCGCCGTTCCGCTACAGAGCGTCAACCACAGTTTCCAGTTGCTCTGCCGGCAGGC
>Ga0315554_1000356_pt1 | contig 26477 bp, 21 predicted proteins | sample SalMarSW160370MG_FD_202114 | JGI IMG/M metagenome (GOLD analysis project Ga0315554, IMG submission 202114) | Salt marsh sediment microbial communities from the Plum Island Ecosystem LTER, Massachusetts, United States - Salt Marsh Sediment SW1603-70 ...
TCGATGCCTGCCCCTACGACGTTATCTACTTCAATTCCGACCTGAATATATCCCAGAAATGCACGATGTGTGCCCACCTGCTGGACGACGGCTGGACAGAACCCCGCTGCGTCGATGCCTGCCCTACCGAAGCATTGAGGTTCGGCGAAGAAGAAGACCTCAAGGAATACATCAAGCAGGCTGAGGTACTTCATCCGGAATATAATGCCAAGCCGCGTGTGTACTACATCGGTTTGCTCAACAAGTATTTCATCGCCGGAGCAGTCTATGACCCTGAAGAAGACGAGTGCCTGGAGGGAGCTACCGTTACCCTGACCCGCAACGGCTATAAGGCCGAGTTGAAAACCGATAACTTCGGGGACTTCTGGTTCGAGAGGCAGGAACCGGGTACTTACTCCCTGCTGATTGAGAAAGAAGGGTATCTTCCCCGCAAGGTCGAGGATATCGACGCCAGTAAAGACGTTAACGTGGGAGATATAGAGCTGTACAAGAAAACTTAGTGACAATGCTTTATTAGATAATTAATTTTTCCAAGTGATATACGGGTCTTGTTTGTTTTAGTATTTATTTGGGGGTAAACATGCCAGGTAAGGAAAAAACGATAGTAAAAGGTCTTTCTTTCGGCGGTGTTACCGAAGACGCTAATGCCGGGATGGTTGATATAAAAGACGGTAAAATAATCAGAATCAGACCGCTGCACTTTGACTGGAAATACACGCCCGAAGAATTTCGACCCTGGAAGATAGAGGCCCGCGGGCAGGTCTTTGAACCGACCATGAAGACCCTGCTGCCTCCTTACTCTTTAGCCTATAAAAACCGTGTTTACTCCCCCAACAGAACGATGTATCCGCTCAAGAGAGTCGACTGGGACCCTGATGGTGAGAGAAATCCCCAGAACAGGGGCAAGAGCCGATATACCAGAATATCATGGGATGAAGCCACGGATATCGTCGCCAGTGAAATAAAGAGAATACAGAAGAAATACGGACCCACGGCGATACTGGCGCAAGCCGACGGACACGGAGAGACGAAGACTGTCCATGCCGCTCACGGGTGCAGCCGCCGCCTGCTGAGGCTGATGGGCGGCTATACCTGGCAGACCAGGAACCCGGACAGCTGGGAGGGATGGTACTGGGGTGCCAAGCATGTCTGGGGATGCGAGCCGGTAGGCAAGCAGCGCAATAACACCAATACCCTCCCGGATATCGCCGAACACGCCGAAATGATTCTGTTCTGGGGCTGCGACCCGGAAACAACGACCTGGGGATGGGGGGGGCAGACGGTAAGTCGGTTATGCTACTGGTTTACCGAGCTGGGAATAAAGCAATTATACATCTGTCCCGACCTGAACTATGGTGCCGCCGTCCACGCCGATAAGTGGATACCCATCCTCCCCAATACCGATGCCGCCCTGCACCTGGCTATTGCCTATTACTGGATTACCAATGATCTTTATGATAACGAGTACGTGGCGACGCATACGGTGGGATTTGACCAATTTAGAGATTATGTCCTCGGTAAGGAAGACGGAGTTCCTAAAACCCTTACCTGGGCTTCGAAAATAACCGGGATACCGACGAGGATAATCAAAGTCCTGGCTCGGGAATGGGCAGCCAAGGTTACCTCGATATGCCATAGCAACGGGGGTCCCGGTGTCAGGAGCCCGTACTCGACGGAGCCCTGCCGGCTGGAGGTCGTGTTACTGGGAATGCAGGGACTGGGTAAGCCGGGCTGTCACCAGTTAACTATGATTGAATGGGGTATCTTCGGGGGGTGGAATCCGCCGAACTGGAAAATCGGCGATGATACCAATCCCGCCCCCGGGCCGGTGGTATGGCCGGCAGTCGTAGCGGCAAACCGGGGATTTACCGAAGGGAGTATGCCGCAACAGATTATTCCCAAGTTACTCATTCACGAAGCCATTCTCAATCCCCCTCTCACCTGGTACGGAAATACACAGTGCCGCTACCTGGTTGAAGACCAGTTCGTGCAATATAAATATCCCGCTGATGGTTGCTCGGAAGTCCATATGATATGGACCGATACGCCATCATGGATGTCCTGCTGGAACGGCGGAAACAGGATGGCGGATGCCTTCAGGAGCCCGCAGATAGAATTTGTCATGGCGCAGCACCCCTGGATAGAGAACGATTGTGAATTTGCCGATATTATCCTGCCGGCAACAACAAAATTTGAAACGGAAGATATCGGCGTGGACGTGTTTACCGCCGAATACAGGACCATCTTCCTCGACCCCAAATGTACCGAGCCGAGGGGAGAGTCCAAGAGCGATTATGAAATCGTCTGTGCCATCGCCGAAAAGCTGGGTATGCTTGAAGAATACACCATGGGTGAAACCGAGGAAGGACTGATTAAAAAGGGTTTCGATACCTCAGGCGTAGAAAATATGGTGTCCTGGGAGGAATTCAAGGATAAGGGGTATTACGTAGTACCGACCGACCCCGACTGGAAGAAAAAGGACGTCGGTATGAGGAAATTCTGTGAAGACCCCGAGAATAATCCCCTGAGGACGCCTTCCGGAAAGCTGGAATATTATTCGCAGAGACTGGCGGAGCATTTCCCCGGCGATAATGAAAGGCCTCCGGTCCCGCACTGGATTGAAAAGGGTGAAAGCCATGACGAAAGGCTTTCCGGCGAGAGGGCTAAAAAATACCCCCTCTTAATAGTGTCCAATCATCCCCGGTGGAGGGTACATTCCCAGCACGACGATATGCAGTGGCTGAGGGAAATGGAGACCTGTAAAATCGTAGGTCCCGACGGGTATGCCTACCAGACAATGTGGATTCACCCTTCGGAAGCCGCCAAGAGGGGCATCAAGCACGGCGACGTGGTCAATGTCTTCAACGATAGAGGCGGTGTTCTCTGCGGCGCCTACGTCACCGAGAGATTAATGCCCGGTACCGTCTACGTAGACCACGGCGCAAGATATGACCCGATAGTCCCGGGAGTACTCGATAGAGGTGGCGCTATAAATACCATAACCCCGCATAAGCCGGTCTCCAAGAACGCCACCGGTATGGCTGTGTGCGGATTCCTGGTCGAGTGCGAGCGCGTGAACGTGGAAGAATTGAAGAAGCAATACCCCGAAGCATTTAACCGTCCGTATAATCGTGCCTCGGGCTTATGCTACGAACGCATGCTTTATAAAGACGGGTAATTTTCAGGTATAATTATAGCCGCTTGATTCAGGGGTTCTACGATTCCCGTGCCAGTTCAGCCAGTATTTCCTTTACCCATTTATCGAATTCTTCTTTGCTCATGGTATAGCCGGTCAACTCCCATTTCATTTCCTTCAGGTTCTGCGCTATCGTGGGCAGCCAGTTATGGGGAATAGCTATCAACACCCATCCCGGTTCAAAGGCTTTCCTTCCTGTAGAACCGAAGCCAAGCCCGGTAATGTAGTAGTTTATCTTACCGGAAATATACGGATAGACATAGAGCCAGGAACACGAGAGCGCCGTCGATGTCCTGCTTTCGTATAACTCACCCGTAGAGTAGGTCATTGCCCTGAGTACGATTTCCGCCTTTTTTGCATCCGTTAAAAGTATTAGAAGATCCGGTTCGAAAGTTATTTTATCTAAAGGGGCAAAAACAACATAATTTACGGTACCTTTTTCTAAATTAGGATTTTCCTTGAAAAGTTTTTGATTGGCCTCAGCATCCTGAAAGAGCTCGAATTCTACTCCCAGTTCCCCGCTGGCCGCGGCGGAAGGAGCGTCGGGAACCATCCCGAGAGCCTGTGCTCCGAAGCATGTTTCATTCTCTCGGGTGATATAAAACGGCTCTTTGCTTCCCTGGGCTTCTATGAGCATCTCGCAGAGAGCCATTTTCTTATCAAGCTTCTTTATTCCTTCAGGCTTGGAAAACAGGTATTTAACGCCTACGGGTGGCTTCTCCAAGTTTAATTTACCGAAGACAGATAAATCAGTTTGCGATGGTCTCATATCAATCTCCCATAGAATATCTATTATTTGTCGTACGACCTTTTTAGATGATTATCATTATTGTCAAGTTTATAAGACTATCAAGATAACAACTTTATCTATTGAACGCTTAAATACGCATCCCCTGGGCTGCTCGCTGTATTGTTTCATGCAAAGTCGGGTGACCATGAATAATTGCGGCAATATCCCGGGCTTTCCCTCTCATCTGCATAACAGCGGCGGCCTCATGTATAAGTTCAGGCGCCTGGGGACCGATAATATGGACACCTAAAATTTCACCTGACGAGGAGTCGGCTATTATTTTCACGAAACCGCGACTTTCTCCGGTGATACTGGCTTTGGGACTTTGCTCGAAAGGAAACTTACCGACCTTTATCTCCAGGCCTCTTTCTCTAGCTTCAGTTTCACTTATACCGACAGCAGCTATCGGTGGTACCGTACGGACCGACCGGGGTACAACTCGATAATCGATAGTGGCATCTCCACCCATGGCATTCCTGCCAGCTATAATTCCCTGGATCATGGCAACACTGGCCAGCATCTTCTCACCGGTGACATCACCAACAGCGTAAATACCCTTTATATTGGTTTCCATCCTGGCATCCGTATTTATCCTGCCATCAATTACTTCTATACCAGCATTCTCCAAGCCGAGGCCTTCTACATTTGGACTCTGTCCCAGAGCGAAAACAACGAATTGCGCATCAACCTCCTTTTCAATTCCACCGTCTGATATGGTAATTGACTTCCCTTGTTTACCATCGCTAATTTTTATTATCTCTACCCCGTTGTACATCTGGATACCATCGTCTTCGAGTATTGGCTGTATGTAACTGGCTATATCTTCGTCTTCATTGGGAAGAAGTCGAGGTCGCCTAGTTATCAAACTAACAGCACTGCCCAGGTTGACCCAGACGGAAGCCAACTCCAGAGCATTGACACTACGCCCGATAATCGCCAGGCTTTTTGGTAGTTCTTTCAAATCGAGTAGTTCTTTGGTGGTCAGTACTCCCGAATCATAGGCTCCTAGTATTTCGTACCTCCTGGCAAAAGAACCGGAAGCAATGATTATTTTCTTCGCCGTTACTATTTCTGTTTTGCTATCATTAAAGGTGATATCCACCTGATTTGGCGATATCAGCTTCGCCGAACCGATAATAACCTGTACACCGGTAGCCTCCAATCGAGCTTTCATGCCAGCGACCACACCACCAACCACTTTATCTTTCTCCCCTATCAACCTTGGATAATCAATCTCAATTTTTCCTGCATTGATACCTTCCTGGCCCGCTTGCTTTATCGTTCTGATAACTTCGACACAGTGTTCCATGAAGCACATGGGTATACAACCCCATTTCGGGCAGATACCTCCTATTTTCTCTTTCTCTACAAGCAGTACATTCCCACCCAGTTGTGAAGCACTTTGTGCCGCCAGAAAACCGGCTGTCCCACCACCGACTACGATCACATCTTTTTCATCCAACAGTTACACCCTCCTAAGTCCGAAATACCAAATTAATACTTTTTTATCAAATAAGGCTACTACTTGACATCGTGTTTGTCAAATAATAATAGTATATACATTAATAAATAGAAACGCTTACATTTTTTATGAAATATAAGTATAGCCTTTTTAAAAGTTTTGCAGAAATTCTGTTTAAGGAGTAATATACCCGTAGAATAGCGTGGAATTTAATCATTGAATACACTCTACTTCCGAAATTAGCTCTTTATGTAAAGCTATCACGGACATCGGTAAATATTTACTTTAAAAAAGGAGATTAGAAATGGCAAAGCGAATTATTCTGTATAACCTGGCGGATAATGTGACTGATGAAGAATTCAAGGAGTACGTGGTTAATGAAAAAGGGCCCCTGATTGACGCCCTACCCTCTGTCAAGAAATACGAACTGGTTAAAATAACAGGTTCGACGACGGGAGAAATTCCCTATCGATACTGTGGCATCGTGCACGTGACCAGCGTTGACGAATTCAACCAGAAGGCTGCCGTCACCCCGGAATACCAGGCATTTTTAAAGAAATTCGGACCGATGGCAAAAGATATGCTGATGCTGTCCGGTGAAGAGATTTATTAATTAGCAGTTTGTAATTAGTTTCTGGAGCACGTATCCATTAATGGCCGAAGATTACGTTACTATGGGAAATTTAGGCAGGATTAATAAAGGAGGCAGTGATGCAGCTAGAGCATCTCCTGACTGAGGACCAGCTTCAGTTACGGCAGACCATCAGGGATTTTACCAAAAAAGAGATAATACCCATTACCAAGCAACTGGAAGAGGACTACAGTCTGGTGGAGAAAGTCCACCAAAAATTAGTCGACATGGGAATTCAGGCTTCTGCATATCCCGTCGAATACGGCGGTGGCGGTATACATTCCATGACCAACAACGCCATTATCACCGAGGAGCTGTCCAAAGGCGACGCCGGCATGGCCCTGTCGGTGGGCTCGAACATGGCCGGTGCCGGACCGGCCGCCGGCGTGGGTAATAAAGCCGTTCTTGACAGGTTCGCCCCTCTTTTCTGCCAGGGCAAGCTGGCTTACGGCTGTCTGTCTATGACCGATGAAGCCGGGGGGGCGGATACCGAAAATCCTCTACTGCATGGCGCCGGCATTAAGACGATCGCAAAACTGGAGGGTGATGAATATGTCATCAACGGTAGCAAGATGTGGCCGACTCACGGCGGGATAGCCGAGAGCTATATTACTTTTTGCACCACTGACCCCAACGCCGGCGATGAAGGTATTGCCATGATTATCGTCCCCAAGGACGCGCCGGGATTATCGTTCGGCAAACCGGAAAAGAAGATGCTGTTCAAAACGGTTATCAACGGCTCCGTTTACTATGATAACGTCAGGGTACCCAAGGAGTACCGCATCGCCGGCCCCGGCATGGACGCCAATCTGTGCAATATGCTCACCACGATAGCCGGCTGGTCCGGCGGGCTCCATGCCCTCGGTATCGCCGAACGCGCTTTCGATATCGTGCTGGAATACACCGGCTCCCGCATGGGGGGCTTCAAGCCGGTCAACCAGCACAGCATCGTCGCCGGAATAATCGCCGATATGGCTATCGGCATCGAGATGATGAGAGCCAGCCTCTATAATATGGCCTATATCTATGACCACCCGGATATTTACGGTCCCATCTACGGTCCTTCCTGGGGGTCCCAGATGATAGCCAAGGGAGCCGCCGCCAGGGTCTTTGCCGCCGATACCGCCGTAGAGATAATCAATAAAGGCGCGGAGCTACTGGGCTCGATGTCTATTTCCGAGGACTTTCCTTACGAAAAATGCCTGAGGGATGTGAAAATATGCCAGCTCTGGCTCGGGGGTCAGCAGATATGCCGCTATAAGGTCGCCCAGGGTTACTATGATTTAAAAAATTGGGCTTAAGAGCAGTCTGATAGGAAAATTTCATTAGCGAGGAGATTAATATGGCAAAGCAAATTATAATGTACAATCTGGCCGAACATGTGACTGATGAGCAGTATAAGGAATACGTGATTAATGAAAAGGGCCCGCTGCTGGACAGCCTGCCGGGGGCCAGGAAGTTTGAAATGGTCAAGATAACCGGCTCGATGAGTGGAGAGATACCCTACCATTACGTAGGCATCATGCATATTGAAGACATGGGTAAATTTATGCGGGAAGCGGTACCGTCAAAGAAAATGCAGGACTTCTCGACTAAATGGCGTACTATGGTGCAGCCGGAAGTTCTGACTCTTATTGGTGAAGAAATATACTAAATTACCGTACTGATAATGTATCAGGCGAAAGAATTTAATAAGCTATCGTTGTAGCTGTAACACCTTATCTAATACACAGTCATAGGGGGGTAATATTGTGAACTTAGAGCACCTTTTAACCGACGAGGACCGCCAGATCCGGGAGACAGTAAGGGATTTCACCAAGAAAGAAATAATCCCCAATACCAAGAAACTGGAGACTGACTATAAATTCGTAGAAGAAATCCATCAGAAACTTGTTAACCTAGGTATTCAAGCGGCGGGTTATCCCGCTGAATACGGCGGGGGAGACGGCTCTACCACCACCCTCGGTATTATTTGCGAGGAACTGGCTAAAGGGGATGGTGGTATCAGCCTCTCCACAGGTATTAACTGGGGCCTGATTCTAAAACCGGCGATTGTAGCCGAGAACAAGGTTGTTATGGACAGATTTGTTCCGGCTTTCTGTAGCGGTAAACTGGCGTATGCCTGCCTTTCGATGACCGACGAGGCCGGAGGAGCTGATTCCGAGAATCCGCTACTGGAAGGTGCCGGAATTAAAACGACAGCTGCTCTGGAGGGTGATGAATATGTAATCAACGGGAACAAGTCATGGCCAACTCACGGTGGCATAGCGGAATGCTATTTAACGATTTGTACCACTGATACCAGTGCCGGAGATGACGGAGTAGCTCTGATTTATATTCCCAGGGATACACCGGGACTTTCATTTGGCAAACCCGAGAAGAAGATGCTGTTTAAAACATCGATAAATAGTTCGGTACATTATGATAATGTCAGGGTGCCCAAGGAATACAGGCTTGCCGGTCCTGGCATGGATGCTCATTTTTACCATTTCATATCCGCGGGAACCGGCTGGCATTCGGCAACCATGGCTCTGGGAATCGCTGAACGCGCTTTTGAAATAGTACTCGAATATACGGGCACTCGTATGGGTGGATTTAAACCCGTCAGGCAGCATAGTATGGTAGCCGGAATAATTGCCGACATGGCTATAGGCATCGAGATGATGAGAGCCAGCATCTATAACTTGAGTTACATGCTTGACCATCTCGATATCTACGGTCCGCCATGGACTCCGGAGTTCATATCTAAAGCAACCGCTACGAGAGTTTATGCCGGGGATATTGCGGTTGAGATAATTAATAAAGGTGCCGAATTATTAGGCTCTATGGCTGTCTCAGAAGACTTCCCCTATGAGAAATGCCTGAGGGATATTAAGATATGCCAGCTCTGGCTCGGCGGGCAGCAGATTTCTCGCTATCGCATTGCCAGAGGTTACTACGACCTGAAGAACTGGTCGTAGCGGCTACTTTCTACCTGATTATTACTGTATATAGAAAAATAATGAATTGTCATTGCGAGGGCAAAGCCCGAAGCAATCCGTAACCCTGCCCGGGCGGTTATTAACGGATTGCTTCGCTACGCTCGCAATGACATTATTACTAAAGCCGGATAGCGCTATTATATTCGAACGGATAACCTAGATAATCCCCTTTTCACGGAGACGGCTGATTTCATCCTGAGTCATTCCCGATAGCTGGCTTAATACTTCCTGAGTGTGTTCTCCCAGCTCGGGAGAAGCACGTTCCACTTTATAGTGTGTCCGCGAGAACTTAAACGGCGAGTTAACAACCCTGAAGGTGCCAGCCGTCGGGTGTTTGACATCAATAAACATGTTTCTCGCCGCAATCTGCGGGTCGCTGGCCACCTGGTCAATAGTATTCACCGGACCACAGGGTATGCCTGCCTTTTCCAGTTCCTCGACCCATTCCCTGGTCGTTCTGGTCTTCATGACAGCGGCCATTATCGGCTCCAGTACTTTATAGTTCTGCGTACGCGACCATCCGTCTATAAATCGCGGGTCGTCGATGATATCGACTCTATCAATGGCAGCACAAAAGAGTGGCCACTGGTCCTTGATGCCACCCCTCAGCGCCACGGCAATATCGCCGTCCCTGGTCTGAAACGCCTGGAACGGCGTCATCACCGGGTGCCGGGTACCGAGAGCGTGGGGAATCTCGCCGGTATTGAGATAGCGCACGAAAGCGTTCTCCTGGACGGCTACCTGACAGTCCAGCATACTGATGTCAACCAGCTGTCCCTCACCGCTGGTATGGCGTTCCTGAAGTGCGGCGAGGGTGGCAATACACAGGAACAGACCGGCAGCGATATCACCGTAGGAGACACCCGGCCTTATCGGCGGGCCCCCTTCTTCACCGGTAATACTCATCACTCCACCCATGGCTTGTATAATCACATCGAAAGCGGGCTTCCCGGCGTACGGCCCGTCCTGCCCGAAGCCCGACCCGGATACGTAAATAATCCGGGGATTATATTCTTTAACTCTTTCATAGCTAAGGCCCATTTTCTCCATTGTTCCCGGCTTAAAATTCTGCACCAGTACATCGGCGTTCCTGACAAGGTCAAGAAATACATCTACTCCTTCCTCGGTAGCCAGATTCAACGTGACACTCTTTTTCCCGCGATTCAGGCTGAGGAAATAGGTACTCTGCCCTCTTACTACAGGACCGTTGCCTCTGGCGATATCACCCACCTCCGGTCTTTCGATTTTAATAACCTCGGCACCGAGGTCGCTGAGCAACATAGTAGCAAAAGGACCGAATAAAACCTGTGTTAAATCAAGAACCCTGATTCCTTCCAATGGGCCAGCCATGATTCACCTCACCGTTTCCGTTAAAAACATAATTTTCCTAACACGCTATTAATAAAACCTATAGCATCACCGTGCCGCCATCGACATAGATGACCTGCCCCGAGATGAAGTCAGAGTCCGGCGAAGCCAGAAACAAGGTAGCCCCTACCAGGTCTTCCGGCTCCTCACGCCGCTGTATGGACTGCCCCATGGCTGCGTTATCGAACGACGAACCGCCGCCGGTCATGTCCAGACTGGCCTCGGTAGCCGTGAATCCGGGGGCAACGGCGTTGACGGTGATATTCGATTTGCCTAACGCGTGGGCTAAGGCATGAGTCATCGTATAGATAGCACCCTTGCCGCAGGCATAGGGCATAAAGAAAGGGGCACCCCCAACCCTGGCAACATTGGATGCAATATTAACAATCTTACCCTTACCTGCCTCCATCATCAGGGGGGCAATCGCTTTGCAGACCATCCAGGTGCCCTTGACGTTCACCGAGAATATCCGGTCCCATTCCTCCTCCGTCCAGGTGTTCCAGGGTTTCATCCTGATGCCGAACCATATGGCAGCGTTGTTAACCAGTATATCCACCCTGCCGTACTGCTTCATAACACTATCGGCTATCTTCTTGGTATCGCTTTCGACTGATATATCAGCCTCGATGAAAGTGACTTCTCCGCCTTTAGCTTTTATTTCTTTAGCTGTCTCTTCAGCCCTTCCCAGATTGGTAGTCGTCAGTAGCAGCTTGGCTCCTTCCTCGGCAAACCTTAAGGCAAATGCTTTACCTAATCCGCGGCTGGCTCCGGTGATAATAGCTACTTTGTCCTGTAAAACCGGTGACATGCTTTCCTCCTTCTAAAAATTCACTCTTGATGTCGGCATGTAACTACGTATTGCCTATCTCATGGGTAATACTCTACCGTTTCGTCTCGGGCTCATTATACAACCTCAGGCTATTATTTTCATACCTTACCCTAGTAAAGGATTAACGCCCTTTTTATTCAACACGTATGTGTGATAAGATATGAACACCGAGAATTCACTACCCTGTTTTAATCAATCCGGAGGTGTTTACACATGTTTAAAGTGAAATGCAAGCTTGTTGCCTTCGTAGGGCATGAGGAGAAGTTCCCGTGCCATTTCGGCTACAAGATTGGCGATGAGTTCTATTACGATGGCGTTGAATTCAAGGGCAGGATATGCCCGGGACTACTTGCATCTATGATGCCGGTTGTGCACGGCACGTTTCTACTCGGATATAAATATAACGAAAATGTCATGTTCCGTTATCGCGGCCTCGACGTAAAAGACCCGGAAATGGCTAAATACGACGGAGCCGGGTACCGTCCCGTGAGCGAAGTACCCGGGGGTGTACCGGAAAAACTCAGGCAGATGGGCCCGCCCCCACCTCCGAACGAGAAGCCCAGGACGGGACACTTTACCTGCGGCGATACCAGAATCCTGGCTGAATTCACCTGCGAAGCGGTGGACCTGAGTGATAGTGATTACGCCCAACCTTTTTACCGTCGGGCAATATCAATACTGGAGAAAATCGAAACGGAGCCCGGTATCAATGTAAACGATATTCTGAACAGGTTTACAGACTTCGAGAGAAATGAGATTTCACCGCGTCTTACGCCCATCCTCCTCGAGGTACTCATGGAGGCTCTAGTCGATATGAAGTATGTCGAGGTCCGTGAAGGCAAAGCCTACGCCACCGGAAGAGAACCGCCGAGTCGGCCAAAAATCGGTCAAAGTGAAGTATAATACTACCATTCTATTAGCTTCGTTTCCGTAGTGGATTTTTCCGTCCCGTCGTAAGCTTATTCCCGCTACGGCACCTGACTTTATTTTACCCTCGTTTACCCTGTATACTGAGATTAAGAATAGCTTAAGGTAGATGTAAATGGCAGAAGAAGAAAACGGAATGGACGAATTGCTCAAATTACAGCAGCAATTTACACGGCAGCAGGAAGAGCATGACGACCGTAAGAGACAGCAGGAAGAACAGGGTAAGAAAGCCCAGGGAGTGTTAAAGGGGCTGAAGGATTTACAGTTTTCCATGACCATCGAGCAACTTAAATCCATAGCTACGCCTGAAATCATCGAAGAAGTAAATTCCCTGAAAAATAGACCGGACACCGAGGACCTGCGCAAAATGATATCCAGACTATGCGACGATATGGAACACGAACTGGAATCCATCGCCGCTGCAAACCCCGAAGCGAAACCGACGGTTGATTCCATGAGGGTTCTTAATATACTCATGGACCTCTATTTCTCAGTGTAGTAAGGATATAATACCAGTCATACTGATTTATAACTGTCGTTTCTATGATTTCGCTTCACCCTAATCCCGGGTGAAACTCTATCGGACGTGTCTGCACCCGACCATATCAGCCATATAATTTATTCGCTCTTTCTATTCATTAATCTATTAAAACCTCATTTTCGCTACCCATTTGTGTGAAATACCCTATAGAAAATGATGGTTAACCCCATAGTCCCTACGCAAAACCATGCCTAAAATAGGACGATAGTAATGTAAAAGATAGTACAAATGGGCGAGTGTATTACTGATTGGCAGGCTCTAGAATAAAAATAGACTACAGTGACAGGTAATAATTCCAGGTTCTCGAAGGGCAGGCAATGACATACGGATATATTACGGTAAAATGTCCCCGGTGCAATAGTGTTATCGAGATTATGAGCGGTAATATATCACCAGATATATTCAATTGCCCCGTCTGTATCGAGGGCGAGATTCACCACAAATCGAACCAACCCGCCCTGCAACCGGTATCCGCCTACCGACAAAACTCCCAACGGATGGAACAATATATCACGACACCAAGTAATATCTGGACTAACTAGACCTCGACCGGATATTCAGTCAATCAGTGTAAAACGGGCGTGCTGTCGGATATCTCTTGAAGAACTCCCCACCATCACCTCGAACTCACCTGCTTCCGCTATCCAGCGTTTTTTCACGGGGTCGTAAAAGGACAGGTCTTCAATTTCAATATCAAATGCCACTGTTTTCGTCTCGCCTTTTTGCAGGGCGACTTTTTGAAATCCTTTAAGCTCCTTAAACGGTCTTTCACTACTCGAAGCGACATCACGGATATACAGCTGTACGACCTCCTTACCCATCCTTTTCCCGGCGTTGGTAATATCAACGGTTATTCTGAAAGACTTATCCGCCCTCATCTCAGGCGGTACCTCAAGATTATCATATCCAAACGTTGTGTAAGACAGTCCGCAACCGAAAGGAAACAGCGGCTCTACATCTCTGGTATCGTAATGCCGGTAGCCGACAAATACACCCTCGGCGTATTCTACCCTGCCATTACTACCCGGGTAGTGACCGTAGGCTGGACTATCCTCAATTTTTTGGGGGAAAGTCATCGGCAGCTTCCCCGAGGGATTAACATCGCCGAACAACACATCAGCGATAGCATTGCCACATTCCTGCCCGGGAAACCAGGCCTCGACGATGGCGGCAATGCTATCAATCCAGCCGGTCATAGCTACCGGCGCACCGTTATTAAGGACAACCACGGTGTTTTTATTAACACCGGCAACCGCCTTAACTAATTCTACCTGAGCACCGGGAAACTCCATATCCGGTCTGTCCCGTCCCTCGGTCTCATGTTCTTCGTTTGTTCCGACAAACACAATAGCAACATCGGCATCAGCCGCGATATCAACCGCCCGTTTTATGGAATCGACGGGGAGGGGCGGCGTACAGCCCAGCCGGATATGGCGGGGTATCCAGCCGGGGAAGTCCGGCTGGCTGACGTACTCTATCCTGATGATATAAGTCTTGCCGGCTTCGAGATTACACTCTCCGATAGACTCTTCACCGATACTAATAATCTGCGCGTCCGGCTTTTCTTGCTTCTTTTCGGCCACCGGTTCATCATCGATAAAGATACGACCCAGTCCATCGACAAGCAGCCCGAAGGTGTAGCTGCCGGTAAGCGGCGCCCTGAACGTACCTGTCCACCTGATAGAAAAATGGCCTCCTTCCATATCTATCCCGGGGATGGTAAAAGCGGAATCGCCGCCCAACATCATCCGGAATTTCTCATCCAATCTCTTTAAGACAGGCTTCCCGGACATTTCGCAGTTGTTGAAATACTCCCCGGTAAGACCTTTTTTCTTACTACCGTCGGAAGGACGCAGGTATTCAGTCGACATCGGCAACGTCAGCCGGTTATTACGACAGCCTATTTCATGGTGGATTTCCACGGAATCCCCGCATTTCTGCCTGATGCCCTCCAGCGGCGTGACAGCGTAATAAGGATTCACCGCCGCGCTACCACCGCCCTGAATCCTGGCCTCGTCAGCGTTCGGGCCGATGATGGCGACGGACTTAATTTTATCTCTATCCAATGGCAGTATATCGCCATCATTTTTCAGCAGGACGATAGCCTCCTGCGCGGCTTCACGTGCCAGGCGTCGGTGTTCTGGGATGTCGGTGATATTGCCAGTGATTGTGAAAGGCTTGTTAAAAGCTCCCGACCGGTCGATAACCTTAAGGATACGGCGGACCTTATCGTCGATAACCTCCGGGTTGACCTCGCCATTTTTAACAGCATCCACCAAAGCATCATTAAAGAAACGGGCAGGACCGGGCATTTCCAAATCCAGTCCGGCGTCGGCCGCCGGAGCAGTGCTGTGGACAGCACCCCAGTCCGAAACTATAAAACCTTCAAAATTCCATTCGTTTTTCAATATATCAGTTAAAAAATAATGATTTTCCGAAGCATAAGTACCATTAATCCGGTTATAGGAGCACATTACCGTCCAGGGCCGGCCTTCCTTTACAGCAGCGGCGAAAGCGGGTAAATATATCTCGCGGATAGTCCTTTCATCGGCTTCGGAGCTGATGGTAAACCTTTCGAATTCCTGATTATTCAGGGCATAGTGTTTCACGGAAACACCGACATTTCGACTCTGAACTCCATTAACGTAAGCCACCGCCATCCTGGCGGCCAGATAGGGGTCTTCCGAATAGCTCTCGAAGTTTCTACCGCCCAGTGGCGACCGGTGGATATTAACGCAGGGGCCCAGGATGATGGCACAACCTCTGGCTTTCGTCTCATTTCCAATCGCCGCTCCAACCCGGTTGACCAGTTCCGTATTCCAGGTTGCTCCTAAAGCCGAGCCGGTGGGAAAACAGGTTGCCGGTAGTTTAAGTGTCGGGTCATCGTCCGAGACCGTTCCGGCTCCATGAGGTCCGTCGGTCATTTTCAGCGAGGGTATCCCCAGTCGTGCGATACTCCTGGTACTCCACTTGTCGACGCCTGCCAGCAGTGATACCTTTTCCTCCAGCGTCATCTGGTTTATCAGTTCCTCGATATTCTTTGCCAAAACGACCTCCCGCTAGCCAGACAAAGTTAATAAATTTCTGAACCTGAATTACTGCAAACATTATAGCCCATCTGATAACTATATGTATTACCCATTTATCAGAGAACTGAATTGTGTTTACATACGAACGTGTCACCGCTATAATATTACTAGCTGTGATTGATATTTCAACATGCCTGCGGACAGGCTATTTTTAATGCTGGTGATCTTGATATGAAGCTAGGCATAGATATAGGCTCGGTAACCGCCAAGGCGGTGGTAATTGATGAAGCCGATAATATAATTGAATCCCGATATGTCCGCACGCACGGACAACCGGTAGAGACCATACTTGCCGTCCTGGAAGATATATTTGCCAAATACCCGCCCGACCAATTTACCACCGCTGCTGCCACCGGTACGGGGGGCAGCCTTATCGCTGACCTGCTGGATATACCTTTCGTTAATGAAATCACGTCGCAGGCCGCCGGAGTCACCCGCTTTCACCCCGAGGTGCAGACCATCCTGGAGATAGGTGGGGAAGACTCCAAGCTGATTGTGTTGGAGAAGGACAGCGACGGGACCTCCTCTAAGGTCGCCGATTTTGCTATAAATGGCGTTTGTGCTGCCGGTACCGGCTCGTTTCTCGACCAGCAGGCATCGCGTATGGGTATCCCCATCGAGCAGTTCGGCGAGGTCACATTACAGTCGGAGCACCCTCCCCGTGTTGCCGGACGCTGTAGTGTTTTCGCCAAGAGCGACATGATACACCTCCAGCAGGTGGGCACACCTGTCTACGATATCGTGGCCGGTCTCTGTTTTGCCATGATACGTAATTTCAAGGGGCAGGTAATCCGGGGGCGCGACCTGGCTAAGCCGGTCTCCTTCCAGGGCGGCGTGGCCGCCAACAAAGGCATTATCCGCGCTATGAAGGAAGTCCTGGAACTGGATGAGGCCGACCTGATTATTCCGGAGTACTTCGCGGTCCTTGGTGCTGCCGGGGCAGCTTTATCCAGCAACGAAAGCCCTCTCCCTGAAAATACCCTCCAGCGGGTACGTGATTATATATCCAGCCGCGAGTACGATTTCACCTCTCTGGCCCCGCTGATTGGTGACAACTATGAAATACAAACGGACACGGTGAAATTCGAAACAGGACAAGGAATAGAAGCTTACATAGGCGTAGATATCGGTTCTATCAGTACGAACGTCGTGGTGATAGATAAGGATAATAATGTCCTGGCCAGACGCTATTTAATGACCGCCAGCCAGCCAATCGAAGCGGTAAAGCAGGGACTTTATGAAGTCGGTCAGGAACTTGAAGGCAAGGTTATCATCAAGGGCGCCGGGTCTACGGGCTCGGGACGCTATATGACCGGCGAGTTCTTCGGCGCCGACATCATCCGCAACGAAATAACCAGTCACGTTCGAGCGGCCGCTTTCGTCTGCCCGGAAGCTGACACCATATTCGAAATCGGCGGACAGGACGCCAAGTATATGAGCCTTCAAAACGGCACCATCGTCGATTTTACCATGAATAAGGTATGCGCGGCGGGCACCGGCTCATTCCTTGAAGAACAAGCCGAAAAACTCGGTATTAGTATCAAGGAGGAATTCGGTGACCTTGGCTTAGCCTCTAAAAAACCTCTAGACCTCGGCGAACGCTGTACCGTTTTCATGGAGTCGCAGCTGAACTTCTGTAAACAGCGGGGCGCCGCCAAGAAAGACCTGGTAGCGGGGCTGGCGTATTCCGTGGTGAAAAACTACCTCACCAAGGTTGTCGAAGACCGCCAAATCGGCAATCATATCCTCTTCCAGGGGGGTACCGCCTTCAACCGGGCGGTAAAGGCTGCCTTCGAGAGCATCCTCGGCAAGAAGGTAGAAGTGCCACCCCAACATGATGTCCTCGGGGCTATCGGCGTTGCCATGCTGGCCAGAGAAGAAATGGAACTAAATCCCCGGCCAACGCGATTCCGCGGCTTCAAACTGGCCGACAGGAAGTACGAGCTTTCCTCCTTCGAGTGCCAGAGCTGCTCTAATCGATGTGAAATTCACAAGGTTGTATTCGAAGGCGAGGAACCGCTTTTCTACGGCTCACGCTGCGGCAAGTGGGACAGTGCTGAAAAGAAAGAGAAGCGTAGTTCTTCGACAATACCGAGACTTTTCCAAGAGCGTGCTGAAGCCCTCATGAATACCTATTCCAAGGACACTCCGGATAATCCCAACGGCAGGACGGTAGGTATTCCCCGCGTCCTCTTTTTCCACGAGCTATATCCGCTTTGGAAAGCCTTTTTCACCGAACTTGGCTTCCAGGTAGTTGTCTCCGACCCTACCAACCGCCATATCATCCGTCAGGGTGTGGAGAACATCGTCGAAGAGCCGTGCCTGCCCATAAAAATAGCTCACGGTCACCTGCTTAACCTGCTGGAGAAAGAGCCGGACTTTATTTTCCTGCCGGTACAGTGCACCATGGAAAAACTCTCCGACGATTTCAGTAAATCCTGGAACTGCCCGCTTACTCAGAGCCTGCCCTACGTCCTGCTCAGCTCGGTGAGAATTAAAGAAGCCCTGTCCCCACCATCGGGCAAAAAGGTAAAGGTATTGAAACCGGTCGTACACCCCGACCGCGGTCGTGACTGGACGCGAAAAATACTGAGGCAGACTGCCCAAGAAGCCGATATTACCTCGCGTACGGTGATAGACAAAGCCATCGATGCCGGATTCGCCGCTTTCGACACCTTCAACGCCTGGCAGCAGCAACGCGGTGAAGAAATCCTGGCTCAACTGAAGCCTGAAGAAAAAGCTATCGTCGTTATAGGTAGGGCATACAACACTTATGACGAGGCGATGACTCTGAATTTGCCGGAAAAACTGCGCGACCTCAATGTCCTGGCGATACCGATAGACTTCCTGCCGCTGAAGTCAATGGCCCGGGAACTCAGCGTTACTCACCCTAATATGTACTGGAAAGCGGGACAGAAGATACTCTGCGCGGGCAGGATAATCGCTCAGGACCCGCGGTTATTCGGGCTGTATGTAACGAATTTCGCCTGCGGTCCTGACTCATATCTGCTTAAATTCTTTCAGAACGAGACCGAAGGAAAACCCTTCCTGACAATTGAAATCGACGAGCATTCTGCCGATGCCGGTGTTATCACCCGCTGTGAAGCCTTTATCGACACGATACGCAACGCCAATACCCGCGGTACCAGCATACCCATCCCGACCGTCAGTATCTCCTCGAATCACGCCAACCTCCGACGTATCTACGTGCCTTACATGATTGACCACGGCTATGTACTGGCGGCCGCCATGAGATATTGCGGCGCTGATGCCGAGCCGCTGCCGAAGTCGGACGAGTTGACGCTGGAAATCGGGCGGAAATACACTACCGGAAAAGAGTGCTACCCGAGTATTATTACCACCGGGGATATCGTCAAGAAAACCATGGCCCCGGATTTCGATACCGACCATGCGTCGTTTTTCATGCCGGCAGCCAGTGGACCCTGCCGCTTCGGGCAGTACAACCGGCTCCACCGCATGGTGCTTGATGAACTCGGTTTGCAGCAGGTACCCATCTTTGTTTTCGACCAGACCGGAGGTTACCACCGGGATATGACGTCATTCGGACGGAATTTCCGCATTCACGCCTGGAGAGCGCTGGCTATCCTCGATTCCATGCAGAAAATAGTCCTGGAAAGGCGTCCCTACGAGGTCAACAAGGGTGAGACCGACGCCGTTTATCGTGAATATCTCGACCTGCTGATAAAAAGCGTCGGGCAAGATGGTGATAAGTTAAAGTTGTTCTCCCGCCATGTCAGGGATGCTTTTGAGTCGGTGAAAACGGATAGAAGCAGTCCCAAGCCGAGAATCGGCATCGTCGGGGAGATATTCGTACGGAGTAACGAGTTCGCCAATGATTGTCTGGTCGATAGGCTGGAAGCGCTGGAGGCGCAGTGCGGCGTACCGCCCATCGAGGAATGGCTGGACTATATCGACCACCAGCGCAAGCGTAGGAACCGACTTCATCTGGAAGGGGGCTGGCGCGACTGGGCGAGGCAGAAGCTGACCGAGATTGTCCAGGAAAGAGTCGCCGAGCCACTCCGGAAGGAGTTCGACAGCTCTATAGAGTCGTTCGCCAGGGAGCTGCCGACCCAGGCCATTATCGACCGGGGCAAGACCTACCTTACGCCCGCGGTGGAGGGCGAGGCTATCCTGAGCATGGGGCGTGTCGTGGAGTACGCCGAACACGGCTTTGACGGGATAGTCAATATCATACCGTTCGGGTGCATGCCGGGGACCATCGTCAGCTTGCTGCTGCACCAGTTCCGCCATGATTACGGGCTACCCGTCTTAAACGTGGTGGTGGAGGGCACCAAAGACCCGGGACGGGACATCCGCTTTGAGGCGTTTATCCAGCAGTGCCGGGAGCATATGCTGAACAAACAGCAGTAAATTCCTTTCTCCCGCCCCTAAAATAATATGCAACTTTCCTCTATATTTTACTGCCCGGATGGGCTGAGGCCCAGCTGTTGAAAAAGGGTGAGTGAATCAGCATAGGGGATCTCTTCTACTCTTTTTCCGCCTTTAAAGCGAACGAAGTGAGCCTCGGGATATGCCATTTGCTTGCCCGTCGTAGGCATACCCATCATTTCACCCGTAAATGTACCTCGTAATATAAAACGGTAGGCCACCATGTCCCCTTCCGCGACTATATCCTCAATAGTAATATTAAGGTCAGGGAAACCCGTACGCAGCATGGCGATAAATTGCTTCATACCCTCCGGCCCTTTGACATCGCCCCGGCGATAATGATAAACATAATTGGAGGGAATAATTTCATCCACCACCGCCATGTTTCCTTTGTTGAATGCTTCGTCTATTAAACGACGCACGGCTGCTTTGTTCTCTTCTGTTGACATTTTGTTTTCTCCTTTTTATACATATAGTAGCCCTATTTGCGATGGGCACCAATCAGGCATACAATCATGCGACAAGGCTCTGAGCCCTTGTTATGCCAAGCGTGTCGTGTGCCATTTTGTATTACCGTATCTCCGGCTTTCATATGAACCTCTTTACCATCATCCAATTCCAGCCATATTTCTCCTGAGATTATATACTCGAAGTCGATGGTATCGGTGGTATGCATCCCTGGACTATCCTTTTCCATGTATTTGGCAGCGCCTGGCATATTCTTTTCGAGTTTCTCCAAGAATACGTCAAAGTCTATATTCTCTGGTTGTTCGACCGATTCCGGTAGCCACGTGAATGCATTGAACCTGAAGCCTCCCACTGGAGGAAAATAGGTTGAATATGGAGGTGATGAGCCATCATCTGGGAATGTTGGCGTCTCGTCGGCCCACCATATTTCATACAAATCTGAACCTCCTGTAGTAGCAGCCTCAAGTTCGGTATCACTTACAATCGTGGCCTTCCCATCCGGCGTGTGGCCTGTAACAACACGTCTCATATTTTCCTCCTTTTATGTAAGGTAAGTATGATTATACTTATATTGACACTTTTGTCAAATAAGACGTTAACGACAGTGTTAAAAGGTCGGGGCAGGGGGAATTAATATACCTCACCCCCTGTGTCCCCCTCTCCTGACGAGGCTTATAGCAGGAGAGGGGGAGAGAAAGAAAGAGGGGCGCTAGCCCCTCTTCACAAGCTACTCCCCTTTGGGGAGAAGGAAGGGAGATAAGAAGAATAAATCCCCCTTAATCCCCCTTTGCGAAAGGGGGACAATAGGCAGGGAAACTACTAATTACATAGGGGAAAACTAACGGACAATCGCAGAATGATACAGGGCGGTGGGTGGGAATAGATAACTCAAGATAATGGGGAGGAGGGGCGGCTAAATAGACCCTATTTTACCACGGTTTCTTCTTCGCCGTACTCACGCTCTTTCCAGCTAACGCCAGCGCCAATCCACCAACGCCAGGAGGCGTAGAGAACACAACCAAAGATATAACTGATACCCAGGGGGTGTAACCAGACAGATAAAGCGGGTGCTTTAAAGCGGGTATCGATGAGCCAGCGTATGAGGAGTATCAACACGACCTGAGAGATAACCGTCGCGCGCCAGATAAGAGGAGTGGGCGACATGAAGAATCCGTTCCAGAGCCAGTAAAACGGGGCGATATAGACAAACGCGGCGAAGAAGATTAGAACGAACAGTAGAGCGGGAGTTATAGCTACTACCGAATAGATACACCTTACCAGTCCGCGCCACATCGTTATGGCGTTGGAATACATATCGCAGGAGACCACCGAGGATAAATCTACCGCTACATGGCGACCCCGGTGACGGGCGACTTCGATACCCAACCAGATATCATCGAGTATCCTGGCTTTGACCGCCTCGTGTCCGCCGATACGCCAGTATTCGTCCTGGGAGAAAAAGAGGAACTGACCGATAGCAATCGAAGCCATCTTCGACCTGGAGCGGTGTATCCACCACAACGGCACCCAGCCGACAATAATAAAGTAAATCAGCGGGACGGCTATTTTCTGGGATAAAGAGCGGTTAACCTGCCGCGGGAACCCGGACAGCATCGATGTGTTGAGCTGCATCGCCATGGCGAGTACGCTCCGCAGCATATGGGAGGCATGTATCGTATCCGCATCCACAAATAAAAACCAGGAGCCTTTCGCTTCTTCGGCAAGCTGCTGGCAGGCAAAAGGTTTGCCCGCCCAGTCAGGGGGAAGAGGCTTGCCGCTGATTAACCGGAAGCGGTTGTCCCTCTCAGCGTATTGAGTCACTATTGCCGCGGTATCATCCTCCGAGTTGTCGTCCAGCACAATCACTTCAAAATTGGGATAGTCCTGTGACCGGAGCGATTCCAGACAGTTACCGATATTTTCCTCTTCGTTCCTGGCTGGCACCAGTACAGAGATAAGGGGCGGTCTCTTGGGGAGCTTGCTACGCACATCGGGAGTCTTGATACTTTTCAGGTTGAGAATAAGATTAATAAGTATCAGTCCCAGAATGCTAGCTATTACTATCTGATATATCATAATAGACTTCTAATACTCCGAATGCAGTCCTCCAAAATTACCCACCAAGCCAGCGTACCAACCTGCCTCTGACTCCAGGCACAGTGCGCAGGTCATGGAATTGCTTAACAGTAAATACTACCAGTATACACAGCATTAAAATCAGTTCCCAGGGGCTCTGTCCGGTGACTGCCAGAAAAGCCAGAGTCCCCGAAGCGCCGAACATCATTCCCCAGGAATCGTTTTCAATTAACAGCGCGCCGATAATCACCAGAGCGGTAAACGCGAAGAATGCCTCATGTTCAGGCATGGCGACCAGCACCCCGAAGGTAACGGCGATAGATTTGCCACCACGCCAGCCCAAGAAGGGTGAAAAAGCATGTCCCAAGACGGCACAGAGCGCGATGAGAACAACCGCCAGGCTCGAAAGTTCAAAATGGACATGAGCCAGAAGAACGAAGGGTATGCCTTTGGCTACATCCAGTAAAACGGCAAGGTAGCCGATTTTGTTGCCGCCAGCGCGGAAGACATTAGCGGAACCGGGATTGCCGTCACCGTATTCTCTGATATCTTTCCGGAGAAACCAACGTCCCACGATTACGGAAAACGGGCAGGCGCCGAGCAAGAAAGCGCCCAAGGCCAGTAACACGGTAGACATCAATTCCATTGTAAAATAACCTTATTCAGACAACACTCCCAGTATAGTTTCCTATACCATAAACTAATAAACAACAGAAGTCAAGTGCTCTTTTAAGTGGTCTTGTTTGGTATTTTTTGATTTCAGATAAAAATCCACTGAACGGAAGTACTACCGTCACATATAGCGGCATGGAGGTAAATGGGGTATAATAGAGCCAGCATCAACGACGGGTTGATAATGAAAAGATTCGCACGTGAAATAGTCATAACGGTAGTACTGGCGCTCATCATTTTCTTCGTAGCGCGGACCACCATCCAAACCTACGAAGTATTTATGACGAGTATGTTGCCGAACTTCACCGAGGGCGACCGGGTAGTCGTCAACAAAGCCGTGTACTGGTTCGGCGAACCGCAGCGTGGCGACGTCATCATCTTCGAAGAACCCAACGGCAGCACCGAGGATTTTATCAAACGGGTTATCGGAATTCCCGGTGATATCGTGGAAATTAAGAACCGGGCGGTATTCGTCAACGGTATAAAACTGGACGAGTCGTACATTATGTCTCCACCCACCTATACCATGGCGGCAATAACCGTTCCGGAAGACAGCTATTTCGTGCTGGGGGATAACCGGAACTACAGCAACGATTCGCATAACGGCTGGTTCGTGGACAGCGGGAAAATACACGGCAAAGCCTGGCTGATAACCTGGCCGCCCGATAACTGGGAAATAATACCCAACTACAAACTGAACGAGCAATTGCCGGAAGCGGCTTCCTGAGAAAATCCGGGGGTAAGGGTGACGGACAGCGTCGAAGAGATATTCAAAAAATCGGGAGCGGTGCTGGAGGGGCATTTCCTGCTGGCGTCGGGACTGCACTCACCGGTCTACTGGGAGAAATTCCAGGTCCTGCAATATCCGGAGTATACCGAACGGCTCTGCCGGATAATCGCCAACCATTTCCGCGACCGTGAGGTACAGGTCGTGGTGGGACCGACTACCGGAGGCGTCATCCTGGCGTACGAGGTCGCCCGGCAGCTGGGCGTGCGCGGCATCTTCGCCGAGAAAGGCGACCAGAACGGTAGGGAGTTCCGTCGCGGCTTTAAAATCGACCCGGACGAACGCGTCCTAATCGTCGATGACGTTTTCACCCGGGGCGGCTCGATAAAGGACACCATCGATGCGGTCGACAAACTCGGGGGGAAGATAGTAGGCATCGGTGTACTGATTGACCGCTCCCCAGAAAAGGTAGACTTCGGCCTGCCCTTCTTCAGCTGCCACAGAGTCGAAGTAAAAACCTACCAGCCCGGGGAGTGCCCCCTCTGTGCTGAAGGTATCCCGCTAGTCAAGCGCGGCAGCAACATGTCGAAGTAATGCTTAACAATCCCTCAATAATGGTGTTAATTAAGGTCAGAAGGAGAACTAATTAACCTCACCCCCTCTGAAACACCCCGATAGTCTAGTCGAGGAGGCCGAATATGGATATAGTCGCCGTCATTGTCGTTGCCGCCGTCGCTGCCATCTTCGTCATCATCCTGTTCCACCATGCCATCCGCATTAAGTTCGAGAGACAGTTCCGGGACTGGTGCGACGAAAGAATCCTGGAATGGCAGACCGAGACCGAGCAAGCCAGGAAAACCGCCATCAATCAGAGTCGGGCCGTGCTGGGGGGCAAGTTCACCGAGCAGATGGTGCCCTACTTTCCCGACTTCCGCTACGACCCCACCGAGGTCAGGTTTATCGGCAGCCCCGTGGACATGATAGTCTTTCCCGGACTGGCCCGGGGCGACCCCGAGGAGATAGTCATTCTGGAGGTCAAGACGGGCCCCAGCAGCCAGCTGACGCAATCGCAGAAGAAAATAAGACAGCTGATAGAAGAAGGCATGGTGCGCTGGGACGAGATACACCGGGTGAGTGAGGGGGAGGCGGAGGGGGAAGATGCGCAAATGGATTAGGGCATTTATTATCTTGACATTGGCTTTACCGATTATAAGTATCGCTTTTCTATCTTGCGGAAGCAGTGAAACTGCTACCCCGCAAACAATTGACTATAATAGATTCACATGGCATTCTTCCCAGCCTCAAACCAATAGTCTTTTAGGCATTTGGGGGAGTTCAGAAACAGATGTGTTTGCGGTTGGTATAAATGGTACTATACTGCACTACGACGGTACAGTATGGGCTGTAATGGATAGCGGTACTAACGAAGACTTAAATGGTATATGGGGTATCTCTGCAAAGAACGTTTATGCTGTGGGAGATAATGGCACTATATTGCGTTACGATGGGACATCATGGAGTTCTATTAGTAGCGGTACTACAAACCATTTAAGGAACATATGGGGGAGTTCTACATCCGATATATATACCGTGGGGTTATACGGGACACTTCTGCATTATGACGGCGAATCATGGAATTCAGTACAATTAGACTTCGATCGCATGCTATTGGATGTCTGGGGTACTTCTTCGAGCGACGTTTTCGCGATAGGCCGCTACAATGCTATCTTTCACTACAATGGTCAAGACTGGACATTAATGACCGAAATGACCGACGGAATTGAGATTCTAACGTCAATATGGGGAAGCTCTTCCACGGATGTTTTTACAGCGGGATATCAGGGTGAAATAATGAGGTATGACGGTAAGGCATGGAGTTCGATGGCTAGTGATGTAAATGAAACCTTAATGGGTAGTTTAGGTGTTTCGCATATTATGGATATATGGGGTACTGCATGTATTATGGATATCTGGGGCAGTTCTTCTAGTAATGTTTTCGCAACAACTATAAAAGACATTTTCCTGCACTTCGATGGTAAACAATGGAGTTGTATAAATACCGGAACAGACAAAAATATTTTAAGCATTTGGGGGAGTTCAGCTAAGAATATTTTTGCCGTCGGCGGTGATGGGATTATACTGCATTTAGAGGTAAACTAACGAGTAATAGCACAATGCTTCGAGGGCGGTTTGGGTGGGAATAGATATCTAAAGGGGGGGAGGAGTGGATTACTCTAAGTCCTGCCGAACTCCCTTTCCAGCTGACCGGAACTCAACCGTATGATGGTGGGCCGGCCATGGGGGCAGGTA
>Ga0315554_1000358_pt1 | contig 26445 bp, 29 predicted proteins | sample SalMarSW160370MG_FD_202114 | JGI IMG/M metagenome (GOLD analysis project Ga0315554, IMG submission 202114) | Salt marsh sediment microbial communities from the Plum Island Ecosystem LTER, Massachusetts, United States - Salt Marsh Sediment SW1603-70 ...
TGAAAACAATCTAGGTATTAGTTTGCTCAGGTATCTGTTTATATCAACAAAAGCAGAGGTGTCCAGACAAAATATGATATTGTCTTTCTTTTTCATTTTCAAAGATCAAACAGATAATTAATCTTCAAACCTAATATATCTGATGCAAGTGAATATGATATTTCTCTCTTCTTCATCGCGTCTATAGTAGAGTCAAAAAGCGCAGTTCCCCTAGAATTAATAGCTTTCGTAATTTGCGATTTCGGGTAATGTGGCTCACTAGTTACTACTGCCCGTCGGATTTGGTCAAGAAGGATAAAAAATTCCCTATCAGATACATATTCAAGAGTAAAAAGTCTACGTAAATACACTTCACTACTAATCTTAAATCTCGTTGAATATTCAAATATGGTATCCTTATCTTTCGCTGGTATTACTTCCTTCGAAGGTACTAAAAAATTACCTGCAAAATCATTACAGTCATACTCTATTGAATCTTCCTGTTTAAAATAGGTGTCATGCGGTTTACACAAACCTGATTGACTTCTCATGACATGTGACAATTCGTGAAATAGAGTGAAAGTTCGTGAAGTAGGAGTATAAGTATTATTTATAACTATGCAATATGGAAAGGAATCTGAGTAAGAAAAACCCTGAACTTCGGATTGTGGTAATGCAAATTGAAATACATGAATTCCAAGATATTGTTCAACGCTATTTCGCCATTTTTTATATGAATCTTCAGGTGAAATGGTGTCTATCAGTTGTTCATGTATATCATAGTGTAAAATACTCCTTAACCATTCAGTAATACCGTCCATATCTTTTTGTGAATCACCAAATAGATTTTTATATTCTGAAATCCAATTATATTTTTCTTGATAATATTCTGTGCCATGCAATTGAAGAAGAAATTCTTGATATCGGGTAGTACGTCTAAAAGATAGTAACGTTTTATCTGTAAGTCTTGCCTGTTTTGCTTCAAGATTTCTAAAATCTGTAGGTCTTTTAGTTCTCGGTGGAACATAGGGAAGGAAAAATACTGCAATTTGCCTTTTGCATACTTTTGATAATATTATGAGTTCTTTAAGACTTATTTCACTACCACTTCTCTCCCAATTTGAATATTTTTCTAAACCAACCTGGGCCTTATCTGCTATTTCCGGTTTTGAATATCCGCATTCCTCTCTTGCCCACTGAAGTATCTCAGGATTAATTTTCAGTTCACTATTCATACTATTATGTCAATAATAACATTTTGAGTTATTATAATGCATATATATTGATATTACAATTCCCTTTTAAAAAACACCCCCTTCCTTTACCAAAGGAAGGGGGCTAGGGGGATGGATTAGTAAAACCCCTTTTTACTCCTTCACACCCCTTTAACCCTCTTGTTCCGCCCTACCTCGGAGGTCTCCTTCCCCGTTATCGGGTGTTTGAAGTGGAACGGCAGTATATACCCCGAGGGATACGCGTAATCTATTCCCCTGGCGGGCAGGTCCGAGTCCCACCATTCCGGCACGCTTATCTCGCCTTCTCCCGGTTGCGGCCTGGGTCTGGCGACGCGGTCCGGCTTGACCCATCCCGTGGCCGGTGTCCCCGAGTATACCGGCACCCATTTTATCTTCCATAGCTTCCATGTGCCATTCTCTTTAATAAAATCGTTCTCGTAGATGCCGCAGGCCAGCGCCTGCATGACGCCCGCTTCGCCCATCGGCAGCGCCATCGCCCCGAATCCCCACCACCGCCCTTTGCCCGTCTCACCGTCCTCGGCGATGCTTATCACGTCGGAGAGGTGCATCATCTGGTGCATGAACTCCGGGTCTTTCTTCGGATTGATATTCCCGAAAAACTTTTGAAGACCTTCCCGACCGAAGAACATCCCTTCGGGCCATTCCAGCGTGACGTCGTCCCGGTCGGCGAACAGATCCATTATCTCATCGGGCATCCACATCACCAGGTAGAAGCTGTAGGCGTGCTCCAGCTTGCGTATCGCCTCGATAGCTTTCAGCCTATCGATTTCCTTCTCCATCGCCGCCACTCTAGCTTCCAGCGTTTGTTGTGCCATCACGTATCTCCTTTGAAGTTTTCCGATTGCCTAAATGATAGCATAAAAAAAGAGGGGAGGACTAACGCCCCTCCCCCTTTTACCCCAATCGGAAGTTAAGTTTTCTCTAAACGACAGACTGCTTCGGAGGGTGAATCAAGTACCAGGATAAGGGCCACTCTTCGCATACAGCCAGTTTGGTTATCTTGGCGCCTCTTTCAAAATCAGGCATAAGCATTACGTATAAATCTGCGATAAGAGCTACTATTACACCCGGAAGTAATAGTATCGGTCTAAGATACCAGGCTTTTAACCATAACCAGCTGGTTCCTGCCAACAGGTAGTAGAAAGGTAACCATACGAATGAAATTGGTAAGGCTAAAAACCCGATAGTTATTACTATCAAACAACCACCCACTGCCGTAGTTATTCTTGAAATGGGTGTTAATACTACTAAAAGCGAAGTGGTATATTTAACCAGCATTTTAGCGAATTTTGTGAATATATCAGAAGGCGCATTAGCTCTGGCTACTCCTATGCGCTCCCTTAAATCGTTTATCTGCTCTAAGTCATGCATGAGTAACTTATTAAAGTGATAATTGCTTTTAAGAAGTATAGCATATCACACCGAAAGATTACTAAATAAATGAGTTCTCTTCCCCTCTTTTTTCCCCTCACTCCCTCTCTCCCCCTATCGCTTTCTTAGGCTCATACAGCCGTGCCGCTTCTACCATCAGCGCCAGGCTCATTAGAAAATCATCGTGGCCCTGCGTCGGGTCAACGTAGAAGTTCATCGTCTGGCTGGGACGGTACTGCCCCCGCGCCTTCTCCATCTCCCACATGAACTCCTGATATTCTTCGGAACCATCCCCTTTGTAAATCTTGAGGCGACCCGCGTTGACCGCTGCCAGCAGGTTGAATCCCAGCTCGCTCTTGCTCGACTGCGTGAACTTGAACGGTGTCACCCGGGAGCCCAGTGCTTTCCTCAGGAACGCCGCCACCGGCTCGCCCACTCCCGTGGCATCGACGACTACCCGACGGCACCGCCAGACGTTTTTCAAGATGTCCACGAGCTGCGCGTACAGTTCGGTATGCTTTCGTCCCGTCCACCGGTAGTGTTCGACTATTTTTATAAATGCCTCTCGATTTATGTCATTGCACGACGAAAAGTTAAGCTCACCGATGGTCACCACTGTCGCGTCGCGCTTTGTATTGGCCGACTTTATAAAATCGCCTTCTGTTTCCTCGGCTTCTCCGGCTAAATCTATCCCTGCTATATAGGCTCTACCGCTTTTCGCCCGCCGCTGTCGAAGATGTTTTCCCTGCAGCTGCTCCCGCTGCTGTACACTGAGGAAACCACCCCCACCGCGTACAGGCAGCAGACGGTACTGCGTCATAAAAAGCGGGTGGTTTTCTCCCAGCCGCTTCCTTTCCCCCTCGACGTAAGCCCGGTAGTCGGGGACGTATTTGGCCACCTCTTCCCAGTCGTAGCTGAAGTGCCGCCTGACGCCGTCTTTGCGTTCCAGTTCGAGGTTTGTCTGCTTGACTTCTTCCAGCAGCGTGCTGTCGTCCCAGGTCGTCCCGTAATGGACGGTCGTCACGTTGGTGGTGGCACCCATCGGTTTGAATTCCTTGCTGTACTTTTCTTTACTCACGTCCTGTGATTCATCGACCTCCAGAAGGATGTGGGCGGTGTTGCCGACGACGTTCGACGTTTCGTCCGCCGAGAGGAAAAAGGCCCGGGCGTTGCCCAGCTTGATGATGTAGCCCTGCTCCGATGACCATATCCTGCCGAACCCGGCGTCGTTGAGCCTGTCCTTGAGCCTCGACATCGAGATTACCGCCTGCGGCTTGAAGGTCGGCGAGCATTTTATCAAGTTCTTTACTTCGGCTATGTGCAATGTCAATAGAAGCAGCTCCAGCTGCGCTGAGAGCTCGTTCTTACCCCCCTGCCGGGCGATTTCCACCGAAAAAGTCATCCCCTTCTTCCCGAAAACGCTCTCCAGTATCGCCATCGCCGCTTCTTTCTGGTATGGCCTCAGTCGGTTGATAGATGAATTCGTTTTCACTGATTCACCCTCGTTAATATTCCCCCTTCTTTTCTCAAAGGAAGGGGGCTAGGGGGATGGATTAAAATAAATCTCATCACTTCCCTTTGAAAAACGGCTATTCAGGAAAGTCTTTGCCTTTCTTCTCTCTTCCCCCTCTCCCGCAGCGGGAGTGCGCAGCGAGAGGGGGCGCAGCCCCTCTTAAATATCCCTCCCCCTCTCCTGCGGATCGCCTCGTCAAGAGAGGGGGACACAGGGGGTGAGGTAAACAAAATCAATCCGCTCCTATTTACTCAATGCCTTCGTCCCTATACTTATTCCCAGCGGAATCGCCACATCCCTCAACACATTACCTATCGCCTCTTTCAGACCCTGCCGCTGCTCCTTGGTAATCCGGTACCGCGTCTTCACCAGTCCCGCCAGGGTATTCGTTGCCTGCATGATAAGCCTGATGTTCTCCGGGTCCTTCTCCAGCACCGACTTTATTTTCACTCTCAGCAAAGCAATTTCGTTATCTATTCCATTCACATCGGCAGCCGCTATAAAATCCAGTTTCTCCGCCTCGTCAAGTACCTTTGTATAAAAATCAGACCTTTCAGATTTCCGACTACCCCTGGTGCTGCTCTTTTTTCGCTTTGCTTCCTTTGTCATTCAGCTTCCCCCCGTTCTTCAATTGCCTTGCCGTCGCCAGCACGATGGTATGAGCCGCCAGGTCCCACCTCTCTTTCTTTACGGCTAATCGTAATAGCCTCATATCTCCCCCTTTGCAGATAATCCGTTGTGATAAGTATTACTCTCTAATCAATAGCACATATGTTCTGTTTTTACTACCCTGTTTTGTCACCCGCCTTATGCCGTTTGATATTATGCGTCCTACGTTATAGAATAGTCACCAGGGAAAATGGCAGTAACCAGGCAGCTCTTTCAGCTTCAGGAGCTCGATACGGAAATCGAGCAAAAAGACCTTGCTCTGAACCAGAAGCAAAGTCAACTGGGGAATAGAGATGTCCTGGATACGTCACAAAAAAAGCTGGACACCGAACAAAAACGACTCGACGAACTCAGACATCAACACCGGGAAGCCGAAGCCGAGGTAACCGACCTCCTCGATAAAATCGCTGAGATAGAAGGGCGGTTATACGGCGGCAAGATAAACAATCCCAAGGAACTATCCGGCCTCCAGCACGAGGTATCCACGATGAAAGCACACAGTGACGACCTGGAAAACACCACGCTGGAGATAATCGACCGGGTTGAAGAGGTTGAACGCATTGTTGCCACCGCTACCGATGACCTTAAAAAGCTAGAGGAAGACTGGCAGCAGCAACAAAAGCAGCTTTCCGACGACATAAAAAAGTTAAACGGCAGCCTCGAGGACCTTCATACAAAACGCCAGGAGTTGATTGGTCAAATAGATACCGCAACCGTTAATCTATATGAAAAAATAAGGAAACAGAAGAAACAAGCTGTTGCTAAAGTTGAACAGGGCATATGCCGTGCCTGTCGTATATCATTATCGGCCAGCGCTCTGCAAAAAGCCAGAAGCGGCCAACCGATACAATGCGGCACCTGCGGACGAATCCTGTACATATCCTGAAGGACATATTGAGTATTACACGCGTTATCATCAATGCCGACGGTGCCGCCCGTGGCAATCCCGGACCGGCGGCTATCGGCGCTACTATCAAGGACGATAAAGGCAATCTGGTTGCCAGTATTTCACGCCGCATCGGGAAAGCCACGAATAACCAGGCGGAATACCGCGCCATCATTGCCGGTCTCGAAAAAGCTGTTAAACTCGGTGTAAAACAGGTGAAAGTTTATTCCGACTCCGAACTCGTCGTAAAACAGATTAACGGCAGGTATCGGGTAAAAAACACTTCTCTGAGAATCCTCTACGAAAACGTGGTCAAACTGATAGGTTCGCTGGAGAAATTCTCGATACAGCATGTCCCCCGCGCCCAAAGCACTGAAGTGGACAGCCTTGCCAATAAAGCTTTAGACCGCTTATAATATTCTGAACACGGACTATATGAAAGGTGACCGGGGTAGGCGAACCATAGGTAACCTGAGCCTACCCTGAGAAATATACTATGCCGGGTATTTTAATACTTTTCCTCGTCGGTATCTCCTGGGTCGTTGTTCCGGCCGTCTTAATTGGCTGGCTGACCGGCTACGCCGACGGTCACCTCATCGCCGCCGTTCTGTGGGGGTTGATTGTCATCTTCATCTACAGTCGCTCCAGAGTTAAGCTGGACGGGAAAATAGATAGAGCCACTCTCATCCTGGCTTTAATCCAGGCTGCCATGGGCGGTCTTATCGTCTTCTTTGTCGGCCAGGCAACCCACTAAAAAGGCTGTTTCAATTCCGGTCTCTCCTAGCTTTTAGACACATCTGGTTTTGGATATTTTCACATGCTCTCCCCCTGACCCCCTCTCAAACAGATACTCATTCATTGGGTATCATTTCGTTTGTTTGAGAGGGGGAAGTAATAGAAAGAGGGGTTTCATCCCTCTTAAACTCCCCTGGTGGATATGGGGAGGCTTTCTAGTAGCAGATGAATTAAGAGGGGGTTTCGTCCCCTCTATCATTTACACCCACCATCCCTTATTGACTAACCCCCATCTCTCCACTACACTATGAACGGGTCAAGTAAACCGGGTGACCGCCCCGTTTTTTCGGGGAGGAAAGTCCGAGCTCCACCGGGCAGGATGCTGGGTAACACCCAGGAGGGGCGACCCCACGGATAGTGCCACAGAAACATACCGCCCTGTTTCAGGGTAAGGGTGAAATGGTGAGGTAAGAGCTCACCAGCGATCGGGAGACCGGTCGGCTGGGCAAACCCCATCCGGAGCAAGACCGAATAGAGGGACTCAAGGACGCCCGGCCTATTCCCCGGGTTGGTCGCTTGACCCTGATGGCAACATCAGGGCTAGATAGATGGTCACCACTCCGTTAAACCGGAGCACAGAACTCGGCTTACAGGTTTACTTGACTCGACTAAAGCAACGGGAGGTTATGGAATGAGTATTTGGCACGAATATATACAGGCAACCGGCCAGCTGCCCGAATGGCCCTACCCCGTGGATTACAATAAGGTTAATGAGGTCGTGACGGACGTATTGGTCATCGGTGGCGGGGTCGCCGGACTTCAGGCAGCCATCAATGCCGTGAAGAAAGGTGTTAAAGTTGCCGTTGCCGAAAGAGGTCACGCCAAAAGAAGCGGCTCGGGCGGCGCCGGGGTCGACCACTGGCATGGCGCCGTTACCAATCCGTGCTCCAAAGTCACCCCGGAGGATTACACCCTGGGATGCTACGACAGTATGCAGGGCTGGACCGGCGGTAATGTCCGCTACATCATCACCAAGGAGAGCTGGGATACCCTCCTCGAATGCGAGAAGATGGGCATCCAAATCAGGGATGTACGTGACGAGTTCAAAGGCGCCAATTTCCGCGATGAAAAAACCAGGCTCATGTTCGCCTACGATTACCAGAGTAAGCACATTCTCCGCATCTGGGGATACGATATTAAGGTTAAGGTCTACGAAGAGGCCAGGCGGGTCGGTGTGGATATTTATAACCGGATGATGGTCACCGGCCTTCTTAATGAAGGAGGTAAACAAGGCGGCAGGATTATCGGGGCTACCGCCGTGGATACCCGTACCGGCGAGTTCTATGTTTTCCGGTCGAAAGCTACCGTTATCGCTACCGGTGGCGCCGGGCGCCTCTCGCTGTTTGCTCCGGAATTGACCGCCTCGGCTGCCATGGCTGATATGAACAGCGCCGGGGTCGGCCAGGCAATCGGCTGGAACGCCGGCGCCGAATTCGTCTGTATGGAAGCCTCGGAGCAGGGCAGACTGACGGGTTTGGGTTATGCACCTTACAGCATGGGAAATGCCAGTAATACCTACCACGGCACGCCCATAGTCGATGCCGATGGTAAAGAACTCCCCTGGGTTGACCCCTTCGGTCGGGAGTTGAAAACCGTAGAAGACCGCTTTATCCCGCAGGAAGGTCAACGATTCCAGTTAGGTATCGGTATAGGAATTTCACGGACCAATCAGGAATACCGCCTCAATGATATCCCTCCGGATATCCCGGAACGTATACGTAAAGGTGAGTTTAAACTACCGCTTTACGCTGACCTTTCTCTCCTCTCGGAACACGAACGCAGGATTATCTTCGGTATGATGGTGGGTAATGAGGGAAAGACCCGCATACCGATATACGATACTATGACTAAAGCCGGATTTGACCCGGATAAAGACCTCTTCCAGACACCCGTCATGCCGCTCGAAGGTTATTTCAATTCCTGCTACTGGGCAGGAGGTCCCAACACCCCACCCAACGTCCGGATGGTCGGTGGCGGCGGCTTCCTAGTGGACTGGAATCTCAGGACCAATCTGGAAGGACTCTATATAGGTGCCGGCAGTACACTCTTTGGGGGTGGTTGCCACGGTGAGTCCCATACCACCGGAAGATATGCCGGTAGACACGCGGCTGAATATGCCAGGACAGCGCCGGAACCGCTGGTAGACCGTCAGCAAATCGAAGCCGAGAGAAACCGGGCTTACACGGCAGTAAAGCAGGACAAAGGCGGTAACGGCTGGAAAGAAATTAATGCCGCCATAGCCAGAATCATGCGTGACTATTGCGGTCGCCATAAAAATGAAATGACACTCAATCTGGGGCTGAGATTACTCGATGAACTCAAGACAACAGAGCTGGCATCTGCCTATGCCTCCAATCCCCACGAACTCGGTCGTTTGCTGGAATGTCAGGCACTTATATCAGTGGGAGAATTGGCTATAAAGTCCTCACTTGAACGCAAAGCCAGCAATTCCGTTCTTGATTTCCACCGACTCGATTACCCGGAGATGGACCCACCCGAATGGAATAAGCTATTACCTATCCGACAGGAGAATAATAAGGTAGCTATTCGTGAACTACCTCTGGACTTCCACCTGAAAGCACCTTACGCTGCCTCTTATGAGGAAAATTACCAGCGTTATGCCTGAATTTAAAGACAAAACCGATGTAGTAAGGAAAGGTAAAAGGAAATGAGCGATAAATTATATATAATACCTAACCCCCCGACGCCGAATAAAGCGGTGGAGTTTGATCCTGATATTTGCATCGGCTGTAACCTCTGTGTAGACGTTTGCCCCACCGACGTTATGATGCCCAACCCGGAAAAGGGGAAGCAACCCATCGTCGTTTATCCTGAAGAATGCTGGTATTGCGCCGGCTGTATTGAAGAGTGTCCGCGCCCGGGGGCTATAACCATGTTGCACCCGACGCAACAGCGGATTTCGGTCAACTGGAAGCGTAAAGACAGCGGAGAATATTTCCGCCTGGGTATGAAAAATCCGCCGCCCCCCAATACCAGACCGCCCTCGGGATAGGATTGTCTGTGTGGTCGAATAAATACGAGCCCGCTAACCAATTTGTGGTTTACCTGACCTAATTAGAGTAACCGGTGCAGGCGTGTATTCTTGTTATTCTGCAAAAGGGGAGAATCTTCATCATGTCAAAGACAAATAGAGTTATTATCATCTTAGCTACGGTGGTGATTATAGGGCTGTCTTTCAGCGCCGGTTTATTGTTTGGTCTTGGTGCCCCCTACAGCCAGGGAACAGGACCTGCGATCATAAACCAGGCCTGGAGCAAAATCCTCACCGAATATGTTGAGGGTGATAAAATTAATACCGAGACGCTCAGTCATGGTGCCATCAAGGGTATGCTGGAGGCGCTGGACGACCCCTATAGCTATTTTTTTACCGCCGATGAATATACGATTTATTCCAGTGATTTCCAGGGAGCATTCGAAGGTATCGGCGCTTACATCACGATGAAGGAAGGCAATTTATCGGTAATCGCCCCGATAGTTGACTCACCGGCGGAAAAAGCAGGAGTAAAAGCCGGGGATATTATCCTGGAAATAGATGGCGAGCCGGTCGAGAATATGAGCTTTGCCGAAGCGATACTTAAAATACGCGGTCCTCAGGGAACGCTCCTGGAACTCCTCATTTCCCGGGAGGGAGTGAGCGAACCCTTTATAATCGAGATAATCAGAGACAAAGTGGAAGTAGCCAGTGTGCGCCTGGAGATGAAAGGGGATTTTGCGCATATTACCATTACCGAATTTACCCAGCGGACGGGGCAAGAAATGGGAGAAATCCTGCAAGGCATCGATGAAAGTACAACCAGGGGGATTATCCTTGATGTTCGCGGTAATCCGGGGGGCATACTTGATGTAGTAGTTGAAGTTGCCAGCTACTTCCTGGACGAAGATGTTATTCTCTATATCAAAGATAACCAAGGCGAAGTATACCCCACTAACAGGGTCGAGGTCACGCCGGTGATTGACCTGCCGATACTCATGTTGGTGGATAGTTCCAGTGCCAGCGGCAGCGAGGTACTAGCGGGCGCTTTACAGGACTATGGCCGCGCTATTATTGCCGGCACTAAAACTTTCGGTAAAGGAAGCGTCGGCCAGTTCATTCTGCTTAATGACGGCTCGGCGATATTACTCACCATTTCACGCTGGCTGACGCCCAATCAACATCTTATCGAAGGACAGGGAATCGAGCCCGATATAGAGTTAGAAGTTACCGGAGAAGAAGCTGTTCAATGGGCAATCGATTACCTTACCAGCAACAATTAATAAGGGGGTGAATAGTATGGATAATAACCCCGAGAAGATCATCAACGAAGCCAAACTCTCCATTACAAAGGGCGATATTACCACGATGACTACCGATGCGATAGTCAACGCCGCCAACTCCGGTCTGATGGGCGGAGGGGGAGTGGACGGTGCGATTCATCGGGCGGGCGGGCCTGCCATACTGGAGGAATGTAAAAAAATAGTCTCCAAGCAGGGACGCCTGCCTACCGGCCAGGCTGTTATCACCACCGGTGGGAAGATGAAGACCGGGCACGTCATCCATACCGTCGGACCTATATGGCGTGGAGGCGACCAGGGAGAGGCAGACCTGCTGGCCAGCGCCTATTTCGAAAGTCTGAACCTTGCCGCCGAGAACAACCTGTCAAGTATCGCTTTCCCGTCTATCAGCACGGGTGTCTACGGTTATCCGGTTGAAGAGGCATCAAGGATTGCCATCAAGACAGTCGTTTCGTTTCTACGGCAGTCCACCTCTATCAAAGAGGTTGTGTTCGTGCTGTTTAATACAGAGGCATACGATGCCTACGCTTCAGCCCTTGCAGAATTACCGTGAGTTGATCATACCGTGTGGCAGCCTACGCTTCACTGATGACCGACGAATACCCGCCCTTCCGATTCTGGGACGATTAATAGCGCTGGCAGTTCGGGCAGAGGTAGGTACCGCGTCCGCGTACCACAATGCGCTGGATGGGCGTACCGCAATCGGGGCAGTTCTTGCCAACGCCGTGGGCGACATTAAACTCGTCGTGGGCAGTGCCCGGTTTACCGTCGGGGCGGATATAATTCCGTACGCTGGCGCCCTTTTTATAAAGAGCTTTCCGCAATACTTTTACTATCGAAGCATGGAGTCGTTTTACTTCGGCGCGGGAAAGACTCCCCGCGGGCTTTAAAGGGTGAATTTTAGAATCGAACAAGGCTTCGTCGGCGTACATGTTGCCGATACCGGCAATCACCGACTGGTCAAGCAATACCGGTTTTACCGGCGCCGTCCGTTTTTGCAGCAGCCGCGCCAGAATCTCGACGGTAAACTCGTCCTCAAGCGGCTCGGGTCCCAGCTTGCTGGAAACATCGCTATCATCTTCTGCCAGCCACACCACCCCGAACTTGCGCGGGTCCCAGAAATGGAGCGCCGACCCGTTATCCAGATAGAGAATAGCCCGGGTAAACCTGTCGTCGGTCGGGTCTATCAGGAGCGAGCCGGTCATTTTCATGTGCATTACCAGCAGCTCGCCACCGCTGAGATTGAAAAAAAGGTATTTGCCACGTCGGGTCAGACCGGTTATTTCCTGTCCGACTACTTTAGAAACGAACTCCTCGACCGAAGGTGAACGCACTATCCTTTCCCAGAATAAGGTAACACCGGTAATCGTACGCCCGATGACGTACGGCAGCAGTTCGTTCCTGATAGTTTCTACTTCAGGGAGTTCCGGCATGGCCTATTTCATTTCTCCCCAGTTCTTACCCTCTTTAATATCTACCTTGAGGGGTATGGCGAGCTTGATCGCCGCCGACATTACCTCGGGAACAAGTTTACACATCTTTGCCATTTCAGCGTCAGGCACTTCAAAGATGAGTTCGTCATGGACCTGGAGCAGCATCTTGCTCTTGAGTTTTTTCTCTTTCATCTGGCGGTAGAGGTTAATCATCGCCACCTTGATAATATCCGCGGAAGTACCCTGCACCGGCATGTTGATAGCCATACGCTCGGCGGCCTCTCTGACCTGACGATTGGACGAGTTGATATCGGGAATAAATCTTCTTCTACCCAGCAGTGTCTCAACGTATCCGCCCTGCCGGGCCTGTTCCCGGGTAGCGTCGAAATATTTCCTGACCCCGGGATACTTCTCGAAGTAAGCGGCGATAAACTTTCCGGCTTCCTCGCGGGAAAGCTCGGTCGCCTGTTCCAGTCCATACTCACTCATGCCGTAGATAATGCCGAAATTCACCGTCTTGGCGAAGCGGCGCATATCCGAGGTTACTTCGGAGGACTTAATGCCGTATATCTGGGCGGCCGTCGCCGCATGAATATCCTCATCTCGTTTAAAAGCCTTAAGGAGATTTTCATCCTGCGAAAGGTGAGCCAGCACGCGGAGGTCTATCTGCGAGTAATCTCCGGCCAGTAGGCGACAGCCTTCCGGGGCGATAAAAGCCTGACGTACCTGCCCACCCAATTCGCCTCTTACGGGGATATTCTGCATATTGGGGTCGCTGGAGGAAAGGCGTCCGGTGACCGTTCGGGTCTGGTTAAAGCTGGTGTGAACCCTTCCGGTATTCGGATTGACCAGATTGGGCAGCGCATCCAGATAGGTCGACTTTAGTTTGGTAAGCTGGCGGTACTCCAGAACATCACGCGTGATGGGGAATTCCCGGCTGAGTTCCTGAAGAACCGACGCCTCGGTGGAATACCTGGCTTTACCGCGTCGATTCGTCGGCAGCTGCAGCTTATCGAAAAGAACGCGGCCAAGCTGCTGCGGCGAATTGATATTGAACTCTCCGCCAGCTTCGCTGTAGATACGCTCCTCCAGTACGCTTATCTGCTCACCGAGGTTCCGCGACATATCGCTGAGGATATCTATATCAAGGAGTACGCCGTTCTTTTCCATGTCAAGCAGCACCGGCACCAGCGGCATCTCCACTTCAGTAAAAAGTTGTTTTAAGTTGTGTTTTTCCAACTCCTTGCTAAATAATTCAGCCAGCCGGAACGTCATATCGGCATCGGCGGAGGCGTAATCAGCCGTCTCCCTGATACCGACTTCCGACATGGATAGCTGCTTTGAACCGGTACCGATGAGATTGCTGATAGGCGTCATCTCTATGCCGAGTTTGCTGAAAGCCAGGTTTTTTAGACCGATGGCTTTTTCTCCCAGCAGGTGGGCGGCAATCATAGTATCAAAGCCAAGGTTATTGACCGCCACGCCACTCCCGGCCATTATCATCATGTCGAACTTGCCGTTGTGAGCCATCTTGGCAATGGCGGTATCTTCGAAGAGGGGTTTGAGTTTTTCCATCACCTGCTCCAGCGGCGGCTGGGTGACTTCATCGAGGATAACATGTCCGACGGGTATATAGCAGGCTTTACCCACCTCCGCCGAAAGGGAAATGCCGACGGGCTTTGCCAGCATCGGATTGAGCCCAGTGGTTTCGGTATCGAAAGCAAAAGTACCGGCCTTTTTCAATTGTTTACAAAGCTTGTCGAGGTCTTCTACCGTGGTTATTAAAATATAGTCGCCGCCGGCTTTCTCAGTCACTGTCTCTGCCGCGGACGACTCCCCGTCACTGCCGGGTAATTTCGGCAATAGACTGAAAAATTCCAAATCGCGAAGGAAATCGGCCGCTTGCTGGCGGTCATATTTGCCGATACTGGTAGTCTCCAGGTCGATAGAAACGGGGACCTCGGTAACGATGGTTGCCAGCTCTTTACACTGGTATGCCAGGGCTTTATTCTGTTGCAGCATCTCCTTCACGCGGGGCGGGGTTACTTCATCTATATGAGAATAGATGTCTTCCAGCGAACCGAACTGCCGTATCAGCTTGATAGCCGTTTTCTCGCCGATGCCGGGGACACCGGGGATATTATCGGAGGTATCACCCACCAGAGCCTTAAGGTCGGTAATATGCTCCGGGCGGACGCCGTACTTCTCTTCAACAGTCTCCTCATTAAAGAGCATGGTATCGGAGAAAGTCTTGCCGGGCTTGGGGTAAAGGACACTCACCCCGGGAGACACCAGCTGCATGGTATCGGCATCACCGGTGACAATGATGGTATCCAGTCCCTTTCCGTCAGCCTGCCGGCTCAGTGTACCGAGAACATCGTCGGCTTCGTAATCATCAACCTCAAAGAGGGATATGCCGAAGGCTTTTACCAGCTGCTTGACCCGGTCTATCTGACCGACCAGTTCGTCGGGGGTGGCGGGACGGTTGGCCTTATACTGGTCGTACATCTTATGTCGGAAAGTGGGGCCTTTTTTATCGAAGGCAATAGCCAGATAGGCGGGCTTAAGCTCGTTGAGCACTTTGAGGAGCATCAGGGCAAAACCGTAGACAGCGCTGACGATCTCCCCGGTCTTGGACACGGTAAGCGGGGTTGCCTGCCGGTAACGGGTAGCGCCGAAGGCATGAAAGGCTCGATGGACGATAGCGTTGCCATCGAACAACAGCAGTAGAGGTTTTTCCATGACCTAATTATAGCAGAGTTGGGAAGGAAAGGGGGAAACGGGGGGTAATGCTAATGGCAATTAAGAAAGGATGCCATACTCTTTTGCTTTAGAAATAACAAATGTTGGATTTTTACAGTTGTCTAATATCTCATAATTATTTTTAAGTGATTCAATCTTTTTTAAAGAAATACTACTTTGACCAAGTTTCTCAATTAATATTGTTGGGACAAAATATAAGTCAAAAGAATCATTATAGGGATGAACCCCTATAACTACGTCACATGTTTTAGTTGATTGCGTGTAAGTTTTAATACCAGGTATAGTTATTCTATCCGTACCACCGCGAGAGCCGCCAGTAAATGATATGGCTTTTTTTGCCGTTTTAACTTGTGCCCGGACTATATCCTCACCACCCTCACTTTTATATACGATTACAATATCATAAGGGGAAAGTGGTAAATCTACTAAAGACACATTGCCATAACGTTTCATGAGTATACCAGCGGCAATATGCTCATGCGCAAAACCGCTTATCGCGGCATCGCGCCCACGTTTTTCGGCATCAGTCATACATGCCCACCTTTTAAATTATTTCCTTGAAAGAACAACCAAGTGTTCTGTCGACATGCGATTATCTTTTTTCCCAGTTGCTGGATTAGTTTTGTAAAAAAACATTCCACGCGAAACTATAGTATCAACAAGAGTAATTTCATGTGTCCAGCCGTTAGCCTCGAAATGCTCTATGAATATGCGGTCAATAGGTATTGGGATTGTCCTAATTGTTGCCGGACCAACAAAAAGAAGAAGTTTTTGAGAGATATGTCCTTGAAGCCTAGTGAGCGTTCCTAATACACCAGAAAAATATCTTTCATATACTTTTATCATATGTGATTCTTTAATGTTCTTTAAACATGTGAAATAGGTATTTGATTGAATTGGAAATTTGGGGACATCTTGATAAGGAAATTCCTTTTTCGTTAATTCTCTTATATATTTCTCTAAATAACCAAGCCAGAACAAATCCATTTTGGTGGCGCGAATATATTCTTGCGCTTGTAAATAAGGAGGGGAGGTTAAAAGAATATCACGTTTACCATCAATATTAGCATTAAAAGCGTCTATACCGGCACTAATGGTACAATCAACAGATTTGGGATTGAGCATCCTATATTCTTCTAACTTGGTAAGAATTAGGTTGACCCCCTTAAATACCATTGTTTCAAATACTTCTTGCCAATCCTGATTTTCTAGTTTTTTTACTCTTTTTTCTGCCAATGGAGAACGTGATAACTTTTGCCTTTTTTCATCATTATAGGAAAAATAGCGAGTTGCTTTAATAAGTGGTATAAGAAGCACTTTTCTAAGTTCGTCAGATTCTAAGGAATGATAAAATCCCCAAGCCTTCGATAACATAGGTAAAAATATTTCGGGATACCAATGTTTAATATTGCTCCAATCCGGAATAAAAGCTTTATTATACGTAGCCATATTTCGCACAAGGGTATTAGTCTCAATCTTTGGTGGAGGCATGATAGCTACAGCGTGAAGATATTGTAAAAGTGGGTTTAAATCCCACAATTCATAATTATTTCCGCATAACCTAGCTACCGTCCCTACAGTACCATAACCAGCAAATGGGTCAATTACACTCATACCCGGGCGCCCAAAAACTGTCAAAGCATAAGCTATTACCTGAGGAATAAATTTAGCAGGATACTTGTAAAGACCGAAGGTGGCGTATGTAGTTGATGGGATTTCAGGCATAAGCTCTCTGAAAATAACATCTTGTTTACTGCCTGTCATCTCTATATTTAAAACCTTACTACCTAACATTTCACATCTTCCTAAATTTTAGTCTATTCTAGCATATAGGAACTTTTAAGTCACTAATAATTTATACTGTTTCACCAATACTCAATATTTTATTTACTAGAGTTGGAGGCATATCTCACGACCTAAATCCCAGATGCCGCGATGTGGCAATCAACGGGCAATAGCACGATGATACGAGGGCGGCTAGGGTGGGAATAGATATTTTAGAAAAGGGCGGGATTAAGGGGTAAAAGGAACAGGGAGTAGAAAAAGATGAAATTAATCCGGCGATAACGGTTCAGCCGACTCACCTGCTTCGATGAGAGTCGGCTGCCGGTACTGGTCACGGATGTATTTGAAAATCTCAACCAGGGTAGCCGTAAGCGGGCCGATTATCAGTATACCCCAGAAACCGGCTACATAAGCCCCGAAGACCAGCAGGAATATCATAACAGCGGGATGGATACGCAGATAAGCGCTTTGTATCTTGGGGACAAGCAGGTTGTTTTCCAGTAACTGGACGCATAGAAAGAGGACCGCCACCCATATAGCTTTATCCGGGACTACCGCCAGGGTTACAATAACGGCGATCCCACCGCCGACCCACGGACCGATTATGGGGATAAGCTCGGTAACCCCGGCCAGGAGAGCCAGAGCCACCTTGTAGGGTATATCCAGTATATGCAAGCCGATAAAGGTAAAATAGGCTACAATCACCCCCAGCATCAGTTGAGCCCTGATATAACGTCCCAATACCTGTTCTATGATTGAAAAGACTTTCCGGGCATGTATGGCGGTTTTCTCTGAAAAAGGCGATATTATTCCTGCTTTTATTTTTTCCGTATCTTTCAACAGGTAGAAGAGGAAGAAAGGCAGGACGGCAAAGCCCATAACCATCCCGAAAGTAGAGGGTATTGATGTAACGGCTCCCATCAAAGATGACCTGATAGCGTTACCGAGCGCCACACCCCCCTCAACTATTTCTGCATTTATGTCCTCCTGTACATCTACCGGCAAGGCAGAAATAAGATCATTAAACCATTCCTGTATATTTTCCAGGCTTTGACTGATAAAATACGGCGCACTCTCCAGCAGCGTGAACGAAGCTTCGATAACGGTCGATACGACAAAATAGCCGAAGGCGCCGACAATACAGACAAGTATCAAGAAAGCCACCAAGACAGAAATGACCCGTTTAAAACCGGGCCACTTCTTCCTAGGGGGTAATCTCTCTTCGAGCCAGAGTACCACCGGCATCAAGAGGTAGGCTAATACCAGACCGGTAGCGAAAGGTAATATAAAAATCTTTAACAGGTATAGAATCCAGAGAAATACGATAATACCCAGTATTATGACTACCAGGCGCCAGTGTTTTGATAAAAAATCAGACAATATTTTACTCTATTGTTATTTCCCGCAGATGAATTTAAGCCTCATCAGGCGATAGTTTATCTCTTGCTTTCTTCTCTGCCTCCTTGGCCGAGCCCTTTATTCTTTCGGTAACGCTGCTCGCTTTCTCCCTCAACAACGCCCTTGTCTCTTTACCAGGTTTGGGAGCGTAGAGAAAGCCGACAGCCACCCCGGCTATAGCACCGATAATGAAACCTACGAGGAAATTGCTACTACCCTCTTTCTCACCCATATCAATCATCCTCCTTCTTATTTCTCAATTGACTTACCAGACTGACCGCCTGGCGCACACCCTGGACAAAAGCCACCACCTTCGACAGCGGACCGGCCACCTGTTCTCCCACGACAGACGTAATGTTTTCCACGGTTTTGGTGGTTGTCCTTAACGAATCAAGAGCCGGTCGCATCCGGCGGTAAAACATAACTGCCAGTACCCCTATCACCAATACCACCACCGTCGACGCTATACCCCAGATAATTATGACGAAGTCACGGAACCATTCAATACTCACAAATTACCACCCCCGTTTCTAAATATTACTATACGCATTGTATCTCCAGTATACCTCTGGTGTAAAGGCAGTAAAAACACAATCAAAAATCACCGGCTGGCGTCCTGTCAACCGAGGGTAAAAAAGAGGTCTCATTATGCCCGGTGAGTACCAGCCGGCCATCGCCGCAGTTAAAACGGGTAAGACCACAGGTGTTGATCTTAATATTCCAGAAATGAGAGAGGTCCAGTCCCAGAAGGCTACATACCAGAACTTTATTGACGACACGATGCGACACGAACACAATCCTCCCCTCATCAAACCTCATAATAGCATCTTCAACGAAAGGGACGGCACGTTTTCTGACATCTTCCAGGCTTTCACCACCGGGGATTTTTACCTGCTCGGGCGTATCCAGCCAGTCACGATAGAGTTCCGGGTATTTTTCCGCCACCTCGCTGCGGGGCAGGCTCTGCCATTCTCCGAAATGAAAATCGTTCAGGTTTTCCACGGCATTGACTTCAAGGTTCAGGTGACCGGCAATAGCCCGGGCAGTCTCAACGGCCCGTTTCAGGGGACTGGAATAGATAAAATCTATTTTTTCCTGCCCCAGATATTCTCCCAGCATCTCCGCCTGCTTTCTGCCAGCTTCATTCAAGGGTATATCAGCTCTGCCCCTGAATATTTCCGAAGCATTCCAGTCCGTCTCGCCGTGTCTTGCCAGGATAATTTCTATCATATGTTAGATATCACGCGGATCAATACGACTAATTCTTTACTTCGTAATCAATTGCTTTTCTTTCGAGTCGTACTTTACTGACAAAATCGCCTACCTTTTTATGTTCGGGATGAGTTTTATATTTATTAAGGTCTTCCATCGTCTCAAACTCAGAGTATAAAACAATGTCATAGGTTGTTGAAGAAGCATTTAAATTAAAACCGACCTCAAGAACCTTGATTGACTTAATCTTCTTTCTGAGTCCCTCGAGTTTAGATTTTACCAACAGGGCATTTTCGTCTTTACTGCCGCCCTCGGCAAAATTTTTAAGTTTCCACATCACAATATGTTTTATCATTTTATGTAACGCTCTACAATCAGAATAGATAGTACGTTAAGCCCATATAATGGGTTTTAAACACCATCTTTTTTCTCCGTCTCTTCTATTTTCTCGACCTCGATGGTACATTCGGTTACCAGCGCAGCGACAGCGCCGATAGCCGCCAGAACGGGCGCTGCCAATATACCTACCGCCGCAACAGGGGCGCCCACAGAAAGCGGTATCTCAATAAGTGTTCTATCATTATGAATCAGGCGTACCCGTCTAATGTTACCCTCATGGATAAGCTCTTTAACTCTATCCACAACCTGGCTCCCCGAGACGGTATATTTCTCACTCTCGGCCATATTGACCCCCGACTAACTGTCATATTAGTGAAGTAATTTATTTGTGTCAAGTTGATGCAGTAATGTATCACCGATTATATTTGGTGCAACTGAAATCTTTTATGCCTCACCCCTGACCCCTCTCCCGCCTGTGTCAAGAGAATAATTACGAGCCTCTATTGGCTGGAGAGTGGAATTTGGGAGAAGAGGGGGCAAAGCCCCCTCTTATATACTCCCCCCAATCTAAAGAAATGATTAGATGTTTCTTGTGGTACCCGATTTGGGGGACAAAAAAGGGTTGTAAGGTTCCTGATAAGGGTGTTCCGAAACTAATGCCAAAACAACCAGATGTTTCCAGAATTATTCATTTAATGCTGTTGAAGAATGGAGAATTCGTGCTATACTGTGGCATACAGGAGGATGTTTTGAGTAAGAAAGACTTTCTTTCCATAACCGATCTGGACTCTCAGCGTTTGCTATCACTTATCACCAGGGCCGTTGACTTAAAAGCCGAGGGGTGGAGTTCAATGCTGAGCGAAAAGGCAATCGCCCTTCTCTTCGAACATCCGTCAAACCGTACGCGGGTAAGCTTTGAAATGGCAATGCGGCAATTAGGCGGGCATTGCCTTTACCTGTCACCGGACGAGGTAGGCATGGGCAAACGGGAATCGGTACCCGATGTCGCCCAGGTCCTGAGTCGCTGTGTAAATGCCATCGTTGCCCGTACCTTCTCCCATAAGACTCTCGAAGTGCTGGCCGAGTATTCAAGCATCCCGGTTATCAATGCTTTATCCGATTTAGAGCATCCCTGCCAGGCACTGGCCGACCTGCTCACCATCTACGAGAAGAAAAACATGCTCGAAGGCATTACACTGGCATATGTCGGCGACGGTAATAATGTAGCTAACAGCCTGGTACTGGCAGCATCTCTGGCCGGGATGAACTTCCGCATAGCTTCTCCGCCCGGTTACCAGATAAAAGAAGGAATACTCCGAAAAGCCCGTGAGTACGCTACTGAAACCGGTTCAGAGATTTTCTGCACCGAAGACCCTCGCGAAGCTGTCAGAGGAGCCGACGTAGTCTACACCGATGCCTGGACAAGCATGGGGCAGGAAGCAGAAGCCGAACAACGCCGCCGGATATTTGCCGACTACCAGGTAAACGGCAAACTGCTATCACTGGCCAGGGGATACGCCATACTAATGCATTGCCTCCCCGCGCACCACGGCGAGGAAGTAGCGGAAAATATCCTCTACAGTCCGCAATCGGTTGTCTTCGACCAGGCGGAAAACAGAATATACGCGCAAAAAGCGTTACTGGCAGAGATGCTGGGGGGACTGGAATTACCACTGGCGAATTACCCTTAACGCGAAATTGACACTGACATGCCGGGAGTTGGCAACCATGACTAAACCCATTGTCGCTATTATCGGACGACAAAATACCGGAAAATCGACGCTGCTGAACCGCATCGCGGGCAAACCGCTGGCTATCGTTCAGGACCAGCCCGGGACAACCCGCGACCGCATATTCGCCAGCGTGACCTGGCAGGATACCGAATTCACCGTCATCGACACGGGCGGCCTGGAACCGGAAACGGACGCCACCATTACCCGCGGCATCAACGCTCAAATAGAAGCAGCTATCGATACGGCCGATGTCATTATTTTCCTGGTGGATGTAACCGATGGGGTAACGCCGACGGACCTGGAAATCGCCAACAAGCTGCGCCGGACCGCCAAACCGATATTACTGGCAGCCAACAAGGCGGACAACGCCAAGCTCGAAGTTGCCGCCCTAGAATTCTACGAACTGGGGCTGGGCGAACCGCTACCGGTAGCCGCCCATCACGGCCGGGGGGTTGCCGAATTACTGGACAGGATAATACCACTGCTACCGGAACCGGCAACCCCGGAAGCAGCACCGGAGACAGTGAAAATAGCCATCGTCGGGCGGCCCAACGTCGGCAAGTCAATGCTGCTAAACGCCCTGGTGGGAGACAGCAGAGTTATCGTCGACGATATTCCCGGGACCACGCGTGACGCCATCGACACGCCGTTTGACTTTGACGGTCAAAGTGTGCTACTTATTGATACAGCAGGTGTCAGACGGCGGGGAAGTATTAAAGCAGGAGTTGAAAGGTACAGCGTAATAAGAACTCTGCGGGCCATCGACCGGGCCGATATCGCGCTACTCGTTCTTGATGCAACCGAACCGGCAACCTCTCAGGACCTGCATATCGGTGGGTATATTCAACAGGCAGCCAGGGGAATTATAATAATAGTAAATAAATGGGATTTAATTGCGGATAAAAACACCAACGAATGGAACAGTCATGTCAAACGCCTGTTTAAGTTCTTTGCTTATGCGCCGGTATTATTCACCTCAGCCAAATCCGGACAGGGAGTAAACAAGATTATGCCTCAGGTTATCCAGGTTTATCAGGAGAGGCTAAAAAGACTTCCCACCTCTACGGTGAACGGTGTCGTGCAACAGGCGGTTTCATCGCACAACCGGCCGCACCGCGGGGGAAAACAGCTCAAAGTCTATTACGCTACGCAGGCGGAGGTCAATCCGCCTACTTTTGTTTTCTTTGCCAACGACGCTAAGTTAATCCACTTTACCTACCGACGCTACCTGGAGAACAAGCTGCGTGAGGCTTTCGGTTTTGCGGGTACGCCGCTGCGAATGGTCTTTAAAACAAGGGGTGAAGAATGATAGCCGGGCTTTATATCGCGGTGATAATAATCGGTTATCTTCTGGGCTCGCTGCCCTTCGGCGTTACTATCGGGCGCGTTCTGGGCAAGACCGATATCAGGAATATCGGCAGCGGCAAGACGGGGATGACCAACGTCATGCGGGCGGCGGGGAAAAAGGGAGCGGTTTTATCATTAATCTGCGATGCAGGCAAGGGAGCGCTGGCGGTATATATCGCCAAACTGATATTCGACGCGGTCGATATCAGCGGCTATCCTATGATGACAATATACTTCGCACAGGTTGCCGCCGCCCTGGCAGCAATCGCCGGTCACAGCTGGTCAGTTTTTCTCAAGTTCAAGGGAGGAAGAGGCGTCAGTACATTTATGGGCGCACTGCTCGTGATGTTCTGGCCAGCGGCGATAGTAGGTGGCGGTATTGTGATTATCATCGGTATCATTACCCGATTTATGTCCCTCGGCTCGATAATCGGGTCGGTGATTGCTTTTGTAATGCTGATAATACTAAACTACTATAAAGTTCCCATCCTCAACCTGTACCCACATATCGAATACGTAATTTACGCGATGATAGGCGCTATATTTGTCTATGTGATGCACCGCGATAATATCAGGCGACTCGTGACCGGCAAAGAACGCAAGCTCGGTGAGAAGACCGGAATGGAGAATCTACCAACTATCGGCAGTAAATGATAATATATCGTATAACCAAAAAAGAGTTCACTAAGAAATGCAGAAGTCCGTAATCATAGGCACCACAAGCTGGGGAATAACCCTGGGAATGCTCCTGGCAGGCAAAGGGTTTGATGTGAGGTTGTGGGCCAGGACAGAACGGGAAGCCAACAAAATCAGAAAAAAGGGTCTGAACCAGGAACGCTTCGAGGGATTAACTCTGCCGGAGAATGTCATTGTTACCAGCCACATGGCCGAAGCGATGGATGACGTTAACGTGGTTATCCTGGCCGTACCTTCGGCAACGATGCGTCAGAACATATCACAGGCTGCTCAACACCTTAAAAAATCAACACTGATAATAAGCGCCTCCAAAGGACTGGAGATAGGCAGCAACAAGCGCATGTCCGAGGTAATCAGCGAAGAGATAGATGAGCATTTCCGGGCAAACATCTGCGCCCTTTCGGGTCCCCAGCTGGCACGCGAGATAATGCGTGATTTGCCAGCCGCCTCGGTGATAGCCTCTAAAGAGACAGGACCAGCCAGGCAAGCCCAGAGAGTGCTGACAACCCCGAATTTCTGCGTCTTTACGAATTCGGACATCATCGGCGTTGAGCTGGCGGGAGCCTTGAAGAACATTCTGGCTATCGGAGCGGGCATCGCCGACGGTCTGGGATACGGGGACAACGCCAGAGCGGCGTTTATGACACGCGGCCTGACCGAAATTACCGCCCTGGGCATGTCACTGGGGGCCAATCCACTTACGTTTTCAGGTCTGGCCGGTCTCGGTGACGTTATCGCTACGTGCACCAGCCCGCTAAGTCGAAACCATCATGTCGGCGTCGAGTTAGCCAAGGGGTTACCTCTGGCAGACATACTCGATGCCATGTCCGAAGTAGCCGAGGGGGTAAATACGACACTGGTAGCCAAGAATATGGCCGAGAAGCGGGGGCTGGAAATGCCGATAACCGAGAAGCTATATAAGGTGCTTTACGAAGACGCTGATCCGGTGCAGACAGCGGCGGAATTGATGGGAGGGAACACCAAGCACGAATTAGCAGGGCGAAGATGGCAGTTATTCTCCCTTTTCAGGCGAGAGCGAGATACCTCCAAGACCTGATATCAGGAATCGGCACTTATCCTTTTTACCGGTCCCAGGCTTTTAGCCAGCTCCTCAAACAGCTTACGCTGTTCCTTATTCAACGATTCGGGAGTAACCACCTGCAACCTCACAAGCTGGTCGCCGCGGCCGCTGCCATGAAGATGAGCGATTCCCTTGTCTTTAAGTCGAAATACCTTACCGGTCTGGCTACCGGAAGGAATTTTAACCTTACTCTTCCCGTAGAGAGTCGGCACCTCCACCTCAATACCCAGAGCCGCCTCGGCAAAGTTCACGGGCAGGTCATAGACAATATCATCACCCTCTCGCACGAAGTATTTATGGCTGTCTACGGAAAGCATGACGTATAGACTCCCCGGAGAACCTCTGCGCGAACCGGCATCTCCCTCGCCCCGGAGCCTGATACCGTTACCGTCATCAACTCCGGCCGGTACCTTAACAGCGATACGTCGCTTCTGCTTTTGAAAGCCACTGCCCTTGCAATCATGACAGGGGTCGGTAATAATCACACCCTCACCACGGCACTGATTACAAACGGCCGAATGAATAAACTGTCCGAAAAGGCTGCGCTGCACTCTGCGTACCTGACCGGTACCCTCACAATTGGGACACCTGGTGGGCTGGGAACCCGGTTTGGAACCGGTACCGCTGCAGGTGGAGCATATTTCCGTACGCTTTATTTCTATTTCTTTTTCACAGCCCAGAGCGGCTTCTTCAAAAGAGAGTGTAACTTTATAGCGGAGGTCATTACCGTGTCGTGGCGCCTGACGGGTGGCAGTGCCGGTGCCACCGAAAAAGGCTTCAAAGATATCTCCAAAGCCGCCAAAACCAAAGTCTTCAAAGCCCCTGCCGAACATGTTATCGGCGCCGGCGTGTCCGAAACGGTCATAGGCAGCGCGTTTATCGGTATCAGAGAGCACTTCGTAGGCTTCGTTGACTTCCTTGAATTTTGCTTCAGCGCCGTCGTCACGATTCCGGTCAGGATGGTATTGAAAGGCAAGTTTGCGGAAAGCTTTCTTTATTTCCTCATTGGAGGCGTCCCGGGATATCCCCAGAACATCGTAATAATCCCTTTTTTGAGCCATATAATCGTCTCTATCCTATCACTCTACCCTTTACCGGGGTATTTCTTTAGCAGAAACAAAGTCCCTAGTATATGATACTAACGGGATTAATTGATTGTCAATAAAGCTAACCCTGGCTTTTATTTACATCTGGGTTGGGGGTGCTTGCCTCACCCCTGACCCCTCTCCAGCCGGAAACATCGCTGGGACACCGCAATTATAACTGGCCGGAGAGGGGAGTAAGTAAAAGAAGGGGCTTAGCCCCCTGGTTCTGTAAACACAATATTCCCTATCGTCTCAGGTTGAAGTGGAAAACTAATCGTAGCTTCGACCTTATCCGTTAGAAGAACGTAGTAATGGTAGGATTTTCACCCCGCAATCAGGCTGAAGAGTTTGCAGGGCAGCGATAAAGTAGTTCCAGAAACGTACCGGGTCGTTATCTCCTTTATCAAGGGAAACCCAGGCGGTGGGAATTTTGGGCTGATTCGATCGTACCCATTCACCTACCAGTGTCGTCTTACCAAATCCGGCTGGAGCTGAGATGAGCATTAAATTATAACTAAACCCATCTTGCAATCGTTCAATCAACTGGGGCCGTGATACTAACTGAGGTCCAGCAGGGGGAATATTAAGCTTGGTATGTAATAACGACGTTTCCACTTCTCCTTAAACCCTTACCAACCATTGAACGTCAAGTATTCAAGATGGAGTTATTATAGCATACATTGGAAACTAATAAGATTCCTTTTTTATCTGACAGATTTACGTTATTCCTGTTCTTCTCCAGAAGTCTTATATTTCTCCTTCTTTGGTGCATCTACTCCGCATGGCCTGCTTTCTTCAACTCCCTTTTTCC
>Ga0315554_1000359_pt1 | contig 26420 bp, 16 predicted proteins | sample SalMarSW160370MG_FD_202114 | JGI IMG/M metagenome (GOLD analysis project Ga0315554, IMG submission 202114) | Salt marsh sediment microbial communities from the Plum Island Ecosystem LTER, Massachusetts, United States - Salt Marsh Sediment SW1603-70 ...
CTTTCTGCTGGCGCACCATCACTTGTGGCCGCCACGGCAACTGGAGGGCAAGGCGGGAATCATGGAGTTCGTGCGCCACGTCGGGTGCATCCAGTTCGACCCGCTCAACGTGGCAGGCCGCAACCCGGACCTGGTCTTGCAGTCCCGCGTGAACAACTACCGGCCCAACCTGCTGGACGAACTTCTGTACGCCGACCGCTGCCTGGTGAATGGCGTCGACAAGGTGGCCTCCATCTACCCGACCGAAGCCTGGCCCTACTTCGCCCGCCGTCGAGCCCATATGCGCGAAACGCACCGCTACCGTGCGGCCTGCCCCGAATCGGTCGTCCAGGCCGTTCTGGAGGCCGTACGCGAGCGCGGCCCTCTATCCTCCATTGACGTGAAGCACGATGACACGCTCACAGGGTTCTGGGGGCGGGAAGTCCGCGTAGGCAGCGCCGCCCTGGAGATGCTGTTCGCCTCGGGCGATTTGGTCATCCACTCCAGGGCTGGCACCCGACGCCTCTTCGAGCTGGCGGAGCGCGCGCTGCCTGCCAACGTGCACTCTGCTCCTGACCCGAACCGCACCCGCGAGGAGTACCACGACTGGCATGTGCTGCGCCGCGTCCGCGGGCTGGGCCTCGCCAACCCGAGCGGCACCGAGTGCTGGCTGGGCATTCACGGTTTGGACGGCAGGGCGCGGCGGACTGTTCTAGCGCGGCTGGCCGAGCGGGGCGAACTGGTGCCCGTGGCCGTGAAGAATGCGCCAGAGCGCACGCTGTTCATGCGTGCGGCAGACCTGCCCGCCCTGGAAGCTGTGGCAGCCGAAGACGCGCCGAAGCCGAACGCCGCCGTCATCGCCGCGCTGGACAACCTCATGTGGGACCGCAACATGCTCCGCTGGGTTTTCGACTTCGACTACGTATGGGAAGTCTACAAGCCGAAGGCCCAGCGCAAGTACGGCTACTACGTGCTGCCGGTTCTGTACGGCGAGCGCTTTGTCGCCCGCTTCGAGCCGTCCTTCGACAAGAGGACGCGCGAACTGACAATTGTCAACTGGTGGTGGGAAGAAGGCATTCGGCCCGACGAAGCGATGGAATCCGCGCTGAGTGCTTGTTTCCAGGAGTTCGCCCGCTATCTGGACGCCCGCACGGTACAGTGCGGCAAGGGCATCGCCAACGACGAAGCCCTGGGGTGGATGCCAGGCCTGCAGGGCTGAAACCGGCGCCTAGCCGCCCAGGAGTGTGAAAGCCGCCGCCCCAACCGCGCTGCCCAGCGCCAGGCCGAACAGCACATCGCCCAGCCAGTGCACCCCCAGCATGACGCGGGTGGCCGCCACGCTCAGAGCATAGGCCCACGCCGCGGGCATCCAGTCGGGAAACGCAAGGGAGACGCACATCGCCACAGCCGCCACGCGCCCCGCGTGCCCCGAAGGAAAGGAATGCTGGTCCCAGCGGCGCGAGTACAGACCGCCCGGATGACCTTGCGGTCGGCGGCGGCGCACGAAGGTCTTTATCACCGCTCCGATGGTCACGGTGGCCACAACGGCGGCCCCCATGACCAGAATGGTTCGGCGGACATGCGCGTCTCCCCGCCAGTAGGCAAACGCCGAAGCGGCGAGCCAGACGCCGGTGTCGCCCAGGTGAGCCACAGTCATCGCCGCGAAGCGGGCTGGGCGGCGTTCTTCGGGGATGCGCATGCGCCGACTGAGGCGTTGGTCTAGCGCAGCCACCGCCCGCGAGAACTCACCCACCGCCGCGCCGCTCCAGATAGCGGATGACCATCTCCAACTGCGCCGGTTTGTCCACGTCCATGGCCAGTTCAGGATCGGGCGATGCGATTCCCCTCCCTTCAATCCCCAGCACCTTGCTCACGCGGCGTTCCACCTCCGACAGGGTGAAGCGGCGCAGCGCCACGCCAATCAAGAGGCCAGGCCCCAGAACGCGTGCCATCTTCATCGCATTCTTGCGCTGGGCAACGAGGTCGCGCATCACCTGCTGGCGCTGCAGAGAAAGAGAGCAACTGACCATGAACAGGTCTCCCCCAGCATAGTAGCCATCTCTTAGGTGGGCGTAACTCCGCCCCGACCCCGGAAAGCGGCCTTCCATGACCGTCTTCTCCACCACGGAGTAGAACAGGTCCCCGCCTCGCACAAGGCAGGCGTCCACAAATCGAGCGACCACAGGCCCTGTCAGGAGAGGAATGTCCGAGGAAGCCACCAGAATGCAGGGCGAGTCGGTCCCTCTGGCCTTCCAGTACGCAATGCCGCCCAGGATGTTGTCGAAGATGTCTCCCTGGGATGGCGTGCGCTCCACCGGACCGGCGAAAGGCACATCGTCCTCTGCATTCAGGCCCATGGCCACGATGCGCGCCACCCGCCCGCTGGCCCGAAGCGCCTGCTCCACATAGCACACCATGGGCTTTCCCGATATGGGAAGAAGCGCCTTCCGGGTCGCGGGCGTTCCTTCCAACAAAGGGTCACGCTCTCCCTCTGTTGCACCCGCCAGAATGACCGCATCCAGCAGAGCAGGCTGTTCTGTCATAGTCTCTGAATCGTGGGGCGGAAATGGAGTTGTTCGAGCAGGTCTTCGATTTCAGCGTATGTGAGAGGCCGTCCCAGGCCTGCCAGGGCCACCAGGCTGGCTTCCATCACATTGGTCCCGAAGGTGCGCCCCTCAAGGCGCGGGGTCGTCGTCACCAGATAGCGCACGCCTGCCTCTTTGAGGACTTCCACGTCCTCGGCTGTGGTCGTGTTGGTCACAATGACCTTGCCGTCCATACGAGGTGGCATGTGGCGGTAGATGTAGTTGAAATCGCCTGCCACGACCGACGCCCACCCATACCACTTCTCGAACTTCGGCTGGTTCACCGTCTGCTTGTCGCCCGTCGGATACAGCATGCTGAAGGGAAGGTGTCCCAACACAGGGAGCAGCACCCTGGCGAGCCGCTTCAAGTTCTTCAGGCCGCGGATGGGAATGGGCAGCCCCAGGGCAAACATGAAGTCGCCGTACACGGCATCGTAGCCTGCCTCGTCGAACGACTGCGCCATGCCGAAGCGGTCTGTGGCGGAAGTAATCAGCACGGTCTTCGGCGCAATCTCAGGGCCAATCTCGGCTTCCACAACCTGCATAACCTTGCGCTCGATGGTGTGCTTCAGCCCGCCCCCATCCACCACAGGAGTCTTGCACACACCCTCCACAAGCGGCAGCACGGAGTAGAGCGGGTAGTCCTTGCCATCCACGCACAGGGCAAGGTCGGTGCCGCCCACGCCGAAGGCATCTATCTGCCCATCCAACTCGCGGTACAGTGCCTGGGCGCGGTGGAAGTCGCCATCGGTGCCAATCCGCTCGATGCGGATTTGCTGCCCCAGCAGTTGCATTTCCACGGCGTGATTTCGGCGGGAACTGCCCAAACTCACACTCACGACTCGCTTCATGCCTTCTCCTTGTGCAGGCGCACAGAAAAACACCCGCGCGAAATCACTGCATCAGCCGCCAAGCATCTGGACGGCAAGCGTGGCATAGACCTGGCTGGCGGCAACCAGATCGTCGATGCGCACCTGGTCATCCACGGTGTGGGCAAGCCTCTCGTTGCCGGGGCCGAACCCGATGGTGGGAATTCCGGCGACGCCCATGGTGTAGACGCCGTCGGTGGAGAAGGCCCACCGTTCCAGCCGCGGCCTGTAGCCAAGAGCCTGCCGGACAGACTGGCTCGCCGCCTGCACGAGTTTGTGGTCTTCCGCGATAACCCAGGCCGGATACGAATCTCTGACTTTGGACCGATACCCCGTGTAACTGACGATTTCGTACTCGCTGACCACTATCTCGGCGTCCAGCCGCTCCCGCGCCACAATCCGCTGCAGTTCGGCAAGAGCCTTGGCCTCGGTCTCGCCCAGCGTCAGGCGGCGGTCCACGTAGAAGGTGCATGTGTCGGGCACGGCGTTGCGGCTGCCCGACACGCTGTCAATCTGGGTGACGGCCAGGGTGCCCGGACCGAGGAACGGGTCGTTGCCCAGTTTGGGGCCGAGAAGTTCCGTTTCGAAGATGAGACGGGCTGCCGCGTTGACGGCGTTCCTGCCCTGGTCTGGGGAGCAGGCATGGCAGGAACGTCCGTGGGTCGTCACGCGAATCTCCACGCGGCCTCGCTGGCCGCGGGACACCTGCAGCCCTGTCGCCTCGCCGAGCACGACGAAATCTGGACGGATGCCCTCCTCCTCAATCAGCACGCGCATGCCGAGCCCTTCGGCGGGTTCCTCCTGCACGACGCCCACCAGATAGAGCGTGCCTTTGAGGCGAGGCGCGCTGTCCCTGATGGCAGGCACGCTGTAGACCATAGAAGCCAGGGCCCCCTTCATGTCCACCGCCCCAAGCCCGTAGAGAATGCCGTTCTCGACTTCGGCGGCGAAGGGGTCCCTCTCCCAGTGATCCAGGTTGGCCGGGCCTACCGTGTCCATGTGACCGTTGTAAAGCAGGACCGGCGGCTCGCCGGTTCCCACGCGCCCGACCACGTTTCCAATCCGGTCTACGAACACGTCATCGCAGCCCACGCGGCGCATTTCGTCTGCCAATCGCTGCGCCACACGCTCCTCCTGCGCAGACAGGCTGGGGATGCGAACCAGTTCCTGGGCGAATTGAACCAGCGCCTTCTTTTCCACATCCCTCGCACGAACCATTGACTTCTCGCTCCTAATAGGCTCCCCTGCCGAAGATGACTCTGGGAATCGTCCTCAGCAGAATCTTGAAATCCAGGAACAAAGACCAGTTCTCGATGTAGTATAAGTCCAGCAGCACCATCTCGTCGAAGGTGACATCGCTGCGCCCGCTCACCTGCCAAAGCCCTGTCATGCCGGGAGCCACTGCCAGCCGCCTTCGGTGCCACTCCTGATACTTCGCTACCTCGCGCGGGAGCGGCGGGCGCGGCCCCACCAGGCTCATCTCGCCCCGAAGCACGTTGTACAACTGCGGCAACTCGTCAACGCTGGTGCGGCGAATGATGCGCCCTACGCGAGTCACGCGTGGGTCATCCCGAATCTTGAAGAGCGGGCCTGTGGCCTCATTGTACGGCGCAAGACGCTCCAACTGCTGCTCCGCGCCCTGATGCATGGTGCGAAACTTGTACACGACGAACGGCGTCTCGTCCTGCCCGATCCTCTCCTGGCGGAAGAGAACAGGGCCTTGGGAGTCCAGGCGAAGGGCGATGGCAGCAGCGGCCATGAGGGGGGACGTGAGCACCAGGAGCACTGTGGCACCGACGATGTCAAGCGCCCGCTTGGCAGCGCGCCCGGGCCCCTTGATTGTGGTCTCGCGCATCCCAAGCAGAGGCAGGCCGTTCAGGTCATCAATGCCCACGCGGCTCAAGGACATCTGGAATAGGTCGGGAACGATGCGGGCACGGATGTCAGACCGCTCACATTCGTGAATGATTCGGACAATCTTCCGGTGGTACATCCAGGGCAGCGTCACGATGACTTCATCCACGTTCCCCAGGTCCAGAATCGCGGGGAGGTCGTCGATAGTGCCCAGACCCTGGAAGCGTCCGATGGCGCCGTTCGCCTTTCGAAGGTCATCGTCAACGTAGCCGGCCACCTCGTAGCCCAAGTCTGGCTGCGCCACGATGTTTCGCATCAGAGTGCGGCCCGTCTCGCCCGCGCCCACAATCAGCAGCCGGTCCACGCCGATTCCCCGCTTCCGCAGCACGGCCAGAAGCAGCCTGCGAACGGCGCGCCCCAGGCCCAGCACCACGGCCACCGCCACGATGATGTACATGAAAATCAGCCGCGAGTAGAACGCCGAGCCGGTGACAAACAGAATCACGATGACGAGAATCACGCCGTTGGTGGTGCCATTCAGAATGGCGTACACTTCATCCAGCCAGGAGCGCCCGCGCCGCACATCGTACACCCTTTCCAGAGCGAAGGTCAGCAGCAGAATAACCGTGAGCAGCCCCGCAATAGGGAAGAACACGGTGTAGGGGACGTAGTTCTCCTCCACGATAGGGCGCGGCCACTCCAGTTGATAGCGCACGAGATAGGCCAGGGCAAAGGCCGCATTGACGAGCAGCGCGTCACTTGCCGCGGTGAGCAGTGCGACAATCTGCCGATAGCGTTTAGACATACGACTGGCCTCCATGTGCCAGCACAGACCGATAGACCTGGGCCGTTTCCCGCGCAGTCCGCTCCCAACTGAACGTGGCGGCTCGTTCCAATCCCCGCGCGCGACACTGCCAGGCCAGCGCCGGAGAGTCAAGAACTTCGCCAACGGCGTCCGCGAGGCCTTGGGTATCCTCGGCATCTACCAGCAACCCGGCGTCCCCTACGACCTCCGGAAGGGATGCCCGATTCGAAACGACCACCGGCGTGCCGCAGGCCATCGCCTCCAGCGGCCCCAGGCCGAACCCCTCGTACAGCGAGGGATAGACAAACAGGTCCGCCGCATTGTACCACATGGGCAACTCACGTCTGGGAATGAACCCTGGGAAAATGACGTCGCCCTCTAGGCCCAGTCTCTCCACGGCCTCGAACACAGGCCGGTAGAACCATCCCTTGGCGCCAGCCAGCACCAGTTTGTGCGGCACGCCCTGCGCTTTCAGAGTGGCGAAGGCCTCCACCAGCCGCGTCACGTTTTTTCGCGGCTCCAGCGTGCCTACGAACAAAACGAACTTCGCAGGCAGTCCCGTTTCCCGTCGAAAGCGTTCCACCTGGTCGGCGGCCAGCGGGTGGAACGTCGCATCCACTCCGCAGTACGTCACGTGCACCTTTTCCGGCGGAACGCCCCAAAGGCGAATCACATCGTCCCGCGTGTTCTCCGAGATGGCAAGCACTGCGTCCGCCCGCCTCGCCGAGCGACGGGTCATCGTGTTCAGATACCAGCGATTGAAGCGGCGAAAACTGTCCGGAAACAGTGCGAAACTGACATCGTACACGGTCACCACACAGGGCTTCCCGCTCAACACGGGGCTGACGAAGGCCAGAGCGTGGAGCAGGCCGACTTGTCGGCGAGCCAGTTCCCAGGGCAGGCAGGCCTGCTCCCAGAGAATGCGCACCGGCGGGCGCTCCGTAGGGAGCCATGACCTGACTACTTCCACGCCGTCGATGCCGATCCTCGGGTCGCTCACAAATGCCGTATAGCGGTAGGCGCTGACTTTGGGCAGGTGGAGCAGGAGTTGGTGGATGTAGTGCGCGATTCCCGCCCCGCGATAACTGGCAGAGAGCGACAGCAACTGAGCATTCAGGCCTATCCGCACCTGCTGGGAGCCATCACCGGATGGCTGTGTTTGGACGCGATTCATCACGCCCGATTATACCTGCAACAAGCGCGATGTCCAAACCATTCACGGCAGGCCGAGCATGTCCCGATACACCCGGTACGTGGCCGCAGCGACCTGCTCGTGGGTGAAGTGCGCCAGCACGCGCTCCCGCCCCAGCATTGCCAGGCGGTCGCGTTGGGCCTCGTCGTCCATGAGGCCGCGCAGCATCGCCCTCAGCGCGTCCACGTCTCCCTCCGGAAAGACCAGCCCCGCATCTCCAATCACGTGGGGAATCTCGCCGCTGTCCGACCCGACGACAGGCACGCCGCACGCCATCGCCTCAATGAGGACCCGCCCAAACTGCTCCTTCCAGTTGGGGCGTGTCAGCGAGGGGAGCACCAGCACGTCCATACGGTGCAACCAGGGGGGCATGTCCACCGACGGCACTCGCGAATGGAATTCCACGCGCGAAGACAGGCCGGCGGAACGCGCGCTGCTCTCCAGCGGAGCCCGCGCAGGCCCCTCTCCGATGTACAGCAGCCGCCAGTCTCCCGGCAAGCCTGCCGCCGCGTCCAGAAGCAAGTCCACTCCCTTCTCCGGAACCACGCGACCGACGAACCCGATGGCAAACGGCGCGTGAGCCGAGCGGCCGCCCGAAGGCGCAAACCGTTCCGTGTCCACTCCGAACTGCGGAATGACGGCCACGGGTTTCGCAAAGCCTTTGGTGCGGAGCACCAGGCTGGCGTCCTGGTTCCCGGCGATGGCGCAGGCAGCATGCCGGAAGTTGTAGGCCTCGAACCACCGGAAGGGCGGCGGGTAGCGGCGGTTCAGGTTCTGCCACGTGAAGAAGAGCGCCTTGGCTCCCACGGACGCCGACAGGCGCATGGCCTGCCACGTTGCCAGATTGTACGGTTCCTCGTCGATGTGGACAACGTCCGGTCGGAAGGCGCGGAAGTGCTGCCCCATGCGCGGGTAGAAATGCAGGTGATAGTTCCCGTTGAGCGCCAGAGGGACCACCTGGAGTTCGTACCCCTCCACATGGACGCGCTCCAGAGCCACGGTCCCCCCTCGGTCGTTCCACGAAGGAGGCACCAGCACTTTCAATGTCACCCCTGGCTGGCGCGCCAGTTCTTCCAGTTTCCGCTGGTAGATGCCAACCAGGCAGGCTTTCGAAATCATCAGGACGCGCAAGCGCCACCTCCTGTTATTGCGGCTCGAATTCTCGCCGCCCCCCCGCCGCCCGCCAGCGCCACCGAGGGCAGAAACCCAGCGACCGAATGTTTTGACAGACCTTACCCTTATGCTATAATGGGCGACGTGCTTCACGCAGCGAGGAGGGGAGGTCACATTGGCCCGACGTCCGCGGGTGGCAGCCGCCGAATGGGGGCTGGCCGTGCTCATCACACTGGTCGCCGCGTTCCTGCGATTTCACGCACTGGATGAGTTCCCGCCGGGCCTGTACCACGATGAGGCCTACAACGGCCTCGATGCCCTCCAAGTGCTCCAAGGGACAAGACCCATCTTTTTCGAATCCAACAATGGGCGCGAGCCCATGTTCATCTACCTGGTAGCGGCGGCGATTGCATTTCTCGGGCGCACTCCCGCCGCTGTGCGCAGTGTAGCCGCTGCTCTCGGCACGCTCACCGTGCCAGCAGCGTATCTTTTCTTCCGCACCTTATACAACCGAACCATCGCCTTGCTGGGAGCCGTGGCCCTCGCCATCACGGTTTGGCCCATCCAGACTAGCCGCATCGGCTTTCGGGCGGTTGCTCTGCCTCTGTTCACCGCGCTGGCCCTCTGGCAGTTGTGGAAAGGCCTGCGGTCGGGCAGAACTCGCCACTTCGTTCTGGGCGGAGTCTTCTACGGGCTCAGTTTCTACACCTACCTGGCGGCCCGGTTCACGCCGCTGGCGCTGCTTGCTTTCGCCCTGGTCTGGGCCATCTGCAAACGCCCGAAAATCCCCTGGCGCAATGGAATCATCTTTGCGGCTGTGGCCCTGGTGGTGCTCGCGCCCCTTGCCGCCTACGTTGGAACCCATTGGGCCGCCTTCTCTGCCCGCGCAGGGCAGGTCTCCGTGTTCAGCCCCGCCATAAACGGGGGAGACCTCTGGGGCACGTTGGGACGCCACATCGCCAGGGTCGCGGGGATGTTCAACATCCGCGGGGATTTCATCCCCCGCCACAACATCCCCAACCGTCCGGTGTTCGACCCGGTGATGGGCATCGCGTTTCTGGTTGGGGTCGCTGTCGCCCTGGTGCGTCGCAGCGAGGCCGACCTCTTTGCCCTGACCTGGGTGACTGTGATGCTGCTGCCGACGGTCCTGGCCGAGGACGCGCCCCACTTCCTGCGCGGAATCGGCATCCTGCCGGTGCTCGCCCTGTTCCCCGCCATCGGGCTGGACTGGGCGGCGCGCCGTGTGCGGCGCAGGGTTCCGGCGCGATGGGCTATCGTGCTCCTGGCCTGCGCACTGGCGGCAAGCGCGGCGTTCACTTGGCGCGACTACTTTGTCCGCTACCGCCATGACCCAGACGTCGCATTCGCATTCGAGGCGGGAGCCGCGGAACTGGCGGCGGAGACCAACGCCTACCTGGGAACCGGCTGGGATGGCCAAGGCTACGCGGCGGAGCGCGGCGAGCCGCTCACAGACCATGCGGTCTTCATCGTGCCGCGCATCTGGAACACGTGGCCCAGCCTACGCTTTCTGCTGGCCGACGGCGATGCGGTGCAGGTTCTCACCGAGACGGCGGGAGGAACAGTCCCGCGCGCCTCTCACGTGCGGCTGATTGTCTGGCCCTACGAGCCGCACCAGCAGCACTTCGATGTGCTGCCGCCACAGAGCGCCATCAGCGTCATCGAAGGCCCTCTGGAGCGCGGAGACCTGGAAGCGGAACCGCGCCTGCTGAGCGTGACGTTCGATGCGCGTCCGCCCGCGGAAATCCAGCAACTGGCCATCGGACTCGATGTCACCCTGGGTGACCAGGTCCGACTCGCGGAGGCAGCAGTTCGCAGTGAGGGCCAGACACTGTACCTGACCTTGCACTGGCAGGCCCTGAGGGCGATGGGCACAAACTATATGGTCTTTGTTCACGTGCAGCAGGCCGAATTCCCCACGAGCATCGGGGATGGCCCTCCAGCGTACGGCTATTATACCACAAATGTGTGGCGTGCGGGGGATTGGGTGGTGGACGAACGCACCGTCGAACTGCCCAGAGTCTTCGACCCGGCTCGCGACCAGGTTTTGGTGGGAATGTACGACCTGGAGACCCTGCAGCGGCTCCCCGTTACCGACAGCCAGGGGCAGCCCTTAGGGGACAGCATCGCACTTCATACGTACTCAATCGAATAACGGGAACAAACTCATTCCAGGAGGCAAATGATATGACCTATCGCAACACAGTTCTCGCCACTCTCATTGCCGTGCTCGTGCTCAGCCTGGTGCCGCTGCCTTCCTTGGCCGCGCCCCCCCTTCAGGGAGAGTGCCCCGGCAATCTGCTGGTCAATGCCGGGTTCGAGGAGGGCTTCAGCACGCGAGGGGCTGGTGAAGTGGAGGTGGCCAATGGATGGGACCCGTGGTGGGTAAACGGCAGCTCCGCCGAGACCGCCGACGGCTTTCTGCGCCGCCCCGAATACAAACCAGAGAACGCCCAGGTTTTCGGCATGCGCCGCGTGCACGCCGGGGTGTTCTCGCAGAAGTGGTTCACCACCTTTTCTACACATGAAGGTGGCATTCTCCAGCAGGTATCGGTGCCCGTGGGCAGCGAGGCTACCTTCTCTTCCTGGGTTCAGGTGTGGAGCAGCCAGGACCCCAATCCCGACACCGTGGTGCAACCCGGAAACTACCGCGTGTCTGTGGGTATCGACCCGACAGGCGGCGCGGACGGGCGTTCTCCCAACGTCGTCTGGTCGCAGGAGGTCATGGAGTACAATACGTGGCTGCATCTCTCCGTGACAGCCAAGGCCCAGGCAGGCACCATCACCGTGTTTCTGCGGGGGCGGCCCGAATACCGCACCCAGTTCAACGACTCGTACTGGGACGACGCCTGCCTCACCATCGTGAGGCCCACGCCTCTCGCCACCAATACGCCGCGGCCCACCAGCACGCCTGTCGACACACCCACGCCCACCAGCACGCCCACCCTCACCCCGACGCCAACGCCGGTGGTGGGAAGCATCTCGATGCTCGCCTACCAGGATGACAATGGCAACAGTCGGCGGGAAGAGGGCGAGGCGCTGATTCCCGGCGTCGACCTCAGGCTGCGGCGGAGCGACAGCGGAGTGTCCCAGAAGTACACCACCGACGGCGTCAACGAGCCAAAGACGTTTGGGCACCTGACGCCCGCCGACTACATCGTGACGGCAGAGTTCCCCTCCGCATACGTGCCGACCGGCCCCACCGCGTGGGGAGTCAGCCTTGGCCCCGGCGCAGCATTCACAATAGAGTTCGGCGCGCGATACGCGCCAACCGCCACGCCAACCCGCACGGTGATACCCACCCGCACGCCAACGCCTACACCCACACCGCAGCCCGCCGGAAGCGTGGTGGGGAGCACCCTGTACGCAATCAGCGGCCTGCTGACACTGGCTCTGGCCATCGGCTTGGGCGTCTGGGTGTATCTCCGCCGCAAGCAGCCGCAGGAATCGTAACCGATGAACTCAGGCACCAGAAGGAGCGCAGGTTGGTCCAAGTGGCCTTTCATCCTCGCGCTCCTTCTGTGCCTTGCAGCCGGATGGCCTCTGCTGGCCTCTCCGGGCCTGATTGAAACGCGGGCCGGTGGCGACAGCCCCTTCCTCCTCCTCCGCACACAGCAACTGGTGTCCGCCCTGCGGGATGGCAACTTCCCGGTGCGGTGGATGGGCGATGCGGCCTACGGCATGGGCTATCCCTTCTTCAACTTCTACGCCTCGCTGCCCTACTACCTTGCGGCGCTTCTGAAGTTCCTCGGCTTCACCTACGTCAACGCCATCAAGTTCACCCAGTTGGCGGGACTTCTCGCGGCGGGGCTGGGGGCATACCTGTTCTCGCAGCGCATCTGGCGCAACCGCTGGGGAGCGCTGCTGGCGTCGGCGGCCTACACCCTCGCTCCCTTTCACCTGGTGAACCTCTACGTCAGAGGCGATTCGCTTTCGGAATTCTATGCGTTCGCCTTCTATCCGTTCATCCTGCTGACACTGGATGGCCTTTGGGAGAAGCCGACCCTACCCAGGGTCGGCGCAGTCGCCCTGGCTTTCGGCGGCCTCGTCATGACCCACAACGTATCCGCCATCCTGTTCCTGCCCTTCGTCGGCCTGTTCCTCGTGTACCTGCTGGTCAGGACGTCGCAGGCCCGCGGGCGTCGCTTGCTGGCAGCCTGCGCAGCGCTGGCCTTGGGGCTGGCACTCAGCGCGTGGTTCTGGCTGCCCGCGCTCCTGGAGACGGACCTGGTTCACCTGGAGGCGCAGACCACAGGCTATTTCTTCTACGGCGAGCACTTCCGCGCCCAGAACCTGGTCCAGACAACGCCCCTCTTCCAGTATCAGATGGACGAGTCGGGCACCCCGTTCGGCATGGGGCTGATACAGGCGCTTCTCACGGTTCTGGCAGCGCTGTGGGTCCTGTACAGGTGGGTGCGCAAACGGCAGGTGGACAAGGACGAACTCTGGCTGCTGGTCATTCTGGGCGTTGCCACCTGGCTCATCACGCCCTGGTCTCGCCTGGCATGGGAGCGAGTGCCGCTCCTGCCGTTTGCGCAGTTTCCCTGGCGCTTCCTCTCGGTGCAGGCGCTGGCCGCCGCGCTCCTCATCGGGCGTCTGGCAGAGATTCCACGGGGACGGCGTTGCGTCGCGGAGGGCCTGGTTCTCGTCCTGGCGCTTGCCGTCCTGCTGAGCATCCAGCCGACCTACCTCTACGTCTCCGACACGGACATCACACCGGAGCGGCTGATTCTGTACGAGGCATTCACCGGCAACATCGGCTCCACCGTGCGCGCCGAGTACCTGCCCCGGTGGACAGAGCCGCGCCCATACGCAGGAGAGCGGCTTTGGACTGAGGCGGAGCCTGGTCCCCGCGTTCTCGCCGGAGAGGTGAGCACGGCGGCGCTGGTGCGCAAGGAGAGCGACTCCCAACGCTGGCAAATTGCCGTGGTGTCCTCGGAAGCGCGTCTGGTCTTCCCCACGCTCTACTATCCCGGCTGGCGCGCCTATGTGGATGGCCGCGAGGTTGGATGCGAGCCGCAGGCGGGCTGGGGGGCCATCACCCTCACACTGCCCAAAGGCGACCACGAGGTGGCCCTGCGGTTCGCCCACACGGGGCTGCGGCTGGCCGCGGAACTGGTGTCGCTCCTGGCTCTGATTGGCTGCTGTGCCCTGGTGCTGGCGGGGAAGCCCCCGCTTCGCCGCGCGGCGAAGGCGGTGGGATGGACAGGCGCGGTTCTGGCGGTGACGCTGCTTGTTGCGTGCGGGAGCACAGCCCTCTCCCCTTCGTATCCCGCCGATGACCTGACGATGGACTGGGCCAAAGGCCCGTACCTGGCGCACAACCCTGGTGGCCTGCGCTACGAGGGAGGCGCGCGGCTTCTGCGCTACGCCCTGCCCGCCGATGGCGCTGCCCCCGGAGACTTCCTGGACGTGACGCTGTACTGGGATGCGCCCGCAGCGGGGCTTTCCGCGCAACTCACGCTGGAGGGGATGAACGCCCCGCTGTTCGGGGTTCCGAATGTGCTGAGCGTCTCCGAAAGTCCTGTCCGCGCTGGACAGAGTGCGCACCGGCTGGAGATACCCGCCACGCTGCCGCAGGGCGCATACGTGCTTGGCGTGAGGCTTCTGCAGGATGGCGGCGAACTCCGCCCCCTGGATGAGAACAACCACCCGCAGGGCCGCACCTACCTCGCGCCGCTGAAGGTCACCGCCAGCGCGCGCCTCCCGGATGATGCGCTGCTGGACGAGCACTTCGGAGAGAGCGTCCGCCTGCGCCGCGTCGAGGCGGAACAGAGCCAGCCCGGGCAGTTGGCCGTCGCCCTCACCTGGACGACTGAAGCCCAGTTGCCGCAGAACTATGCCGTCTCGGTGCGCCTGCTGGGCGCGGACGGCTCCGTCATCGCCCAGCACGACAGCCAGCCCAACTACGGCTTCAGCCCCACGGCCTTGTGGCTGCCGGACGTGCCTGTGCAAGACCGCCACTGGCTCGACCTGCCGCCGGGCCTGACGCCCGATCAGGGCTACGCGCTGGAGGTGGTTCTGTACGACCCCCTCACGCTGGCAGCCATTGGCACGGTGTCCATCCCGGACGTATACCTCACTCTGCTGGACGTCCGCGAATCCTACCCTGTGCTGGCGACCTTTGGCTCCGAAATCGGCCTCAGCGCGCTGGCGTTGGATACAGCGGAAGCCTGGCAGGGCGAGACGGTGACCATCCACGCCACCTGGGCCGCGCTGAAATCTACGACACAGACGTACACGGTGCACTTGGCGCTGCAGACCGCTGCAGGCGCCACGGTTTGGGAAAACCGCGTTCCTCTCCTGGACAGAGAACTGCCGCAAAACGCGCTGGTGGCCCGGCAGTACGCGCTGGACGTGCCCCTGCACCTGGCCCACGGCGCGTACAGTCTGGCGGTTGCAGTGGAAGACGATACCGGAACCCCCCTGTCCACCTACACCCTCGACGCCGCGCTGACCGTGCGGGAGCGCGAAAGAACCTTCTCCATCCCGGAGATGGCCCATCGGGCGGATGTTGTGTTTGGCGAAGAGATTGCGCTCCTGGGATATGACCTTCACCAGGAGGGGACAAGCCTGAGGCTTGTTCTCCACTGGCAGGCTCAGGTGCGCCCAACGGCCGACTGGACCGTGTTTGTGCACCTGTTCGACCCAGAGACCGAGGCGATTCCCAGCCAGTACGATGGGCAGCCGCGCGGCGGAGCCTACCCGACATCACAGTGGGCTGCCGGAGAAGTAGTCTCCGACGAGGTGGTTCTGAGCCTGGAAGGCGTGCCCGCCGGTGTGTATCGCCTTGCCATCGGCCTGTACGGCCCCGGAGAGGTCGGGCGGCTGCAGGCCCGCCTGGAAGATGGAACGCGTCTGCCGGACGATCGCTACATCCCACCCGACGAAATCACCGTGCGCTAGGCGCGGCGTCCCTACTTCACCGTCACCTGTCCCACCATCAGGTGCTGGCCCTGCCCCAGGCGGGCCAGTTCGGCATCCAGCACGGGCAGCGGGTCCAGGGTGAAAGCGTCGTACACAGTGACCTGAAGCGCGCCCAGCCCCGCCGCTTCGGGAGGAACCTGAACCGCGTGCGGGTCATCCACCACCACTCCGCGAGTCCATTTCAGCGTGGGAATGGCCCCCAGCGCCGGCGTGGAGTCCTGCTGCGCGAACCAGGCCCCGCCTTCGCCCGACAGGGCAAGAGACACCGAATAGTCGTGCACAATCGGCTTCAGCGCGAGGAACTTCAACGAAGCCCGAAGGGTTTCTCCAGGCTCGAGTTCTTCCGGCGGCCGCGCATCCAGACCCACGAATAGAATTTCGCCCCCCAGGTTGACGTACCGCTCCGACGCCGAGAAACGCGGCAACATGGTGCGCGTCTCCCAGACGCGCCCCCACGGGCCCAGAGGCAGCAGCGGCGCGCCAGCGACGTCGTGCAAGTCCAGGGCAAGCCAGCCCTCGCCACACGGGACTTCGTGGGCAGACGTGAAGAAGGCAGGGCCTTCGGGCACGTGGACAACGTCCTGCACCACCAAGGCCTCCTCACGAAAGAGGCTCAGAGAAAGGTCGCCCGCAGGGAGTCGTTCGTTGCGCCAGTGAAGGTACAGCGTCTGACTGCCAGCCGCATCCCAGTCCACTCCGAGCAGCGTCAGCCCTCCTACAAAGCGCTGAACCATTGGATGCTGCGTGACGGCAGGCGCCGACGCCGGGCGCACCTGAACGGTGGCTATCGGCACCGCGTCCAGGCCATCGGGGGTTTGAAGCCGCTGCCATCCGTCCGCCAGCGGAATGTAGGTGCCAATCAGGAGGGTGTAGTCGTCCTCAGCCGCGGAAGGAAGCAGCGACAGACGGTGCTCGTCGGCCACAACCTCACCGACCTGGAATCGTTCGCCGGAGTACGTCAGGTCGCTCTGCCCCAGAACCTGGCCCTGAGCGTTGACCAGATGCACAAAGAAGGAGTAGTTGCCCTCCAGGGGCGCGGTGGGCTGCCAGTACAGGAGCAAGCGCAACTGATTGCCAGGAGAGATTTCCGTGTCGCTGAGTTGATACCCAAGCACGCGAATTCTCTCGCCGAACACCTGGTCGATGTCCTGGATGCCGGTCGGCGCGCTGGACAACGGGCTGCTCATCACCTGCCAGGTGTCTCCAACGCGGAGGAAACGATAGGAGGTTTCCTGGTACGCACCGAACCAGTTGGTGACCAGCACCGGGCCGCGCTCAAGGCTTTCGCCGATGCGGCGTATCCAGACCGCCTCGTTGGGCGTGTCGCCTTCAGGGTAGACGTAGGTCACCTGGACATCGGGACGGGCTCCTTCGACCTGCTGCAGATACCATAGGGGCGTGGTCCAGTGCCAGTTGGCAAGGATGGTCGCGCCACGGGGCGCCGCGTCGAGATAACTTCGCGCTGTCTGCTCCGTCGAGTTGTCCTGGCCAAGCCAGCGGAAACTCCACCAGTTCGCCAGCCACGGAGATAGCGACAGGGCCAGAATCGCGACAGCCAGCGACGCAGACAGCGCCTTGCGCCGCCCCAGGGCCGCAGCCACTTCCCCCAGCCCCAACCCCAGAAGCAGTGCAAGCGCCACGTACGATGGTATCAGGTACTCCACTGTCTGCGGCGCGCGGTAGGTGATGGCCGTCAGGATGTTCACAAGAGCAACGCCGCCAAGGAGGACAAAGGGCTTCGGCTTCCGAACCAGAACCCACAGAGCCGCCGCGGCGACAGCCAGCGCCAGGGGAACCCCGAACTCCATTCGCACGATGTTCAGCCAGACACCCACGCGCCCAGGGAACACGTCGGCCCGCGCGAAGTAGAACATGTCGCCGCGAAAGCCCTGCGCAAGCACGTGCTCCAAAAAGCGGGAGACCGAATCTATCTTCACAGAACCGGCAGGCGCGCCCAACATGCTGCGCAGCGGGAGATACAGGAGCACCACCAGAGAGGCCGCGAAGGCTCCAGCGCTTTGAAGAAGCCATTTCCAGCGTCTGAGCAGCCGTCTGTCCGCCACCAGGAGGTATGCCGCCAGCGGAAGGAACAGCAGCCCCAGGGAGCCGTGGTGTCCCACCGCCAGCCCGGCCGTTGCCCCCAATGCGACCAGCGCCTTGCGAGACGGCCGCGCCCCGTATTCCAGGGCCAGCATGACCATCAGCGCCGTGAAGAGCGCCATCAGGCTTCGGATGTTGGCCGTAGTCGCCTGCGCCCAGAAGGTGGTGATGCCGCCCAAGGCCAGCGCGGACGCCAGGGCCGCGGGGACAGAGCCTGTCGCCCGCCGCACGGTTCTGGCGACCAGCGCGAGACTCGCCGACGCAAAAATGGCCGACAGCAGATTGACCCTCCAGGCGGGGGAGCCCATCGGCAACAGGGTGGCCAGTTTCCCCAGCAGCGTGTACAGCGGGTATCCAGGCGGGTGGGCAATGCCCAATACCCGCGACACCAGTTGAAACTCGCCGCTGTCTGCAGGGAGAAGGCCCGGCGAAAGAGTCCAGACGTACGCCGCCAGGCCCAGAACCGCTACTGGCACTTCTATGGGGAAGTGCAGGCGGGCGGGCAGGTTCACGAGGAGAAGCAGGGCCGCCGCCATCCCCGCAAGCCACCACGCCAATCCCGGCGACACCACAGGCCAGACCAGGTAGACGCCCAAAGCCAGCAGCGGCCACGCCTCCGCGTTGAGGCGCTTCAGGGCGAAGCCGAGAAGCCCGCCCAGGATGGCCAGCGCGCCTGCAACGAGCAAGATTTGCGACACCGAAATCGCGACCGCGCGGCCCTCGGCCCACAGCCGCGCGACAAAAAGCCCCAGGACGATGCCTGTAAAAAGGTTCGACGCTCGATTCAATCGTGCCAATCCGCCCCCCTATCCTCGTGTCCAGTACCGCCCATTGTATCGGCTGGAAGCGGAAGCGTCAAAACAGCAAGCGCAAGCCGGAGGCGGGGTTCGGCCCACCTCCGGCGAGGCTCGGTTCAGACTGAGAGGAGAGGCTGTGCGAAAGGGCTACGGGCTTTCCGTGAAGGTCAGCATGCAATCTTCCGTGACTTCAATCCAGTATCCCCGCTCCGGCGTCATCTGCGTCAGGTCGGAGACGAAACTGGGCGCGCCTGGCAGGTAGTGCTTCCAGGGGTCGCTTGGGTCGGTTGAGTCGTAGGCACGCACGGAAGTGTATTTCCCAGCGATGGGCGCCAGAGCATCTGCGATGGGCTGCCCCTGCAGCAACGGGTAGGAAACCAAGTTCCAGCCCGTGTGGAGCGGCACTTCCACCACAGCCTGCTCAACGCCCAACACGCTCAATGTCGCGGCCTGGGTGGCGTGCACCCACAGCCCCATGGTCGCATCCAGGGTGGTGAGGGTGTTGCCCTGGGGCGGGACGTTGACGTCGTAGGTGAGCCACGTGCCCTGCACGGCATCGAAGACATAGACCAAATCATACGAGCCATCGACGGACGCGAATACATCGGCGACGTCGTAACTCTCCGGCTCGACGGGCAGCGAAATCAGGTTCCAGCCCTGCTGCAGGGAAATGTGCGCAGTGTAGTACATATCCGCCACATAGTCGCCGTACTGCTGTCCAAGGGCAGTAATCGCCTTGCTGTCGATGTTGAACAGCGCCGTCTTGTCGTACTTATGGTCGCTGGAAGGATTCCAGCCCGTGAGGGCCATCCAGGCCCAGCGCTGCACCAGCCGATCGTCGTCGGAGGGCATGCCAGTGGTCTCCGACGTCGCCGTGCGGAGATAGTCGAAGGCCTGTATCTGGAAGGCCAACACGTATTCGGGGGGTATCCATCCCACGTAGATGCCCTCAAGCACGCCGACCTCCGTGATAATCAACGGCTTGTCGCGATATCCGTAGTCGGCCATCACCTGCCTGTAGGTCTCGATGGTGGGCCTGAAGCAGTAGTCGAAGTCGATGGAACGCCCGAACCCGTAGGCATGGAGGTTAAAGACGTCGATGGGCATCGGCTCTCCGTACCGCGCCTGGTAGGCGTCCAGAATGTCGGCGAGGGCGAAAGGCCGCCCGACCTCCTCAATGGCGTTGATGAACCCGATGGCCGTCTTGTACGTCGGGTTTATCTGCTTGACCCAGTCGCGGTATTTCTTGTACTTTTCCGCATACTCCGTGGGCGTGATGCCCCGGCAGGGGCTCAGGGGCGCGCCATTCTTCGTGCAAAAGGTATCGTACTGCAATTCGTTGCTGATAATCCAGACGGTACCATCGGGATAGTTCTCCGGACGCGAGTTGACCGCCGACTGCATTTGCGCCAGGGTCTCATTGCCCATCAGGTCGCCGTAGGCAGCCACCATTGGGTAGAAGTCCACCCCGGGCAGGGTATAGGGGATTTGCATGCGCCAGCCGTGGAACCAGCCGGCCCCCAAACTCTCCCAATCGTACTCGTTCGCGCTGCTGTTGGCACCAAAGCCAAATCGCGGCTGGTCGTTGGCCGCGGCAGGAAGCGCAGTAGCCAACAGAAGAACTACCAGTATCAGTGCAACTGCCAGGATTCGCGTTCGCTTCATCGTCTTTTCTCCATGTCGTGCAGAGACTCTGAGTATTGGGGGGATGCGCATAAAGTGCAAGTGAGAAGAAGCAGACTCAATCTATAGCCATTGTACTTCCTGCGCAGTCCCCGCACAATAGGAAAAAAGTGCTATTGCCTCCTTTTTTCAGGGCAATTCACAGATTATTCACAGAGTCACATCGCGCCAGGCAGCGGGGAAATCCTCCCGCCGCCTGTCAGTACTCTATGGTACGCCTGCAGTGTCTCAGCAGCCGTGTTCTCCCAGGAGAAACGCGCGGCCTGGACGCGTGCCTTTGCAGCAAGGCCACGCCGGAATTCTGGCTGCCTCCACAGGGCCAGAAGGCTTTCGGTCATCCCTCCCACATCATCAGGCGCGTGCAGCAATCCGCCATCGCCCACAATCTCCGGCAGGGAGCCGGCGCTGCTGGCCACCACAGGCGTCCCGCATGCCATGGCCTCCAGCGGCGGCAGGCCGAATCCCTCGTAGCGAGAGGGAAACACCATAGCCTCCGCGCCGCTGTACAAGGCGGGCTTGTCCGCCTCGGTGACCCATCCGATGAAGTGCGTCCTCCCCCGAACTCCTGCCTCTTCGGCCAAATGACGCGGGTCGGGCGCGAACTCCGAATCCCTCTTCGGAGTTTGCCCTGCGACCACCAGCACCGCGTCCGGTTCCTGGGCCGCGACACCTGCGAAGGCAGCCATCACGGCGGGCAGGTTCTTGCGGTGGTCGAAGCCGCCGAAATACAGCAGATAGCGCGGCGGCAGGGCCAGCCGCTGCCGAAGGGCTTCCACCTCTACCGGAGGCTGCGGGACGTACTCCTCACCGGCAGCCAGATAGACCACGCGAACAGTTTCAGGCGGCAGCGCCAGGTGCTGCACGATGTCGCACCTGGATGCCTCGGAATCGGTCAAGACCACACTGGCCTGCCTGATGGTGGCAGACACCAGCCGCACGTACGCTCTCACCCGCCAGTCGCCTCGGTACTCCGGCAGCAGAAGCGGTATCAGGTCGTGAACGGTGGTCACGACCGGGCACGGACCCCGCATCGGCCCGCCCCAATAGGGAACGTGCGCCACGTCTGCGCCGGCTCGCCGTGCCAACCTGGAAAACGTGACCTGCTCGAACCAGACTTTGTACAGATTCTCGCCCAGAAGGCGATGTGCAAATGTGCTGCTGTCGGGGCGCTGGGGCAGGAACTCCGATTCAGGGGCAACAGCGGGCAGGTGGCGCAGCAGGCGGCGGGTGTACTGCCCACTCCCCGTAGCGGGCTGCTCCGCAAACCACGCATTGATGGCCACGCGAATCGATCTGTCCGCAGCCCCATTCACCGGGCACGCCCTCCGTCAATCACGATACCCCTCCGGATGCCGCCGATGCCACTCCCACGCGCTTCGGACGATGCTTTCCAGGTCCGGGAACCGGGGTTTCCATCCCAGGTCCCGCGACAGAGTCTCCGAACTGGCCACCAAGACGGCGGGGTCCCCTGGCCGCCGAGGTGCAGGCACCACAGGAATCGGGTGGCCGGTGACGCTGCGGGCCACATCGATGACTTCGCGCACGGTGAACCCCTGGCCGTTGCCCAGGTTGTAGACGCGACTACTCTCGTCCAGCGCCTCCAGCGCGAGAATGTGCGCCTGGGCCAGGTCGACAACGTGGATATAATCGCGGACGCAGGTGCCGTCGCGGGTGGGGTAGTCGGTACCATAGATTTGCACATGGTCGCGCTTGCCCAGGGCAACCTGCAGTACGATAGGTATCAGGTGGGTCTCAGGGCGGTGGTCTTCGCCGCGCGTCTCGGACGCGCCGGATGCATTGAAGTAGCGGAGAGACGCATAGCGCAGTCCGTATGCCCGTTCCAGCCAAGACAGCATCCGCTCCAGGATGTTCTTGGATTCGCCATAGGGACTGCCCGGCACGATGCGCTCATCCTCGGTGATGGGAATCCGCTCTGGCTCCGCGAAAAGATTCGCCGTGGAAGACAGGATAAGTCTGAGCACATCGTGGGCAACCATGACTTCAAAGAGCGTGAGTCCGCCATCCACGTTGTTGCGGAAGAAGAGGAGAGGGTTCTCCACCGACTCCCCGACAAGGCTGCTGGCCGCAAAGTGCATCACGGCCTCGGGGCGGTACCGATGGAAGACGCTGTCCAGGAAGTCCCCATCCCGCAAATCTCCCACCTCTAGGGCGGCATCCGCCGCCACGGCGGCACGATGTCCCTGGCTCAGATTGTCGACCACAATGACCTCTTCGCCGGCCTGGAGCAGTTCTTCCACCACCACACTGCCGATGTAGCCAGCGCCACCGGTCACCAGGATTCTCACTGGGCAGCCTCCTCTGCGGCAGGATAGGGGGCGGGCTTGGCCGGGTCCATGACAGGCAGGCACACGTGCGCAACACGCCCCGCAAGGTACTCCCGAACCAGATGTCCGCCTATCCCGACCGCTTCTATATGGTAACGTTGCAATTCGTAAGGAGATACTTTCGTCATCACTTCCTGGGACATGAAGTCGCGAGACCTGAGCAGGCCGACAAACTCCTCCACCGAAAGGCCGTAGCGCCCCGCGAAGTGCGCGTAGGTTGGCGACGAATCTGCCGCCTCTAACTCGCGGAGAAGCAGTTCGCGCCATGCAGCCACAGCCGAGTCGGAGAGGAACGGCAAGGGGCTTGGGCCAGCGTACTGCTCCAGCAGGCTGCGAAAGTGCGCAGGCACCTGGCCCCGGTACTCCTGGTCCAGTTGAGTGCGCAGGAGGTCGTGGCGGAGGAGAAGACCGCCATCCGATTTCCCGTCAGGCCCGCAGAAGCGCGGCCAGAAGATGCGCACGAGCCACAATTCGTCGGCCAGCAGGTGCGCGAGATAGCCCGCCACCAAAAGCCTCACTTCCACGTCCAAATCGTCGGGTGCGGCCAGTTGCGGGTAGGCGCGCAGCATGTGGACGATGCCCGATTCTCCGCCGCGAGGCGGCAGGTCGAGGAAATGGGTCGAGGCGCGCGGCTCTCTCGTGAGCACGCGAACGTCCGCGATGGTGCTTCCCATCAGGTAGGCGCTCAACGCAAGAGGCTCTGCGCTTCGGAGAACCTCCGGGGCTGTTTCCAGCATCTGTTGTGCGATGGCCAGGTGTGTGATCGGTGTCGGCAATTCTGCTCCCTCTCCAGCGTGCTTATCATACCCTAGTGCAATCTTCTGGCCAAACGCAGGCGTGTCGCGCTGTTTGACACGAACCTGCTCCCCGAAGATAATCCTGGCATGGCTCCCAGGGGACGACTTTGCGCTCGGTTGCTGTTTCTGTGCAGTTTGGCGGTCGCCATCGGAACGACCGGCTGCTCGTTGCTGCCCGGTCGAGGCACGACGCCTCCACCCACAGCCACGGCTGCTCCAACCACCACCCCCGCCCCGATTCTGCCAACCGCGACTCCGGCCCCCGAACAAGTTCTGCAGATGGCCCATGAGGCTCTCGCCTATGGAGACTGGGACGCGGCGCTGGCTCTGGCGCAGCGGGCCATGACCCAGGCTCCAAGCCTGTCGGAGCGCGCCACGGTCCTCATGGCACAGGCCCAGATGGCCACCGGCCATCCAGACGAAGTAATTCAACTCCTGGAGGGCGCTGCCTTCACCGACCCCGACCTGAAAGCCAGCAGGCTCTACCTGCTCGCATCGGCGTACAGAGAGAAGGAAGACTGGGAGAAGGCCCTCCAGGCGCAGAACGATTTGCTGCCCCTCGCAGAAGGGCTCAGCGCCTGGATACACGAACTGAACGGAGATGTCTACGTGCGCCGCGACGAGCCCGACCTGGCCGTGGAGGAGTACCGTCTCGCCATGGAGTCGTCGCCGGCGGACGAGCGCCGCCGCTTGCTGGAGAAAATCGCCGACGTTCAGGTTCGGTCCGGCGAAGTCGCCGAGGCGCTGGACACCTACGCCGAAGTGCTGTCCATGGCAGAAGAGCCTGCCCTCATCGCCAGAGTGCACTATTTGAGGGGACTGGCCCTTCGAGAGATGGGTGAGGAAGAAGCGGCGCTGGAAGCCTTCGGGGAGGCCGTCCAGGCGACACCCTACGCCCATGAAGCATACCTGGCGCTGGTGGAACTGGTCAACGCTGAGGTGCCCGTAGATGAGTTTCGCCGCGGCCTGATCAACTACTACAACGGCGTCTATCAGGCGGCCATCCAGGCCTTCCAGCGGTATCTGCAGGGAGAAGACGCGCCCAGGGCCTCCGAGGCCATCCAATACATTGCGGACGCATATCTGTCGCTGGGGCAGCACGAAGAAGCCCTGGATGTACTGCAGCAGGCCGCCGCTGCAGAGACCGACGTTTCGCTGAAGGCGGAGATTCTGATGGCCGAGGGGCGCGTGCTGTATCAGGCGGGGCAGTTGAGCGAGGCGAGGGAGGCCTATCTCGACGCAGCCGCTGCGTGCCCCGCATGCGCAGTGGCTCCCGAGGCCATGTGGCGGAGCGCGGAGACCGCCCTTGCTGCGGGAGACAGGGCGGGCGCTGCCTCAGATTTTCTGAACCTGCAGCGCAACTACCCGGAAGACGACGGCGCCGACGACGCCATGCTGCGCGCAGCCCTCATCTACTACCTGGACAGGCGCTACGGTGAAGCCGCTCAGGCCTGCCGGGAACTGCTGAGCCGCTATCCAGACTCGCAGCGGGCCAACGCCGCCCATTTCTGGGCGGGCAAGGCCGCGATACGCGAGCAGGAATGGGACGACGCGGAGCAGCATCTTCACGCCGCCGATGCCGCGCTCCCGGATTACTACTCCGTCCGCGCGGCTGCGCTCCTTCGCGGGGAAACAAGCGTCGCGCAGAGCACCGGAAACGTCCTGTTCGAGAGCGACAGCAGCCAATATCGAGACGCGTGCCTGGCCTGGCTGCTGGAGTGGGCCGCAGATGGGGCAACCTACAATTTCGATGCGCTGCCGGAAGACATGCTCGCCAACCCCGATTACATCCAGGGAGAGGCGTTTGCCGCCCTGGGCTTGCCGCGAGAGGCTGCCGAACATTTCGCGCAGGTGCGCGCGCTTTGGCGCGAGGAGCCGCTGGCTCTCTTCGTGCTGGCCGAGCGCCTGCGGGACCTGGGCCTGTACCGGGAGTCCATCGCCTGCGCCGAGCGCGTGATTGCCCTGTCCCCGACGGGGTCGGCTGCCCACGCGCCTCGCTACCTCCAGCGGCTGGCGTACCCGGCCCCGTACACCGATGAGATCCTCGCCCAGGCGGGGGCCCAGGGGCTGGACCCGTTACTGCTCCTGGCGCTCATCCGCCAGGAAAGCCGCTTCGACCCGCTGGCAGGGTCGTGGGCAGGCGCGTTGGGCTTGATGCAGGTCACGCCCCCAACCGGAGAGTGGATTGCCTTGCAACTGGGCGTCCGAGATTACGAGAAGGCGGACCTGTATCGGGCTTCGGTCAACCTCCGGTTCGGCACCTGGTACCTGGCGCGCCAGTTGAAGGACTTCGGCGGCGAGGTGGCGGTGGCCCTGGCCGCGTACAACGGCGGGCCGGGCTACGCTCGCCTGTGGCTCTCCGGGTTGGACGAATACGACCCCGACCTGTTCGTGGAGTTTATCCCTGTGGCTGAGACCCAGTTGTACGTCAAGACCATCACCGAACAGTGGGACATCTACCGCCGAATCTACCAGCCCGCCACCGCGCTGTCGCCGTGAGGGTTGGTAGGACGGGTTGGCAACCCCACTGCCTCTAGGGACAGATTGGCAATCTATCCCACGAGGGCGACGGCAGTTGCCCCCCGCGCGCCTCTCGGCTACAATCGAGGAGCGAGGTGCAGCGTGAGAAGTCTGGACGACACCATAGCCGCAATCTCCACGCCCATCGGGCAGGGAGGCATCGGGCTTGTGCGGATGAGCGGCCCCGACGCCCTGACGATTGCCCAGGCGCTGTTTCAGCCCGCGCGCGGGAAGGCCGACGCCGACTGGAAGCCGTTCCACCTGCGGTACGGACACATCGTGGACCCCGCGGACGAACAGCCCGTGGACGAGGTGCTGGTATCCTACATGCCAGCCCCGCACACCTACACGCGGCAGGACGTAGTAGAAATCAACTGCCACGGCGGCATCGTGCCGCTGCGGAAAGTCCTCGAACTGGTCCTGCACCAGGGGGCGCGGCTCGCGGAACCAGGCGAGTTCACCCTGCGGGCCTTTCTGAACGGGCGGATAGACCTGGCCCAGGCCGAGGCTGTGCTCGACATCGTGAACGCCCACACGGAGGCGGCCCTGCGATTGGCGGTGGACCAACTGGATGGCCGCCTGTCCAGGGAAGTCCGGCAGGTGCGCGAGCGACTGGTCTCCGTCATGGCCTACCTGGAAGCCACCATCGACTTCGTGGAAGACGAAATCCCCCCGCGAGATGTGGCGCCCGACCTGCGAGAGGCGCTGGACACGCTGAAGCGCCTGCTGCGCGGCGCAGACCAGGGCATCATCTACCGCGAAGGGATACGGACGGCCATCATCGGCCGCCCCAACGTGGGAAAGTCCAGCCTGCTCAACGCACTGCTCAGGGCAGA
>Ga0315554_1000361_pt1 | contig 26406 bp, 22 predicted proteins | sample SalMarSW160370MG_FD_202114 | JGI IMG/M metagenome (GOLD analysis project Ga0315554, IMG submission 202114) | Salt marsh sediment microbial communities from the Plum Island Ecosystem LTER, Massachusetts, United States - Salt Marsh Sediment SW1603-70 ...
CCCTGCCAGGTGGTTGGCCCCGACGGGATGGTGACTGCAGCCAACGCGTTGGCCGTCGCCGCCGGCGTCCGGGTGGGCATGCCGCGTCGCCGCGCCGAGACCCTATGTCCGGCGGTTGCCACCCTGCCCGCCGACCCCGGCGCCGAGGCGGCTGCTTTTGAGGCGGTGGCGCGAGCCGTGGAGACGGTGGCTCCCGGTGTCGAGGTGGCCGAACCGGGGCTGCTCTTCCTCGACGTGTCGGGAGCCGTTCGCTATTACGGGGGCGAGGAGCCACTCGTTGCCTGCGTGGCTCGAGCGGTAAGGGAGGTGGCAGCCGGCGCCCGGCTCGGCCTCGCCGACGGCCCTTTTGCCGCTCGCGCTGCGGCCGAAGGCGAGACCATGGTCGCCGACACCGAGGGTTTCATCGCCGGCCTCGACATCGCCACACTCGGGGTGTCCGAGATCGTCGATACCTTCCGTTGGCTGGGGATCAGCACGCTGGGGGATCTGGCGGCGCTGCCTCGTGAGGCCGTGGCGTCCCGCTTCGGCAGAATCGGCCTGGAAGCGTATCGGCTGGCCAGCGGCGAGGACCGGGAGGTGTCTCCCCGATCGTTGCCGCAGGATGTGGCGGTCGAGGAGCGTTTCGACCCGCCGCTGCGGGACCTGGAGCAGGCGGCGTTCGCCGCTAAGTCGCTGGCACACCGGCTCCTCGAAGCCGTCGGCCCGGGGATTCCGCACCTCGTGGTGGTGGAGGCCATGTCGGCGGCAGGTGAGGTTCGGTCCCGCACCTGGCGCAGCGCCGATCCTTTCACCGAGGGTGAGATAGCAGAGCGGGTCCGGTGGCAGCTGCGGGCCTGGGTGGAGGGGGGCGGTATTCCCGGGGGCATGGCCCGGTTGCGACTCGTTCCCGGTGACCGCTCCGATTCGGGGCGTCAGATGTGTTTCGGCGAGGATGCCGCCTCGGAGGTGGGGGCCCGCCGCGCCCTGGCTCGCGCCCAGGTCCTCGTGGGGCCCGACGCCGTGCTCCAAGCGGTGCCGCAGGGAGGCAGGGAGCCGGGCGAGCGGGTCCGCTGGCATCGTTGGGGTGAGCCTGCACCGCAACCGGTGCACGACCCGAAAGCGCCTTGGCCGGGCCGCCTGCCCGATCCCGCACCCGCGCTCGTGCCCCCGCCCTGCCGGGTGGAGGTGGAGTGGGATGACGGGTTCCCCGTTCGTATACGGCTGGGGAGCCGCTGGGAAGAGGTTCGCAACTGGGCCGGGCCCTGGCGGCGCACCGGGCGCTGGTGGGATGGCGAGCAGCACGCCGACCGCTACCAGATCGTTACCTCGGCCGGCGCATTCCTCTGTGAGGTCCGCGAAGGAGACTGCTACCTGGTGGGCATCTACGACTGAAGACGGCCGTGCCGGTAGCCTTACTCTCGTGGATCGGGAGCACTGGGATCGGCGCTATCACGAGCAGGAGTTCGCCAACGCGGTGCCGCCTAATCGGTTCCTAGCCGAGGCGGTTGCCGCATTCGAGCCCGGGAGAGCCCTCGACCTGGCCGCCGGCCAGGGCCGCAACGCGGTATGGCTGGCGGAGCAGGGTTGGGAGGTAACGGCCGTCGAGTGGTCCGGTGTCGCCATCGACCGGGGGCGGAGGCTGGCGGAGCTGCGGGGGGTCTCCGTCGAATGGATCGTGGCCGATCTGCGGGAGTGGACGCCGCCCCCGCTGGTGTTCGATCTTGTGGTCGTCGCCTACCTGCACCCGTCGGCACGGGAGCGGATCGCCTTGTGGCGGATGGCGGCGGGAGCGGTGGCCGCCGGGGGGCACCTCGTCGTCGTCGGCCATGATCTGCGCAATCTCAGGGATGGCATCGGAGGGCCCCACAACCCGGAGCACCTGTATACCGCCGGCGACGTCGTGGGGGCGATCGGCGGGGAGCTCGAGGTGATCCGCGCCGAGGAGGTGCTGCGTCCCGTGGAGGGCGAGACCAAGGATGCCATCGACAACATCGTGGTGGCGAAGAGGTCTCAGGTCTAGCGGCGACGTGCCGGCGCCGACACCTGGTGGCGAATGCGCTCGAAGGCCGTGCCGATGATCTCATGCACCTGGGTTCGTAGTGCGTCGATATCGTCGGTCCCAAGGCCGGACGTGGGAATGGGTTCGTGGAACACCATCTTGGCTCGGCCTCCCCGAATGATCTTCGACCCAGGCGGCCAGATCTCGTATAGGCCGGATATGGCGATGGGAAGCACCGGCATGTTGTTTTCGATGGCGATGCGGAAGGCCCCTTTCTTGAAATCGTGCAGCTCGCCATCGCGGGAGCGGGTTCCCTCCGGGTAGATGATGAGCGATCGTCCCATCTTCACCACCCGGGCCACCTGCTCATTGATCTTGCGGTGAGCGGCGGCGCGGGCCTGGCGATCGGTTTCCACCATGCCGATGGCTCGCATGGCGCGGCCGAACACGGGGATCTTGAACAGTTCCTTCTTCGCCAAGAAGCGGATCCCAACGGGCACGAAGGCGAGGTGGAACGGGGCGTCCAGGTCCGAGATGTGGTTGGAGACGAAGACGTAGGAGCCGGCGTCGTCTACGTGTTCGAGACCTTCGAAGGTGGCACGAACCCCGCAGGCGGCGCAGAAGACCCGACCCCAGCTGCGTGCCACGGTCTCCACGTGTTGTGAGGTGGGGCGGAACTTGGTGAGCACGATCAGGTAGCTGGCGACCATGGCCGTGTAGAGCACCGCGATGGTGAGCCCCACCCCGGTGCGGATGGCCGCGCCGATCGTGCCCAGAGCTTTGAGCATGCCGGTAGGCTACTCCGGCCGTACGAGGGAAGGCCGCGCCGGGCATGGGCCGCGATAGGAGCAGGACGAGGCTGGTGCTCGTCGTGAGCGCCGAGCCGCCAGAGCTCCCCAGGTCATGAGACGGGTCGATCAGCACCGCGCCCGGCGCATCGCCCTCGGTGCACAAGGCTTGGCCGAGACCCGCTCCTCGGGCCGGGTCGACGTGCGGCACGTGCGCCGTCTGTTGCGGCGCATCGGGGCTCTCCAGATCGACTCGGTGAACGTTCTCGAGCGCGCCCACCACCTGACCCTGTTCTCCCGGCTGGGCCACCACGAACGCGGCCTGTTGTGGCGTGCCTTCGAGGAGCGTCGTCTGCTGTTCGAGTACTGGGGCCACGAGGCGTGCTTCCTGCCCATCGAGGACTACCCGCTGTTCCGGCACCGCATGGCCGAGACGCGCCCGTGGATCCGGGTCGACTGCCTCAACCGGGAGCACCCGGGCTATGTGGAGCGGGTGCTGGATGAGGTGCGGGAGCTGGGCCCGGTGAGCGCCGCCGACCTCTCCGATCCCGGTGAGCGCAGGGGCTCGTGGTGGGGCTGGAACCGGGGGAAGATCGCGCTGGAGTGGCTGTTTGCCACCGGCAGGCTCGCCGTCGCCGGTCGGCGCAACTTCGCCCGTCGCTACGACTTGCCGGAGCGGGTCATCCCGACCGAGTTCCTCGAGGCGCCGGCGGTCCCGCGCCGGGAGGCGCATCGGCGCCTGCTGCTGATGGCGGCCCGGGCGTGCGGCGTGGCAACGGCGCCGGACCTCGCCGACTACTACCGGCTCCCTCTCCCGGCCGCCCGCCGCACGCTCGACGATCTGGCGGGCGAGGGTGCCCTGGAGCTGGTTGACGTGGAGGGCTGGCGGCATCCCGCATACCTGCATCCGGAGGTGGCGGTGCCGCGGCGGCTGGAGGCAGCGGCTCTGCTCTGCCCCTTCGACCCGGTCATGTGGAATCGGGATCGGGTGGAGCGGGTCTTCGGTTTCCACTACCGCATCGAGATCTACGTGCCCCGCTCCATGCGGCGCTGGGGCTACTACGTTCTGCCGTTTCTCCTTGGAGACCGCCTGGTGGGCCGCGTCGATGTCAAGGCCGATCGCAAACGCGGACTGCTGCTCGTGCCGGGGGCCTTCATCGAGCCGGGCGAGGAGGCGGCCCGAGTCGTGCCGCCGCTGGTGTCGGAGCTGGGGCACCTGGCCTCCTGGCTGAGTCTCGAGGCGGTCGTGGTCGGTGACATCGGGGACCTGGCGCCGGCTCTGCGTGCAGCGTTCTCGAACCGTCGGCCACCACCGGACTAGCCTCGGCCGCGGAGTGCTTGGAGAGTCGAGGAGGTTGGGGATGATCGGGTTCCAGGGTCGCGTCGCCATCGTCACCGGTGCCGGGCGAGGGCTTGGGGCCAGCCACGCCAAGCTGCTGGCATCGAGGGGAGCGGCCGTCGTGGTCAACGATCCAGGGGTCGCTACCGATGGAAGCGGCACGGAGGCTCGCCCTGCCGACGACGTGGTTGCCGAGATCGTCGAAGCGGGAGGCCGCGCCGTTGCCGACTACTCGTCGGTGGGCGAACCGGCCGGGGGCGAGGGTATCGTGGCCAAGGCCGTCGAGGAGTACGGACGGGTGGACATCCTCGTGAACAACGCCGGCATACTACGCGACAAGGCCTTTCACAACTTGGCCTGGCCCGATCTGGAGGCTGTGCTCGATGTGCACCTGAAAGGCGCCTTCTACGTGACCCAGGCTGCGGTGAAGGTCATGCGCGCTCAGTCGTACGGTCGCATCGTCATGACCACCTCCAACGCCGGCATCCTGGGCAACTTCGGCCAGTCGAACTACGGTGCGGCCAAGATGGGAGTCGTCGGGCTCGCCAACGTCCTCAAACTCGAAGGCGCCAAGTACGACATCAAGGTGAACGTGCTGGCTCCGGTGGCCCGCACCAGGATGACCGAGCAGATACTGGGCCCGGTGGCGGAGAAGCTCGATCCCGAGCTGGTCTCGCCGGTGGTGGCTTACTTCTGCTCGGAGGAGTGCCCGTTCAGCGGGGAAGTCTGGTCGGTGGCCGGAGGCAACGTGAGCCGCTTCTTCATGGCGCGGACCGCCGGCTACTTCAAGGCTCCCGGAGATGGCCCTCTCAGCGTTGAGGACGTCGCCGCCAACGTGGAACAGATTCGCGACGAGACCGGCTACGCGGTGCTCGGCTCCACGACCGAGGAGCTTCAGGCCCTGGCCCCCCGACTTTTCGGCTAGCCGGTGTCGCAGCCACCACCAGCAGCAAGCAAGGCCGAGTGGCGAGAGTGGGGGCGCGCCGCACGGTCCAAGCTCGACCTTCACGCCATCTCGCTCCAGATCGTCGGCGGACTGCGTCGCTGGGGAGGCCTGCCTGGAGCACGGGTGCTTCTCTACCAGCCTCTGCCCGATGAGCCTGATGTCACCGCACTCCGCTTCGAGGTGGAGTCGTTTTTGACGCGTACCCCCAGGCGTGGCGAGCTCACCGTGCACCCTTTCGAGGATCCGATGGAGCGGCACCACCTAGGTTTCCTGCAGCCGAGGGAATCGGCGCGGAAGGTAGACCCGACCGAGATCGACGTCGCGCTCGTGCCTGGGGTCCTCTTCGACGCCCAGGGTGTGAGGCTGGGGCGGGGATCGGGGCACTTCGACCGGCTCTTGGCCCGCCTCCGCCCCGACGCGCTCCGCATCGGTGTGGTCCCGGCGGAGCTCGTCGTGGATCGCCTGCCCCTGGAGGCACACGACGTCACCATGACTCACTTGGCCACCGAGGAGGGCGTGGCAGCCGTGGGCGGCGCGCTCCGGGCGGCGCTCCCGGATCCGCTGCTGGCCGAGACGCGGGCCTGGATCAACGGCGACCCGGACCCGGAGACCCGGGCGCAGCTGGAGCGTCTCATCGCGCTCGGTGCGGTCGATGAGTTGTCGGATCGTATGGCCGGCATCCTGGAGTTCGGAACGGCCGGTATCCGCGGGGCAGTCGAGGCCGGCTCGAATCGTATGAATCGGGCCACGGTGATCCGCACCACAAAAGGGCTGGCCGACTACCTCCTCGAGAATCGACCCGAGGGCGGGCCCGTTGTCGTCGGCTACGACGCCCGCCTCAGTAGCCGGACGTTTGCCGCCGATACGGTTGGCGTGCTGGTCGCGGCCGGTCTCCCCGTGCGGTACTTCGAGGAGCCGGCGCCTACGCCGCTGGTGGCCTACGCCGCCCGCGTGTTCGGGGCCCGGGCCGCCGTCGTGGTAACGGCCAGTCACAATCCTCCGAGGGACAACGGGTACAAGGTGTACGACGCCAACGCGGCCCAGATCGTTCCGCCGGTGGATACCGGGATAGCCGATGCGATCGAGCGGGTGGGGGCCGCAGCCGACGTGTCTCGGCGGGACGGGGTGCTCGATGGGGAGAGTCAGCGAGCCGCGCCCATACCGCCGCAGTGGTACGAGCGGTACATCGGCGATGTTCTCGAGCTGCGCCCGCAGGTCGAGGCCGACCGTGATCTCCGTATCGTCTACACGCCTCTGCACGGTGTGGCCGGACGCCTGACCGAGCAGGCTCTGGGCGCCGCCGGCTACACCGATGTGCACACGGTTCCGGAACAAGCCGAGCCCGACGGCCGTTTCCCCACGTTGCCTTTCCCAAATCCGGAGGAGCCGGGGGCCCTCGACCTGGCACTCGCGCTCGCCGCCGATGTCGGCGCCGATCTGGTGCTGGCCAACGATCCCGACGGCGACCGGCTCGCCGCCTGCCTCCCCGGCCCCTCGGGGTGGCTGCAGCTCACCGGGAACCAGGTCGGCATCGCCCTCGCCGATTTCCTGCTCGAAAACTACGCGGGCACGGCCTCCCCGCTGGTGGCGAGCAGCATCGTGTCGTCGCCGATGCTGGCCGCCGTGGCCGCCGCCCACGGGGCCCGCTGTGAGACCACGCTCACCGGGTTCAAGTGGATCGCCAACGCCGCCCTCGATCTCGAGGCCGACGAAGGCTTGGAGTTCGTCTTCGGGTATGAGGAGGCTCTCGGCTACACGGTGGGCCGGCTCGTCAGGGACAAGGATGGCATCTCCGCCGCGGTCGTCTTCGCCGATCTGGTGGCCGGCGATCGGGCACTCGGGATGACCGTGCTCGACCGTCTGGAGCGGCTGTACCGGCAGCATGGGCTTTGGGTCAGCACACAGCTCGGTGTCGTGCGGCCCGGCGAGAAGGGGGCCGACGAGATCGCGGCCGCAATGGAGATGCTGGGGGAGCGCACGCCTTCCGTGCTCGGCGGCTTTGAAGTCGGCTCGGTCACCGACTTCCGCACCGGCGCCGACCGGCGCCCCCGCTGGCTCCCGGCGACTCCACTCGTCATCTTCGATTTCAAGGCGGCTGGCCGCGCCCTGGTACGGCCCAGCGGCACCGAGCCCAAGCTGAAGATCTACGTCGATTTGCGGCGGCAGCTCGGTCCGGGCGAGGAGCTGAGCGGCGCCGAGGCGGCCGCCCGTGAGCAGGCGGATCGGGTCGCCTCGGATGTCGCGGAATTTCTCGGGCTCCAGTAGCCAACGGCCTGGCGCTGCCCTCTGGTTGCCCGGGGCGGGCGTTGGCGTGTCGGCGGAGCGCTCGAGGAAGAAGGCACCAGCGAGCCGCCGGTGACGTCGGGGAGCCGAGGAGGCGGCTCCACGGCAGCGACGTCGTCGGTGGTGATCAGGGCTAGCCTGATTCTCTCTCCTTGGGAAGGTCCGGGTGACGCAGAAACCTCTTGGCGGCAGGCGGCCGAGGCCGGCGGGAGGAGGGCCGGGTCCCGGTTCCGCCGCCGGGTCGGTGTGTGCGATTCTGCCCACGTACAACGAGGTGGAGAACCTGGCCGAGGTGGTGGCGCGCATCCTCGAACACCCCTATTCCCTGATCGTCGTCGATGACGGGTCACCGGACGGCACCGGTTGGCTCGCCGACCAGCTCGCCGCCGACGAGCCGCGCCTCTCCGTGCTTCATCGGTCGGGCAAGCAGGGCCTCGGCTCCGCATACGCCGAGGGGTTTTCGGCCGCCCTGGCCGCGGGCGCCGAGATCCTCTGCGAGATGGATGCCGATCTCTCCCACGACCCGGGCCAGCTCCCGGCGCTCGTCGCCGCGGTACAAGACGGCGCCGAACTCGCCATCGGGAGCCGGTTCGTTCCGGATGGGGCCATCGAAGGCTGGCCGCGGCGCCGTCGTTTCCTCTCCCGCTGGGGCAACCGCTACGCCCGTGTGATGCTCGGCGTTCCGGTGCACGATCTCACGAGCGGCTTTCGTGCCTTCCGGGCAGAGGCGCTGAGCCGGCTGCGGGCCGACACCTGCCGGTCTGCGGGTTATGCCTTCCAGGTGGAGATGGCGTGGCGGGCGCACCTGCTCGACTGTCGGATCGCGGAGGTCCCGATCACGTTCCGCGAGCGCCGCCGGGGACAGTCCAAACTCGACGGCCGGATCATCCGAGAGGCGATGTGGTTGGTGACCGTGTGGGGAATCGGAAGGCTGTTGCGTCGGCGGCCTGAGGGTTTCCCGCGATGAGGGGCCTTTCGGCGCTTTTAGGAGGAGCCGCCCCGCCGGCTTCACGGCGGCTTGGAGGGCGGCCGTGATCTCACCGGCGTCGGCCACGAGCCAAGGGGCGATGGCCGCCCGTTCCCTCTGGGCCCGTCTCGGCGGAGGGTGGCGGGAAAGGCTGGATGGTGCCGACCCGGCGGCGGCCGTGAAGCGACTGGCCAAGCGCGCCGGGGCTCCGCGGCTGATCCTCGCCGCGGTGATGCTCACGTGGTTCATCGTCTTCGCATTGCTCGTCTTCATGCGGCACGACCGCTTCAGCAGCTTCGGATTCGACCTGGGCATCTTCGATCAATCGATCTGGCTGCACAGTCGGGGAGCCGGCTTCAACACGGTGCGAGGCATGCAGACACTCGGCCATCACGGCTCTTTCGGCTACTTCCTGCTGGTTCCGTTCTACTGGCTGGGCGCCGGTCCGCATTTCCTCAACATATTCCAGGTGGCCGTCGTCGTGCTCGGAGGCGTGCCGGTGTTCATGGCGGCGAAGCGTGTGTTGGGCAACGAGTGGCATGCGTTGATCCCGGCGCTCGCCTTCGTCGTCAACGCGGGCCTGCAATGGATGCTGCATGAGACCTTCCATCCCGAGGTCGTGGCGATCACGCCGTTCCTGTGCGCCTACGTGGCGGCTCAGCGCGAAAGGTGGCTCCCCTACGCCCTGTTCCTGGCGCTGGCGGTCTGCTGGAAGGAGGATGTCGCCCTAGCCGCGCTCATGCTGGGGGTTCTGCTCCTGTGGAGGGGGCACCGCAAGGTGGGCTTGTACACGATGCTCGGTGCGGCCGTCTGGTTTGTGTTCGTCAACCAGATGCTCATCCCCATCTTCAACCCCGAGGGGGCGTTCTACGGGCAGTTCTTCGGCGATCTCGGCGACACGCCGATCGAGGTGATCAAGTCGGCGATCACCGACCCGGCTCGGATCCTGGAGCGCTTGTGGCAGGCCGACATCCTCTGGTACCTCTGGTATCTGGCCGTGCCCTTCGGCCTCCTGCCGTTCCTCTCTCCGGGGGCGCTGCTCATCGGCCTGCCCCAGATCCTCATCAACCTGCTCTCCATCCAGTCGTTCACCTGGAACTTCAGACTGCACTACGCCGCCCTCCCCGTGCTCGCCTTCACCATCGCCATGATCGAGGGCCTGGGCAAGCTCAGGCGGATGTCGATGCGCCGCTTCGGCCTCGGCCTCGTTGGCGCTTTGGGCCTGTGCTCCATGGTCGTGCTGGGCCTCTCCCCGGTCAGCATCCATTACAGGGACGGCTACTGGCCGCTTGCCGACAACTCGAGGCAGGAAGTCATGGAGCGAGCGGTGGCGCTGCCCGGGCCGGACGACGTCGTCTCGGCCTCGTACAGGTTTGTGGCCCACCTCACTCATCGTCACGAGATCTTCGAGTTCCCCAACCCTTGGATCCCGTACAACTGGGGTGTGCATGACGAGAACCCGCGCTCCGCCGAGTCGGTGGAGTGGCTCGTTGTCGAGCTGCGGTCGTTGGGAGAAGGGGATCGCGCCCTGATCAGCGAGATCGTGTCGGGGGAAGGCTGGGAGGTCGTGCTCGATGAGGAAGACGTACTCGTGGCGCATCGGAGATGAGTGGTGAGGCGGCGCCGCGCCGCCGGTGATGGCGCGATGACCGGGACTCCCGACGGTTCCCGGAGCCGGCCCTTTTCGCCGCTCGAGGCCCGACATCTGACGGAGCGGGATCCGTTCATCGATTTCACCCGGGTGGCGTGCATCTGTGTCGTGGTGCTCAGCCACTGGCTGACGACGACCGTGGTGTGGAGCGAAGGCGGCGTCGATGCGGTGAACGCGCTCGAGGTGATCGCCGCCGGTCGGCTGGTCACCTGGCTGGTGCAGGTGATGCCGCTCGTCTTCTTCATCGGCGGGTTTGCCAACGCGGTCTGCCTGTCCCGCCACGGCGGTGCATACCTGCCCTATCTGGAGGCTCGCCTGGGCCGGCTGCTGCGGCCCACGTACGTCTTCCTGGCGGTGTGGCTGGCCGCCGCCCCAGTCATCGAAATCGCCGACCCGACGGCGCCGGGGAAGGCGGAGGCGGCCGAGGTGGCGGCGCTGCCCTTGTGGTTCCTCGGCATATACGTGGTGGCGGTGGCACTGGCCCCGGCGGCGTGGGAGGTTCACCGTAGGGCGCGCTTCACCGTCGTGGCGGTCCTGGCCCTTGCTGTGGCCGCCGTCGACGCCGTCTCCATCGGGGGTGGCCTCACCGATCTCGGTGGCCTCAACTACGCCCTCCTGTGGCTTCTGGCTCATCAGATCGGCTTTTTCTATGCCGACGGGACGCTGGAACGATGGGGCATGCGGGGGGCGGCGCTGCTCGCCGGCGCCGGACTGGTGGGGCTGGTTCTCCTCACCACCGTCGGCGGCTACCCGGTGAGCCTCGTCGGGGTGCCCGGGCAGGCTCGATCGAACGCACAGCCCCCCAGCCTGGCCATGCTCGCTCTCACCCTGTGGCTCGTGGGGCTGGCCATGCTGCTGCGTCCGTGCATCCAGCGGCTCTCGGCGCGTCCCCGTTTTGGCCGGTCGGTGAAGCGGCTGCATGCTGTCGTGCTGACCATGTTCCTCTGGCACGTGACCGCCATTTCCCTGGCTGGAGGGGTGTGGCGCGCCGCGGGTCTGCCCGAGCCGGAGATCGGCTCCGTCCGGTGGTGGCAGCTGCGTCCGTTGTGGCTGCTCATGGCCGCGATTCCGCTACTGGCCCTGCTCCTGGTCTTCGGCCGCCTGGAGAAGCACCCGAAGGGCCAGCCCGGGAGGCTCTCGCCCGGCCGGGCGGCTGCAGTCGGCTTCGGGGTGTTCGCCATAGCGATAGGCTTGCTCGGCTTCGGGCAGACCGGGTTTTTCCCCCTGGCGCCCGCCCAGGGTGAGGCTTTGCTGATGTTCGATCTGAACCCGCTGCAGAATGCCTTTCACTTGGTTGTCGGGGCCGTTGTGGTGCTCTCGTTGCGGCGCAGAAGGGCGTTGTTGGTGGCGATCGTCGGGGCGGGCCTGTTCGTGCTGTCGGGGCTGCTCGAGGTGCTCGAACGGACCTGGGTCGATCCTCTTGGAATGGACCGGTTCACCGGCGGTGCTCACGTCGTCGTCGGCGGGGCCGCCGTGCTCATCCTGCTCGTGGCTCTGGTGGCGGAGCGGGTCCGGAGCTGACGTTTGCGCCGCCGGCCACGGCGGGCGCGGCCAGCGCCGACACGCCCCCCGGTTCCACGGCGAGTCGCACCTTGGAGCCGGGCTCGGGAGCGCGACGCAGCAGGGCCTCTATGACGGTGCCTCCCGCCTCGATCTCGACCAGGTAGTCGGTGCCTCTGAAAAGGCGCGACCGAACGACGCCTTCGATGGTGCCCCGGTCGTCGATGGAGAAGGCCTCGGGACGGACGATCAGCCGAGCCGGTCCGTCGTTGGCGCCTCGGGGGGCCGGTACGGCGCCGATCGCGGTGGCGGCCCAGGAGCCCTCGATGGACCCTGGCAGCAGATTGCGCAGCCCGAGGAACCTGGCGACGGTCTCGCTGGCTGGCTGGGACCAGACTCCTTCCGCCGTCCCGATCTGGAGTATCGAGCCCCGGTTGAGTACGGCAACACGGTCGGCGAGGGTGAAAGCCTCAGTTTGGTCGTGGGTGACGTAGAGGGCGGTGATCTGGAGCCGTTCCAGGAGGGTTCGCAGCTCGACGCTCAGACGCTCCCGCAGCGCCCGGTCGAGTGAGCCGAGTGGCTCATCCAGGAGCAGCATGCGGGGTCCCGGAGCCAAGGCCCGGGCCAAAGCGACCCGCTGCGCCTCACCACCGGACAGGGTGGCAATGGTGCGATTCTCGAATCCGGGTAGCTCGACCCGCTCCAGGGCTTCGGTGGTGGTGCGGCGGCGCTCCTTGGGAGGCACGCCCTGCATGCGAAGCCCGAAGGCTACGTTGCCGGCGACGTCGAGGTGAGGGAAGAGGGCGAAGTCCTGGAACATGAGGCCGAAGTTGCGCCGGTGGGTGGGCACTCCGGAGAGGTCCCCGCCGTCCCAGGTGATCCTGCCTGAGTCCAAGGGCTGCAGTCCGGCCACGGCGCGCAACAAGGTGGTCTTGCCGGAGCCGCTGGGCCCGAGCACGGCCAACACCTCGCCGTCGGCTACGGAGAACGACACGGCATCGAGGGCCGAGGTCTCCGAGAAGCGCACGGTGACGTCGAGAACGGCGAGCATCAGAACGCGCCCGGCCCCGGTGTGCGGAATCGTTCGATGAGGAAGACCGAGGTTGCGGTCACGGCCATGAGGATGACGCTCATGGCCATGGCTCTGCCGAAGTTGAGCGTTCCCGGCTGCCCCAAGAAGCGGTAGATGGCGAGGGGAACCGTCTGAGACGAGGCAGGCCGGGCTATCAGCGAGGTGGCACCGAACTCGCCGAGGGACACGGCGAAGGCGAAGCCGGCGCCCACGGCGGTGGCGCGGGCCACCAGGGGCAGATCCACTTCACGCCACACCCGGTGGGGCGCGGCGCCGAGCACCGCCGCTGCCTCGCGCAGGCGCTGGCGCACCGAGCGCATTACCGGCACCACGGCGCGCACGACGAAGGGCACGGCCACGAGGGCGTGGGCGAGCGGGATGAGGATCCAGGCGGCGCGCAGGTCGATGGGGGCATCGAGGGCGACGAGGAAGCCGAAGCCGATGGTGACGGCAGACGTGCCCAAGGGCAGCATGAGCAGGGTGTCGAACCAGCGGGAGAGCTGCCCTCTTCTTCTGGCGATCACGGCGGCGGCGCAGAGACCGACGAGCAGGGCGATACCGGTGGCGACGAGGGCGAACGAGGCGGAGTTGCCGACTGCCCTCAGCGGATCGACTATCCGGGCGCCCGTGCGGCTGCCCTGGCCGAGCGCCCGGTAGAAGCCGAATCCGTAGCCGGCTTCGCCGTGGAGCGAGCGCTCCACGAGAACGGCGATGGGTCCGCCGAGGAGGAGCGCCATCGAGGTGAGCACGCCGGTGACCAGGACGCGCTGTCCTCGAGTGCGGGGCCGCGTCGCCACCTCGGCGGCGGGACGCAGGTGCTGTTCCACCGCGCTGCGCTCCTGGTGGCGGGAGTAGGTGGTGAGGATGGCGGTGACACCTAACATCTGGATGAGCGCCAGCACTGCGGCCACGGGGAGATCCAGGAGCTGCTTGGCCTGGCGGTAGATCTCGACTTCCAGGGTGGCCAATCCGGGCCCGCCGAGTATCAGGATCACGCCGAACGAGGTGAAGGTGAAGAGGAACACGATCGAGGCGGCGGCGGCGATGGCGGGGCGCAGCAGCGGCAGGGTGACCCGGGTGAAGGCGCGCCAGCGGCTGGCTCCGAGCGAGCGGGCCGCGTCTTCGAGGGCGGGATCCAGATGAGACCACAAGCCTCCGACCGTGCGCAGCACGACGGCGTAGTTGAAGAACACGTGGGCGGCGAGGATGGCCCAGATGGTCCCGTCGAGCCGCACTCCCAGCAGGCCGTTGTTCCCCACGAGTGCCAGGAACGCGGTGCCCACCACGACCGTGGGCAGCACAAACGGCACGGTGGCGGCGGCCCGCAGGAGCCGTTTGCCGGGGAACTCGAAGCGGGCGAAGACGTAGGCGCCTGGGAGAGCGACTACGAGTGTGAGCACGGTGGAAACGGCGGCCTGCCACAGGGTGAACCAAGCTACGCCGAGCAGGTTGGAGTCGGTGAGCACCTCTCGGAACGGTGCGGCATCGAAGCTTCCTCCCGGGAAGAGGCCGGTGACCAGGATCGATGCCACCGGCCATATGAAGAAGGCGCCGAGGAAGCTCAGCGGGATCGCGGCCAGCGCCGCGGTGGCCCAGGGGGATCGTCTCACCGCACCACTATCGTCGTCCACTCATCGAGCCAAGCTTCTCGGTTGGCGTCGATCGTGGCCGGGTCGATGCTCAGAGGGCTTTGGGGAAGCGTGGTGTACTCGAGGAACTCAACGGGCAGCTCGGCGTCTCGGTTGGCCGGAAACACGAACATGTTGAGCGGGATGTCCTCCTGGAACGCCTCGGAGAGCATGAAGTCGATGAGCAGGGCTGCGGCCTCGGGGTTGGAGGCGCCGCGCAGTATGCCGGCGAACTCGATCTGCCGGTAGCAGCCGTCGGTGACGACACCGGTGGGCGCCTCGTCGAGCGGTTCCTCGGCGTAGATGACCTCGGCCGGAGGAGACGATGCATAGGAGACCACGATGGGACGGTCACCCGTGCCCGAGCCGCCAGAGAATTCTCCGTAGTAGGCCGTCTCCCAGCCCTCGGTGACGTCCACGTCGTTGGCTCTCAGGTCGGCCCAGTAGTCGTGCCACGTGTACTCGGCGTCGTCGGGGAAGGTGGCGATGGTGGCAAGCAGGAAGGCCAGGCCGGGGGAAGACGTCGCCGGGTTCTCCACCACGAGCATGCTTTTGTAGGCGGGGGCGGTGAGATCCAGGAGCGTCTGGGGCGGAACCAGCCCGTCGAATGCCTCCTTGTCGTAGTTGAGGCAGACGTCGCCGAAGTCGATCGGGGTCACCCGGAACTCGGGATCGACCTGAAGGTCGTCGGGCACGCTGGCCAGGCCGGGACTCTCGTAGGGTATGAAGATCTCGTTGTCGAGGGCGCGGGACAGGAAGGTGTTGTCCACTCCGAAGAGCACGTCGGCGACGGGGTTGCCTGCGGTGAGGATCGCTTGGTTGAGCACAAGGCCGGCATCGCCGGCGGCGAGGATCTCGACCTCGATGCCCGTCTCGGCGGTGAACTGATCGAGCACCTCGTCGGAGACGAGGAACGAATCGTGGGTCAGGAGTCGCACGACGCCGGCCGCCGTCGTCGGTGTCCCACCCGTCGTCGCGACGCCGTCGTCTCCGCAGCCGGCCGTGACGACGGCAAGGATCAGCAGTGCCGCCAGGTATGTCCTCAAAGCTCCCTCCCTACTCGGATGGCGATGAGTACCCCCTCATCCACGGTGATCGTGGCCGCGTGGCTCGTCATCTCGTTGCTGACGCCCCGGGTGGAACCTGGTGAGAGCGTCTCGTTGACAAGAGGCCAGCGGAGATTCCTGGTGTTGACCCCCTTGACTGGTCCGCCGGCGGCAAGGAGGGTGACCTTGTCGCCGGGCACACCCTGGAGCACGGACCGGTCGTGCACGATGGTCACGTGCGCTCCCTTCACCCACCAGCGCGGGCGCAGGGGAGCGAACCGGGGGGAGGCCAGCAGGAGGGCATTGGCCAGCAGGTGGTCGAAACGATCCCATCCGGCGCCGCCGACCACAATGACGGGAGACAGGCCGCGGGTGAGGGCGGCCTCCAGGGCCAGCTCGAGGTCGGTGGCGTCCTTGTCGGCCGGGTGCCGCTCGACCTCGGCCCCGGCTTCGATCGCCGTGGCGACGTCGGTCGGATCGGCAGAATCCAGATCACCGATGACCAGATCGACGTCGATCTCGAGGTCGAACGCGGTGCGGAGGCCGGAGTCCGCGGCGATGAAGAATGCGTCGTCCGGGAGCATCAGCCGCAAGTCGTGTGGTACCGGATCTCCCCCAGTGAAGACAACGGCTGTGGCGTCCATGGCTCCCTCCGCTGGAATTACCCAGATCAGGTTCCACGGGTCGATGGCGTTGCCTGTGCGGCTGGCCATCCTCTCAGCTCGGCTATCCCGAGCTCCCCGGAGCAGACCAATCGTACCGCGCGTTCCGTGAAACCGGGCCGCCATGGCGGAGATTCACCCTAGATGGTTGCCCCTCTTCTTCCCAAAGCGATGCTGTAGGCCGCCTGGAAGGCGGGGAGTGCCTCCTCGGCAAAGATGCGGTGGCCCTCATCGGCGGCGTGGAACAGGTCGGCGGCGAAGAGTGAGCGGTCGTCCCAGAACGCCGTCGAGATGCGGCCGCGGGTGTACACCTTGACCGTTGTGGGACGAGACACTGCGATGGAGGCGCAGATGTCGTCGAAAACCCGGGCTCTCCACGACAGAAAAGGTCGAAGGGCGTGGGGAAGGCGGGGGATCGACCCCAGGTCGCCGACGCCCATCAAGACGATGGCGCCGGCGGCTTCCTCGAGCCGAGAGATCATGTGAGCTATTGCGGCGCGGTAGGTCTGAGCGAGTGTGGCACGGATCGCGTCGTTGGCACCGACGGTGACGAGAGCGATATCGGGATGCAGGGCCACCGCCTCGTCGAGCTGGCCGTCTATGACATCCAGGGCTCTCGAGCCGCCAACGCCGAGCGATATGAGCTCGACGTGATGGTCGACGGCGAAGTGGGAGGCGAGCCGTCGCACCCAGATGTTGTCAAGATTGACCAGTCCGGGTCCAGTCAGGGAGCTGTCTCCGATGGCCACGAAGCGCAGCGGCGGCGATTCGGGGTCACCGAACAGCCCGGAGGCGTCTGCGTTGGAGAGAGAGGGTAGGTCCTTGCGATGGGCGGCCCGCAGCACCTGCGAGGCTGCGAACCCGGCGGCGGCAAGCGGCACGAACGGGGCAGCGACGAGCAGAGGTTTAGCCATCGGTCGGCAGCCTATCAGGGCGCTTCCAGGCTCCCGCCTCAACGAAGGGGGTGCTGGCCGGCGGCCAGGTCGGCGGCGTACCAGAACAGGCCTGCGGCGAAAAAGGCGACGCCGCCGAGGATGGCGGCGAGGTACGAGCCGGACACGGTTGCCCAGAAGATGAGTCCGGACCCGGCGACGGCTGCGACCACGGCGAGGGCGCCGGCAGGACGTGAGACCCAATCGGGGAGTCGGCTGGCGAGCACGAACCCAACCCTACCGCCGCCCGAGGCCTCCGCCACTCGCGGGTCGCCGGACCACGGTGTTCTGCGGCCGTTGGTCGTCTCGGCGTTCGTCGGATCCATGGTCGCGCTGCTTGCCGGGTTGCGGTAGGTTGTGGCTCGATGTGGAGATGGCTGTGTTCTGGGCCGGCCGGCGGCGAATCCAAGACGCTCGAGCAGGCCGGACGGGAGAAGGGCTCGCCGCGGTCGCCGCGGCCTGAGCCTTGCGCCGTCGGGCCGGGCGCGGCATGAGTCGCCGCATCGCCGATGCGGTGGATCGCGGGGATCTCGACGAGTTGGTCAGGCTCGTGCACGTGCTGTGCGGCGAAGGTGACTGGGACGGCATCGTGGAGCTGCGCGACCGCTGCCGACACGCTCTGGAGCGGGGCCTGCAGCTGTGGCCGGCGGCGGAGTACGCCGAGTACCGCATGGCCCTCGAAGCGCCGGCCGGCTTTGCCGGCTCGGTCGTCGTCGAGGGTGCGGGGCGGTTTGCTCTGGGGCCCCTGTGGGAGGTGGCGGCGAGCACACACCCGTGGGTGGATCTGGCGCCGCATCTCGTTGCCGGCCCGGCCCGGACCATGGCGGCTCATGAGCGTGTGGTGCGGGGGGAGGACCTGGAGGACGACACGAGTATCGACCGCAACGTGCTCGAGTTGCCGCTGGTGTTGCAGCCCTGGGAGCGTCGCTATGTGGTCGCCACCTATCGCTCCGACAAGGCCGATTTCCCCGCGCCCGATCGGCCGCGGCTGCAGCCCATTCGGCTTCCCCAGGCCGGCCGCATCATGGACGACGAGGGGTCGGTGGAGGCTCTTGTGGATCTGGGCAGGGTGTGGGCCGAGCAGTCCAACGGAGCCGTGGAGGCCGTCGCCGTCGCGGGAGATGCCGAGGCGGCGGTCGCTGCTCTCGGTCACAGGGAGGTGCTTGCCACCGACATCGACGTCGCCGGCGCCTTCTCGTGGATGGCCTGGGCGGGATCCAGCGGCGGTGCCTACGGGCGGCGTCGGGGCACTCCGGCGGGCCGCTTCACCGCCTGGTGGGCGGCGGCGGCACTGGCCGGCCTCGGGTGGCCGGTGGCTGCGGACCACCTCGGCGAGATGGCCGGGAGCCTGCGCTGGGTGCTGTGGGAGCCTTTGGACCTGGCGGTGGGCTGGGGCTTGCACTTGGCTGCCGAGGCCGATGGGACGGCCTTCGCCGTGGCGGCCGTCGACTCACATCGTGAGGAGGACGAGGGGGAGGCGGAGGGAAGCTAGGCCCTCGGTTGGTAGCCGAACCGCGTCATGGGCCTACCGCAGATCCGTTCCACCGCGGCCACGTGCTCGAGGGCGAGCTCATCCCGCCAGCGGCCGATCGAGGTGCTGAAGAGCTGCTGGCTGACGAGGCGAGCGTTGTTGTGGCGGGTGCGCAGGATGCTCGCCTTGGAGTCCCAGTATTGGCGCACCTCATCTCCGAAGTCGAGGCGGAGCATCCCGAAGATGCGCTCGTACTGCGGCTCGGGGTCATCGACGAGATCCTCGTAGCGGACGGCCACCGTGCGCCTGGGGTGGAGCAGGGCGAACCTCGAGAACCGGTTCAGGTAGTCCCTCCAGTGCTCTGCGATCTGCAGGACCGAGCGCTCGAAGCCGCGAGCTAGCTGGGAGGTGACGATGTCGCGGGGGTCCCGCACGATGAGAACGAAGGCACTTCCGGGAAAATCGCGGCGGAAGACGCCAAACCGCGAAGTGAGCACCTTGTATCCGCTGAGGTCGGTGCCTTCCTTTTCTCGCTTTCGCTCGACCACGGCCATGGCGAGTCGGGCCTGGTCGCGCAGGGTCCGCACCTCAGTGGTGCCCTCGTCGATAAAGCGGCGGAGGATGCGTAGGAGGTCGTGCCCGTTGAGCCGGGCCCATCTGGCGTGGATCAGGTACGTTCCCACGTCGTAGGTGGCCTGCCTGCGGCGGAGGGCCCGCTCGGGTCGTTCCATCTCTCTGAGCTGCACGGCATTCCGCAACGCATCGAAGGCGCCGGGGAGATCGGGGAGCGGCTGCATCAGCTCGTAGCCCATTGAGATCCGTGGGTGAGAATCGAGGATCGTGGTGAGCAGCGTCGTCCCGGAGCGCGAGTACCCACAGACGAAGACGTGCTTCATGGTGTCCATGATGGCAGGCGCGCCACCGAAGCCGGGCGGTAGGGTGGCGCGGTGACCGTACCGATCACCCTCGCCGACATAGAGGAGGCGCTCGATCTGATCTCGGGCCGCCTGCACCGGACACCGCTCGTCTCCAGCCGGACTCTGAGCGAGTTCCTCGGGACCCGCACATCTCTGAAGCTGGAGCTGTTCCAGAAGACCGGATCGTTCAAACCTCGGGGGGCCTTCAACGAGCTGCTTCATCTGTCCGAGCAGCAGCGGGAGCGGGGCGTGGTCGGGGTGAGCGGGGGCAACTTCGCCCGGGGCCTCGCTTTTGCCGGTGGCCAGATGGGTGTGACGACGAGGATCCTCATGCCCGAAGGCACGCCGGCTCATTCCATAGAGGCCACTCGGGCCTACGGTGCCGAGGTCGAGATTGTGCCCACCATCGCTGATGCCTTCGCTCGCGCCGAGACCTACGCCGACTCCGGCCTGGCCTTGATGCACCCTTTCGACGATCCGTACATGATGGCGGGCAACGGCACTCTCGGCTTCGAGGTGGCCGCCGATGCCCCGGACGCCACCGACGTGTTCGTGAGCATCGGTGGCGGCGGTCTTATGGCAGGGGTTGCCACCGCTCTCAAGGCCTGCATGCCGGGGGTGCGCATGTGGGGTGTGGAGACCGAAGGGGCCGATGCCATGAGGCGCGCTCTTGACGCCGGCGAAATCGTGGAGATGCAGCCCACGTCGATCGCCAAGACTCTGGCCGCGCCGTGGGTGTGCGAGGCGACTCTGGCCGCGGCACGGGAGCTGCTGGAGGACGTCGTTGTGGTGCCCGACTCTGCCGCTTTCGCCGCGCTCGTGTTCCTGCTCGAACGGGCCAAGGTGCTCACCGAGCCGGCGGCGTCTTGCACGCTGGCGGCGGCAGAGGCGCTGCGCGGACGCCTCGGTGAGCACGTCGTGCTCATCCTCTGTGGTGGGAATGCCTCGGTCGACGAGATAAGGGCCTGGAGCCGGCAGTTCGGGTAGCGCTTCGCCGGCCGGGAGCCGATTGGAGGGCTACCCGGGCAGGGCCACCAGGGTGGGGGCCGTGGTTGTTGGGGGCGCCGGTCCTCGCCTGCCAGCAGTGCACGTCGACATGAGCGTGAGCAGGAGCAGCGCTCCGGCTGCGAGCATGGCAACCGTCCCGAGCACGCCGCGTCTACGGAGGAGCGGGGTGGGGTAGTCGTCTTCCTCGTAGGGGTTAGGCCTCATGCCGGTGAGGCTAGGGGTCCCGAAGGACGCTCGAGTCGTGGAAGGGTCAGGGCGGCCAATGAGGCCTGTCGGATGGCACGGCGTGAGAGAATGCGGTATGGCTGCCATCTCGGTGGCCGGCCTGGAGGCACTGATGGGCACGAAGAACAAAGGCGGCAAGAACGTCAAGAAGGTGGCCGCGAAGGATCTCAAGCAGAAGCGTTCCGACAAGAGGGCGAAGAGAGGCGCTGCCGAGGGCAAGCAGGGCAGGATCAGTTGACGGGTTCGTCCGCCGCTGGACCGGTATCGGCTTGATCCATCGTTGTCACGATTGCCGGACCGGCGCGAGCTACTAGCCCGATCTGTAGGAAAGCCCTTCGCCTCCCGAGGCGGTCACCGTGAGCCGGTCGCCGTCGATCTCGACGGTGAACCCACCTTCGAGCACGGTGATCACCTGGCCGTCCTGCCATTCGATCTCGCTGGGACACTCGCCGTGGGTGCTGAACGATGTGAACTGCACCGTGTCGCCCGACACGATGTACTCGCCCGAGAGGTCACGGCAGCCAGTGCCGCCCACGAACGTCCCGTCGGCTCTGAGAAGCAGCCTGGCGGGTTCGGCGCCGGCGGCAGTGGAGGTGGCCGAGTCGCCTTGGATGATGGTGTCGAGCACCCAGGTGGTGCCGATCAGCTCGGCGGTGGGCACCGGTGGGAGGAGATCGAAAACGAATTCGACCCCCTCACCGGTCAAAGAAGCAGTGTCACCGGATCGTGTGGCGGCCGAGACCCTGGCCAGACCCGACAGGAACGTCGACTCGATCTCCATGACGGAAGGCTCACAAGCCATCTCGGTCATGGAGATCTCGTCTACGGCAAAGGCGCCGTCGTCGATTGAGACGGAGCCGCCGTAGCTGTTGCATGCGGCCTGCCCGCCGATAGCGGAGCCATCGATCGTCATGGTGACTCGGTATTGGTCATTCAGTGCCAGGGTCTGCCCGTCGACGCTGGCGGCAACCAGCACCCAGGCGCCGTCAAGGGGCGGGCTGCTGCCGGTTTCATCGCCGGCCGCGCCGGACGGGTACAGCTCTTCGGTTCCGCAGGCGGCGAGCGCCAGCACGACGAGGAGGAGCAGTGCCGTGTGGCGCCGTCCATGGCTCATGGACATGTGACGGCCGGAGCTGCCGATCTGGTTCCCGATGCACCCACAAACGGAGTGACATCGTGGCCGTCGTCCAAGGTCGACGCCACCGGTCTGCCGAGAGGAGGATCCGCAGCCAACGTAGCCTCCCTCGTTGTGTGCCGGGCGGGACAGGCGCCCTTCACCGGATACTGTGCCGGCGTCGGATTGATGTTCGACGCCGAAGCGGAGCTTGCTGCGCCGCTCGGCGACCGCACCCTTCTCGACGGCGGTGCCATCCCGCCGACTGTGATCCAGGACTGAGCCCGCCCGGTGCCGCCGACTTTGCAGTCCCGCCGTCCCGAGCATGTCTGAAAGGCGCTCCGAGCTACAGGGCCAGATGGAGCCGCAGCGTCTGATCGACATTGAGCATCAGATCAGGCGGCAGAGCCCCGAGCTTGTCGCCGACCCGGTCGACTGAGACCGACCGGACCTGTTCCGTCTGGGCTTTTGAATCACGGCTGAGGCCCGAGTCCTGAGCCGGGAGGAGCACCTGAAAGGGGTATACCTTGTCGACGTTCGAGGTCACGGGCACGATCGTGACGACTCCCCGCCCCAGTCTGGCGGCTGCGGCGTTGGCGCCGTCGTTCGACACGATGACGGCCGGGCGGCGTTTGTCCGACTCGCCGGCTCGGGCAGGATCGAGATCCACCAGCCGGATTTCGCCTCGCAGCATCAGCCGTGCGCCAGTCCGTCGCCCACCGTGGCATCCCATACGTCGGCGTTGTCGGAGTCCGACCACTCGTCCCATGCATCGACGTAGGCGTCTCCCAGCTCCGTGGTGCGCAGCAAGCGGACCGCTCTGTGGACCACTGCCGATCGGGATTTGTACCCCCGGGCCTGGGCGTATCGATCGAGGAACTCGACGGCTTCCTCAGGCAGGCTCACACTCAACTTCATACCAGCATCCTACCGTAGGTATGACCTATTGGCTACCGCTCGGTGGCTCCGACTTGTTGGCCCTGTTTTGGCCATTCAGGCAAGCCGGCCGGCTCAAGCCGTTGGTCGCAGAACGCATCCCCCTGGTTGAGGCCGCTCGTGCTCACGAGCTGCTAGAGCGCGGCGGACACGCCGGCAAGGTGGTGCTCGTTTCCGGCGTATGGCCGGGGCTATCCCAGTGTGGTCGAACATATGTTCGATTACACTGGAGGGTTCCATGACCCGTTACGCCGAGCTGCACTGCCACTCCAACTTCTCGTTTCGCGACGGGTCCTCACACCCGCACGACCTGGTGCGGCGTGCCGCCGATCTCGGCTACGAGGCGTTGGCCATCACCGACCACAACGGCTTCTACGGAGCGCCCAAATTCCGCACCGCGGCACAGGAGGTGGGGCTGGCCACGGTGTACGGAACCGAGGTGGCGCTGGGCAATCCCGACCGGGAGTCCCTCGAGCATCTCGTGCTGCTGGCGCCCGACCCGGCGGGCTACGCCGCCCTCTCCCGGCTGGTCACCCGGGCCCAATTTCGCGGCGAGAAGGAACGGCCCGTCTACGACGAGGGCCAGCTCGCCGAGGCCTCGTCCGCCGGCCGCCTCGTCGCCCTCACCGGGTGCCGGCGTGGGGCGGTGCCTCGGGCCGCGCAGGACGGCGACCTCGATGCGGCGATGCGAGCAGCGGCCCGGCTCCGCGAAATCTTCCCCGGCCGGCTCTACGTGGAGCTGTGGCACCACGCCATGCCCGAGGACGACAACCGCAACGACGTGCTCGCCGAGGTGGCCGCCCGCCTGCGCCTTCCCCTGGTGGCTACCAACAACGTGCACTACCACGACCGCTCCGAGGCCGATCTCGCCGAGGTGCTCGCTGCTATCGGAGGCCGCCGCTCCCTCAACGGCGGACACGGGTTCTGGCCGGCGACGGACGAGCGTTACCTGAAGTCGCCCGACCAGATGACCCGCCGTTTCCTCCGCTATCCGGGGGCGGTGGAGCGTGCCGCCGACCTGGGGGCCACTCTCGCCTTCGACCTCTCCCTGGTGGCGCCACGCCTTCCGGACTTTCCCATGCCAGGCGCCTTCCTCGGTGAGATGGAGTACCTGCGCCACCTGACCTTCCGGGGCGCCGTCGAGGTGTATCCGGGCGACGGGCCCGGCGGCGTCGATCCCCGGGCCATCGCCCGCCTCGATCATGAGCTGGGGGTGATCGAAGACCTTGGCTTCCCCGGCTACTTCCTTGTGGTATGGGACATCGTGCAGTTCGCCCGCCGCCGGGACATCTACTGCCAGATCCGGGGCTCGGGCGGCGATTCGGCGGTGTGCCGCTGCCTCGGGCTCACCCGGGTCGATCCGCTGCGCCTCGCCCTGCCCTTCGAGAGGTTCCTCTCCGCCGAGCGGGGCCGTCCTCCCGACATCGACGTCGACTTCGAGGCGGAGCGGCGTGAGGAGGTCATCCAGTACTGCTACGAGCGCTACGGGCGGGAGCGGGCGGCGATGGTGGCCAACGTGATCACGTACCGGGCTCGCTCCGTACTCCAGGACGTGGGCAAGGCATTCGGCCTCACCCAGGCTCAGGTGAACGGCCTCACCAAGTTCCTCGACACCCGCAGGACCGAAGCGATCCCCGAGTTCGTGGATCTGCCGGAGGGGCTCAGCGGCAAGCTGATCCTCGACGCCTGCCGACGCCTCGACGGTTTCCCCCGCCACCTCGGCATCCACTCGGGGGGCATGGTCATCGCCGACCGGCCCCTCTGGGAGGTGGTGCCATTGGAGTGGGGGCGCATGGAGGACCGTTCGGTGCTGCAGTGGGACAAGGACGACTGCGCCTCCATGGGCATCGTCAAGTTCGATCTCCTGGGCCTGGGCATGCTCAACGCCCTCCATCTCACCGTCGACCTCATCGCCGACGTGCACGGAGTCGACGTCGACCTGGCGGCTTTGCCGCAGGAGCCGATGGTCTACGAGATGCTGGCCAAGGCCGACACCGTGGGCGTCTTCCAGGTGGAGTCGCGGGCTCAGATGGCCACGCTGCCCCGCATGAAGCCGAAGACCTTCTACGACCTCGCCATCGAGGTGGCCCTCATCCGCCCCGGCCCCATCCAGGGGCACTCGGTGCACCCGTTCCTGCGCCGGCGCAACGGCGAGGAGCCGGTGCGCTACCCGCATCCCGCCGCCGAGCCGATCCTGCGCAGGACGCTGGGCGTTCCCGTCTTCCAGGAGCAGCTCATGGAGCTGGCCCGGGTGTGCGCCGGCTACTCGGCCGGGCAGTCCGACCGCCTGCGCCAGGCGATGACCCACAAACGCTCCGAAGAGGAGATGGCCAAGCTTCGGGCCGAGACCTACGCCGGCATGGCCGGCAACGGGATCACCGGCGCCGCCGCCGACGAGATCTGGGACAAGCTCCAGGGTTTCGCCTCGTTTGGTTTCCCCGAGAGCCATTCGGTGTCGTTCGCCTACATCGTCTACATGTCGGCCTGGCTCAAGTACCACTGGCCGGCCGAGCTGCTCGCCGGGCTTCTCAACGCTCAGCCGATGGGCTTCTACAGCCCCAACTCGCTGGTTCAGGACTCCCGTCGGCACGGGGTCGTCGTGCTGCCTCCCGACGTGAACGAGTCGTCGGGCGACTGCACGGTGGTGCCGCATCCGGCCGATCCCGAGGACACCGCCACCTACTACGGGATGACCTGGCGGCGGGGGAGGGGGGCGTACTACGACCCCATCCGCTTGGCGACGGCGGTGCGCATGGGGCTTCGCTACGTACGCAACCTGGGTGAGGCCGAGATCGCCCGTATCGAAGCCGCGCGTTTCCTCGGCGGGCCTTTTACCGATGTGGTCGATCTGGCGCAGCGCACCGGCCTGGCGGTCAAGGGCCTCGAAGGCTTGGCCGCCTCCGGCGCCCTCTCCGCGCTGGGGGTGGAGCGTCGCCAGGGCCTGTGGGCGGCCGGGGCGCTCGCCGGCATGAGCCCGGGGCGCCTTGCCCTAGCCGAGGGAGTCGACGCCCCGCCGCTGGAGCCGATGACCGAGGTCGAGTCGACCCGGGCCGATCTGTGGTCGACGGGGATCTCGGTGCATCATCCCGTCGAGTTCCTCCGCGAGTGGCTGGAGGGCCGGGGATGTCTGGCCATCGCCTCCGCCATCGGGAGCGGTGGCAACGGCAGGCGGGTGACGGTGGGGGGCGTGATCACCCATCGCCAGCGTCCGATGACGGCCAAGGGGGTGATCTTCCTCAACCTCGAGGACGAAACCGGAATCCTCAACGTCATCGTGCTTCCCGATGTGTGGCAGGCCCGCCGCGCCGTCGGGGTTGTGGTCGAGGGGGTGCTCGAGCACCGCGACGGGGTCACCAATCTCGTCGCCCGCCGTTTCCGCTCCTGGCCACACGAGGTGAAGGGAATCCACAGCCGGGACTGGGCACACTGGGGACGCCGGAGCTGAAGGACCTCAGGTGTCGTCGAAGAGCACGTCGCTGTTCGACGTGCTGACCAGGGTGTCGTCGCCGCCGTGTCCCCAGAGGATGTTGCTGCCCTCACCACCCTCAAGAGTGTCGTTGCCGCCGCTGCCATATAGGAGGTCGTCGCCGGTCCCACCGTAGAGAAGATCGTCGTCGCCGCCGCCTTCGAGAGCGTCGCCGCCGCCGCCACCCCAGATGGTGTCGGAGCCGGTGTCGCCGTGCAAGACGTCGTCGCCGTCATCACCTTCGAGCGTATCGGCTCCGGTACCTCCGGCGATGTGGTCGTCGCCGTCACCGCCGCAGATGAGGTCGTCGCCGCCGTGGCCCCAGATCGTGTCGCCGCCGCCAAGGCCGACGATCACGTCGTCGCCCGGGGAGCCGATGAGGAGGTCGGCATTGTGAGTGCCCACGATGGTCGCCAGCCGGCCGTGGCACAGCAGCGCGGGCCAGTCCGCCGGCGTGGTGACGGCATCCTCGAACCT
>Ga0315554_1000364_pt1 | contig 26338 bp, 28 predicted proteins | sample SalMarSW160370MG_FD_202114 | JGI IMG/M metagenome (GOLD analysis project Ga0315554, IMG submission 202114) | Salt marsh sediment microbial communities from the Plum Island Ecosystem LTER, Massachusetts, United States - Salt Marsh Sediment SW1603-70 ...
AGGCTGGGCCGGAAACGGTTCATCGGAACCGGTTGTTCAAGCCGTGCATTCAGATCGCTCAACGACGACTCGGAGATAAGCAAGAAGGGGAATCCGTCCGCGAAGCTCACCGGAGCCGTTGCCTTGGTGTACTTTGGATTTACTGAGCGAACAGAATAGTCGGGCATGTGCACAAGCTTGCACGGGATGCCGAGGAACCGGCTCAGCCATCGGCTGGCGTGGCTTCCGACTGATTCTGCTTCCACGACGTCATCCCACACCCGCACCTGAAGCAGTTCCGGGTTTTTCAGTTCGAACGGGACCGCCAATTCCTCCATCCCAGGTGCGGCGACGGCGAAGTGATCAGACCGCACATGGACCTCCATCAGGGCCGTCCGGGGATGCGTGCGCTGCGTGAGAAACCTGTTGCCGTCGTCAACCACCATCCAGCGGCGGTCGTGCTCGAGGCCGCGCTCCACGACCCGGGCTGATGTCAGCGGGACCCCCTTCGCGGATTTAATGGGATAGATGTTCAATTCGCTGAGGAGGATGGGATCCAACGTGACTCAGCTCCGCTTCAGGAGTTCAGCGATCGATGTGTAGCCTTTCTGGACGGCCAGGTCGTAGGCGGTCTTGCCGCCCGCTTCTTTCGCGGTGGCGTCGACGGATCTGGCAATCAGCGTTCTGACGATCTGCTCCAGACCGTTTGCCGCGGCATAGTGAAGAGGCGTATACCCTTTCGATTGCCTGGCGTTGAGGTCCGCCCCGCCGTCGATAAGAAGCTGCGCCACCGTGGCGTTGTGCGGGTTGGCCAGGGCTGAGTGAAGCGGCGTCACACGCTGATCGTTCTTCGAGGGCGCGTTGATGTCCGCCCCTCTATTCAGCAGCAGGTGAACGATGTTGATCCGCCCGAAGAAGACCGCGAGGTGGAGGGGTGTCCAGCCGTCGGCCGAGTAGGAACTCAAGATGTTGGGATCCTTGTGGAGAAGCTGTTCCACCCTCTCTTGCGTTCCGGTCGCTGACGCCTCGAAAATATCCAGCCGCGCGCCGCGGTCGATCAGCAGCTTTGCGATCTCGTTCCTCCCATGATAGGTTGCCAGAAGGACAGCAGAGAGTCCCGCTTCGTTCTTTGCGTTGACAAGCTGTGCGTCGGCCGACAGAAGGTCTCGTACTCGGTCGGAATGCCCCGACTCGATCGCAGAAAAGAAATCTTCTTGAGTGCCCATACCTGCCTCCGGAGATGGATGAGCGCCGCTCGTTGAGGTCCTACGGAGAGCCTTCTCGTCCAAACGTAAGTTGAATGTTGACGATCTCCGGTGTATTGCCGAGCCGAACAGGGGGGCCCCACGTTCCAACACCACTCGAGACATAAATATGCGTTGAAGCTCGTTTCAGATACCCCCAACTGAGCTCGTAGACGGCCCTCGTGATGAGCTGGAACGGCCAGATCTGTCCATGGTGGGTATGACCCGAAAGCTGGAGATCGATGCCCTGCCGGACTGCCTCGTCGAGGCCAAAGGGCTGGTGGTCCATGAGGATGACCGGGAAGCGTTTGTCCACCTGCATCATCAGGTCCTCCAGCGGTTTGCGCCTCTTGCCGGCGAATTGCGAAATGCTTCGATCTTCTCTTCCGATGACGAAGAGACTGCTATTGACCCTGACGGAGGTGTCGCGCAGAACGGTGATGCCATGCTCCTCGAGGTATCCGCATGCCTCCTCCACTCCCCCAATATACTCGTGGTTGCCCGTGATTGCAAGAACGCCGTACTTGGCTTTGAGCTTTCTCAGCGTCTCGCCGAGGTTCTGCTTGATGACAGGCCCCAGGTCCTCATCGACGATGTCGCCGGGAAGAAGAATGAGGTCGGGCTCCAACGTATTGATGGTCTCGACGATCGCGTCCAAGCGGCTTCGGCCGATGATGGTTCCGAGGTGAATATCAGAGGCGACAGCAAGATTCAACTTCCGGAGGGAATCGACGTTCTTGTTGATGTGGATTCTCAGCGTTCGAAGCCGCGGGCTTCGAGCATTGAAGTATCCGACGGCGATGGCCCCCGTGACGAGCAGGACGGCCCCAAGCGCCGTCATCTCCTTGGCCCGCGCGTAGTTGCGTGTGATGAAGGAGGGGAAGAAGGGAACGATGTAGTTGAGCAATCGCAGCAGGTCGATGAAAAGCGCAATGAGCATGAAGTATGCGAACGCGGCAAGCCAGAAGCTCCCGACCCAAACGACGATGTCGCTGAGCGTGGAGATGGCAATCCGCTCAAGAAACCTCCCGGCGATGAAGGAGAGGGCAAGAGCCCAGAAGATGACTGCGTATGGAATTCGAAGCGTCGAGTCGGGCGGTATGGCTTGCCATCCACGGAGAAAGACGTAGAAATTGATAAGCCCGTAGAGGGTAAAGAAGATGGTGAAGAAGAGAACGAAATTCATCTTGTTCATAGGCTCTTTCCCTCCCCGACTCGGTGAAGGGTCTGCTGATGTGGCCGATTCGGCTATAATTTCATCAACCGCTTCAAGAGCTGAATCTGGCCTGCGTGGTACAGGTCGTGGGACGCGATGCCCGAGATGATCTTGGCATTGCTCACCTTGCTTCCGGAAGGCACCCGCTGCAGGTCGCTTCTCTTCAAGCCGGCGACGGCGTCGCGCATGGTGCGGTGGCAGACATCGAGCAATCGGACATCCTCACGCCATGCCTTTTCCGTGAGGCCGGTTCGCCGGACAAACCAGTTGCTCCCCTTGTGCTGGAACGATCCTCTCTTTTCCCCCCGGATCCTCCGGCGAACGATGTACTTCCAGTACGCGCAGTGGAGCACGATCTCCCAGATGCTATGCCGGGCTGGGTTCGGCCTCCAGGCTGCCTGCTTTGCGGTGAGCCCGCGGATCGACCCCTTAAGGTTCGGGCCATGCCACGCCTTTTTCTCGTACGATTCGTCGATGAGTTGCAGAAGTGAAGTGATTTCGGAAGAGAGCTTCTTCATAGGTTACCTCGCGATCCTGCATTTCTTTTGTGACATTCCTATGGCTGCCGGGGCTTTCAGGGGGCACCACTGGAGAAAGAGTCTCCCTTCCGAGGCCGGACGATCAGCCTCTCCTCGAAGTTCTTGAAGCGCCTGGAGAGTGTTCCTACTGCTGTGGCGTCAGAGGAGGGAAATCAGGCTTGTCCCTCTTTCTGCTCGACAGGTTTGGGTTGGTGAACGTGGTGCTGCTTCTTTTTTCTCGGACGGGATTTTCCGTAGGTTCCGCGCCAGATCTTGCTGCGACGTGATCGCCGATCCCCTTTCCCCATGGATGTACTCCTGTGTTTGAAAAAGTTAGTGATCGATCCCGATGGATCGGATGTAATGTAAGAAAAGAAATGATGAAGCTCTACACCCGCTTGAGGAGGGCAATGGAAAGGTCGTCGTTGGCTCGCGCCTCGCCGGTGAACCGGTCGACCTCAGCCACCAGCCGGTTTCCAAGTTCTTCGGCGGAAAGTTGTGAAAGAAGGGAGAGGAGGTCCAGGAGGCGTCTTTCCCCAAAGAAGTCGCCCTGCTCGTTTCTGGCCTCTGTCAGGCCGTCGGAATAGACCAGCAGGATATCATCTTTCTGGAGTGTGGTGGCCTGTTCGGAGAATGTGGCGGCGGTTGAGAGGCCGAGCGCCATTCCCCCCTTCTCCATCTTCTCGATCTGAAGGCCTCGAAGGACCAGTGGTGGAAAGTGTCCAGCGTTCACCGCTCGCAGCGAGCCGGACTCAGCTTGAAGCTCAAGGTAGAATAACGATGCGAAGATGTTGGGAAGACTGTCGCGGCAGAAGATCTGATTCAGTTTCGCTGCCAGCTCGCCGAGGGAGGAGAAGTCCGGGGCAAGCGCCCGCAGCGTGGCCTGAAGCTTGGCCATCAGAAGAGCGGCCCTCAATCCTTTGCCCGCCACATCGCCCACCGCCACCGCGAACCTGTTCTCATTGAGCTGCATGAAATCTACCAGGTCGCCTCCGACCTCATTGGCCGAGCGAGTGAAGAGCCACAGCTTCCACCCGGGGACGAAAGGTGTCCTCTCCGGCATGAGCGCTTTCTGCACCACGTGCCCCGCCTCGAGCTCTTCCCGCGCGATCAGTTTGTCTTTCAGTTCCAGCATCAGAACGAAGAGCAGTATCAAACCACCGAGGATATGGTATTGCTGGCTCTCTCCCTGGTTGTTTGCGTGAATCACGACCAGGAAGACTCCGAGCAGCAGAAGCAGGCGCCGAGCAGGAGTGAGTTTGAGGATCAAACCTTTGAGCAGCCACCACGCGATGGAAAGCCACTGCTTCACCCGGCTCATCTCGTTGAGGCGCTTCCGGCGCTCATCCGTGAGCATGAACTCTTTGAGCTCCCTGAAGTCGCGTCGAAGAGTGCTCCAGAAATCGCCCCGGCTCAGATCATCCCGGAGCACGTGCCGTATCTTCGGTTCGTTGTCTGAACGTGTGTTTGGGTTGGCCATGGTTGGTGGATCCGATGGGAGGATTCTTCCCTCCTATTAGGACGAGATTTTGTCGAGAAAGTTTAGATGCCTTCGATCTTGTTCCGGAGTGGGCTTTCCCATTTTCAGGAGGGAGGCTGCGAGAGCGAATCGAAGGGGCCGAGGCCCCCAATGGGCGGTTCAGCGCCTTTGCTCCGTCAACTCACGGAACATCGCGAGCATGCTCTCTCGCGCTCTTTGAAGGTAGTGCCTATCGGTGACGAATATGCCGATCCCAAGGCCGAAACCCATAAGGAAGCCGTATGTCATCAGAGGAATAAGCGTGCGGGTCACGTAGCTGAACGCAAAGCCCCTCCAGAAATTCCCCTCTGCAGCGTCCAGGATAACGATTGCGATGAAGTAGGTTAGCGCGAACAGCGTTGCGAGCACAAGGGGGTCGATCGGGCGGCTCAGCTCACGCGGTCGATAGAAGACGACGAAGAAAAGAGAGAGAGCCCCGGCGATCGCAGCGAAGAAGAGCACATCCCGGAGCAGCGTTCCATGTTGGAGGGCGCGGGTCACGAGTCCGGAGTGAATCACGAAGAGGACGAACAGAACCGCCAGCGAGTTCCTGGCGTTCACTCTCAGAGTAAAGAAGAACATTGAGCCGACAATACCGAAGGCGAGAAACTGGAACGCTGGATCATGAAAATTGAAAATGTTCCATCGGTAGAAAACGAAACCCACAGCGAGACAGCACAGAACTGTTACAAACGACCGACGAACGACATCAGCAACACTTCTCGCACCAAAAGACATCCTGACCTCCTCCTCTCTCAATAAACATCGCGGAAGATGAGGTCAGATGCAAGTCCACCGGCTTGGATCACGCTCGGTGTCGAAATCCCAACAGCTCGCCCCAGATCACCCATCCGTCGAGCGAGGGAAGGGGGACCAGGGTGAAGATGCCGATCACGACATTGAACAACGCAAATACTTCGAGCCAGCCGCTGTCCGACATCTTGGCGATTCCGAAACTGATGAGACCGGCGGCGATGTTCAGCAGCGGCCCGCCGAGGGCGCGGCCGATGTGGATGCCCTTCGAATAACCGGACTGGTCTTTGAGATGGAGATTGATGTTGCGCGTGGCGGTGATCAGAATGGCGTCCATCGGAGCGCCGACGAGCTTTGACGCAAAGACATGTCCGAGACTGTGGATCGCATTCGCGACGGCGAGGAGCACCCCGTACCCCAGGCCGATGAGCAAATCCTCTTCGGTTGAGGTCCCGCGTTCACCGACAAGGGCAGTCAGGATGCCGAGGAGACACCAGAAGGGGAGGTTGAGCGACGCGTACGGCGTTGCCATCCATTGTACGCCAAGGAGCGTGAAGAGCTTGCGTCGCGACGTTGTCTGGATGTCCTCGAAGACCAGAAGAGGTCTTTTCATTTCCTTCTCATCTGCAGAGAAATTCAGCTGCGTGTCTACGCCGCAGATTCTTTTTGCGAAGCCTCTCGTGCCAGCTTCATTGCCTGGTTGACCGCGTCGCCGAACGGGCAGGTGAGGATCCTGCCGTACCAATTGGCCTCCGTCACCAATTCCCCCACCGCCTTGGCAACGCCGATGCCGCCGAAAGCGCCCCCTTGTTTCCTGAGATCACCGACTGCTGCGCTGAGCTTCAGGCTCTTCGTTCGACCGCCTCTCGTCACGAGGAATAAGGCGAGGAACGTGCCGGGCTCTGTCTCTTCCCAGAAATCCGGCTTCAACCCGGTAATCGTCTCACGGAGGGCGGAAAGGTCTCTGTCGGCGAGCGGCCCGGGACCGTGGATGCAGACAACAGCAAAATCTTTCAGTTTGGCGAGCATTGAATTCTCCTGGGTCGCGTGAGCATGCGCCATCAGTTGAACAAGTCACGTTTGTGAAATCGGGAGAGGAGAAATCGTCCGATCATCTTTGCCGGTGTGAGCCAGAAGATCCGGACGCCCGTCTTGTCGTTCGCGAGAATCTTCCGGGCCAACCAGGGGGTAACGGTCTCCACGCGGTCTGCCAGGATGTTGAAGATGCGCTTCGCCCGCTCCCAATCTTCCGGCCGTCCTTCGAATTGCTTTGTGATCAAGTCCGTGATGACCATCCCCGGCCTGAGGGCACCAACGAGGACCGGAGTTCCTTTCGTTTCCTCAACAAGGGCGTCCGTGAGATACCGGAGGCCGTATTTCGTGGTTCCATAGAGCGTGAGGCCTTCAACCCTGCGGCCGCTGCTGCCGAGGCCTTCCATATTGTAGAAGCCGCCAAAGCCCTGTTCGATCATTCCCCGAAGGGCGACTGCCGCGCCATTCATCGCGCCAAGGATATTCGTCTCTACCACGCTTTTGATTCGCTCGGGCGGGTTCCTCCAGAAGCTCAGCTGCGGATGTGCCATCCCCGCATTGTTGATCCAGATGTCCACCTTTCCAAAACGAGATCTGGCTGCGCTCCAGAGAGCTTCCACTTCCTCGAATCTGACTACGTTGCCTGCACAGCCGAGCACGTTCTCAGTCTTGTGCTTTGCGGACAGTTCGGCTCCTGCTTTGTCGACGCTTGCTTGCGTTCGGCCGTTGATCGTGACCGCACACCCGAGGCTCAGAAAGGCGTCCGCGAGACCATAGCCGATGCCCCTCGTGCTGCCGGTGATAACAATGCTTTTCATCCCTGGCATTGCCGAGATTTTTGTCGGTTCAGAATCACTTCCATTCAAGGTGAAAAAGTGGCTGACGCGAAGGGAATCATTCTCCCTGGCAAAGCTCGCCGCGTCAGTTGCACACTCAGTTCTCCATCTTGATCACAGCGAGCTTCTTGACGACGTCAGCGCCCTTGGGCTCCTTCACCTCGATCCTGATCAGGGTACCTTCAGGATACCGTTTGGCCTCATCGATGATCTTCATGACGCGTTTGGGTAGCCCGCTCTTGCGCGCGACTCGCACTGCCCTGTCACCGAGAATAAACGTCGCGGTGAAAGAGCCGCGTGACGGGGAAAGATAGAGGATGTTTCGTTTCTTGCGCTTCAGGCGGAGCGACCATCCGGCCTTGGGCGAGTAGGATCTCCACTCTTGGTCGTCAATCCTGCATTCGCCGGTCACGTCTGCAATGAGTCTGTCCCAGAGTGCTTTCGCTGAACCCAGCACGGCAACGAGATCGGACTCCTTGGGCTTCTCAAGCTTATTGATGAACGCATTCGTCAGCATAGTTCAGTCAAGGCCTCGGGTGACTCTTGAAAAACTCCCAGATTGCCTCCGTGGCGTTGAAGTCGCGGCACACCCGGCCGACAAGAAGAGCGGGGAGGTACTGCGGACCATCGGGCCAGGTATGCCCTCCACCCTGGATGACATAGAGCTTCACTTCTGTATCGTCTCGGCCGTGGGTCCAGGAGTACCACTTCACCGTGCATCTGTCCCTGCTATCGGTATCCGGCAGCTTGCCGCTCTGCGGCTCTCGAAGGCATCCGTCACAATCGGCCCAGAGACGGACAGCTTCGTCGGTATCGATGATTCGTCCTCGTCGGCCTCGAACGATGCCGCCACCATGGAAAGGGACAAGAGGATCATCGGTGCCCTGGATGATGAAGACGGACACGGGCTTCTCGGGCTTGAACTGATCCCTGAATCGCTCGGCGATACCGCCTGACACCGGCGCGATGGCTGCGATGCGAGACGAGAGGTTAGCCGCGAGATAATGGGAAAAAATCCCGCCGTTGGAAATGCCGGTGGCGAAGATGCGTTTCGAATCGACGCGATGGTCCATGGAGACCGCATCGATCAAGGCGGCGACGAAGCCGATGTCGTCGACGTTTTCGCGGTGAGCGCGGGAAACGCTCGGCGCGCGGCCGTCATTCCAATTCTTCCAGAGGCCGTCCGGATAGACGACGATGAATCCTTCGCGGTCGGCCAGCTCGCTGAAGCGTGTCATGCGCTCGATGCCTGCACCGTCGCCACCACCCCCATGGAAAACAAAGACCAGAGGAACAGCCTGATAGTTAGCGAGATCCGCAGGGACGTGGAGCAGGTACGTCCGCTTCTGGCCGTGTGGCTCCATCTCCCTCCGGTTCGTATTCTGTGCGGCCGCTTCCTGCGAGAGCGCGAGTGTAGCCAGCACGCAGAGCGCAAACCGTGAGATCATTCTCTGAAGGATCTTCCTGGAGGTAGTCAAGATCGGATCCCTCCTCACGCTTGCCAAAACGATGTCACTCCCAACCACAATTGGTACATTCCGAAACATGCCAGTGCGAGGGCAGACACGCCTATCAAGCTTCGATTGACCTTTGGGCCGAGGTTCCCGGCAGCACTAAAAAGGACAACGATCATGACCATCATAAGGATCATCGTGCCATAAAAACTTGCCAGCAGCGCAAGGCCGTTCCCTGGCGCTTCACGCCAGCCTTTCAGCAGCAGCGGGCCGAGCACTAAAGTCCAGCTGAGGTAGGGGTTCGGGTTCAGCAGATTCACCGTCGCCGCTCTCACCAAGCTCTGTCGGCTGGACTCGACGCGAAGCGCCTTTCTCTGATCGTACACGCGCCATGCCTTCGCTGCTCCGACCGCCAGGTAGAGTACAAAAAATCCTCCTGAAAATCGCAGGAGCTGTTCAAACCAGAGCGGCAAACGAGTGAGGATGAGCAATACCAACAAGATGATTGGCCCGTCGCTCAGCAGAGGTGCAAATGCCGCAAGCAGGGTACGCCGCCAGCCGTTCGTGAGGGCTTGGGAGATCAAGTACGTGGAGAGCGGCCCGGGCATGACAGCGGCCGCGAAGCCATAGGTAATCCCAAGTATCAGGTAGACGAGCACCGATCGACCGCGTTGTTGGAAAGGGCTGAAGCCCTTAACGGTTCTTGTTTGGTTTTTGGCAGCTCCGGCCTGCCCGTCTCGCTGCAGCGGTTGCCGCCCGTGCCAGGAAGTCCGTGGTCGGGCGGCGGGCCAGGCTCATTTCGCTGGAAAGCGGGAAGGATCGAGGACCACGTGCTTGATGGATTGGCGGCGGTACGTGTACACGATATGCACCAACCCATCTTTCGCTTGAATAACAGAAGGGTAGGAGTATTCCCCCGGCTCGTTCTCGAGCACAAGAACGGGCGTCCAAGACTTCCCATCGCTTGAAATGGCAACGTTCAGCGGCGTTCGGGGGCCCCATCCTTTTCCCCCAACATGATTGTACACGAGCAGGCAGCGGCCATCCGACAAGGTCACAGCGTCAATGCCTGAGTTTGGATTGGGGAGAACCGTTCCCTCGAGGGGGCTCCATGTTCTGCCGCCATCGCGAGACCAGCTCTCTGCGATCACTCCCGCCCGCGTCCGGCAGAGCAGCTGCAGGACGTCTTCAGAATGCATAAGTATCGTCGGCTGTATTGCGCCGAACCCCTTATCGTCCTTCACCGAACCACTCCGCTGCCAGGTCTTGCCCAGGTCTTCAGTCCACTCGAAATGGATTTGCCATCCATTCTCCTCGGTGCTGGACGGACAGAGCAGTGTACCGTCATCGAGTTGGACCGGCTTGTCTTTGATGGGACCCAGAATGCCATCCGGTAGGCGCACCGGAGTTGACCAACTCGTGCCGTGATCCTCGGAGGTCATGAGCATTCCCCACCACTGGGATGGGGAGGGGCCAACTTTGTAGAACAAGAGAAGCGGCCCTTTCTTGGGCTGGAAGAGCACCGGGTTCCACGTTGGGAAGCGTTGCCCGTCAGGCTGCCGTCCGTTGGCCACTTCGGCGGGAGGAGACCACGCGTTCCCTTGGCGGTGAGAAACCCAGATTCCGACGTCCGGATTTCTTTCCTCCGTTCCCCCGAACCAGGCCGCAACAAGCCGTTCGCCCGAGGCTGCAATGGTCGAAGCGTGGCACTGGGGCGTTGGCTTGCGGTCGAGCGAGAATATCAGCTCACCCTTGACGTAGCCGGGCTGGTTTGTGATCATTTCCTGCCCCCGAACTTGGCCAGCCGGATGGCTGAAGAAGGTCATGAAGATCATGAGCCGGTATGAGAGAACTGAGGGGACCATTTCCCATACTATCGATGGCAGACAGCCTCGAGGACTAAAGCTTTGCTTCCGAAAGATTGCGCTTGCCCTAGGGTAAGTGACCGTCATCTTCAAAGTGACGGTCACTTCACTACTGCATGTTCCTGATCCGTATTTCGATTCCCTTGTCGCCCTTGAGCAGAGCAACGAGCTTCGCGGTATCGGTGTTGCCGAAGTGGTAGGGGTAGAGGATCGCCGGCTTGATCCGTTTCGCTGCCTCGGCCACCATCTCGGGCGTCATCGTATAGGGGAGGTTCATGGGAAGGAACGCGACATCGATCTTCCCGAGGTTCGACATCTCAGGAATATTCTCCGTATCCCCCGCGATGTACACCCGTTTCCCGCCGAAGGTGAGCACATAGCCGTTACCGGTGCCTTTGGCGTGGAACGGCACCCCCTCGCTTCGCATGTGGACGAGATTGTAGGCGGGCACGGCCTCGATCTTGATCCCATCGATTACCCGCGATTCTCCGTTCTTCATCACAATCCCTCCGGGCATTTTCTCTGCACACGCCGATGTGTAGACGAGCTTCATCTTGTCCGTGCGCACCTTATCGATGGCCGCCACGTCGAGGTGGTCGCCGTGCTCGTGCGTGACAAGGACGAGATCCGCCTTGGGCATCTTCGAAAAGTCGGCGAATTGACTCACCGGGTCAACATAAATGACCTTTCCCTTGAACTTGAACATCAGTGAGGCATGGCCGAAGAATGTTATTTGGAGATTGCCATCACGCGCCGGCAAGGTGTCGGTCTCGAACTTCTTCTGGCCGACGATGGTACCTGCCATTGCCGCGAGGAGAAGTGGGATGGATAGGAATCGGTTCATAGAATAACTCCTCTCTGCTGGATTTGATTTACCTGAATTTCAGCGCGTGAAAAACATCGTCTCGGAAACAATATGCCTGCACGCTCGGGAGATCGTCAAAGAGAAAGAACGTGAAGGCATCCGCTTTGTTCTGCACGTGGATGACATTGATGAGGCAAACCTTATAACCCTTGCCGAAATCGGAGTTCAGTCTCACGAAGGCCGTCAAACCGGCGTCGGCACCGAACTCACTCTTCACATCCTCCGTATCAAAAGCCGACGGGGTGCAAACGGCCTCTCCCGAGAGGTTGAGACACAACGTGAGCAGGAGCGCTCGGTAGAAGGTGTTCGGATCGGCCCCTTTTCTACCATTTCTCTCATACTCTTGTGCATCGCTCGCCAAAGAACGAATGAGGTAGCGAATCTCCAGCTTGACACTCTTGGACGAGATGGCGTATTGATAGCGTACGTCCGGATTCTCCACGACTGGAACCACAGAGAAATCCTTCGGCAAGGAGAAGGTCATTGAAGCCTGCCGAAGAGGGGACTCGAACTCCTCTTCCTGTGTTTCCTGGACGGCTCTCTGCTGCGGAAAGGCAGGGATCGCAATACCGATGACCGCAAGCAGAAGGTTTGCCCATCGTGTCATTTCCACTTACCTCCCAGGCTAGGCAACTCCGCGCAGCTCGAAGAGGGCCCGGTCAACCGCACCCAGCAGAAGATCGGCGTCCGTCTCCACGAACTGCAGCGGCGGCTTGATCTTCAGGACGTTGTGGTACGGTCCTTCGGCGCTCAGGAGTATTCCGTCGGCCTTGGCTCGCTCGACCAGCAAGGCCGTTTTCTCCGTTGCCGCGGTGCGCGTTTCGCGATCCCGCACCAGCTCGACTCCGAGGAAGAGACCGAGACCACGCACATCTCCGATCTCCGGGTGGCGCCCGGCAAGAGTGTGGAATCCTTCCGTGAGATAGCGACCGACGCGCTCCGCGCGTTTGAGGAGGTGCTCCTCTTCAATCACATCCAGAACAGCCATGCCAACGGCCATCGACACAGGATTCCCGCCGAATGTGCTGAAGAACTCCATCCCATTGGCGAACGACCGCGCAATCTCGGGCGTCGTGATCACCGCTCCAATCGGATGTCCATTGCCGATCGGCTTTCCCAAGGTGACAATGTCGGGCACCACGCCCTGTGTCTCGAATGCCCACATGTGACTGCCAACCCGCCCCAAGCCGACCTGCACCTCATCGACCAAACAAAGGCCTCCAGCAGCCCGGACGTGTTTGAAGGCCTCGCGCAGGTAGCCCGGAGGAAGCACGATTTGTCCGCCGCAGCTGAGCATCGACTCACAGAGAAACAGGGCCGGCGGATGGCCCTCAGAGACCAATCGATCACAGAGTTGCCGGACGTGTTCGGCGTAGGCTTGCCCGATGTTCTCTCCCGCGCCGCGGTGCAGACCGCGATACGAGTCGGGCTTTGGGGCTTTATGAGCCCACGCAGCGAGCCCTTGCCCCCCAGGTCCCTCGCATTTGTACGGGCTAAGATCCACGAGTGTTTGCGTATTGCCGTGGTATGCATCCTCCAGCACGATGACGTCGAGCCGACCGGTGTGGGAGCGCGCGAGGCGTACGGCGAGCTCATTTGCCTCGCTTCCGGAGTTCACGAAGTAGCAGACCTGCAGCGGCTCCGGGAGCGTGGCCGTCAAGCGTCGTGCATACTCAACCATATTCCGGTTCAAGTACCGCGTATTCGTGTTAAGGATTGCCGCTTGGCTCGACAAAGCGCCGACGACCCTCGGGTGGCTGTGACCCACATGGCAGACATTGTTGACGCAGTCGAGGTACGCCCGGCCGTCTGGCTCGAACAGAAACTGCCCTCGCCCGCGCACGATTTCGAGCGGCGTCTGGTACGACAGACTCAGTGATGAACCTATCCGGATGCGTCGCTCCTTGAGCAGCGTTTCGTAGCTCTCTTTTTGACCACCGGCATCCAGCACCGGAAGTCCGACGAATCCGCAGGCTTTCCGAAACCGGTTCTCCGTATCACGCCAGTCAACCGAGTGGAACCGTTCCAGCGCCGCCCGCACCGCCTTATTACTGATCTGACGATGTTTGTTCTGCGGATCTTCCTCGGCGGCGATGGCCGAAATCGTGACGCTGACACACAGCCGCATGCACATCAGGGGGAAGAGCGCCTGAACTTCAGTCTCGGTGAGCGCGCGCTTCTGGTGGTAGCCGCGGGCGATCCTCGCGGCCACCTCGAGCGGATCCTCGCTGCCCAGGCCGGCGTACGTGCACGCAATCGCGAGCTCATTGACCGTCTGGGACCGCACCATGTCGCCGAAGTCCAGAAGTCCCACGAGCTTCCAGCCTCCAGCCGGGTCCGCGGCGAGTAAGATGTTTTCGTCGTTTGCATCGTTGTGGATGACGCTCACGGGGAGGTCGGATAGCAGCGGCGCGACGCGTGCACGGTATTGGAGAAGCAGCGTCTCTACAATCCGACGCTGCTGGAGGTTCGGAATCCGATGCGTGAACGGGCCGATCCACTCGCATCGCCGCAAATCCCATTGCAGCTGCCGGTCCATCGCCGGGTGCGCGAAGTCAGCCAGGCACCGGTCGAGGTCACCCAGAGCGTTGCCAAGACGCTCGAACGTCCGCTCGTCCCGCGGCCGCACGGTGGCCAGCGGCTTCCCGTGGAGATAGGTCAGCAGCCTCATCCGATACTCCAGACCATCGCGATTGGAGACAGGACAGATCTCCTTCCCTGACAGCGCTGGTACCACACGCGGGCTACCTCCGGAGGACCAAACTCCCGACAGACGATTCATTGCCGCGTTCTGGAATTCCAGCACGCCGGTGCTATGACCGCGGTTGGCGATCTTCACGACGAAGGTGCCGGCGTCGCTGGCATCGAGCCGAAAATTCTGGTCCCACTCAGCCGGCAACGGTTCCAGCGTGCCGTCGATGTCATAGAGTTCTCGAACGAGCTTCCTCACAGCCTCACTCGAGAAGCAGGGCCGGCCCTCGACTGTCAATTTCATATCCACGGCCACCTCAACGGGATCTTCCCCCATGATCCTTCGCCATTTCTCTCATCTTACCCCAATAGAGATAGATCAGACTGGCCAGAACAGCCCAGAATGTAGCTGACACGATATAGCCCCAGGTTCGATCGATGGAGAATGAAATGCCGATAAACCCGAACGAAGCAACGTAGAACAGTACGATGTAGGGGATGTGAAGGATGAGTTTCTTTCTGAATTCGATTTTCAGAATGAAGTCGAGGAGCAGCTCCACGAATAGGTACAGGAGAATGAAGCCCAGATACATCATGATCCAGAGAGGGCGCCCGCCGATGAGGTAGTCGATAAAGACAGCGGCGAGAGGGATCGCGAGGCAAATAACGACGGACCCGAATGCTTTTACCAGCCTCGGGCGCTCGTGTTTTTGGGCTACGTAGACGCCGATAACCATCAGATTGAATATGAGACCGCTGATAACAAATATCAAATCGAAGAGGTCGAGTGCGAAAAAATCGGTGAGCGTAGTTGAAAGCAGCGGACTCATACCCTGTATCGCTTGCTGTCGAATCGGTTGGATTCTTCTCTATCTCATACCGTTGTCGAAATGTGCCTCGACCGTCAAGAGCTCACCTGCTGTGAGCATGTAGGGACCGGTTTCGGCCGGAACGAGAGATTCCTTGACCCGAAGAAAATACGTGCCGGGCGGCAGCTGTGTCTTGAATCGCCCCGTCTCATCTGTCGGAAATTCCTTCACGGTTATTCGATTTGAATTCAGAACGAGGATCGTGCTCACCATCTCCAGCAGAGGAGGCGTCCAGCCGTTTGGTACCGGACCCGGTGTGCCGATCGAATAGACCTGTCCCTGTAGCCCCGCCTTCTCGCTCGGGGAAGATCCGGAGTCTTGACAACCGCTCCAAATCAAAAGGGGAATCAGGAGGGTCAAGATGATGAAAAAGGATCTCATCGTTTGCACTCCCGTAGCCGGTGAGTGGAGTTGGGCGGAAACGAGTTCCTAGGAGAGTTCGATCGTCTTCGGGTCGCGCTCGGAGGGGGTCACTTTCCATTCCTGCTCCGCCGCGTCGAAGTCGGCGATCTTCTCCAGGGGCTGCTTGATGTATTTTCCGCGACCCGTCGCGGCGATCTGACCATCCGGAAGAAGAAGTTCTCCCGTCCCCTCGAAGAACCGGCTGTCCTCGCTGGTGATGCGTCCGACGACACGGAGTTCCTGGTCAAGGGGGATCGGCCTTCTGAATTTCGTCGTGAACTCGACCGTCACGCCCCACATGATCTCCTCGTACCGCATCATGATCGCGCGGCCGATGGTTTCGTCCAGGATGGCTGTCGTGATGCCGCCGTGAAGCCGGTCGGGGTAGCTCTGGTGCACGTCCGTCGGCGTGAAGATGCAGACGAGCTCGTTATTCTCCAGTTCATAGAACGCGCCCTTCAGGCCGTACGGGTTTTTCAACCCGCAGACGAGGCACAATTTACTGTTCTGCTGCTTCCCTTTCACTTGATGCTGCAAGCTGTTGACCTCCTGCAATATGGTTCAGACGAGACTTCGACGATCAGATCGAGCTGCTGGATTGTGCACGACTCACCCGCCTCCGGGTCGGAATTCATTGGTCAGCCGGCTAGGATGTTCGCCGAGACCAGGCGATCAGACGCGCACCCAAGAATATCCCCAGGACGAGAATCACGAGATTGGCAATGTAGACCGGCATTCCGCCTGCCCAGAGGCCGGCCCGCACTCCGGCAAGCCCAAACGCAAGGGCCAGCCAAAGGTCGAGACGCCGCGCCCGGGCGGAAAAGGGCTTGTCTCGTCCTGCAGTCCAGAGGAGTGTGCCGGCCCCCGCGAGAAACAAGACAGCTTCAAAAGGAACGACGCGATCCATATCAAAGTCGAAAGCAAATCGCGCTGCGAAGTCAGCAATCACCGATGCGGTAACTACGGCGAGCGCGCGTCGATATTGCTTTAGCCTTTTCAAGCTTGCCAGGTTTCCGGGCCGCAGGTTGTGCGGCTCTCAGCGGGATCTGCGCCAGCGAAAGATTCCGTGCGGATCGTGGTCGAAGTGGAACAACTTTGCGACTTCGATCTCCAGGCCGCGCAGCCACGTGTTCTTGTAGACGCCGACCGCGGCGAACGTTCCCAGCACCGGTCCGATCCAGTACACCCACCACGCAGACCAATCTCCGGAGATCACCTCCGGACCCAGGCTCCGTGCGGGATTCGTGCTCGTGCCCGAAATCGGAGCTTCAAGGTATACCATGATGGCGTATAGAAACGGAAAAAGCAACGGCGTGAAAGATCGAAGGGTACGTTGACGAAGGAACAGGAAGAGTCCCATGATCAGAGCAAAGGTAGTTGCGATCTCACCCAGGAGCGCTCCGCCGGTGCCGTAGGCAAAGCCGGGCAGCGTTGCTCCGAACTCCGTGCTTTGCCCCATCCATCCCCAAACAACCAGTACTGCAGTTCCCGCGATGGCGCCGGCGAGCTGTGCCACGATGTAGAAGATCGCGTGGGTGCCGCGCAGTTTCCCCATCAACCAAAAGGCCAACGTCACGACCGGGTTGATGTGCGCGCCGCTGTGCTTCCCGACAGGTGAGACGGCGATCAGTGCGCCGGTCGTGCCGAACAGGAATCCTGTGATGAGACGGCGGAGACCTTCATCAGGGATAAGCCGGATGACAGGGCTGCCTTCGCCAAAGTCGAGAATGACGAAAGAGAGGCCGACCAGCAAAAGGAGCGCCGTCCCGATGAATTCTGAGATGAAGATTATCCAATTGTCTTTCATTGCCGAGGTGGCTTGGGCTGGATCAGGAAGAGAGTGGCGTGCCCCTCTGAATTCGCCGACCCGCCCGGCGGTCAGAGCCTCTTCTGTGCAACGAGTATCTCCGATGGGACGCCGAACGGTGTTACTTTCGCGAGGTGCAAGACGTCCCAATGGTTACCGTCGACGAACTCGCCGAGTTCTACCGGCCGGCAGCCGCCGACGAGTTTCGGCATTCGATGCTGGATCGTTGTCCACGTCGATGACACCATGCGGGAAAGGAAAGTGGTTCCGTGTGTGAGACTGACGAGGCAAATCCGTCCACCAGGAACAAGAATGCGAAAAGCCTCCCGCACCGTCGTGGCTGCATCTTCGGCGGGAAGCAAATCCAGAACATAGTTCGAGACAAACCGGTCGAAGTGCCCGTCGGGTGCATCCAAGAGGGTGGAGCCCTCGATTTGCCGGACTTCAGCCCGCTCGCCGAACGATGACAGTCTCTTTTTGGCAAGAGAGATCATCGTAGAGCTGATGTCCACGCCGACATACCGAGCATCGGGGGAAAGATCATGGAGCAGGATTTGATGAGCAAAGGAGCCGGTCCCGCATCCGTATTCGAAAACCGATCCGGCCCCATCGAAACCCGCGTGTGCCACAAGGTCCCGAAGTGCGGGTTCTTCGTAGAACTTCTGAGTATCCTGGAGCTTGCCAACGCGATCGTAGATCGATCTGATTTCTTCCTTCGACAACATCATGCACTCCTCCTTCCGCACCATCAATCGATCTGCACAACGATCCGGCCTGTCTTAGGGTTCCCGGATTTTGCGGGGCACGCCCCTCGGCTCACTTAAGAAACTGGATCAGTTCTACCGGGGCGCCGTCGTCGACGATCATAGCCACCCGTACGCCTTCGGAAGGAGAACTCACCTCACCCAGGAGTGTCTTCCCTTCAAGCGCGGTGTCGAGATCGTCTACCTCGAAGGCGACGTGAGGTACCCTCCGTACGAGCTCGGAGACCTGGCAGCCCGGCTCGAACCGCATCCACTCGATGCCGTAGGGACTGGTCTCGAACCCCGAGACGTAGATCTTCAAGTGCGGGATGAAGGTCTCACCGGGTCGAGGGACTTCGGTAGGTATTCCCACGTGGTGGTACCGCCAGCCCAGTCGAGCTACAGCCGCTGGGGGTTCGTGATCTTCCCGTTTCTGTACCATCGGCATCTCCTTCTCGAAGATGTTGTACTCATCCAGCCCTCACGAAAGAGCGAAGGTTTCCGGCGAGCGATGCGCGTTCCATCCCCTCAATCCCACTTCCCTTGGCCTTTCGAGATGCTGTACTTTCCTGCGCCGACGAAGAACAAAGCGAGGGCAGCGAGGAAGTAGAATGCTTCGATTTCTATCGACCAGGCTCCGCCACCGGCTCGAATGGTGAAGATTCCATTTCTATGGACAAGGGCTACAGCCATGAGCATGTCAAACGCTATAACCAGTGAGGCCAGCCGGGTCTGCCAGCCCACGATCAGAAGAAGGGGAGCGAGGACTTCCGCGACATACACTCCGTAGCCGATGAACCCGGGCAGTCCGTTCTGGCTGAGCATCGGCGGCAACCAGCCGATGCCGTGTATGACTTTGGCGATCCCATGAAACAGCATCAGCCCCGCGACGGTCACCCGCAGGATCAGTTTGCCGGCGTCATCGGAATGGAACTTGAAAGTCGATTCCATCAGATATCCCTACAGGAAGTTGATAATGAGTTGTCTATCTTCCTCCCCTTCTCACCCCTCTCCGGCCGTCCGTCGGCGAAACTCCTACTAGAAGCTATCTCAAAAATACCAGTAGTGTCACCCCGAACTCGTTTCGGGGTCTATTCCAAGCCGAAGATATAGATGCTGAACCGAGTTCAGCATGACGCAGAGTGTTTTTGAGATGAGTTCTAATTCCATCACCAAAGGAGAAAACGATTACGATGCAAGGATGGTTTCAATTTTCCGCAGCTCATCGGGTGTGAGTGTCAGGCTCTTCAGTGTCCCGACGGCGTCTTCGACTTGTGAGACGCGACTGGCGCCGATCAGCGCTGAGGTGACTTGAGGGTGTCGCAGAACCCAGGCGAGAGCCATCTGCGCAAGCGTCTGGCCGCGCGCTTGAGCAACCTCGTTCAGGCGGCGGACTTTGGCCAGTTTCTCCTCCGTGATCTGCGCCGGCTTGAGAAATCCGTGCGGTTTCGCGGCCCGGGAATCGGCGGGAATTCCGTCCAGATACCTGTTCGTCAGCAGACCCTGAGCGAGCGGGGAGAACACAATGCAGCCAACGCCTTCCTCTTTGAGAACCTGTAGCAACCCGCCCTCGATCCACCGGTTGAACATACTGTAGCTGGGCTGATGGATCAGGCACGGTGTGCCGAGCGTGCGCAAGATCTGCACGGCGTGACGCGTCTCTTCCGGCTTGTACGATGAAATGCCGGCATAGAGCGCCTTGCCGCTCCGCACGATCTGGTCCAGTGCCCCCATCGTTTCCTCGAGTGGAGTCTCCGGATCGGGCCGGTGATTGTAGAAAATGTCGACGTACTCCAGCCCCATCCGGCGCAAACTCTGGTCAAGGCTCGCAATCAAGTACTTCCGCGACCCCCATTCGCCGTAGGGGCCCGGCCACATCAGGTAGCCTGCCTTCGTGGAGATGATCAGCTCATCCCGATGCCGGACGAAATCGCGCCGGAAGATCTTCCCGAAGTTCTCTTCGGCCGAACCCGGCGGCGGGCCGTAGTTGTTTGCCAGGTCAAAGTGCGTAATGCCGAGATCGAATGCGCGCCGGAGCATGGCACGCGCGGTGTTGATGGAGTCGACCCCGCCGAAATTATGCCAAAGCCCCAGAGAGATGGCCGGTAGTTTCAAGCCGCTTCGGCCGCAGCGATTGTAGGCCATCGAATCGTAGCGTGCATCTTTCGGATGATACGCGGTCATCGGTTTCTTGTGCGGTTTGGTCTTCATAGTAGTCAGGTGTTTGAGGTTGATGATTGCGCTTCATTACAGCGGCATCTGCCAGCCCCCTCCAACGTAGATCAGCTGTCCGGTGATCCACCGTGCCCGTCCCGACGCCAGATAGACGATGACGCCCTTATTCTTCAATCCCGTATCTATCATGACTTTAATCTCCGACTATCGAGAAGCGAGTCTGCGCGAGACACACGCCCGTCGGGGTCACATTGGCGGGCAACACTGACTACTCCTTCCGTTTGGCCGGCTTCAGGAGGAGATCCTGGAAATCGAAGCTGAAGTCCACCTCTGGGGATGCCGGCTTCATCTTGACCTGGTCGATGCTGCCGTCAGGATTCAGATCAAATGTCACGAAGGCATCCGCGCGCAGCTGCCGATCTCTCCACCGCGCAACAAAGGTGTCGTACTGCCAATGCTCGAGGTCGCCCACGAGCGAAGGCGTGTGGCCGAATCGCATGACAAGGTTGCCGTTCTCGAGTCCGATGGTCACGTTGCCATACCATGCGTCCGTGTAGGTACCGACATACGACCCCAGGGGCAGGGAAGGACGAGAGGTGCTGTCCCGCTTCCCCGTGGTCTCCCGGTTCGCCGCGGCGATCATTGATGCCCTTCGCTCTTGGAGCTTCTTGTACGCGCCGCGCCAGTCGGTTTTGCCGCCGCCGATGAAGTGATCGAGCAGGTAGTAGACGATAGACTCGTAGGCTTGGCCAGCCTCCTGGTTCGTCAGAACGGCCACGCCGAGCTTCAGCTCAGGAATCATCGCCACCTTTGAAACGAAGCCCGGAAGCCCGCCCGTGTGCTGGACAAGTTTATAGCCGTGGTAATCTCGCACGCCGAACCCCAGTGCGTAGCCGTTAAAGTTGGCGCGCAGCGCTGTGAGCTCGGGAGGCGGAGTTCCAATCGGAATAGGGGTCACAAGGCTCCAGAGTTGGACGGTCGTCCGGGGCGAGAAAAGACGCGTGCCTTCGGCAACACGCCCTGAGTCGAGTTGGACAATCATCCACTTGGCCATGTCCGTGGCGCTGGAATTGATGCCGCCCGCCGGATTGGTGTTGTCGCTCGCAAAGGGATCACAGGGGCGCAGCGTTCCCTCGATCCTTGCGTGTGTCGTCGCAACATTGTTACCGCCCGTGGCATCGGAGTGACGCACGTTGCTGTCGTTCATACCGACTTTCGCCAGGATGTGGGATGCAATGAACTGTTCCCAGGTCTCCCCGGTCACAGCTTGAATGACCTCGCCGGCAACCAAGTAGAGCACGTTGTCGTATGCATAGGCGCTGCGAAAACTCCTGACGAGAGGTATAAACCGCAGACGCTCGGCGATTTGCCTGCGGTTGTACGTTGAAGGCGGCCACCAGAGCAGATCGCCAGCGCCCAGACCCAACCCGCTCCTGTGGACCAAGAGATCACGGATTGTAATCTCCCGGGTAACATAGGGATCGGAAAGCGCAAACCAGGGAAGGTAGCGCACAACCGGCGCATCCCATTCGAGCTTGCCTTCCTCGACGAGCAATCCGATCGCCGTCGCGGTGAAGGCTTTCGTGTTCGATGCGATGCCGAACAACGTGTGCTCATCGACACGGGCAGGTTCCCCCAGCTTACGAACACCGTAGCCCTTTGCAAGGATGACTTTGCTGTCCTTAACGATGGCGAGTGCAATTCCCGGTACTTCAAATTCTTTCTGCACCTTCTCGACGTACGCGTTCAAGTCTTTGGGAAGCACTTGTGAGTGTGAGGTCTGAGCGCTGATGAGGAGGGCGAGGACAACGGGGAAGAAACCTCGGTTTGCAGAAATCTTGTGCATAGGTACACCTTTCACTGTTAGGGAGTTCCTCTCATGCTATGTCGTGCTGCTCCCACCGCAAAGGGTGAGGTTGATCCGATCGTGAACATGCCACGCGTTCAGAATCTGGCCGATGAGATCGTCCTTTTGCATTAGTTCTCCCTCACTTCTTGTTAGACGCGCAGATCGGCTGTCGGCAGGAACCGCGGCGTTTTCCGGAACTTTGTCGCTTGCTCGAACGCGTACGCCAGCTTGATGAGCACCGGCTCACTCCACGCCCGGCCGAAGAAGGAAATCCCCACCGGCAGGCCGAAAACATATCCCGCGGGGACGGTGACGCTTGGATAGCAAGCCACAGCTGCGGCGGTGGAGCTGCTGCCGAGGAAGTGGTCGCCTGTGACGAGATCGGTGGCCCAGGCCGGCCCTTCGGTTGGAGCGACAAGCGCATCGAGCTTGAGCTTCTTCATCGCAGCGTCGATTCCTTCGGCGCGGGCGAGGCGCAGGTTCTTTTGCCGCGCGTTGACATATTCCTTGGTCGTCAGCGCTCCTTTGGCCTGCGCTTTGATGAAGTTGTCCTGGCCGAAGTACGGCATCTCCAGCTTCTTGTCCCGCTCGTTGAACTCGATAATCTCTTTGAGCGTATGCACCGGCGCGCTCGGGCCGAGGCGGGCGAGGTAAGCATTCATGTCCGCTTTGAGCTCGTAGAGCAACACTATCATCTCGGCATCGCCGAGCTTGCCAAGTGTTTCGATCTTCGTCGGGTCGACGAGAATTGCTCCCTGTTGCTTCATCGCCCTGAGTGCATCTTCCATAACGATGTCCATAGAATCCAATAGGCCGAAGTACCTCCGCACTACCCCGATCCTCGCCCCCTTCAGTCCCTTCGGATCGAGGAACTGCGTGTAATCGACGAAGGATTTCCCTTTGCTCGCAGCGGTCGCTTTGTCTTCGGGATCGACCCCCGTGAGAGCGCCGAGCAGTATCGCCGCGTCGCGAACCGTGCGTGCCATCGGGCCGCCGGAGTCCTGCGTGTGGGAGATGGGGATGATTCCCGTCCGGCTCACCAGCCCGACGGTCGGCTTGATTCCCACGATTCCGCAGACGGACGACGGGCTGACGATCGAGCCGTCGGTTTCCGTGCCGATGGCCACCGCGCAGAGATTTGCCGCGGCTGCCGCGCCCGAGCCGGAGCTCGAGCCGGAACAATTGCGGTCGAGCGCGTACGGGTTTTTCGTCAGCCCGCCGCGGCCGCTCCATCCGCTCGTCGAATGGCTCGAGCGGATATTGGCCCACTCGCTCGGGTTCGTCTTGCCGAGGATGACCGCCCCCGCCTCGCGGAGCTTCTGGGCGAGGAAGGAGTCCTTCGGCGGCTTCGAGCCCACCAATGCCAGCGAGCCGGCGGTCGTGGCCATCCGGTCCGCCGTATCGATGTTGTCCTTGATCAGCACGGGGATTCCGTGCAACGGTCCGCGCGGGCCTTTTGCTTTCCGTTCCTTGTCGAGCGCATCGGCGATCGAAAGCGCGTCGGGGTTCACCTCGATCACGCTCTTGAGCACTGGCCCCTTCTGATCGATGGCCTCGATGCGGTCCAGATACTTCTCCGTGATGGAACGAGCAGTGTATTTGCCCGACTTCATCCCCTCCTGGAGCTCGGCGATTGTTACCTCGTCCAGCTCGAATGATCGAACGTCGGCTGCGGGGGCGGGTGAGGCGACGGCCCTTTCCATTCCCGCCAGGGCGGGGAACGCTGCGGCTGCCACAGCGCCGGTGAGGCTGGTTTTCAGGAAGCCTCGCCGATTTAGATGATTGGTACCGCGTCCGGATTCCTTGTCGCGATGCATAGCTCTGATCTCCTTTCAGATGTCAAAATAGATGGCGTCTTGGCGAGAGAACAAGTTCACCTTTGCCTTGCGCTTCCGTCAAACTCGATTCTGGGGCTGGTTCTGGTGTTGTTTCCATAAAGTGATCTTGTGTTTATCGATAACGCGACTGCCAATGGAAACGAGCACTACTGCCTTTTTGGAAAGGGCTCAGACAAGAAACACAAGATTTTCCCGCAACCATAAGAAACTAAAAACAGCGGGATCTCCCGCTTCCTGGATTCCGCTCCGAAAGCGGGATTCTGGAAAGCGGAACCGTACAGCGGGACTTTTTAGAAGTGGCACTAGCTTTGAGCGGGCTTCCTCACGAGAAACAGATACTGGTTCAGACTGAAGAAGTATGCACCCGATGAAGCCAGTTGTTGAAGGTCTGCCTCCCAGGCAGCGACCTCCTCCGGTGTGATACCCTGCTGACCCGCGGCGGCACTCATCAGGTTAGTGACCCCCTCGACGTACGGATCGATCTCCGTGCTCAACATGACGTTGGCCTCCAGTTGCTCGACCTGGAGTCCGGCCTGTCGCAGGTGCGGTGCAAGCGTGCGCGGCAGACGGGGGTTGGCATACTCTGCTTGCCAAACGGAGGTGATGCGCTTCATCCGCACAGGGTCCGTCGAATGCCAGACCAGGGTATCCCAATCGAGGTCGATGATCAGCGCGCGTCCGCCTGGGCAGAGGACTCGGCTGAGCTCTGCCAGCGCTTTCCGCAGATCGGTGACGTACGAGAAGACCGCTGAGACGAGGGCTGCGGTGAAGGTGGAGTCCGGATAGGGGAGCTGGACGGCATCTCCAAGTTGGAGGGTTACCCAGGGCAGCCTTGCGCAGCGAGCCTTGGCGAGGGCCAGCATGCTCTCGCTCGTATCGATGCCGTCGATATGGCCGCTCGACCCGACAGCATCAGCCATTTCAGCAGCATAGAAGCCTGGCCCAAAGCCGATATCGAGCACGGACTCGCCCAATCCGAGCCCGAGCATTTGATGTGCTTTTTGGCGCCGGGCGAGGACCTTGGGGGACTGGTAGAGGGTCTCAAATCGTTCTGCAGTACCCTTCTCGGGTTTGGAGTGAACGCTCATGTGGTGATACTTCTTAGGCGCTGGGAGTAAGTGATGTTCGTAGGTATTGAAAAATTGTGAGAGATACAACCGCTACTTGGTGCGGAGTGACTGGGAGGGGGATGACGGGAAGTAATTGTGGGAGCGCATATCGATTCCGTCGTCCTATCATTCTCAACCGTACCTTGTACCCCAAGAACCAATTGTCATTTCGACCGGAGCGAGAAATCTTACCCAAGGTGGTACTGTCATTTCGACCAAAGGGAGAAATCTTACCTGAGCCTTGCAAGATCTCTCGTCGCTTCGCTCCTCGAAATGACAATTTGCGGGGACTTGTGCTTGCGCCGCGGCACTCTTGCCCCTTTTTTTTCATTCTTCCGCAAACCTCTTTATCGCATCGAAATACTTCACTATCGCCTTCGCTTTGTTCTTCCCGAACGACATCCAATGCCAGGTGGTCTCCGGATTGGGATTATCTACAGTCGGGATGTCCCAAAATTCCCTGCGAACGTTTTTGGTGAGCAGTTGGAATTTTGAGGATCCGCCGAAGCGGCCTGTCCGCCGAAATGAAGGCGGAAGCGCAGGCGGACGAGTGATATGATCGGCTTGCCTTTGAATTCGCTGATGAGGGGTTGCGGTGCTGTGCATAACTATCATATGTAGAAAACTATCATGGGTTACTTCGAACTTTCCTGTTACTGTGCCATTCCGCTAGCTGAAAACCCATCTTTGAAACTTGGCCATTTCTCCACTTTGAACAGCCTCCAATCCGATGTTTCCATCTAGAACCCAGTCTTGGAAATATTCGTCGATGGTCGCAATCTCAGAATCATCTTTTGTGCGTAGAAGAGCCCGCTTCAATTCCATTAGAAGCGAACTGCTGTATTCGAGAGCTCTACTTGCATAGTACTCTGCCAGGGCACTGTCAGTTGTTGCTCGGTGCACCAACATGTTTCTGATTCTGTAGATGCTATGTATGTCGTCCTTTATGCGCCACAATTCCGGCCGCAGCGTCTTCATAACAACTTCTTTGTCAAAAAACATATTCCTCATCGATTGGACCTCGTTCGCTAGGTCTGCGAGATTACTTGCTTTGAGTTCGGTGATGACCGCGTCAGAAACTGCTATGAATTCTCCACTCCTAAATGTCGTACCCTCATCCTCGACAAACTGGGCAAGCAGATCTTTTGAGAGGGAGAAGTCTTTTCCGTACTTGAGCCTGAAGAACACTTTACTTCCCTGTAGAAAATTCTGGGCAAGCGAGCTCGCATACTGCCTCAATTCGTGCTTTGTTTCAACAAGACCTAGTATCAATTGCATCTTAGCAATACGATCATCGGCATACCACTGAACACTTGCCTGCTTTTGATTAGGTCGAGTTCTCAGGAATCCTGGAATTCTCAGGGACACCTTGCTGCCGCCTCGGAATAAGTGTTCGAGTGAAAACCACGCATTCAACAACGTCTCTGAACTCTGAGCGCACTCTACGGCTTTTCGATGCCAATCCATCGAAGCTATCCAAATCCCGACAGCCCCTGTCAGAGCATTGTTACTCATCCACGAACCGAATCTCTCATAGTCTGTTTTCTTCCAATCTGCTAGTTCAGGCGTATGAA
>Ga0315554_1000368_pt1 | contig 26285 bp, 20 predicted proteins | sample SalMarSW160370MG_FD_202114 | JGI IMG/M metagenome (GOLD analysis project Ga0315554, IMG submission 202114) | Salt marsh sediment microbial communities from the Plum Island Ecosystem LTER, Massachusetts, United States - Salt Marsh Sediment SW1603-70 ...
CTTCTCGACCTTCAGCTCCTCGAACCTGTTGGGTGGATTGAAACCTGCGCCCCGGCCTGTCATCGTGTGTTGTGTCATGGTTCGACCTACGAGTGGACGCGCATACGAAAGAGCGGAATCTGTTTCGCCGCGGGCGATCGGCGGAGGCGTGAGACTTGCGCTGAACGGCTCGGTTTCTTCTGCACCGCTGCTGCCAGGCCGAACTCCTCTTTGAGCGCTTGCTGGTCGTAGCCGAAGGGAGAGAGCAGGGTCTCGGCCGCCTTCAGCGCAAACTCCGTGTACTGCTCGATATCGTACCCGTCCTCGAACGCGTAGAGCGCGAGCGGCTTGGCCTTCTCCGGCCTCCTCTTGCCCGATTGATCGATGATGATGAACTCGATCGACTCCCCGGCGGCAAGCGGCACGCCCATCTCCTTGACGAGCTTTGAGACGACGGCGCTGATGCTGTTGTTCGTGTACTCGTCCGCTTCCTTCGTGATATGCCGGCGGAGAACGAGCTCCATCGGGTTCGCTTTCCCGCTGCGCAGCAGTGAGATGAAGTCGCGCGCGATCTCAAGCAGCTCGGGCACTTTCGCCCGCACCTCCTCAACGTTGTGCGCGCTCGACATGCGCTCGAGCATGGCGGCCTGCATGTTCTTGATGAACTTCGGCACGTCACGGCGCCGCGCCTCGATGCCGCGGATCTTCAGCTCGCCGTGATGGTACCACCCGACGTAATGGTTCGCCGTGGTGATCTCGGGGTCCATCTTCGAAGCCGGAAAGAGGATCCAGTCGTAGATCCCGTCAAGCGAGATGTCGATGCCGACCGTTCGCGTGATCTCGCGGGAGAGCTCCTCGTAGTCGCGCTCCGTCGCGCCCTCCTTCTTCAGCCAGATGCAATCGATGATTGCGTGGAGGAGGTGAAAGCCGCGGCTCTCAGCGACTTCTTTGGCGGTCAGGATGGCGTCACGCGAAAACGCATTGACCGACTCGTGCGCCTCGATCTTGCCGAACCGCGCGTTCTTGTAGCCGAGGTAGCCGAAGCAGCTCACCAGCATCCATTTGAGCGCATTCTGCCGGCGATCGTACCGGCGAAACAGCACCTCATCCTTCCCCTTATACTTCTTCTTCATCGCCTTGTAGTACGAGCGCTTCTTCACGACCGCACGCAGCGTTGCCGGCACGATCCCCTCCCGCCGCTCGCAGATCGTGTACCCCAGCTCCGGTACCTTCCCGTTCTTGCAGCAGCGGCAGTTGACGGTCTCGGGCGAGACGTTGTGCTCGACCATGATGGTCGGGTACATCGACACAAAATCGAGCTCGGCAATATTCTCATGGTAGCCGAGCGGCGGATTGAAAATGAGCCCGCCCCGGTCCGCCAGCAGGAGCGTCGCTGCGGATTTGAAGTCCTCCGGCTCCCGCTTCTTGGCGGGGATCAAAACGTTGTTCCGGTACGCCCACGAGAGCTGGAGCGACGACATCGACGTGCCGATGCTCGCCCGTCCCTGGCGCTGGCCGCACATCTGCGTCAACCGCGCCATCTCGAACAACCCGTCCAGATCCGCCTCGGCGACCGTCATCGAATTGGTCGCGTCCACGTGCCAGCGCCCCGCAAGCTCGAACGCCCCGTCCTTGTGAACGATCTTGCCGTACTGGAAGAAGCTCGATTCCTTCGTCGTCACGTACCCCGCATCCTGGTCGCGGTTCAGCAGCAGCGGCACCTTGTAGCGCTGTGCCAGCTCCGTGATTTTCGGCATCAGGACCGAGTCGCCGTAGTCCGTGAGAACAATGTCCGGATCGCATCGATGGAAGTGCCAGTTGAGGGCTTCCAGAACCTCCCGCGGCGTTTCCTGCTCCAGCACGTAGGTGCGATCGTCGTAGATGACCTCGAGCTGGAGGTGCTTCTGATACTTCGGCGGCACGAAGTCGTTCGCGTTCCGCAGCAGCATGATCGAGAAGGGAGGAAGCTGGTAGTCCGTTGCCTCGCGTGAGTCGTGCAGCGTCCAGCCGATCAGCCGCCCGCTCTCGTCAAACTCGTAGTCACCGAAGGCGAGCGGGAAGAGCTGCGTCTCGTAGAGGAACAGCTGTGCGACGAGAATGTCGGAGTTGAAAAACGCGAAGTGGGGGAAGAACCGCTCGTAGTACCACACGACGTCCCGGAAGCGCGTCGCGTCATGCACGTGCACCTGAAGCACATCCAGCGGGTCGCCGGAGTAGATCTCCGTCTTCGTCGTCCGCGTGAGCGTCACGGGAAGAGGGCACCGGGCAGCAAGCGCATCCGCACGCCGCGCGTCGCTCTCGCTCAGGTGCAGAAAGAACGATGGGACGAACGCACTGGAACGGCGATGCTTCTCCCCGTTCTGATCGATCAACCAGAGCGTGACGCCGCCGGGAAGGGGATAGACATCGAACAGCCAGCCGGTGATCGTATGAGCCATGCGCTCGCGTTCCTTCTCCTATGGCTACCGTGTGGGCAATGGCCTTACGCCTTCTCGGACACGAGGCGCTCCTCCAACCGGATGATCCGCTCCTGCAGCTGCCTGATCAGCTTCCGCTGCTCGACGGCGATCGAGATCACGATGCTTTCGAACGGGATCGTCCGCATGGCATAAAAGTTCTCGGCGAGGTGCAGCTTCGCCGCGCGGAACACATCATCGAAGATCTCCTGATCTTCTTTGCGAAGCCCCCGACGGTACTTCGACCAGCTTGCGATCTCGCTGTCGATAATGTTGGTAAAGGTCGGAACCGTCCGTCCCATAGAGATCGTCTCCTTTCTCCTCGCGCGCCTGGTAGAGGTAGGTCTCAGACCTACCTCTACCAGTCAACACCGACGAAACCGTATCGTCCGCGGCCCGCTCCAGAAACAACCGGGGTGTTTCTGCTTCATCGAGCTCCAAACGGTAGATTCGATCCACGCCAGCCTTGAGCGTCGCAAACAACTGGTTGCGCTCCTCCGGCAGGACGTTCCACTCCGTGCACGCCAGCAAGACGGAAGCGCCGCCCGCCTTGATCTCCTGCAGCGTCCCGAGCACCCGCCGGAGGATCTGCTGCACCTCCCGGAATCGTGCCTGCTCATCATAGAAGGTATCCAGCAGGCCGAAGATCATCGCGATAGTAGAGCCGATGGATTTAAGGAACAGCGGCAGCCGGCCGCTGACCGCCTGCTCCATTTGGTAACAGGTGAACCCGCGCGAGATAAAAATGCGGTTCAGAAACTCGTCCGGATCAAGACGCCGCTCCCGTGCAAAGCGTGAAAGCAGGTGAACGTTGAACCGGTTGCACCCATCGACGACGGCAATGGGGTTGCCCTTCGCCATCGCATGGGCCGCCATCCTGAGCGACAGCTGGAAGATCATGCTATCGCCGTACAACAAATAGACTTTCCCGGGCGGCGCGACAAACGACTGCACCAGCGTCTGCGACGAAACCGGCAGGTTCCCGACGCCATCATGCGACGACCTTGTTGAGATGTCGGAAATCTCCCCAGGCTTACGAGGTGGAAGGATAGGCACCATTGGCTTCTCGAAAAGTAATTTCCTACTTTCAGAACACTTTATCGGAGACATCACGATGTGCGGCCGCTACGCCCTGATCGACAGCAAGAAAGTTTTCGCCACCTTCACGCTGCTCAACAAGATGAAACAGACCGGCCAGGTCTTTGAAGAGCTTCCTCGCTACAACGCTTCCCCCATGCAGCATCTGCCCGTCTTTGCCGTCCGCAAGGAGGAGCTCGTCGCCGAGCGGATGCAGTGGTGGCTGATCCCCCACTGGTCGAAGGACGGGAAGCCGAGTTTCTCCTCCTTCAACGCGAAAGCCGAGACGCTGGACCAGAGCAGGTTGTTCGCCCCCTACTTCAAAGGAAGCCGCTGCCTCGTCCCCGCCGACGCGTTCTACGAGTGGCAGCGCGTCACGACCACGCACGACGTCCGCGGCAAGCCGAAGAAGGTGGAGGAGAAACATCCGATCTGCATCCGGATGAAGGACGAGTTCCCGTTCATGTTTGCCGGACTCTTCTCCGTCTGGAAGGATCCGGAAGGAAAAGAGCATCCCACGTACACCATCATCACCACCGAGCCGAACGAGCTGATGGCCCCGATCCACAACCGCATGCCGGTGATCCTTCCTGAGGAGCATTGTGAGCAGTGGCTCGACCGGGAGTATAAAGACACCGACCATTTGAAAACCCTCCTCGTTCCGTACCCCGCCAAGAAGCTGAAAGCCTATCGCGTCTCGCCGCTTGTCAGCAACCCCCGCAACGATGTGCCGCAGTGTTTGGAGGAGGTGGAAGAATAGCAGTCAGCAGTCGGCCGTCAGCGCTCGGTTTCCATCGAAACGTGTTCGATCTATTTCTCCAACAGATCCTTCAGACTTGCCAGCATGATCCCCCAACTTTTCTCAGAGTGCTCGCGCGCTTGTTCGCTTGCGTTGTTGTCTTGCGAGAGCGAGAGAAGAGTGCGCATCCCCTGACTGGAAATCTCAACGGTGACGGTGTGGTAATTTTCGGGTGTGTCCGGCAGCCCCGAAAGCGGGCTGAAATGGGTGTACTGGAGCAACCGTTCCGGCTCCAACCGGAGAATCACGCCTTTATCTTCATACCTCTTCCCCTCCCATTCCCCTCTGAAAACAATCGGACTCCCCTCCTTCCAGTCGGAGACAGCGTTCGTTCCGAACATGTATTGCTTGATCATGCGGGGGTTTACGAGCGCATCCCACACCTTTGCGACCGGCGCGTTGATCACAAGAGTTCGTTTTGCGACAAACTTTTTGTCCATAGACGCACCCTTTCGGCAGTAATTTATCGATAGCGATCAGCTGTCAGCAATCAGCGTTCAGCTTCGGGCCCTTCCCAAGCTTCCAACTCTTTGCGCAAGTTCCTCCCTGCTCATCTTTTCATTCCCTCCATCTGCTGTTCATCTCTTCATCCCTTCATCCGCTGTTTCATCCGTCTTCCATCCATTCATCTATTCATCCGCTGTTTCATCCGTCTTCCATCCATTCATCTATTCATCCGCTGTTTCATCCGTCTTCCATCCATTCATCTATTCATCCGCTGTTTCATCCGCCTCCCATCCTCTCTCTCCATTCCTCGACTGTCCATCCATTCATCCCTTTATCCGCTGTCACACCTCGGCGAACAGCGGATGCTGCACGTTCACCGACGCGCTGATCTGCTTCAACGCCGGAAACGCCGTCACCAGGTTCTGCGGCACGAGGACACGATGCCTGTTCCTCACCAGGTGCCGCAGCTGGAATCCATTCGCGAGCGAGTTCGCCTGCGGATCGTTGTGGAAGACCGCGAACGTGATGTTCGCGCGCTGCCGGACCTGCTCGATCAGATGCAGGAGATGCTCGAGCTCCCCGTCGCTGTAGAGATACTGATACCGGTCGCTGACGAGATATCTTCCGGTCGGATCCTTCTGGTACGGCCGATCCCACGTCGACATGTTCCGTCCCATCATGCGAAAGTAGGCCGCGCCGTTCCACGCCTCGCACGTCAACGGCATGTGCTGCTTGATCCCCGGCAGGTCGACGTTCACCAGATGGAGCTTGTTCTCCTGGAAGAAGTTGTACATCAGCGGACTGTTCCACGAGTTGTGCCGGACCTCCACGAAGAGCCGGTGCGGTTGGAGCACTCTCGCAAGCTGTACCAGATACATCCGGCGCTCTTTGATGTTGGTGAAGGAGTACGGGAACTGGATGAGCAGGCCGCCCAGCTTGCCTGCGGACGCCAGCGGCTCCAGAAGCTCATGCACCGCCCGCACGTCGCTCCGGGTTGCTTCAAAGGTATGCGTGAAGCCGTGGAAGAGCTTCACGGTGAAGATGAACTCCCTGTTCCCCGCGACATCCTCCAGCCAGCGCCGCGCGTGATCGGGCGTCAACGCCGTGTTATAGAAGGTCGCGTTGACCTCGATGCTGTCGAAAAACTGGCTGTAATATTCCAGCTTCCGAAACCCCTTTCTGGGCCTCGGGGGATAGAAAACCTTATTGAACGGCTCCAGATCCCACCCTCCCATACCAACATACACTTTTGACTCGTGGACCAGCATGACGTATCCTCCTTCCGAAACCCCGATCACCCCCAGCGAAGACAACACGGCCCGAGACCGGCACACCCGTGACGCGGCTCGACGAAGTTTACCCCGACGAACGTCGGAGTTCCCCACAACTTCAATTTGTTTACAAATCTCTTGACAGCAGCCGGAAAATTCCCTATCTTTGCCACACCAACGATACGACATTTTTGTCGTCTTGTCAAGAGAAAAATTGACAAAAATGTCGCTCGTTTCAGTCAAGGGGAACGCCTCATGAAACAGTCACTGGCACAGCGCATCCGGCAGGCCCGGACGCAAAAGCAACTCGACCAGGCGAAGCTTGCGGCAAAGCTCGACGTCGCAACGCGCACCGTGCAGCGCTGGGAAAAAGGAGAGCAGGTGCCGGACAGCAACTACCTCATGCGGATCGCGAAAGCCACCGGCGTCGGGCCACACTGGCTGCTGACGGGGGAGGGCGATGCGTACGCGCGGTCGTCACCCCAACCGAAAATCCTTTCGCTTCCAACGGGGCGCTACAAAAAAGTGGAGCTTCTCTCGCTACCTCTTCTCTCCTCCGTGCCCGGCGGCGCGCCGAGCCTGATGTTCCATCCCGACTACGTCGAGAAGTACATCACCGTCGATGACGTGAAGGATCCGAACGCCTTCGCGCTCGAGGTCAAAGGCAACAGCATGGCACCGCGCATCGAGGATGGGGATATCATTGTGGTAAGTCCAAAGCTTGAAGCGCGCACCGGCGACATCTGCGTCGTGCGGGTGAATGATGAAGACACCGTGAAGCGAGTGAAGATCGACGATCAATTTCTCCAGCTTGTCCCGTTGAACCCGGAGTATGAGCCGATGGTCGTGCGGAAGAAGGATGTCGCGTTCATCTGGCGCGTCGTGAAGGTGATTAAGAATGTGTGAGGGAGACGAGGAGTAGGGAAGTAGGAAAGTAGCGAAGCATGAGAGCAATGAGGAGAAAGAGTAGCAAGTAGGTACACCACCTGCACCGTTTGGCGACGCAATTTAGATCTCGGCCGTCGCGGATTCCCAAGCACTGAACATGGTTTTATTTGGGAGAACAAAAATTCTGGTCGCGCACTCTCGCGCTTGACAAGTTCGCAAAAATTTGTATATTAGCGACAGTATTTAGTCACCCCCTCCCACAAGCACCGTCAAAGGAGATTCGCGTCATGAGAATCCTCCTGCACCTCCTCGTTGCAGTTGTCGTTTCTTCTCAGCTCTTTTCACAAGTTCACATCCGAGAGAAGGTCGTTGTCGGCGACAAAGCGCGTAGTGTCACAAGCCTCCAAGACGCGGGCGGTTGCGACGGCGTCTACCTTCGCCAAGGAGGCGGTGTCGTCATCGATCCGCAATGGTTTGCCGCTCATGTCTCCCGATATAATTGGGAGATGTGGTTGGGGAGCACCCCTGTCCTGGTTGGTGACCGCGATTCGCTTCCCAAGTTCATCGGGAGCTACAAGCAATGGAGCCAGCTGGTGCTGACTATGCATTACACTCAGCCTCCTGAGTCCGCCTACGTCCCGTACTGTCTTGATCCGCTTTCCACCTTGAGCGTGGGGCCAGAGTATCCGGCGTTTCTCTTCTACAGAGTGCTGGAAACGACACCTCTGTACCGCTGGGACATCGCGATGAAGATGGAACTTACACCAGACAGCACATTGGAGGCGATACCCCCTCAGCAAGTTTTTGATGAATTCCTGCTACCCTGGAATCCGTATGTACGCGATCCAGACGCTGTAATGGATTTGCCGTATCCTGGAACATACCGTGTGGTGATAATGCGCAGCAACGCAAACGGAAGGGACGATCTCGTTCTTCGATCGCCTGTAGACACAACTCTCCTCACCGAAGCGCAAGCTCACGTCCAGGACACGTTGGTCATCGGGCCGTATCCAGCTTGGACTCAGCTGGAGATGGCCCTTGTCTCTCGCTCCTCAAAGGTTCTCGAGGGGCAAACACTGTACCCGCTGGTGACGCAAATCTCGCCGTCGACCTGGGAATTGAGCTTCGAAGACTGGACCGATCTTGATTTTGATGATCTTGATATTCGCGTTGAGCTCAATGTTGGGACACCTCAGAGTCTTGCATTGCGGACCGCGACGGGTGTGATCTGGTATGGCGACACTGTCAATGTGGCCCTTCTCCCTGTCGACAGCCTCGGTCGATTGAGCCCGCTGGGCAGGGATTGGGCATTCGAGTATTCGATCGAAATGCCGGATTCGATCCGGAGGTACGGGACGTTGATCCTCGACGGCGACCCTGGATATGAGTTTGAGCACATCGTTCCTGATGCGGGGATCGGAAGGGGGCTTCAATTTGCCGCGAACGGAGATGAGCCTGACAGCGTGGTCGCGCTGTCGTTTCACCTGAAAGCGACATATGTAGGCGAGATCATTGCTGCAAAGGTGTCCCCGGGTGGAGGGTCGGACCCGCCAGGCTTCTCTGGCTCTGTCCAACAGCGCGCGAAGCGCCAGGCAGTGCAAACAGCCGGCCTGCAGCCGCACCAGACAGTTGAAGATGATCCGCCGGAGATCGGCGAGGTGGTGCTCGAGAATGATACGGGACTGGATCTCGATCGCGACGTCATTCTGCTCGGAGAGACGAAGTACTATGCAGCGGTGAAAGAGCTGGATCCGACTGACCCAGAGATGAATACGAAGCTTCTGAGACTCTACGCTGTGACGAACTTCGACAAAACGGGCAAGCCCCTCTTTGCAGGCCAAGAAGCCGATGTGAGATTCGAGACAGGGCGACAAGGAGGCGCAGCCACATCAACGTTATATCACGAGAAAAAATGGCCACTCTGGCAACCCGACACGTTGATCATGAAGGATCTCGAGGAAGGGCTGATACGAGTCGTTGGTAGGTATTGGAGCCAGGGGAGTGAGGAAAACAAGGTGATCCTTTGGGTTGAGTCGACCACCGAGCCAAAGCTCTTAGAAAAAAGGCTCATCGAAGTGAAAAAGCCCGCAAGGCTCGGCAATAGCAATTCCACCGTAACAGATGTAGACGGTGATCCGAATTTTGACTTAGATGACCTGATAATCAAGTTCGCGGGTGAATATGGAATACCGCCTCAGGTTTTGAAGGGTCAGGTTGAGAAGGAAAGCAACTTTCGGCCGGGATATAGATGGGAGCCGTTTTTTGAAGTTGCAAGCAACGTACACAAATCGCAAGATCTGCTAGATAACCAGTATCGAATCAGAAGCGCGGTTGACAAGGGCTCACCCGGCATTCCCTCACGCGATGAGCATTCAAACGTATACCGTGCGACAGACCGGCCGCTAACGGATCCAGGTTCTAACTACTGGGGGTTTGTCGGTACAGTTTGGGAATTTCTCTACGACAACTGCAAGATAGTAAATCCAGAGGCTTCTACGGATCTCTATAAGTACAAGTCTGGTATCTGGTATGATCGCGCGCTAAAAGGGTATCAAAACGTTTGGGAGACAGCTTCTATTTTCTATGAACTTGCCGGTCCAGATGAGGAGCCCGATCGACCTTGGGAGGAATTTGAAGTGGTCGAGCTAAGTCGTTTGGAGGCAAACTTCTGGTTAAGCAACTACTATCAAGATGGGCGGATGTCTACTGCAATCGCTCAGACAAGGATTGCGTCCTCCTACGGCTTTCTGCAATTATTGTACACGACGGGGACAGGAAAACAAGGTTATCCTGTGGATGATTCACATAGGCCCGAAGATCTCCAAGTTCCAAGGACTGTGTTTTCGTATGCCGCTCCGTATCTCAGCAGGCAGCTCGACGAGCAGCTAGCCGAAGACAATGCTGACAATGAACAAGATTGGAAACGGGGCTTTGAAGAGACAATCAGAATAGCGTTGAACATGTATAACGGCCGTAAGAACCAGATGAAAGAACCCACGAGGTATACTTGGCCTTACGGAATGTTGGTTTGGGGATTCTCCAAAAACTACCCATCGCAAGTACGGTGAGCACTCAGGGCAGCAATTGGGAAATGATCCTGCAAAGGGAGTGACTCTGATGAAAAAGCTAGCCTTAGCTCTTGTCATTACCGCTTTGATGATACCACATGTTTCTGCACAACAGATCGGTCAAAGACTTCAATCTGCAATCGATGAGGTTAACTCAGCACTGAAAGTTCGAGATTTCGCTGGGGGAAAATTCGCACTAGAAGCCTTGGTTGATATCGATAGCGGGCGCTGTGTAGGATGCTTTGACATAAATCAAATAGAAACGCATCATAGCGCACTTCGAGGATGCTACATTTTCATAGTCCAAGGCAGAGATAGCACGGGAATGCAAGCGCTCGAGAAAGCTCGAGGCGGGGGCGATAGCTTGGACGTCCTCGGTGTGTTCAAGGATCATTCTATCTTGTGGCTCTCTGAACCGATGACTGGCTTCTATGAAGCAGCGAACTTTTTTGCAGTTTCGGACATCAATAATGATGGGAATGTAGAAATTGTTCTTGACTGGAGATCCGGGAATAGGCTAGAGTCCTCATCTACGTGGATTTTTAGCTGGGATGGTACGCGTGGTGTCCCGATAAATGAAACCGAAGATGGATACTCCGTTATCGACGACGCGTACGCAATCAAAGATATCGACGGAGACGGTGTCAAAGAAGTCTTAGGAAGTCAATGTAATTCTGATGACGCTAAAGAACCTACTGACATCGTCTACAGCTGGAACGGCTCGAAATACGGGTTATGGCCGAGCACTCCAAAAATTGGGGATCGGAAGTTCACTGTCGCCAACAATCTCACGGCAAGCGTTCGAGCCGAAGTCCAGATCGAATCTGGAAAGAAGGTGTTCCTCTACTCCCTCCACAACGATGCGGGAAGCAAGCAATCGATTAGGATCTTCTTCGTGCCGGATCGGGTGGATACTGTCTGGCGCGCCACGCCCATCGGGTGGAGAGTGGGACGGATGCCACACCGCTCATTTATTGATCTTGTCTCAACCTCTGATCAATACGACGTGAAGCCTGGAGAATCCAAGAGCAATCTGGGAATCATCTCCAAAGGACTGCCATGCTTGGTAACGTACTACATTCAGGGCCCATTCAGTCCATTGAGTACCGGAGAATTCCCACCCACAGGATTAACGCAGAAGATCATCGACAATGTCTATCAGAATTCCGTACGGGGTTCCACCATTGCGCCTTCTGACCCTGAGTCGCCATTTGTTCCGTCAGTGTTCCTTGATACTCTCCACGCGTACAACATCCAGTCCCGTTCTCTTGATTGGATCAAAGATCAAGCTACAGCCGATAAGTATCTTGGCTACTTCTCTGCAGCAAAGGCTCAGCTTGAACAGAACAACACAACCGGCACCCGCACTACGCTCCAGTCGGTCCTGCGAGACGTGGATGTCGACAGCTCGTCAACGCTGACGAGCGAGGCGTATGCTCTCCTGCGGTACAACACGGAGTATCTGTTGGATCAGCTGCCGACCCCACAAGAGCTCTCAATCGACGATCTCATCGCGCTTAAGCACGAAGCAGAAGACAAAAGCTGGATCGGCGATGAGAATTTCGTGAAGGAGCTGGACAACGGTTTGGACAACGCCAAAAAGCATCTGGCCCGCGGGGATTCCGTCAACTGTGCAAAGGAGCTGGAGAAGTTTCAGGAGAAGGTGAAGAAGGAACATGACAGAACGCTTGAGGAGCAGAGGAAACACAAGCCGCGGGACAAGCGGTTCGTGACCGAAGAGGGATATCAATTGCTATCGACGGGCGCGCAGAAGATCATCGACCGACTAGCGGAAAAGAAGTGATGTGCTCGCCTCGGCGCACCTCGGTTCGCGCAGAATGAATCTAACAGGGAACTGGTTCGTTGCACGCGCTGCTCGAGGAACACGCGGAGGTTTGGCAGCGTCCGCGGTTTCGCAACCAGAGAATGGGTTTTCATTTGTCAGAAGACGGATTTCTTCTGCCGAAAGTCCGGCAGTTTTTTTGCTTGACATTATCACCGGAAATCTGTAGCTTTTCGCTGGCTTTAGCGAACAACAGCTTTTCCACCCCTCCTTCACCGTAGGCACCGTATGTCAGCACTCCTTCGCTTCAAGGCACTCGCAGCAATCGCTGTTCTTTGCTCCGTCTTCCCTACCTTTCTCTTGTCTCAAGTGATCATCAGAGAGAGGGTAGAGATCAAACCGAAGTCGCCAAACAAAGAAACGACCACAATACAGCATCCGGCACGTACAGCCGATGCCTCCGACCTCTTCTATGATCCCCCGCTTTTCATCGAGGATCCACTCTCACACAGGATGGGGCTCACGCTTCCCAGCACAGTCACGATTAGTGGCACGGTTGATATCGTGGGTTCGATCGGCACCAACCAGCATGCGCTTCTAATCTATTTCGACCCCTCCGGCGCTGACCACGAGATTGCTGCGAAGGGGCGTGACGCTATTGGCTTTGGCGGAAATATGTATGAGAGACAGACCCCCTTCACTGGACCACTCGACAAAGGATCATTTCCAAGTATTGGCCTCTATCTCTTCGACAGCCAATGGGTCACTCGGATAGGTGAAGTCACAATGGATGGCAATACGTTGACCTGGACCTTCAGCGGCCTTCTCGATCAGCACACGTTACCAGCGGCGCAGGTCACAGCCACGGCAACTGTCACGGGGAGCTTTCTACCGGATGTTCAGTTCGATCATTGGGAGATTTTGGCTGACGGTATGACCGTTACTGGACACGACTCAACGTGGGTTCGGTTTGCCCCGATGGATGGTACTGCAAGCCCGGGCGAATTCTCTATGCTGAGCATATACAGGCCTTGGGGAATCTCACCAAGTGAGGCCGGCATCACGGCTCGTGTCGATGCCGAGGGAGAGTACGCGTTCCTGGCCTACAACGAATTTGTGGAGGGTGGGAATAGTCCCTACCATTCAGGACAAGAGTTGACGATGTCGCTGAAGTATACACCATTCTTGGTATATGCTGACAGCCTGGGTACATTCAATGGTTCCACGGAGACCGTAGGTATCACGGTGACCGGAGGGGGGAAGAGCGCAACGGTCCCTATAGTTCTCACGAAGAATGAGATCCTGCTGGGAGAGTCGAGGTACTACTACGTTGCGGTCGTGGACGGGGTCCTAAAGATAAAGGAGACCGAGCCGACATCCGCGCCTGAAGACTTGGTACCGGGATTTGAGTGGGGAGATGAGCCGGTGGAGGTCTTTAAGAGCGGACTAAACCCAGGAAAGAGACTCGGGGTGTATTGGGAAAGAGGGAAGCCAATTCCGAACGGAAAGGGCAACCTGCCGGACGCTCTGATACGGTTGATCGGCAGGTACTGGCACGCGGATTCAGTGTACAAAGTTCGGCTCTCAGCAGCGGATTCATATGGTGAGACGGTGAGCGTAGTGATAAAGGTGACGAAGCCGGCAAAGCTCGGAGACAATTCAATTGCGCGCTCACGAAGAATCTACTTGGACATCGAGGGGAAGCCGATAGACGTCGACTCCTTATGTGTGCTTTATGGTGGCATCCACGGAATCCCTCCTCAGTTCATCAAGGGGCAGATTCAGGACGAGTGCGCATTCAGCCAGGCGCTACAAAAGTTGGTTCCTTCATACCGCTTCGAGCCGTATACTACGCAGGTAGATGTATACAACCTAAGGGATGATTACGGCGGGAATCCTTTTTACATAAGAGGGCCATGGGATAATCAGATGGGGATAGGCAAATGCATTCCAAGCTCCCAATGTCCACCCGAGCACAAGAATGTCTCATTTGTCCCTTACGTTCTCTATCCAAAGACCGTGTGGGATTTCGTGTACGATTATTCCCAACTGGCTACAATTGACCCACCGAGGGGAGACATCACGCCAGGGCAACATGCACTCTACGGGAAGCGAACCGCAGATGGTAGGATGGATTTTGGCAAAGATTATTCGACAATGCAAAGAATGTATGACAAGCTGTACAAACTCTATGACGATCAGCTTGGAGGGACAAACAAACCAAGAGCTGCCGAGTTGGCACGTGAGCTCATGGTGTCCTCGATGCGAGATCAGTGGAATGGAGTCGGATGGCAGAGCATTATGGCACAAACTCGAATTGCCAGTTCTTACGGACTTCTTCAGATGCTTTACACGACGGCGACGGAGGAAAGGGATTATCCAACAGGTTTTGACAACAGACCTGAAGACATCAACGATACGAAGACATGTATGGATTTCTCGATGATGCACTTAGATGACTTGGTCAAGAAGGCCGTGAGGAGCAAACTGGGTGGAAAACAAAATGACTGGCGCGGCGGATTCGAAGGTGCCTTCAGAGACTATATCTATCCTAGATGGAACCGGAAGGAAACCTACCCACAGACCATATTATTAAATTCACTGAACCATTTGCCACAAGAGTAAAGATTGGGGCTCTCATGAAACGAACAGCGTCAGCAGCATTGGCAACGGTACTTCTTTTGTCAATGGCAAACGTGGTCTTTGCTCAGGAATCGGATCCACTCTATGAACAGGTGAAAGCGCAGTTCAATGTCCGCTTTGGAAACCGCTATAGAATGAGGGTGTTCCTCAATGTCGACAGCTCCCTTGGACGATCGCTCGGCACCTTCAACAACTACAGGATCGAGGATCCATACGGCACGCTTGCACACTGTATCATCTTCACAGGCGCTGGAGTGTCCCGGGGTGGTGACATGCCACCAGGGTTTATTGGCGTTTACAAGGAAGGGGAATTTCTGTGGGTCTCGGATACACTTATTGAAGGATATGCCGTAAGTTTCAACGGTATGGTTGCAGCAACAGACCTGAACAACGACGGTAAAGTCGAAATCATACTCGGCATGTCCGGAGGAAGCCATTCTGAACTTGAGTACCTCTGGATAGTGAGTTGGGATGGTCGGTCTGGCACAATCATCAACGACGCAGAAGGTGATGAAATCGACGGATATGAATCGAAAATTGCGGGCTTCTTTGGATCGTTTGAGTTCAACGATCTCAACGGAGATGGTATCAAGGAGATTATCAGCACGTGGTATGTGAGTGATGAATCAGAGGAGACAGGGCAGGCCATCTATAGCTGGAACGGTCAGAAGTACGGTAGGTGGAGCGGGGGACCGCAGTTTCCCCCCAATGGGTATCTCCCCCGGAACAGGCTCACCGCCGTTGTGAAAGCAAAGGTCTTGAAAATCTCAGATGCGTACCGGTACCACTACATCGTTGAAAACGACCCAACCAGCCAACAAGAAATCAACGAGGTCCTTGTGGCTGCCCGCACGGATTCCATACGGAACGGAGTGGGGCCGGAAAGGTGGGAGTTCTTTCTGCTTCGAAGGCCAAAAGTCGACTGGGTGCTTCCGCCATTCCAGAAGCAATCTATACCCCCGGGAGGATCTGATTCAAGATTTTCCTATGAAAGCGCCGGGCTGCCAGCGCCAGTATCCTGCTACGTTCGCGGGCGAAACGAGACGCTTCAAGAAACACCCCCGTATGATGAAGAAAAGTGGTATGCAGATGTCATCGATAACTCCTTTGTCATTACCACCGTGGGTGCAGCTGATCCTCCCTTTCCTTTTGTCCCTCATGATTTCTTGGATACCCTCACATCCTACACCACCCAATCCCGCACCCTCGGCTGGATCACAAGCCAAACCGTGGCGGACAGGTATCTGAGTTACTTCTCTACGGCCAAGACCCAGCTTGAACAGAACAACACCGCCGGTGCTCGCACAACCCTCCAGTCAGTCCTGCGAGACGTGGATGTCGACAGCTCGTCAACGCTGACGAGCGAGGCGTACGCTCTACTGCGGTACAACACGGAGTATCTGCTGGATCAACTGCCGACCCCACAAGAGCTCTCAATCGACGATCTCATCGCCCTTAAACACAAGTCAGAAAGCAAAGGCTGGATCGGCGATGGAAATTTCGTGAAGGAGCTGGACAACGGTTTGGACAACGCCAAAAAGCATCTGGCCCGCGGGGATTCCGTCAACTGTGCAAAGGAGCTGGAGAAGTTTCAGGAAAAGGTGAAGAAGGAATATGACAAGACAGTCGAGGATCAGAAAAAGCACAAGCCGCGGGACAAGCGGTTCGTAACCGAAGAGGGGTATCAGTCGTTGACCGAAGGCGCACAGAAAATCATCGACCGGTTACCGAAGAAGAAATGATGAACCAGCTTCAGCACACGCTCCCAAGCGTGAAAGGAGAAGAGCTTATGAAAAAAGCTATCGCAGCAGCGTTCATGACCCTGCTGTTTGTCGTTGCAGCGCAGCTGGTGAGCGCCCAAACGGCCTATAGATTGCCGTTTGCCTCGACCGGCAACAGCATCGAGCTAAGCATCGCAAACGCTGCCTCTCTGCCCCTCTCAAAGGTCACCGTGGAGGCAGCAGCGGTCCCCAGTTGGACTCAATTCAAGGAATCTCGACAGATTCTCCCGCTGATCAAGGCGAACCAGGAACTGCCGGTTCTCTTCACCTTCTCAGTCGACAAAACGGCCCCGGTCGGAAAAGAAGAGTCGATCACGTTCAACATTCTATCGTCGACGGGAGAATCCTGGACAAAGGAGATCCGGGTGACGGTTGCTCCCCCGGAGCGCTTCGAGCTGTTCCACAACTTCCCCAACCCTTTCAACCCCACGACCACGATCAGCTACCAGCTCCCAGCCGACAGCCGCGTGCATCTCAAGGTATTCGATCTTCTCGGGCGGGAGGTGGCCACCGTGGTTGATGAGACTGAAGCTGCCGGATATTACCAGAAGACATTCGACGCCACGCGCTTCTCAAGCGGGATGTACGTCTATCAGATCGTCGCTACGGACAAGCAAGGCAATCGGCAGGTCGCACGGAAGGCGATGATGGTGGTGAAATAGGGTGAGACGTGAGAAGGGAAACGTGAGACGAGGTGAAACGCGACGAGTGTCGATTCTTCGTCTTCCAATCGCCTGAAGATGACTTTTGCTGCACGGATGGGCAGGTACGTGGAATACACCTCTACTTGAGCTTCTCCAGAGCTTTGAGTTTCTCTTCCGCCCGCTTGCGATATTCCAGCGTGTCGGCATGGTGCGGCTGGATGAGGAGCCCCGTGTCCCACATCTCTATCGCCCTCCGATAATCCTCCTTGACGTAGAACTGAAGGCCGGCCTTGAACATCTTCTCGACCTCCGGCTCCAGAACCTTGCGCGCCTGCTCAAGGTACCGCCTCGCCTCGCTGTTCCTATCATCCTTCTGCACAATGTCGACAAGGATCGGGAGAGCATCCGAATAATTGCCGTCATTGCAAAGCGCTTTGGCTTGCTCGAACGCTGCACTCGTTCGCCGATTCTGGATCGTGTTGAGGCCCGCGCGCGCCCGGGAGTTGTTGGGCTCGATCGCGAGGACACGCTCATACTCTGACTGCGCTTCATCCAACTGATTGTGCGACAGAAGAGACCGGGCGCGGGTGAGGATGGCATTCACATTCTCGCGGGAGAGATTCTTCATATCATCCAATCGCGCGGAGGCAGTGTCGTTCGACGGGTCAAGCTCGAAGGCAAGTTCATATGACTGCTGCGCCCTGTCGTTCTCCTTCCGCCGGCGAAGGCTGTCCCCCGTATCGATCAGGTTCTGAATATACGAGCCCAGTCTTGACTCCACATCCTTGAGCTCCCCGGCGGTTTCCACCCGATCGGGCGCGATCCTGAAGATCTGCGCGTACGTCCGCATGGCTGCGAGAAAATTCCTGCGCTCTTCGTTGGTCTTCGCCTGCGCAAGCAGCGCGACCACCGAGGAATCCAATAAACGCTGCGATTCTTTCGCCAGGGTCCTGCTTTCGTCATCATACTCATCGTACTCGACGGCTGTCAGAAAGTCCTTGCGGGCGTCGGAATACTCCCCTTCCGTGAACGCCTCCACCCCGGCGTCATAATGCTCAGAGCGGGAAGCCGCCGAGGCATCACCCACCAGAAAATTGAGGGAGAGTGCAATCCCGGATCTCCCGGCGGCAAGTTCCGCTCTCACCAGCGACGTGCTGACAACGACACCGCCTGAGATAGTCCTGAACGCTTGCGTCCCCATCTGAAGTGCGATGGTGGATGTCACCGAGAAGTCACCGCCAAGGTAAACGGCGCGTTTCGTACGGGAGCGGCCTGCCGCCTGAAGCCTGAATTTGTCAGGAATCGCCCAATAGTCGATGCCCCCGGCGAAGATCGGAAGCTTCGGTAAACGACTCACTGCGACGCCGGCGTGCAGGCCCGAATTCTCGGTCGTCGATGGAAAATGAAAAGCGCTGCCGATGCCCAAGCGGAATCCGCCGCGGACCTTATCTACAACCGATAGACTGCCGCCGACAGCGTGAGAGCGTCCGATGATCCTGCCGAAGCCGGCTCGAAACTCCGTCTCCGTGCCATCGACCGACGAACCGAAACCGAAGGTCCCGGTGTACGGCACGAACAGCGCCCCCGACATCGACGCGAGCGACCGAAACCGCGCCGTGCTGATGAGCACTTTATTCTGATGGATCCTGCCGAGCTCCGAAGGGTTAACAAAGATGGAGGAGGGAGACGGAAACCAGGAAAGTGAAGAATTCCCCAAAGCATAGTCCCAGGCTCCGCCGATCAACGACTGGGAGCGGAGAGACGTTGTCGCTACAACCAAGATAATGAAAAGCGAGCGGGCCATAGTCATGAGAGAGAATAGGGGACTTTGAAGACCGGCACCTGGTTCCTCTTCCCCTTGATCGGAAGCTGGCCTTCGGAGAGAACTCTGTAGTCCTTTTTGATGCGCCTAACGACATCTTCCGAAACGAAGATCTCCGAAGGCCCTGCGATATCACAGAGGCGCGAGGCGAGATTCACGGTGTCACCGATCGCCGTATAATCCATCCGGTCGCGGGAGCCGACGCTCCCGAGAACCGCCACGCCGCTCGCGATACCAACGCCAACGTGGAGGACAGGCTCACCCGAGGTCTTTCGTCCTGCGTTGAGCCGGGCGATCGTGCGTTGAACATCTACGGCAGCTTCAATCGCGTTCAGCGCCATGCGCTCTCCGCTGAAGACGCTCATGATGCCATCCCCCAGAAATTTGTCAACGACGCCGCCGTGCTCGTGGATGATCCGTGTCTGGAGATCAAGGTAGTAGTTGAGTGTCTCCACTACCTCCTCCGGCCAGCTCTTCTCGGAGTACGTGGTGAAGTTCCGGATGTCGCTGAACATCGCGATGATCGTTTTCCGTGTCCCACCCAACTTCACCTCACCGGAGGTGGCAATCATCTCCATGGTCGAGCGCGAAACGAACTTCTGCATCTCAACCTTTTCGCGGATCTGCACGACCATGAGGTTGAATTCCTTCGCGAGAGATCCGAGTTCATCCTTCATGCGCGTAAACACACTGACCTTCAGGTCGCCAAATCCTACCTGTCGTGCGGCTTCTGAAAGAACCACGATGACATGGACGATCCTCTTCGAGATGAAGAGAACGAAACCAATGGCAACGATGGAGACGGCTAGGCTGGCAAGGATGATTTTGTTCCGCATGTCCCGTATCGGGGCGAGCAGAACCGCCTTCGAAAAACTCGCTTCTGAGGCACCCAGGAGAAACCGGCGCGCCTGACCGGTTCCGCGTCTTGTCACGTGGATCGATTGGATAAAACGAAAGTGCGTCGCGGTTTCCACCAGGCGGGCGGAGTCGGCACTCGCCAGAAGGTCGAACTCCCCGGCGGTCACCGTTTTGTTGACGCTGTCGGGCACGAGATGAGCAACGATGACGCCTCTCCGGTCCATCACGAAGAGCTGCTCCAGACCGGGAATGTTGCGCTTGCTGAAATTCTTGACATAGTCCTGGAGCACGGGAATGGAATTCAACAGCAAATTATCTTCCGCGACGGCCGTGAGACTCTGGACGATCTGAGAGCCCAGCACTTCTGTCTGCAGCCGGAGCTCACGTTCCTGCAGGTTGACAGCGATCGAGCTGATAACGAACGTTACGGCGACGATGGAGATGGCGACGATGATGCTGAACTTGAAGTGGATCTTGAGCCGGAGGAAGAACTCAACGATGCGGTTCCACGTCGCACCGGTTGCCGAAGCCGTCGTATGTGCAACCTTGGTCGCCCGTCGGACAACAACGGACGCGGCCCGCGCGTACTTGCTTCTGCCCCGGAAGAGATCGACAACGTCCGTCATTCCTTTCCGGAGGCGAAGGATGAGACTCGAGAGTATGGACTGCGCCGGACGCACGTCAGATGAGAAAGCATGGTGGGAAGACGGTACAACCCCCGGAAGACAGTACTCGAAAAACGAGAGAAAATCAACGGAGGCTTCATGTACGCGGGTTCATACGTGAGCGGCGTCAAGTCCCGACATGAACCCACAAGTCTCCTAAACCTGGCTCCCTTCCGCCACGCGTCAGCAACAAGAACAGGTCTTCTCGCGTCGAATTCGTCGGAACAAGAAAAAAAGCCCTCACCGAATCGGGTGAGGGCTTTTGAATGTACCGACTTGCAAAAGTGGTCTAGTCCATTACCGCCACAATCCTCACAGGTCCCCCGCTTCCTCCGCGAACCTTCATCGGCAATGCAATGACCGTGAATCCCTTCTCGGGCAGCTGATTGAGGTTCGCGACGTACTCCATCGCAGGAACGCTCTGCTCGTACAGCGTCACGTGCGTCTTGAAGTCCTTGGATTGACCGTAGTCGATGCTCGGGGTGTCGAGACCGATCGCCTTGATCTTCCGGTTCGTCACAAGCCATTTTGCCGCATCCGGATGGAGCCCGGGGAAATGTAGCTTCGGGATGGCGGCCTCACCTCGTTCATCGGTCCCCATGTACTTCACGCGATCCGGATAGTATTTTCCAAATCCCGTCCGTAAGAAGACGATGACGTCGTTCAATTCCTGGCCGTGCTTCTTTTCCCATGCAGTGAAGTCGTCGACCTGGACCTGATAGTCCCTGTCCGCAGTGCACTTCTCCGTCACATCGATCACGACGCCGGGTGCGATGAGCCTCTCCAGTGGGATCTCGTCGACGTGCTCGCGGTCCTTGAAGAAGTGTATCGGCGCGTCGATGTGCGTCCCGCCATGCTCGGGCGTCCAGAACCGGTTGGCCGAATAGTACCATCCGCCGGGCGTGAAGCCCTCCGAGCCTTTCTCGAAGCGGAAGCCTTCCTCTGTGGGCCAGTAGATGGTGGTGGAATCATAGGCATAGGAGAGGTCAACAAGTTTCCCGGAGAACGACTCCCTTTGCCTGGCACAAGAAGCAGTAACAACGGCTATCACAACGAAGAGGACTTGAGAGGGCTTCATAGGAAAACCTCCTTTTCTTGAACTGATGAACAGAGGGGCAGGTCGCTTCTGCAGGGATCGAGCATGAAGCGAGAAGTCTGTGCCAACGGATCAATTCAGCCGTCAGTCTGCTCGATTTCTTTCGTTGATTCAGGTGCCTGCGTGTCACTTGGGCTTCAGCTCGAATACTTAGCCACTTTTTGCTCGAACTTGTGAACGAGGGACTTCTCAACCTTCCCTGAGTTTTTCTTGATGAGTTGTCGGATGTACCTGACTGATTCGATTGACTTGTATACCTGTGACTGAGCGGTGGCGTTCCTCAGGAGCTTGGCCATCTGCACCTTCGAAAGCCGAGATACGCGGCCAAGCACTCTGCAGATTGCGATAGACTGGTCGAAGCCACTGCTTGTCCGCAGTGTCGAAATGAGCGTTGCGAGGAAACGATTTCGCACACTCTTGTGACTAGCGAGGCCAACGAGGACATCTTCGATGAGCTGCCCCTCGTTTTTCCCCGGTTTTCTTTTGTATGCCTGATATTTTTCAAGAAAACCATACGGGTTTCTGCTGCAGATAGGCAAGATGACCTTGGCGCGGGCAAGTGCGAATCCGCATTCTTGATCTGTCCAGTAAGAGGCATGAAAGTTTTGCTTGGTGATAAGCGGAATGAAGGCGTCACACCGCTTGAGTTCCTGCTCGATGGTTTGCTGCCAGTTTGCAGCAGGAGCGATGTCTTCGTGAGCGAGGAATGCATCAAGATTGTAGGATTCCAGCGCATGTTTAATGCGGCCAGCAAATTTCTTGTCTCTCGATGAGTAGCTAAGAAAGGCTCGGAATGGTTTGGGAACTCGCGTGGTCGACATAGTCCGGAGCCTATTTTGGTGGGCGGAGGTTCTCGTGGAAAACGAAGATGCGAGGGTTTTCTGAATCGGCTGAAGGTACCAATGCGTTCTCAGTGCTCGGATCCTCGACGGTCAAAGGAAGAGGCCGCTGCAGTCGGACTCCTAAGTGCCTCCGAGAAGTTCAGCAACGACGGCATCGGCGCGCCCTATAAAGCTGCACTCTCGCCAGTTAACCAGCGTTGAGGCAACCAGGTTATGCAGGTGGGCTGTGTTCCATCGGGAGTACCAAAGAACCGTGGTCAGCGATCTGGTTGCGCGTCCAATTAACGAGATTTTGGGCGCAAAAACAACTTCAGCACTGTGATGTGAATAGACTCAGATCCGGATCGTCGGCTGCATAGTCGACAGCTCTACGGCCACAGCTCCGCGCCATTGCCCGCGTCGACTGTTCCGGCTTCTTGGCGAGCAGGATCTGGTCGATCTTTTCGGCGTCGGTGTCGGTGTCCACCTGGATCCAGAGCGGCAGGTGACCGGGTAGCTCATAACTGAACTCAAGCCTGCCTGGCTTCTCGTTCGGGAGAAGCTTATCAAGTCTCCCCTCGTAGAAATCGAGAACGCCCAGCTGGCGAAGCATCTCGTGAACTTCGGATAGTGCAGGATCTAATCGTATCGCTTGTCCTTCTCGAGATTCGAGCTCTGCTCTTCCCGGAGGGCGTCACCCGAGCTTCGCTCTCAGGCGCCGCAGCAACTTGTTCAGCTCCCCCGGCTTGTCGGTTAGGATCGCGTTGACCCCCGAACTGAACGCGTCAAAGAAGTCGGACGCGTCGTTGAGCACCCAGTAGATCACCGACTCGATCGGGCTCCCGGGCTTGTAGTCGCGATCGCGGACCGCCTCCTTCACCTCGCTGAAATCTCCCGCGCGAAGGGAAGCACCGATCGAGACGCCCGTGTTATTCATCTGGCGGGCGACCTTCACCGGATTGAGCTTCACGCCGAATGCAGCGCCCAAGCTCCCCTGGGCGTCCCACGAGAATTGGCAAAGCTTTTCGCCTGGCCTGGCGATGCTGCTCTTCAGAAGCTCCAGGACCTCCGGCTCCGGGTTGCAGACGAACACTACCTCGGGCAGTTTGGGGCTCCGTCGAAGAGCATCTCCAATCAGCCGGCCATACTCTCGATACTTCTCCGTATCTGCCGGCACGGTGCAATCGGGATTCTTCACGTCAACGAAAACGAACTTCAGCCGGTCGGTCTGCGACGATGCCCATGTGAAGAACTCATCGAGGTCGGGAATCGGATGTTCCACGCCCTCCACGAGCGGACAATGATATACTTCTCGAATCTGCGCGAGAGTCAGATTGACGAGATCGAACTCGGTGCGAGACGCCAGAGGACGCGGGCTGCGCTCAACGTAGCGCCCGTTCCGCAGATCTGAAATGATTACCCGCTCCGGGTTATCTCTTGAGGGAACAAATTTAGGCGAGACGAGCCAGAGAGGCAGGTCCTCCGTCAGCGGCCGCATGATGCTCGTGAAGTCCAGGGGCGAAGCGTCGTGGAAGAGCGCGAGCTTCTTATCTTTCGTCAGACAGATATCGACCTCGATGCCGTTGGCTCCCTCCTCCAGAGCCTTTTCGTACGACGCGATGCTGTTCTCCGGGAACGATGTTCTCGCTCCGTGATGACTGATATTGAAGAAGGAACGTATCGGAACTCGCAGGTCGAGAGGGTGATCCGGAGAACACTCTTGCAGGAGATCGCCATCGAAGAATTCGTTCGTCTCGTAATCGTCGTCCCAGCCGGAGTCCCAGTACGGCAGTCGAGCCGGATAGAGAATCGGGGCCGCCGCTGCGTCGACCTCAGAAGGATCGAGGAGCTTACGAAGCTTCTTGGAGAAATTCGGCTTGAGAAACCCCACGCGCAGAAAGTGAAAACGGCGCGGTTTGAAGTTCGGCGCATTGACCGAGAAAAGCCCGGGGCGGGGCGTGTTCGGCGCGAGCCTGAGAGGCGGCGTGGTGCCGATGACGTTGCCGAATTGCAGCGGCACGATTTCGATCTCGACGCCGTCGGTGATCTCGAATTCGCGCTCCTCAGGAGGAACCGTCGCCGGATCCGCGAGCGGCTCGTAGAGCATCAGTTTGAGGTAGAGGGGTTTCATTGGTTGTTTGGTCCTGGCTGTAGCCACAGACTTTATGTCTGCGGCATGGTCACAATGCAAAGATCACGGCTACTCTGTGCCGCCGATGATGATGTGGGCATGCTCGGGCATGAACAAATAGACTATGCCTTCACATTCGAATTCCTGAAGGGCATCGAGCAGAATCTTCTCAACCTCTCTGAAAGTGGCTTCCCGCACAAAGAGCTCTTTTCTTCCTTTCACACACGCTGTGAAGGAAATGTCCTTGATCCCTCGGTAGAAATCGCGTGGAAGCCGATGTTTCTTTTCACGAATAACGGGCAAAACGATGAACTCCTACTGCAGTCGCAATCTGAAGATTGCGCCTACCCTAGGTGCAGCGTTGCGGCATGGTCACAATCTGAAGATTGCGGCTACCCTCTGGGTCCGGCACCTAGAAATACGTTCCGAATCCTATGGACTGCTCCTTCAGATCTTGAAATGCCGGAGCCTTTCGTCCGGCTGAGATTTTGTAGAAGACAAAATGTTTGCCTTGCGTGCTCTCATCCCCAAGGAGAAGCGTCAGAAACCCGAGGCTCTTCTTCACCACATCAAGGTCTTGAGCGAACGCGACCGAATAATACCAAGTCTGACTCGGTAATCCCACCGGCGGCGTCCCGAACATGCTGCCGCGCCATTCACCTTGGATGATAAGATAGGGTGAAAAGGCCAGCTCATATCGGACGCCGTAGTCCCAGCGAGAGCTCGTGCTCTTCCCGCTTGCATCCTGTCCCTCGGGCAAATAACCAACATCGACCGTAAGCGGCATGGCAAGTCGCGCGTATCCTGTGGCGGAATGGAGTGCGAACATAGGATAGTTCGAGTACGGGACCTCTGCCTGTAGTCCCAGCTTCAAAGAATGATTCACAACGTCGAGAAGCTTGTTGGACGACGCGTTCATCCTTGTTTCCATCTGATAGGCGAGTGAAAGCTGGCCGGTGTAGATGAGGCCCCCAACAAAATAGAACGGGTGGGCGGATACCTGGATTGAGCTCTGAGATCCATTGCGCACAGTGTCCTTGCTCCCGAAGGTGCCGTTAGAAACGACGTCGAGAGAAAGGGAGCGGACCCAGAGAGCTCCGTTCGGCACGGTAAGGTTGTGCTCCAAGACCTTCGCCGAGAGATTGTAGTCGAATGCCAGCAGAGAAGCCTGACTCGTGAGGCGACGCACGTTGAGCTCGAGCGCCTTCCCTTTTCCGAAGCCCCACCGTATCCTGCCGACGGCGGCTGAGTCGACTGCGACTAGCACCGGTTCCTCGCTTCCGAATTGCACGGTGAGATTATCCTGACCTTTATACGGTCCGTACACTCTCACAATTGTGGGCGCGAACGATCTCCACCCGATGGAATCAACAGCGAGCGTTTTGCCGCCTCCAGAGACTCGCCACATGGCTTTGTCGGCAACGGATGATTCACCACGTTCGAAGAGGACTATCCTGATGTTGTATTTCAGTATTCGCCGGTTGATCACTCCGTCCGCTTCTCTCACCGGGGAGAGCGTTTCGTTCAATGATGCCTGCTTGACCGTCTGGGCGCGCGCATCGAAAGCAATCAGAACCACGAAGGCTATTGCGATTCGACTCAGTTTGGCCATTGTCATGTCCACGACTCCTGGGGGAGAATTGACTTATGAAATGATGACCTTGAACCAGTTTTCGTACAGCATCTCGAACGTCGTGTCATCTCCAACGGTCGGCTCGCGTTGATCGACACTCCAACCATACGGATCATTGCCACAGATCTGGTTTGCGGAACCAAGGAGCCGTGAAGGATAACCTTCGTGCATGTCGAGAGGAACAACGATCTTCACGAGCTTTGCAAAGAGGGCATCTGGACCCTGAGTTGCGGCTCCTATGTTTGTACCTGCAAGAGTGTCGGCAAATGCTTTCTTCAAGTTCTCTTCGTTAAACGTAAGTGGCATGCTCGATCCCTTTCTTGGATAGTAATCCCGAATCGTCCGGCTCTCGCTTGCTGAGTTTTACAAACAGTTTCGTTCGCCCTGACCTCCTATCGAAGCCAGAAGGTCTGGACAGTGTTG